>ENA-ORXR01001356-ORXR01001356.1-marine-metagenome-genome-assembly--contig:-NODE-1356-length-26088-cov-4.383876_pt1 | contig 26088 bp, 28 predicted proteins | sample MGYA00237866_ERZ511479 | MGnify/ENA metagenome assembly ERZ511479 | reverse complement strand
AAAAGTCGATATCGGAACAGAGCTAGAGGGCGAGATAAAAATCGTCGCCAACCTGCCCTATAATGTCGGCACGAAAATGCTGATTAACTGGCTTACCGCCGATCCTATTTTCTGGTCGCAAGCTGTGCTCATGTTCCAGAAAGAAGTGGCCCAGCGCGTGGTCGCCTCGCCCGGTGACGGCTCTTACGGCCGCTTGGCGATTCTCTCTCAAAGCGTCTGCAATGCCCGCCTTGCCATTGAAGTTCCTGCAAGTTCTTTCAGCCCCCCGCCCAAAGTCGACAGCGCCGTTGTCGTCCTAGAACCGCTCCCCGAAGCGCAAAGGTTTCAAGATTTGAAACTATTAGGCGAAGTCACAATGGCCGCCTTCGGCCAAAGACGTAAGATGCTCCGCAAGTCGCTGAAATCGATTGCGAAGAAATATGGTGTTGAAGCCGAACCATGGTGTGAAAGCTGCAAGATTGACCCGCAAAGGCGGCCTGAGACGTTGAGCGTGGGTGAGTTTCAAGCATTAGCTAAAGAGATAAACTAACGACGAAGAAGCGCGGATGTCGAAATAAGAGCGTTTTTCAATTGGGTCATTGAGAGCCTTTGCCAATGGTGTGTTTTATGCGGTCGAAGTTACAAACGCACCAGGCAAAGAATTCCTGCGAAGCTATGGATGCATTAAGCCGTGATGGGTAAAAGTGCGGTAAATCCTCCTGCGTTTGCTGCATAAGTCCGCGTATTTAGGCACTAAATTTTTTTTTATAGACACAAATATAGCATACTATACACATCTAAGCTATTGATAAAAAACACTATATTTTGTTCTTGGCTAATTATCTATATAGTGTATATACCTGTTAAGTTTAGGTTAGTGCATTCTATGAAAATTCCACAAACATCCCCAACTTTGAATCAGATGATTAAAGAGTTGGAAGGCAAAGACATAATGAAAATAGTAAGCTATGCTAATAATTTGCCAAGTAAAAACTATCTGCACTGGGATCAGTTCAGGTTTAGACCGATACCTGAAGGTGCTGAACTAAGCAAAAAGCAAATATGGCTGGGCATTAAGATGCACAGGAGGTCAAACGCTAAATTTTTACCCTTAAAAGACTGCAGTGGCTCACCTTTTTGGTTGGTTAGGACAGACAAAGTTCTTTCTGATTTGCGTCAAATAGATTTGAGAGCTGGAGGAACCATCGATACTGGCGATGGGGATAGTAGTCCTGAATTGGCTCGCGAAAGAATTAGAACATCTTTGATTGAAGAGCCCTTCAGCAGTTCTGTGCTTGAAGGCGCGGCAACCACTAGAGAACGGGCGAAAGAAATGATTCAGCAGAACATAGCTCCTGTTACTGTGGATGATAAAATGGTTTTTAACAATTACCAGGCAATGGAGTTTATAAAGAGCAATTCTGATGCACCATTAACACCTGAAATCGTCCTTGAGACGCACAGAATTATAACTGAGGGAACTTTAGATAGACCAGAAATGGCTGGCAAACTTAGAGATAATGATTCAGTTGAGGTTGTCGATAACTACGGTGAAATTCTTCACACTCCGCCTAAATTTGTAGAGCTACAAGACCGTTTAAAAACAATTTGTGACTTTGCGAATGAAACGGAACATGATTCACAATACTTCATGCATCCCATCGTTAGAGCAATCATGCTTCATTTCCAGCTAGCCTACGACCATCCTTTTGTAGACGGTAACGGACGGACAGCACGTGCACTTTTCTATTGGTCGGTTCTGCGGTCTGGATATTGGATGTTTGAATATATATCTATATCAAAAGTTATTAAGCAGGCTCCAGCTCAATACGGAAGGGCATTTCTGCATTGTGAAACCGATGAGAATGATGCTACTTATTTTGTACATCATCAACTAATGGTTTTATTAAAATCAATAGCTGAACTGGAAATTTATATTAGTGACAAAAAGGCAGAGTTTAAAGCTTTTAGTTCTCTATTAAAGGGGCACAAATTCAATCACAGACAGGAGTTTTTACTGAACCAGTTCGTCCGTCAAAAAATGGCTGGCATAACCATTAAAGAACATGAAAAACTGCAGGGAATTTCCCATTTAACCGCTAGAAAAGACTTAGAAAAATTGGTTGACGCAAAACTTCTTAGTAAGTGCCTAAAGAACAAAAGCTCTTATTATAAGCTTCGACATAGGGCCATTCAAAGACTCAAAGTTGAATGATAATATACCGACCTCATAACGACCTAACCTAGGCCGCAATATCCCTTCGATTGTCGTCCAACCATGCCATGTATGTTTAATCATATTTTGATCCAGTCAAGATATACTTAAGCCTAAGACACATCCAGTGAAAAGCAATATTCACAACACAGCTAACATAATCAGAGCTTACTCCCCACACGGCTCAGCACATCTTTCGGGATATTATAATATTCGATGGGGTGATTATGGTTTGTAAACCCCATCATTTCGCGCTGTATAAAAAAGGCATGCACGGCGTCGGCTGTCGATTGAATGAGTTTGGCCCGCTCACTTTCTGCGCCTTTGAACGCATTTAGTGTCGCTAGAGCTTTTTCGACTGACTTGGCCGCCAAACCTAAGGAATAAGCTTTCTCGCCTAATAGCTCAGTTTCTAAAGTGCTGGCGCCCGTTTTAACCACGCCTGAGGTGAAGGATAATGTATTGGATAAGTTCTTTGGCAGTCTAACCATTTGAGACACCTAGTTTCGATACTAATCTAAGCAATATATCCAGATATTCAAGGTCAGCCTTTAGCTTTACCCGCCCGTCGTCAGGCTCTTCACAAAGCCGCCCAGCCAAGGTTGTCGCCGCCGCCGCATGCGCTCTGAGGCGACAATTGTGCGAAGTTCTGTCATCGCGGTTTCGACATTTTCATTGACGATGACATAGTCATATTCGGCCCAATGGCTAATCTCGTTTTCTGATTTAGACATGCGCTTGGCAATGACCTCATCACTGTCTTGAGCGCGGGTGCGTAGGCGTTTTTCAAGCTCAACCATATTGGGCGGGAGGATAAATATTTTGACCAAATCGTCCGCCGCCGCTTGGGTGAGTTGCTGAGCGCCTTGCCAATCAATATCAAAAACAACATCACGGCCATCGCCCAGGGCTTGCTCCACGGGCGCGCGGGGCGTGCCGTAGAAGTTATCAAAGACTTTGGCGTATTCCAAAAACGCATCTTCATCGACCATATCGGAGAATTTATTCTTGGAGATAAAGAAGTAATCCTCGCCATCAGTCTCGCCGGGCCTTGCTTGGCGCGTCGTGGCCGAGACTGACATCGCCATGTCAGGATTTTCTTTAAGCAGCTTGCGCGTTAATGTCGTTTTGCCCGCCCCAGAAGGAGATGACAGCACAACCATGATACCGCGCCGATTAGCCTTCATCTCATCTATGGCGGAGGGTCCTAATTTACGCGACCCTGAATTATTCGACATTGGCAGCCTGCTCTCTGAATTGTTCGATAACGCTTTTCAGCGCGAGCCCGGTTTGAGTCAACTCTATGTCCGCAGATTTAGAACAAATCGTATTGGTTTCGCGGTTAAACTCTTGCGCCAAAAATTCCAGCTTGCGGCCTACAGGCGAGCCTTGGTCGATAAGCTTGCGCGCTTGAACACAATGTGCGCGGAGGCGGTCCAATTCCTCGCGCACATCTGCCTTCATCGCGAGAAGTGACGCTTCTTGGACTAAGCGTTCTTCGGGTAGATTCTCTCCCAGTAAAGCGGTCAGTCTATCAGTCAGATTTTCTTTAAGCGCCGCGGGAAGTACAGCCGCCAAATGACTCGCCGTTTCAACATGGCGTTCAATCTCGCTCACATTATCCAAAAGGATAGGCTCAAGAGCTTCGCCTTCATCGCCCCGCGCCGATTTCAGCTTTGTGCAAAGATTATCAAAGCTCTCTAATAATTTGATGTTTAACGCTTTTTGGTTATCCTCTGACAGATTATTAGGCACTTCTTCGACGACGCCCGGCACAGTCATCAGAACGGCTATATCTTTCGCTCCCTTTTTTTCGAGTTTGTCCAGAAGCGCTTCATTGATGCGGTAAGCCTTACCGCCATAACCCCGCTGTAGGGTCAAGCTGATTTGCATGTTGCCGCGCGAGAAATCCTTGGCGGCACGTTTGCGAATAGGCCCGTCCAAATCTGATAAATCACTCGGCAAGCGCAAACGTATGTCCAATGACTTGCCATTGACGGAACGCACTTCCCATGACCAGCTTATCGCTTCATGCGAGCCGCTCGCGCGCGCAAATCCTGTCATGCCAGATAGTGGTCTGTTAGACCCTTTGGTCATCACCCGCCCCTTTGCCGGCGCTGTCGTTCACGCTCAATCTTACGCCATTTGTTGACGTTATTTATATGCTCACGGTTGGTTTTAGCAAAGACATGCCCGCCTGTGCCATCCGCCACGAAAAAGAGATAATCTGTCTTGGCAGGCTGCAGAACAGCGGCAATAGCTTCAGCGCCAGGATTGCAAATCGGTGTCGGCGGCAGACCGTCAATTTGATATGTATTCCACGGCGTCTTGCGATCAATTTCAGACCGGTAAAGCGTGCGGCGCTGTCCCTTTTTATTAAAGAGCGGTTCGCCCTTAGAAATGCCGTAAATGATGGTCGGGTCAGTTTGCAATCTCATACCTTTATTAAGGCGGTTGATAAAAACGCCCGCAACGGTATCTCGCTCGGCCCCAACGCCCGTCTCTTTCTCAACAATTGAGGCCAAGATAACCGCTTCTTCTTTAGACTTAAGCGGAAGTCCCTCTTGCCGAGTCTCCCACAGCTCATCGATAACCTTAGTTTGCGCGACTTGCATCTTTTTGACCAGCGCCGCGCGGCTCATGGCTTTGGGCAGCATATAGGTTTCAGGCAGCAGGGTCCCTTCCGCAGGTGTTTCAGGCGGTTGGCCCGACAGGTTTGGCGCAGTTGCGATTATCCGCATAATCTGCGCAGAGGTCAGCCCTTCTGGGAGCGTAATCGGATAAAGCACAGCCTTTCCTTCGGCCAAAGATTCATAGATTTTGCTCATGGAAGCGGGCTGGCTGATAACAAATTCACCCGCTTTGAAATTAGCTTCATTCCCGCGCAATTTCGTGACGAGCTTAAAGATAAAAGCGCTTTTAATAAGACCCTCTTTTTCGAGGCGAGAGGCGATTGAGGACAGGCCGCTCCCTTTTGGCACCTCAAATATGGTCTCTACCGCGTCGCCTTTGGGCACAGCTTCATAACGATAATTGATAGCCGCATAGGATCCGATGACCAAGGCCGCTAAAATTGTAACGACAGACGTCAAAGCGATAAAGGCTAAGACACGCTTTTGTTTTTTGGGAAGTTTTTCAGTCTCGGGGTTTTGGGTAACGGCTTGCGCCTTTTTTGGCCGCTTCATTACGCTGTCGGCGGCTTAGCAAAAATAAGCGCCGCATTCGTTCCGCCAAAACCAAAGCTATTGGACATTACAGCCTCACCTTTAAAGGGTTTGGCGGTGAGCGGAACGAGGTCCAAATCTGTTTCAAGAGACGGGTCTTCGAGGTTGAGCGTCGGAGGGGCCATTTGGTCACGTAGGGCCAAGATGGAGAAGATCGTTTCAATCGCGCCTGCTGCGCCAAGCAAATGCCCTGTGCTGGATTTCGTTGAGGACATGCAAACATTCTTCGCATGATCGCCCATGAGGCGCTCAACGGCTTTCACCTCTAGCTCATCCCCCATCGGCGTTGATGTGCCGTGAGCGTTAACATAGCCAATATCTGAAACCTCAAGGCCTGAATTTTTGAGCGCCGCTTTCATAGCGCGGTGACCGCCCTCACCTTCAGGCGCAGGACTTGTAATATGATAGGCATCACCGGACATGCCGTAGCCTTTAAACTCGGCATAAATTTTAGCGCCGCGCGCTTTTGCGTGTTCATATTCTTCAAGAACGATGGCTCCGGCCCCTTCGCCCATTAAGAACCCATCGCGGCCACTATCATAAGGCCGTGAGGCTTTTTCAGGCGTGTCATTATATCCTGTCGTCATGGCGCGGCAGGCCACAAAACTTGCAATACCTAAGCGGCAGATAGAGGCTTCAGCCCCGCCCGCCACCATTACGTCGGCATCGCCGTGTATGATAAGCCGCGCGGCATCCCCAATAGCATGCGCGCCGGTCGCGCAGGCTGTGACCACAGAATGGTTAGGCCCTTTGAGGCCGTGGCGGATAGAAATTTGGCCCGCTGTCAGGTTGATCAACATGCCCGGCACGACAAATGGAGATAAGCGCCTTGGCCCTCGCTCATGCAGCAAAATAGAGGCATCATAGGTTGTTTGGAGGCCGCCTATGCCAGAGCCAAACATAACGCCTGTACGCTCTTGGGCATCAAGGCTCACATCATTTGGCGCCCAGTCAGCATCGCTCAAGGCTTCATCTGCCGCCGCTATGGCATAGAGAATAAAATCATCGACGCGTTTGGCGTCACGCGCACTCATAACCTTATCAGGATCAAAGGCACCCGGAATATCAGCAGACCCGCCCGCACGGCCATCGACCCGCGGAAGGACAGCAGCAATCTTGCAAGCAAGATCGCTGGTATCAAAATGTTCTATTTTGGAAGCTCCGGATTTACCGGAAAGTATGTTTTTCCATGCGGTTTCAACACCGCATCCGACGGGAGTGACTAGGCCCAAGCCTGTGACAACGACCCGCCGCATCGCAAAATCGGCTCTAACCGACTTTTTCAGAGATAAACTTAACGGCGTCGCCGACAGTTTGGATGTGCTCAGCAGCATCATCAGGGATTTCGATATCAAATTCTTCTTCGAACGCCATAACGAGCTCGACATTGTCGAGGCTATCCGCGCCTAAATCATCGATGAAGTGAGCCTTTTCAGTCACTTTATCTTCTTCAACATCAAGATGCTCGACGACCATCTTTGAAACGCGTGCAAGTACGTCTGACATAATTTTTCCTTATATAATGCCACGGTATTTAGTGGCGATTTGCTAGGCGTAAGTAAGGTTTAAAGCCCCAAAAACAACCCTTTTATGCGATTATTCGGTGGATAGCACAGATAATTCGCAGTGACCAGCATGTAAAATGCCAATTAAATCATAGCCATACCGCCATTTACGTGCAGGGTTTGACCCGTCACATATCCGGCTTCTGGTGAGGCTAAATATAGAGCCGCATTCGCGATATCTGCGCCGCTTCCAAGGTCTCCTGCAGGTATTTTTGTGAGAATCGCCTTCTTTTGCGCTTCATTTAGAGCGTCCGTCATGGGCGAAGCGATAAAGCCTGGGGCGATGCAATTGACCGTAACCCCGCGAGAGGCCACTTCTTGAGCCAATGATTTAGAGAACCCAATCATGCCGGCTTTGGACGCCGCGTAATTTGTTTGTCCCGGATTGCCTGTCACGCCGACGACGGATGTGATGCCGATGATGCGGCCCCAGCGGGACTTCATCATAGGGCGCAAGCAAGCTTTGGAGAGGCGGAAATAAGACTCGAGATTGACCTTTTGAACCAGATCCCAATCTTCTTGTTTCATGCGCATTAAAAGGCCGTCACGCGTGATACCTGCGTTGGCGACAAGTATATCGACGGAGCCGTCCATAGCGTCCGCTGCCGTTTTAGGCAGAGCATCAACCGCGTCCCCGTCGGATAAGTTACACGGCACAACATAGGCGCGTTCGCCTAGCTCAGCGGCCAGCGACTCTAATTTCTCAGCCCGCGTCCCTGACAAAGCCACATGCGCGCCTTGAGCATGAAGCGTTTTAGCAATTTCGCCGCCTAGCCCACCTGTTGCGCCTGTGACCAGTGCGCGTTTTCCGTCCAGATTGAACATAATCTCTATCCTTTGAGTTCAGCCGCGAAGGCTTCGAGGCCTTCGGGCGTGTTTATAGCTACGCCATTCATGCCTTTGACAATACGACGCAACATGACCGTCAATACTTTACCGCATCCGGGTTCAGCTAATGTCTCGATACCGTTGGCGTGCATCCAATTTACAGACTCGCGCCACCGAACGCGGCCTGTAACCTGCGCTACGAGGTCATCGCGGAGCTGGTCAGGGTCGCTGACCGGCGCGGCTTGTACGTTGTTTATAACAGGTATGACGGGAGCCTTGAAACTGGCATCAGCCAAAGCGTCGCGCATAGCCTCAGCTGCAGGGGCCATCATATCGCAATGAAACGGCGCAGAGACATTCAGCATCATCGCTTTTTTAACGCCCATCTCTGTGGCGGCATCACAAGCCGCTTGAACGGCGTCTTTTTCGCCGGACAGCACAATCTGGCCGACCGCATTATCATTGGCGATTTGGCAGATACCTTTCGCCTGGCCCGCTTTCGCCGCTGCCTCTGCATCTTCTACGGACGCGCCTAATAAGGCCGCCATCGCTCCCGCCCCTACAGGAACGGCATCTTGCATAGCGTTTCCGCGAATACGCAACAGCTTTGCCGTCTCGGCTAAAGACAAAGACCCGGCTGCACATAGGGCCGTATATTCACCCAAGGAATGCCCTGCTACGAACTTAGCGTCCGTCACATCCACACCAAACTCATCTTTCAACGCCCTCATGGCCGCCACACCGCAGGCCATTAGAGCCGGCTGGGTATTCGCCGTTAGGGTCAAGTCCTCAATGGGACCGTCCCACATCAATTTTGACAAATTTTGAGAGAGCGCGTCGTCAACTTCTTGAAACACGCTTCGCGCACCCGCAAAAGCCTCTGCAAGCTCCTTGCCCATGCCCACAAATTGACTGCCTTGGCCCGGAAAGGTGAATGCCAGTGTCATAAAAACTCCCTAAATACGTGTCTTAGTTTGAATAGTTTATGGGCCTAGCAGGTCAACCACAAATTTATCCATTGAATATGGGCTTGATTAAGCTCTTTTTAACTCGCCCTATGTAGGGACGTAATGAGTCTGTAATGACTTTTTACGAGAGGATTCCAGTGTCTTTTTTCAAGAAGAAAACATCAAAAACAAAAAAAGCTAACACGCCTGCTAAATTAGAGCTGGAACGCGAGATCGCCGAGATGGATCGAGAACGACACCTTGACCAACAGCTCGAAGAACTTACAGCTAAGCTCAACAACCCTGACCTGTCCCCTGAAACAGGTGAAATTGCCGAAGTCAACACAGACGAAACCTCAAAAGATGATAAGACGTCTGATGATAAGACGTCTGATGATAAGACGTCTGGCGATTTCCTTACAGAGAGCCTAAAGAAATTCACAACACCGACATTTACGGCCCGTTTGGACAAAACAACAGACAATGTTGACGTAACGAGCAAAACCACACCCACAGAAACAACAATTGATGACATTCTTGCTAATGCGCGCCGCGATGTAGAGGGCCTTAGCGCTGGGACGGCCCTCGAAAAGCCTTTAGATAAAGTTGTTGAAGACACCTCCAATCAAGGCTTACCTATTATTGATGCGGATATTGACCTATCAGGACCGGCCCGCTTGGACATGGGCGAAATGCGTCTTGATGTCGCCAAAATTAGTGCAGATATTCAAGGCGGCGAAGAGCTTTATCGCCGCGCCTTACAGCGTGTTGAAGGCCTTATGGGCTTTGTCGAGAAGGCCGAAGTCGACTTCTCAGTTCTTAATCGCCTGGAGCCGGAAAACCGCCGCCTGAAAGCTAAACTTCGCACCGCTAATGGTGAAGTCGAAGGCTTTAAAGCCAAAGTTAATCTCCTCTCAGCAGACCTTGAAGACCACCAAGAACGGCTCGCTGATAAAACAAAGCAATATGAAGAAGCCCGCGGACGCCTTACCAAGGCGGCTAAATCGCTCCAAGACTATGAATCTGTCCTTAAGAAGACACGTGCGGAGACAGAAAGTTACGCCTTAGAAATTGAACGTCACAAGACGAGCCTTAGTGTTGAGGGCAAAGAAAATAAGGTTCTGCGCGAGAAAATCACTGAGCTGTCAGATGCATTTGACGCGCGCCAAGCTGAATATCTTGAAGCCTCTAAAATGGTCGAGTCGCTCCGCGCAGACTGCGCTGACTTCAGAGATCAAGCTGACACCTTCCGCACGGAAGCACAAGAATTACGCATCGCCCTGAACACAGCTAAGCGTCAAAACAATGCGATGAAAGGCGAGATGCAAACACTGCACGAAGACATTAAAACCTTCAAAACGCAGTATGAATTCAATGTGATCCACCGCGAAGATCAAGTCACCGATCTGGAAACACAAATGGCTTCCCTCTCCAAAGAGGTCGAGATTAAAACCCATCAAACCAACGCAGCCACAAAAGAATTGGCCGTGTTGCGCAAAGTCAGAAACGAACAAGACATAGAACGCGCGCGTCTTGAGAAGAAGATTACTTCAGCTCAGAACGAGATGAGAGACATTGCTTCACTGTCTGAAAAACGCAATGCCGAGAAACTTAAAAGCCTGAAAAATAACATTCGCGAGTTACAAGCGGAAATTATCCGCCGAGACGAAGTCGCTGAGCATGGTCATAAAGAAAAATCTGACCTTCAGGGCAAGTTTGAAAGTTTGGAACGTGAGCGGGACCGCCTGCAGAGCCGCTTAAAAATGCAATCCGGACAATTAGAAAACCTAACGGCCAACAATCCGGCTCAAGAGCTTGAGGTGCATATCAAAGAATTGAGAGAACAGCTTCAAATCAAAGATGATATTGTAAAAAGCGCAGCTCATGACGTTGCAGAGCTCCGCGAAGCCCATAAAGCTCAAGAAGCCGAGAATAAACGTCTTGAGGACCTTATACATGCGCAAACATTCCAGCTGGAATCCGCGCAAAAAGCTCTGCTCGAGTCAAAGCAGGCTGAAGGCGAACTCGATAAAAAGTACAAAGATATTGCTGCTGCTTTATCCGTATCACAAACGCGCCGCCGCACTGAAACTCCATCTAAAAACCCGGATATATCTCCGAATTCTAATGAAGAGTTACAAAATCTATCAGGTGATGACATTGAAGACAGAATAATGGATTACAAATTAGGTGTCAGAAAAGACATCGTTTGAGATTTCTCACGTATAGCCTGTAATTTTCATTGTTAATTCCCGCCTACTTGGTGTGAGACACAAAAAGTTGCCCCTGTTGGGTGCAAATGCTGTGAAATCCATAATATAATGTGTTTAAGTCCCTGCATGGGGAATCACATCCAAATTCAGACCGCAAATGACAACACGCCTGCGATACTCGCGTCCCAAGCCCAGCAGGCCGGATCCGTTGACGCCGCGCCCCTCAGCGCCCCTCACCGAAACAGCCTTACAACAAGTAGGCCAATCCCTCTCTCTATAAGCTCAGGCCAAAGCTTACATACATCAGAGCATACTGGCAGCTTGAAACTGGCCCTTGGATGTTGGCTATCCGCGATACTCCTTATGGCCGCTACATTTTTGCTCAATACGGGCACGGGTCCTAAAGCTTTGGCAAGCATTGCCTTGCTCTGGGCGGGTTTGTGGACAAGCTATATCTGTGCCGATTATGGAAAATGGCGACTCAGCGAAATGTCTGTCGTTACAGCATTGGCCGGCTTGATGGGGGCCATCATTGTGTCAGCCAATTATTTCGACCTTGGTTTGACATTGTCTGATGGGCTCATGTTGATGAGTATCGTGCCTCTCATATTAGCCTATATCCTGAAATCCCGCATAAGTGCTTTGGCGTCTATATGTGCCTCGTTAATTTGGGCCGCCTTTAGTTTTACAGGCTTTATTGAGCTTTCAAATCTTATCATGCTATTGCCAGCCATTTTTGCCGCACAGATATTTGTCGGCACAAAAATTCGCTCGGGCATGGTCATAACATTGGCTGTCCTGACCGCCTATTACTGTATCGCCAATGCGGCATTCCAGCACTGGAGCGCGGGTAATTTGCCCCTTACATTTGCCGCCGCCGCGATGTTCATTATAGGCGCAGCCCATCACAGAGCTGGTAAAGCGGCAGAGGACAAAGACCTTACGGGTAGCTATGTGCACATTTACGCGGGTTGGCTCGCAGCCCTTATTGGCGCGATTGGCTTTCAATATTTCTGGCTCGCCCCTGATGCGCTGCAAAGTGAAACTGGAACGCTTACATTCTTTAGCCTTAATCTCTGGAAAGGCATTGTCTTTACTGCGTTAGCCGTAATTTTCTGCAGCGCGATCATACGCTACAAGCATTCTCAGATATCCCTGGTAGGCATATTTTTACTAACGGCAGCCTCAGCCCTTCTGCCTTTGATGTTATGGTTCCCTACATGGCCGGACAGCGTCGCTGCCGCTATTCCCGGAGTGAGCACTGTCCCCGCGGTAGGTATTTTAATCGGCTCAGCCATCACAGCCGCCGCACTCGGAATGATGCTAAACGGCGTGCGTCGTCATTCTCCAATTATGATAGCTATGGGGCTATGCGTTGTGCTCGCCGAAGCCGCCTTACTTTTACAGCCAGATTTGGTCACTATAGATAATGGGATAATTTTTATATCGGGCTTCCTAGCGTCCTTAGCAGTAGGAGCAACGATAGCAGGCTCAAGCCTGTCTCACCAAGCCCCAGCCCCGCGCCTAAAGCACGCTTAAGCGCGTCGCATTAGCTTTCACAAAGAGCGGCGCAAATATCATACCTGCGATATAACCGCCAATGTGGGCGGGCCAAGCTATACTCATACCGATAAAGTTTTCAAGCAACACCATTACCAGATTAATCACGGCCCATCCAAATCCAAATTGTATCATTTTCTCGCGGCCGCCAATAGCCCAGCCCCCCGCCGCAAATAAGGCTGACGCCCCGCCAGAAGCGCCTACAGCGCCCGTAAGCGTCAATTGCGCGTCAACAATAGACCACCAGCCCCATTGAAAAACTCCGCCAATGATGACGCCCGCAAAGAAGATGATAAAGAAATCACGCCTTGCGCTTGAGGCTCTGCCTTTAGAGGCTGATAGCAGCTTAGCCCCGCGGATCAAGGCTATGCCAAAGACAATAGTCATGCCTGAATTCATCAAGACATGCGCCCACCCCCCATGAAGGAAACCATGCCCAATGAGGCTTGTAGCGTGTGTGAGAACATCAGTACCAGAGCTCCCCAAAGGACGTAAAACGCCAAATCTGTCAATGCTCACGCGCATGGCATAAGGCATGATGCTCATTAAGGCTTGTATGACGATAAACAGACCCGCCAGATAGGCTGGGGCTTTCTCCGTAAAATTGAACATGGGTTCGCGCGGGCGCTTAATGTCAGTCATATTTTGCCCTAACCTGTTTCGATAATGTGTAAAAGTTTTATCTCGCCTCTTTGCGTTTTTGTAGAATCGGAAAAGATAGAGCCCTGAAAGGGTTCCCAGAATGCAATCTGTGCAAGATACATGGTATGTTCAAGTTAATGATCAAGCCTATGGCCCTTACGGCTCTGCGCAGATGAAAGCTTTCGTCGCCGAAGGCCGGGTCGCGCCGCAATCACTCATCAGCCAATCTGCGGCACAAGGCTATCAACCTGCTCAAGCGTTTGCCGTCTTTGCGGCTTGGTCTGGCCAACAGGCCGCGGCCCAACAGCCTTATGCCCAAGCGCAACCCCAAACGCATGTCTTACGGCCCATGTCAAATGTGGGCGGCGGCGTGTTAGCGCGCCAGATGCAGCCCACGACTTACGAACCGCAAAGCGTTGTGCCAAACCCCAGCCCAACAGCACAACCGCAAACGGCTCAACACGTCCAGCCAAAAACGGTCTTCGTCGTCATGGCTGAGATCCGCTCGGACAATGGAATGCATTTCTTACAAGCGCTTCAGCACAATGGCATTGCGCAGCGTATCGGGGATTCTGTTTGGCTACTGAAAAGTCAAACCAGCGTAGAGCAGCTTAGAAACAGCCTTAGTCAAACCCTGACAAAGGATGACCGGCTGTTTTTGCTAGATAGCTTCAAAAATCAAACAGCCTGGTTTAATATTGGCTCAGACATGGATGTCCGTATCCGCGAGCTTTGGGATATGGACCTCTAAATTTCTTTAAGCCCGTCCTTAAACCGCTTCGCATTTGCTACATAAACTTCCGCATTCATTTTTAGCATGGCGAAATGTTGCTCGGTGAGGGTTTTTATCACGCGGCCTGGCGCGCCGACCACCATAGACCCATCAGGGATCTCTTTGCCTTCAGTGATAAGCGCATGGGCGCCAATGATACAATTATTTCCAATCTTAGCGCCGTTTAAAATCGTCGCGCCTATGCCGACCAGAGTATTATTTCCAATCGTGCAGCCATGCAGCATGACCTGATGACCGACGATAACGCCTTCGCCCAAAGTCAGAGGCATTCCAGGGTCTGTATGAAGGACGGCATTATCTTGGACATTTGAGCGTGCGCCAATTTTGATAAGATCATTATCACCGCGCAAAACAGCGCCAAACCAAACGGAGCTACCCTCGTCCATTTCGACATTGCCCATGACCTGCGCGTTGGGCGCGACATAAACATCATCGGCGAGCTTCGGCGCAACGCCATCAAGGGAATAGACTGACATTAAGCTTCGTCTAAATCTTGCTGCAAGATTGAAATGTTCAAGTCGTATGAGATGTCATTCTTATCTTCGTCATCAATATAAAGAAGACCTAGAATTTCATCATTCAAATAGACTTCGACACTGTCAGCCACCTTACGCGGCTTAATAGAGACGCCCTCCGTGCCGAGGCGTTTACAGAGGTAGGTCTTAACAGATAGAATTTGTTCGGGGCTCATGGGGTGTTCTTTCTTTTGAGGTGGCCTGATTTAAGAGTTTTCAAATTTATAGTTTAAAGCGTTTGTACCATGGATTGCGCGGGGTTATCACAGCACGGCCCGCCAACGGGCTTTGCCGGAACGCCTGCCACAGTGCAGCCATCTGGCACAGTTTTTAACACCACAGACCCTGCCGCGACCTTGGAGCCATCACCAATAAGAATATTGCCGAGGACTGACGCATTTGCGCCGATCAGAACGCGGTGTCCGATTTTAGGGTGACGATCCTCATCGGCCTTACCCGTTCCGCCTAAGGTGACGCCTTGAAGGATAGAACAATCATTGCCGATAACCGCCGTCTCGCCCATGACAAATCCTGTCGCGTGGTCAAGCATGATACCATGTCCAATTTTCGCCGCAGGATTGATATCAACACCGAAAAGCTCTGAGCTACGGTTTTGCAAATGGAAAGAGAGCAAATCCCGCCCGCTCTTATGCAGCGCATGAGAACAGCGATAAGCTTGGATCGCCATAAAACCTTTGAAATACAGAAAGGCTTGTAGGAATGAGGTGCAAGCAGGATCACGATCTTGGACGGCCAAGAGGTCTTTTGCAGCATATTCTACAATTTCAGGGTCAGCCTCGATTGCCTCTGTAAGAATTTTCCGAAGTTTAAGGGTAGAAAAATCTGGTGTCGCCAGTTTCTCGGACAAATGATTGACCAATGCGCCGCCAAGATTGTCCTGATCCAGAATGGTTGCATGTAGAAGTGAGGACAAGGCCACCTCTTTAGTCGCATAGGCCGCTGCTTCTTGTTTCAGCGTTGACCATACACAGACATCAGGATTGCTATCTGCTGCGAGATTCAATGTTCCCATGATGTATCCTTTTCGTCCGCTTAAGCTCCTAGATAGGGAGCCGCCCCGCAAAAGCCAATAAATTATTTGAGATTATCCAGTTTAGCATTCTGAGCGGCGACTTTACCCGTAAATTTATCTGAGCGCCAATATTCAGCCAAATCGCGCTTAACTTCAGGGGCCAAGATATAAAGGCCGATGAGGTTCGGAATGGCCATCACAAAAATCAAAGCATCTGCAAAATCTAAAATAGCGCTGAGCTGTACAGACGCGCCAATCACGATGAAGATACAAAAGATAACGCTAAAGGTCAGCTCTTTGCCTTTGCCTTCGCCGAAAATATAGGTCCATCCCTTTGTGCCATAATAAGCCCAAGCGAGCATTGTAGAAAACGCAAAGAGAAACGCTGCGACTGAGAGCGGCAGAGGCGACCAAGAAATTTTGGATTGAAAAGCGGCAGAGGTCAGTTCAATCCCGCTCACCCCGCCATTCATAATGGTCTCTGTATCGAAACACGTCACAAGAACCAATCCTGTGAGGGTGCATATCACTACCGTATCGATAAAGGGCTCCAAGAGAGCGACAAAGCCTTCAGTCAAAGGCGAGTCTGTCTTTACAGCTGAATGCGCGATAGCCGCCGAGCCCAATCCAGCCTCATTCGAAAATACGGCCCGCTGAAACCCGATAATCATGATGCCCAACATACCGCCGCCCGCGCCCTGCATTGTAAAGGCCCCTTGGACAATATTTTTAATAGCTGCGGGGAGTTGAGCGGCATTCATCATCAAGACTATTAGCGCCCCTATGATATAAAGCAAGACCATAAAGGGCACGAGCTTTACGGTTGTTTTAGCGATTGACTTAATGCCGCCAATGATAATCAGGGATACCAGAAGCGCCATCACTAATCCAACCGCCCAACCAAATCCCACCAAAGGACTGCCGCTTTGGCCGCCCGTCACTTCAAGCAATTGAACATAGGCCTGATTGGATTGGAACATATTGCCAATGCCAAGACACCCAATGACGATACTCGCCGCGAAGAAATAACCCAAGAACTTGCCAAATCGCGGCAATCCCTTGGCCGCCAAGCCGTCGCGCAGATAATACATCGGCCCGCCTGAGACCGTACCATCGGGATTTACCGTGCGGTATTTAACGCCCAATGTGCATTCGACAAATTTCGTCGTCATGCCTAAAAAGCCGGCAACGATAACCCAAAAAATTGCGCCTGGACCGCCTATGGAAACTGTTACGGCGACGGCGCCGATATTGCCAATGCCGACCGTGCCAGAGACAGCCGCCGTCAGCGCTTGAAAGTGACTAATCTCGCCGTCATGTTTGGGATCTGCAAATTTACCGCTGACAATATCAATGGCATGCTTGAACCCGCGCAGATTTATGAAGCCCAGATAAAATGTAAAAAACGTCGCCGCAAATATAAGCCACAAAACGATAAGCGGAAGCTCAGTGCCCATCACCGGCACGGAAAAGAAGATAAAGGCCGAGAGCGCGTCAGTCAGAGGCTGAACGATGTCATTTATCCAAGCGTCGAGACCTTTGGAGGTAAAATCTGTATATATCATAATTTGATCGGCCTAATGGCTACCCTCGCCCGCGATAAGGCGGCACGCCTTGATCGGGTATCCAGAGGCTCTCAGGGGCTTTGCCATAGCTATAAAACACATCAATCGGAATCCCGCCGCGCGGATACCAATAACCGCCAATACGCAGCCATTTCGGGCTGATCTCTTTGACAAGCCGTTGGCCAATGCCTGTGGTGCAGGCTTCGTGGAAATCACCATGATTGCGGTAAGATCCTAGAAAGAGCTTGAAAGCTTTGCTCTCAACAATCCACTCATCAGGACAATAATCAACAACAAGGTGCGCAAAATCAGGCTGACCGGTGACAGGGCAGAGGCTTGTAAACTCAGGCGCGACGAGGCGAACCATGTAATTTTCATCACAGGGATTTTTAACCCGCTCTAGGACAGCGTCATCCGGCGAGCTTGGCAAGCCTTTCATCTGTCCGAGTTGATCAAGTTTGTCGTAGCGCGTTTCAGTCATGCGCGCGGGTTAGCGGTGTTTCCCGTTAAGGGCAAGCTTTGAGCAAGATTTACGCCTTTTCTCTCACCGCTTTTGTCAGATTTGGCCGCTTGAAATTACGTATAAATCGTCCGCCCGGAACCTCTACATAATGATAGGTCAGATGCGAGAACGCCACTACAGCACATAGATAGACAGCCAGAAGAGCATCGCCAGCCCAGAGGCTATTGTCCCAATTTGGCATATGAACAGACAAAAATCTGCCTGCAAAAATTGAGAAGGCAATAGAAATAATGACATGGGTCATATAAGTCGAGTAAGATATCTTAGCGAGATAATGCAGAGGTTTTGCGCTCATGACCTTGGAGAAAACACCCCCATCAAAGGCGAATGTTAACATAAAGGCCAATAAGACCGGAGCGACCAAGAATTGCAGCTTACCCCCGCAATAAATAACGAATATCACCGAGCCAATAAGCACAGCGCCTTCGAGAATTGAGAATATGAGACTTCGTGTCTTTGCCTTTAATCCATCGACTTTCGGTTTGAAGGCTCCGTATAGTCGAGCGGCGATAAGCCCTAAGAAGAACCCTGCAACGCATCGGAAGAATGCATAGTCATAGGTGATATCCAGACTGGGCTTAAGACGCGATAAAGCCGCATAAATAAGCGCAACAATCCCGCCTATAACTATGAAATGAATAGTTTTTTTGGGCCTAGCCCAAAGCATCATGCCAACAAAAACAAAATAAGTGAAGAACTCAGCGCTAATCGTCCATGAGGGCGGATTGTAAGTCAGGCTGTCATTCACGCCCATAGCATGTGTCAGCGTCAAATGACTAAGCAGGCTTCCCCATCCCTCTTGAGCGCCCGGTGTAAATGGAAGAGTCTCCCCCGCATCAAGGGTCGCAAACCCAACCTTATGCGCCATAAGCCGCGCAACGGAAAAAGCCACGAATAACAGCAACACAAAGAGGTGTAGCGGATAAAGACGCGAAAAGCGGCGTTTCATAAAAGCTTTAGCGCTGGCTCCATCACTGATCTTATTCCCGTAAAGTCGAAACATCAGGAAACCTGACAGCGCAAAGAACAAATCGATGATGACGGCGCCATTATTAAAAAAGGTCAGGCTGTTAATGTGGGAGAACCAAATCGTATGATAAATCGCCACAAACAACGCCAAAAGCCCTCGAAATCCATCGAGGGCGGCGAAATATTCGTTATGGCCATATGGCTTATGGGGCGTGCCCGCTGACATGTTAAATGTTTACTCTTCTCTAACTATGGCCACCTCTTAGCAAAAAGCCGCGAAGATTGGATTAACACCCTGCAAGTCTCGTGCTAAGCTCATAGGCAAATCAATAATAAAACTGTGAAGAGAGACATTATGAAATCACGCGCCGCTGTTGCCTTTGAGGCTGGAATTGATTTGGAAATTGTTGAAGTCGATTTGGAAGGTCCGAAAGCGGGCGAAGTTCTGGTCGAAATTAAAGCCACAGGTATTTGCCATACGGATGCTTTCACCCTCTCAGGCGATGACCCTGAAGGGGCTTTCCCTGCTATTTTAGGCCATGAAGGTGCAGGCATTGTGCGCGAAGTCGGCAAAGGCGTGACCTCACTCGAAGTCGGTGATCACGTTATCCCGCTTTATACCGCTGAATGCCGCGAATGTGACTTCTGCCTCCACCCCAAAACCAATCTCTGCCAATCCGTGCGCTCAACTCAAGGCCAAGGCGTGATGCCAGACGGCACATCACGCTTTTCCTATAAGGGCCAGAAAATTCTACATTATATGGGATGTTCGACATTTTCGAATTTTACGGTTCTGCCCGAAGTCTCCCTCGCGAAAATCCGCAAAGACGCGCCATTTGATATGGCCTGTTATATAGGCTGCGGCGTAACCACGGGTGTTGGCGCTGTGATATATTCGGCCAAAGCTGAACCTAATTGCCGCGCAGTAGTCTTTGGACTCGGCGGTATAGGGCTTAACGTCATACAGGGCTTAAAGATGATTGGGGCCAAGCAGATTGTCGGCGTTGACCTGAACCCCGAGCGCGAAGCCATTGCCCGCAAATTCGGCATGACGGACTTCGTCAACCCCACGAAAATCAAAGGCGATCTGACGGGGCACATTGTCGATATCACAGGCGGCGGGGCAGATTATACTTTCGAATGTATCGGCAATGTCGATGTTATGCGCGTCGCGCTGGAGACCTGTCACAAAGGTTGGGGCGAGAGCTATATCATTGGCGTGGCAGGCGCAGGCAAAGAAATCTCCACTCGCCCCTTCCAACTGGTCACAGGCCGCAGCTGGAAAGGCGTCGCCTTTGGAGGCGCAAGAGGCCGCACAGATGTGCCTAGCATCGTAGACATGTATATGGACGGCCGCATTCAGATAGACCCCCTCATTACGCATAAGCTGGGCATTGAGGATATCAATAAGGCGTTCGATTTGATGCATAAGGGCGAGAGCATTCGGAGCGTTGTGGAGTTTTAGGGGTGAAGAAGATTAGTGATTGGAAATTGAAACTTAGATACGGGAAACTTAAAACCCCATTTTCTCATTTCACAGTAATTGCTGATTGCGAAGTCATGAAGCCAAATGAAGATTTAGGTTCCTACGGCGAAAGAGGCTTTTTCGCTTTAAAGGTTTGGGCTGAAAACACCGACGAAGCTGCACATATGACTCGGTTATTTGCAAAGCATTACGACTTGAAAGCCGATGGAAAAGCTAATGTGTATGACACTGAACCTGTTAATCCTCCTGAGGAGAACCCATCTGGCTATGACCCAAATTTCACGCCATATGAAAATTGATTGGTAACACAATTACTCAAAAACTCCTCCTCCAAACGTGAATTGACTCTCACCCCAAATTGCTGAAATTTGGGACCCTATCAGGAGAGACTTTATGTTCATGCATTTGGCCAAGCCTTTAGCGCCGCAACCTAATTTAAAAACTCTGCAAATTTCAAATCTTTCGCGGCGTGGTTTTATCCGCGGCACGACAGGCTTTACTCTAGGGCTGTCTCTTGTGGCCTGTTCGCAAAATAAGCCCGAGACCCTCGCGCAAGATGCTTCGCCTATTCCAGATAATTCCAATGTTGATGTCGGCCCGCTTGTCCTGATTTCGATTGCCGCAGATGGCCGCACGCAAATCACTAACCCTCGCTCTGAAATGGGTCAGCAAGTTATCACAATAGTGGCCCAAATGATTGCTGATGAGCTTGAGGTGCCGTGGGATGACCTCGTCATAAAACAGGCCGTGGGCGACAAGAAATATGGCGACCAGAATACGGATGGTTCGACCTCTGTGCGCAATCACTTCACCCGCTTTCGTATGGCCGGCGCCTCTATGCGCCAGATGCTCACCCAAGCCGCCGCTGATCAATGGGAGGTGGATATATCCGAATGCTCAAGCGAGCTTGGCGTTATCACCCACAGCTCTGGCAAAACGCTCACTTACGGAGATGTTGCCGAAGCTGCGGGTAAACTGGACGTTCCCACTGAGGATGATGTGACCTTAAAGCCTCGCAGTGAATGGCGCTATATCGGCAAAGACAAACCCTCTTACACGATTTCAGATGTCATTCGCGGCAAAGGCACCTTTGGCATCGATGTGCGTGTTCCCGATATGCTCTATGCTGTTATCGCGCGTCCCCCTGCTTTATTTGGCAAAGTCAAAAGCCTAGACGACACAGCGGCCCTCGCCGTGCCGGGCGTCACCCAAGTCATAAAAATGAAAGAGCCCGAAGGCGAAGCGCCAAGCTTTCAACAACTTGGCGGCGTCGCCGTTATCGCGACCGATACATGGGCGGCTATTCAGGGGCGAGAGGCGCTTGAGATTGAGTGGGACGCTGGCCCGCATGCAGGGTATAATTCTAAAGCCTATGCGCAAGAGCTGATAGCGACAGCCCGCAAAGCCGGCGAGAATAAATTTAAGCGCGGCGACGTGCCTGCAGCGTTAAAATCTTCGGCGAAAACAATCTCTGCAGATTATTACGCCGCTCACCTCTCTCAATCCCCGATGGAACCCCCTGCGGCCACCGCGCACTGGACGGGCGACACAGTGGAATGTTGGGCCTGTACGCAAAACCCTCAAGCGGCGCGCAGCACAGTCGCGCAAATCTGCGGCGTGCCCGAAGACAATGTCACCGTTCATGTCACGCTTTTGGGCGGCGGCTTTGGCCGCAAATCTAAACCTGATTTTGTTGTCGAGGCCGCGCTTCTCGCCCGAGAAGTCGGCAAGCCCGTCAAAGTGACGTGGACGCGCGAAGATGATGTTAAGCACGGCTATTTCCATTCTGTCTCGGCCCAACATATGGAGGGCGGGCTGGATAAAGATGGCAAGGTCACAGCCGTTCTGCACCGCACGGTCTTCCCGTCAATAAATTCAACCTTCGGCCCCTCTGACCAAGGCTCCGATTTTGAACTTTCCTTAGGCGCGACAGATAATCCGTGGAACGTGCCAAATATGGCGGTCGAAGTCGGTAAAGCCAAAGCCCATATCCGCATTGGGTGGTTGCGCTCGGTCGCCAATGTCTATCACGTCTTCGCTAATCAAAGCTTTGCCGCAGAACTCGCCCATGCGGCAGGCAAAGATCAAAAAGATTTTCTGATGGAACTTATCGGGCCTGACCGCATAATCGACTTTAGCAAAGACGGCGTCACCTATCCCAATTACGGCGCGTCACTCGACGAACACCCCGTCGATACGAAACGTCTCAAAGCGGTGCTGGACAAAGCTGCGGCGATGGCGAAATGGGGACGCGATGTGCCCAAAGGGCATGGCCTCGGCATCGCGGTCCACCGGTCATTCCTCGCCTATGTTGCAACGGCAATCGAAGTCGCTGTGGATGAAGCGGGTAATATCACCTTCCCCGGTATCTGGTGCGCAGTGGATGCGGGCACGGTTGTTAGCCCTGACAATACAGTATCACAAATGGAAGGCGGTACGCTTTTCGGTATTTCAAATGCGCTCTACGGCGAGATTACAGCGACCAATGGCGTCGTCGATCAAGTCAACTTCCCGGATTGGCGCGTCATGCGTATGGCTGAGTCCCCACATGTCTTTGAAACGCATATTATGGAGAGCGACGCCCCGCCCGGCGGAGTGGGCGAACCCGGCACGCCGCCTGCCGCGCCTGCCCTCGCCAATGCGATTTTCGCCGCGACGGGACAGCGCCTCAGGTCAATGCCGCTTCTAGGGCAGAACAACACGCTCGACATGAGCAAAGTCGGAGAGGGCTAGGACCATGGCGATAACTTTAAAAATCAATGGCAAAAACAAAAATGTTACAGCCCCCGAAGGCACGCCTCTCCTCTGGGTGTTGCGCGATCATTTGGGTATGACAGGCACAAAATTTGGCTGCGGGGTCGCGCAATGCGGGGCTTGCACGGTCCATGTGGACGGCGCGCCCATTCGCTCTTGCATCACCGCCCACGAAGATGTCGAAGACACAGAAATCGTCACCATCGAAGGCGCGGACGGAAAAGTCGCTGACGCCATTCGCAGCGCCTGGGAAGAACTCGCTGTGCCGCAATGTGGGTACTGCCAAGCGGGGCAAATCATGAGCGCAACAGCTCTGCTCGAAACCAACAAAAACCCAAGTGATGAAGATATCGACGCCGCCATGACCGGCAATATTTGCCGCTGCGCAACATATGTGCGGATAAGAAAAGCGATTAAGGAAGCGGCTAAGTCTGTTTAGGTCTTGCCTAAAAGTAACGGGCGACCTTTCGGCAAAATGGAAATAATCTCAATAATTTCGTCGTTAAGACGATAGATAATTTTGTAATTATCGATGTCCAAAGCCCTAAGGCTTTCTGAAGGCAAAACGAAATCACTTTGGTATTTTTTTCCTAATTCAGGGTGATCTATGAAAATCATTATCTCATCTTGCAGGAGTTCCAAATATTCAATCGCTCGCTCTACTCCCCAATTTTCAACACCGTAATCCAAGATCTCGTCAAGGTTAGTGTCCGCTTCAGCCGAGTAAACAAGTTTCATATGTAGGATTTAGGTCCTTAGGGCCGCAAAACGTCGGGTCAGTTTTGCTCTAACATCTTCAGCGGAGACAATGCGCCCCGCTTTAATGTCCACTAGGCCCCGTTTGATGGACTGCGCCACAAGAAAGTCATGGGCTTTTTGATCTTCAGCATATTGTTCCGCTGACAATACGACACAGACCTCTTCACCATGTTTAGTAATCGTCACAGGTTCACGTTGTGCTTTCGTGATAACTTTACCAAATTTCTGTTTGGCTTCTGCCGCTGTCATAGTATCCATGAGTCACTCCTCAACCATCTTTTGGACATAATAGACAAATTGGACAAAATAGACAAGGCCCACTCATGAAAACAATATCGAAAAATAAAGTCTATGGCGGCATACAGGCGGTTTATGAGCATCGCTCTGATGCTTGTGATTGCGATATGCGCGTGGGGGTCTTTACACCTGCGGGCGTGAAAAATGCCCCTGCCCTGATTTGGCTCTCGGGCCTGACCTGCACCGAGCAAAATTTCATTACCAAAGCTGGCGCGCAGCGTATGGCCGCTGAGTTGGGCGTCGTGCTGATTGCGCCTGATACCTCCCCGCGCGGAGACCACGTGCCCGATACAGAAGACCGCTATGATTTTGGCAAGGGCGCAGGCTTTTATCTGGACGCGTCTAGAATGCCGTGGATGGAAAATTACTCTATGGAAACCTATATCCGTGATGAACTGACGTTTTGGATTAAGCAGAGCTTGCCGCAAGTTGACCCGCAGCGCGTCGGTATTTCAGGGCATTCCATGGGCGGACATGGCGCACTGACCCTGCATCTCAAAAACCCTACACTCTTTAAAACCTGTTCTGCCTTTTCGCCCATTGTCGCGCCGACCCAAGTGCCGTGGGGCCGCAAAGCCTTTGAAGGATATCTCGGCGACAATGAAGCAAAATGGGCGGGTTATGACGCCACTCAACTTGTAGCGAAACAACCGTCCAAAGCCCACATCCTTATCGACCAAGGCACCAGTGATGAATTTCTAAAAGAACACCTTCGCCCCGAGCTCTTTGAAGCTGCGTGCAAAAAAATAGGCCAAAAGCTGACCCTAAGGATGCAAGAGGGGTACGATCACAGCTATTATTTTATCAGCAGCTTTATTCATGAGCACATCATATGGCATGCGCAGACGCTCTAATAAAGCGTCGCGAGCGCCTTAGGGTCATAGTCTTTCATTTCGTCCATGCGGCCTTCTTTGACTTTGGTGACCCATTCAGGGTCTTGAAGCAAAGCTCGGCCAATGGCGATAAGATCAAATTCGTCGCGTTCCATCATTTCAAATAGCTTATCGAGTGAGGCGGGTTGAGAACTTTCCCCTGCGAAAGCTTTGATGAAATCACCGTTTAGCCCGACAGAGCCGACAGAAATCGTTGGCAGACCTGTGAGCTTCTTTGCCCATCCCGCAAGGTTCAAATCAGAGCCTTCAAATTCAGGCTCCCAGAAGCGGCGTTGTGAGCAATGGAGAATATCAACGCCTGCATCGACAAAGACTTTCAAAAACGCTTCCATCTCTTGCGGCGTTTCCGCGAGGCGGGCAGAATATTCTTGCTGCTTCCATTGCGACCAGCGCAGAATAATGGGCATATCCTCACCAATGGCTCTGCGGCATTCGCGGATGACGTCGCCTGCAAATTCCGCGCGGTCGAGCAAATCGCCGCCATATTTGCCTTCGCGCTTATTCATCACGTCCCAGAAAAACTGGTCAATCAGATAGCCATGCGCGCCGTGAATTTCGATAGCGTCAAAGCCGAGCTCTTTGGCGGATTTCGCCGAGCGGGCATAGGAGCTTATCATGTCTGCCACCTCTTCATCCGAGGGCGGGTCCATGACGGCCTTACCGGTATGGGTGACACCGGACGGACTATCACTTTTCGCGTCTGGGTTAGGGCCCGTGCCCGGTTTGCGCACCATACCGACGTGCCAAAGCTGCGGCGCGATTTTGCCGCCTGCCGCGTGAGCTCTTTCAACGACATTTTTCCATCCCGCGAGAGCCGCCTTGCCGTGAAAGCGAGGGTATTTCGGATCATTGGCCGAACCCGGGCGGTCTGTGACCGTACCCTCTGTAATAATGAGGCCTACATCGGCAGCCGCGCGGCGCTCATAATACGCCGCCACATTCTCGCCCGGCACGCCATCTGGGGACATACTGCGCGTCATAGGCGCCATAACAAAACGATTGGGCAGCGTCAGACCGCGGCATGTGAAGGGACGAAAGACAGAAGATGACATGGAGAGGGCCTTAGCTAGAGAATATGCAATTTGTTGCATATGTAAGGTCTAAAGAGCTTAAATCAAGATGTAATTGTGTTTCAATGACTTGCAGTCCCAGACTTCCTAAACGCATTTGATTGAGGTATCGCGTTAGAGTCCTTAGTCATTTCGGCAGGTTTGAATTGGCAAGGAGAAAAGCTGGAACTTAGAAATAAGTAAAAGGGTTTCTGCCGCCCTTTCAGCACAAACCAATAAATTCAAATACCTAAATTAGCTTCTAAAAAACACGTTATA
>ENA-ORXR01001355-ORXR01001355.1-marine-metagenome-genome-assembly--contig:-NODE-1355-length-26104-cov-23.699850_pt1 | contig 26104 bp, 12 predicted proteins | sample MGYA00237866_ERZ511479 | MGnify/ENA metagenome assembly ERZ511479 | reverse complement strand
GCGCGTCAAATTTAGCCAAACATATAAAAAAAATAACTTCTTCATTTAGGGTAGATTATTTTCTTCCTCTTCCCTTATCTCAAGTTGCGAACAACTTTGCCTTCATAAGTACTGTCGCAGAGTAATTATTTTGAGTTATAGAAAAAATGTAGCCGCCTGTATAAAAAGCGTTCGCATTATATTTTGTTGAAATTTAAATTGAGTTTATTTGGTAGATAAACTTTTATACAAAATAGTTGCTTTTTAAGATGATTTTTATTATAAACTTCTTAAACGCAAAAATCATTCACAAAATGTCTAAAAACAAAACAAAAATATTGGAACTATCAGAATGTCAAACTACTATATTTAAAATTAACATTACATAACATATTGATAGTTAAATCCCCAACAAGACGTTTTCATAGAAACGACTCCAATTTATAAAGGAAAAAAAAGTGTGTTTTTTAGCATATTTAAACTGAGTGCGTCACAAATCGGTGATGGCTTCCCTATGGAACATGTTCCATAGGGCGGTTTCAAGCTTTGTGTGAATTTATTTTTTTTGTGAAATTAAAGATTTGTCCCATGTGAACGCAAGAAAATTTCAATAATGCGTAATTCGTTGATTTTTAATTTTTCGGAAAGCCCACTCGGCTGACATTTTGCAAATCTAACGATACCCCCAGATCTTTTAAATGTCGGATTTTTTCAAAATAAACATTATTTAAATATTTTTATCTTATTAAAAAATAGCATTTTATAAAGTATAAATATTTAAATAAATAAAAAATAAGTAATCCTGTTTCCTAAACTTTTCGAGTTTAGTAAACATAAGTAAAGCACAAATATTAGTAATTATTTGAGAATCAGTGCGTTGCTTACGTTTACGAAACTTAAAAAGTTTAGCAAACGGGGTATTTAAAGTTGTGGGGTATTGATAGATTTTAAAAATGTCCACCGAGTAAGCTTCCCGACGATTTGTGGGGTATCAATAGATTTGCAAAATGTCAGCCGACTCGCGTATGATTGCTCACCCTATTTTTGTCGAACACCACCTAATTTTAAATTCGTTCAAAAACAACATTTAACAAATTTTAAAAATAGTTAATTTAATAAATATTGAGATTGTTTTTAATTACAAATTAATTTTACCCTTGATCATTTAGGAGGTGTTCGAGTAAAATAGGGAATAGTCGCAAGGCGAATGTTTTTGTGTGAAAATGGGTGTTTTAATACTCAAATATCCATGTTCAGCAAAGGAATTCGCCTTGCGACTCGCGTATAATTGCTCACCCTATTTTTGTCGAACACCACCATCATTTACAAGATACAAAAATACATTATAAAAAACTTCTTGCGTTCACCCTATATTTGTCCTGCCCCCTTCGTTTTACGAAATATTATACCAAAAAAAAGAGCAGACATTTCAAAAATGTCTGCTCTTAATTTCTTATAATTTGATATTCGAAGTTTATTATCCTGAATTGTTTGACGAATGCACGAATAACGAATCAACGATAATTAAAAAGTCGGGCACATTACGCCACGTCTGTCGTCGTTACAAATTTTATATACCAAAGAAAGTTCGTAGGCGCCGTTGGAATTGGAAGCCACCTGAAGGCTGGATACATTCACATCGTAGCTGAAACCGAGACTAAATTCTTCGAAATCAAAACGTGTAGAAAGAATCAAGGCATCCATCCAAATACCTCTCGAAAGGCGATTGGAGAGGCGTGTCCAGAGTCCTAAGTGAAAGGCTTGGTCGGGTGTATAACGTCTGCCGCTACCGAGATTAAATTTGAGGCTCGACCCTGTATTTAGCTCAAATGCCGGTCCTTGGTTGAAGATAACGATGCCGGGTACAAGTCCCATTCTATCTGTGAGCATAAACTCTCCTCCTGCGTGGATGGTCAATTTGCTGTAATATGCCTCAAAGTTTTCGCCTTCGTCATTACCATCGTTGAAAGATTGATTGGCACGATTGAGGTGACTAAATGCACCGCCAATGTAATAATTGGACGTTTCGCTCAATACGCCGTACAACATCAAACCACCTGATACATCAGCGAAGAGGAAGTTGTTGAAATCGTATTCCTCTTGTGTAGGCAGATTTCCATTCCATTCACCTCCGTCGTTTTGTGTACCCCAACGCGCATTGAGGAAATCAATACTACGCTGCGAAATACCTGCTTCACCACCTGCCACGAGGTAGGTCGCGCTACGGCGCGAACCCGCGATACGCTTGCTGTATGCGAAGTGCGAACGTACCTGCATCGTTGCGAAAGCCAACTCACCCGCGCGGTCTCCCCAAAGGCTGAGTCCCCAGCCGAAATTATCATTTCGCCCAACCGGAACACGCATGTCATAAGAAACGGAGTACGTATTGAAGGCATTGGATTTGAGGACGCTTTGCCATTGGTTGCGGTAGTTTGCCACCAAGCGGTGGTTACATTCCATGACACCCGTCATTGCCGGATTGAGATTGAGTGGCGACAGGTAGAATTGCGAAAAGTGAATGTCCTGTGCCGTTGCTGTACTCGCCATCATGAGCAGCGTACAAACTAATATACTAAATTGTTTAATCAACTTCATTTTCTGTTTCGAGATGCGGGTTCGGGTTGCGGGTTGCGGGTTGCGAGTTACGGGTTAAGGGATTGTTCCCCAAATAACTCGTAACCCGTAACTCGTAACTCGACCCCGGATTACTGTTTATCTCATTTTACTCTTTTATGGACACGCAAAATGAGTTTGTACCATTATCTTAAATGAAATTCCGAATCACAAAATCCAAATTCCAATAACAGATAGCCCGGTATATATTGGAATTTGGTTCTTGGATTTTGGAATTTATCCTGCGTTCCACAAAAGAACGACGAAATTACAAAAATCTGACCAAAAACGTATTAGGGATGGGGTTTATTATTTTTTTTAAACACTTTATAAAACCTAATATTTCACAAGAATCTGCGGTCTTGCCGCTTCAATTTTCTGATTCTTTTTACGCAGTATTTTTGGAGTTCCTGATAATGAGGTTCGCCCTTTTTGATTTTGAGGTGGGTGATAGAGACCAACATAGCTGCTTTTGCCTCCGCCGGATCCATTCCCTTTATTCGCAGTTCGCATCCTATGCCTCCTTCGACGCCCAAATCAACCATAGAGTGTATCTCCAATTTTGTCTCTAATGTGATTTTTTCATTCGGAAAGGTTGCTTTTATTCTGGGCAATAGCTGCCTTTGAGCATAAGCCATAATGGGCAAATCCGGTGTTACCAAGTCAATTAATATTTGCTCTTTCGTTTTCATTAAAATGGATAATAAGGACGAAATAATCATTTTTCAGGTGCGTTTTCATGGAATAATTTATTGATTCGTGACAAACTTTTTTATCAAATTAAAAAACAAAAGCCTTTGTATTGCTTTGTTTCACCGTTTTTATGTGTTATGGTTATTTTTAGGATGAATTTTGTTTGTATGTTTTGTTGTTTTTGACTTACTGACAAACAACTTCTCTGTCAAATTGATTTTTTGCCCTATAATTTCATATATTTTTAGTTCAAATTTACATTTCATAATCGTATGATTGCTGCGCCAACTCCATCACATCGTCAATCACAACTTCATTTGTTACAACAATCTCGTAATCTCCATTTCCTAGATGACCTTTGGTTGACATATCCTTTGTTATTCCTTTATAATCTCGTAATTCTCCTTTGTTTAAGTTTATCCATACCTTAACCGATTTTTGTTGAAGTTTAACATCAACAATATTCCTACCTTTAATAAAAGAGATGTAATGTTTATTATATTTTATATCAACCCCGCCTAATGCCAATATTCTTGCTTTTAGCTCATTATAAATTTTAACAATCTTACTACTTTTAATATTATTAGTGTGGTAGGACTCATCTACTTCTAATAGTTGATTAATTTTTTCTGTATATTCTTCTATCGTGGCGGAATACTTATTTAAGTAATGGGGGGAAAATTCAACGTTGGTATTGTGAACTACAATATTTCTTATCTTAGACAATTCGTTTATGCCTTCTAAAACATCTCTAGTTATTATACCTTTCGCTAATAACTCGGACGATATTTGCTTTATATATGGAAATTTATCAAGCTGCCCATCACTATAATGTTGCTCATAAAGTAGTTGGAGATTGTATTCAAATTGTCTATAATTGTTAATAAAATGACCAAGTTCCTCATTTCTTTCACTTACTACATTTTCAACTACATCTTCAATCTCTTCCTCTGGCACTACGACTTCATCTAACTTTGAAATTGCATCCTCTAAATATTCTCCAACCTCTCCAGTAGATTTTTCTACTTCTTGTAAATCCGCAAGGTAAAAAGACTTATTATGTGCAATTGAATTTCTAAGTTCATAGAGTTTTTTCCATATCTTATTTAAATAATCACCTTCGCATTCAACCAACGACGCAAAATACTTTGACCAATTGCTTTCAGGAAGAAGCGACTTTATTTCATTTATATTTAGTGACGATAAATCCTTAGCTTGGTTAAGTTTCTTGATAACGCTTTCTTTATGAGTTGGATAGTTCTCACTAAATAAAAAATCACTAAGTTTTATGAAATCAATATTGTTAAGAAAATTAATGTCCTTATTATTGATATTGATTGATTTCCTCACATCACTTGGTACTCTATCTGATGTCCAGTCCATTCCTAAGTTAACAAGCATGAATTTTGTGAGTAACTTCCTCATTAAATTTTCAATATGGTGTATCTTATTGTATGCTTGTATGCTATAATATTTTGATACATCATCCCATAACACAAATGTTTTTTTGTTAATCATTGATAATCTACCTCTCACTTTTTTCAGTGAGGCTGTAAATAATTTTATGTCTTCCGATTTTTCACAAAAGAATTTCAAATGAAAATAAGTAGGTTTTTCACCCGTAGAAACAACTCCATTTGTAATTTCATATTTGAAACTTCCTTCTCCAACCTTCAAATGAGTTTTTGTCAAAGTAATTTCATCGTCAGACTGAATTAGGCTCTTCAAGGATTGAACTGTCTTAGTACTAATTTTCTCTACAATTATTAGATATTCAACCTTATACATATTGTTATATTTCCTAAAATCCGGGAATACCCATAATATTCCATTGATACTTAAAGATAAATAATCTTAACCTTATTTCACCAGCGTCACATCCCCCTGATAAACAATCGTCACCCCATCAATAAACTCCACTTCGGCATAATACACAAACACCGCCGGATTCATTGTTCGACCTTTAAATGTACCATCCCAACCTTGTTCCGGGTCGTCGGTGCGGAAATTATCGCGTTCCCATACCATTTCGCCCCATCGGTCATAGACTTTGAAGAAATTGACACCGACTACGCCCTGACCGCCGAATATCATAAAGACATCATTTGCACCATCATCATTTGGTGAAAAGACATTCGGGATAAACACATTGCGAGATAAATCCACATCTACTGTGATATTATCCGTAGCCGTACAACCATCTTGATTGGTAACTTCTACCTGATAAGTCATGGCTTGGAAAGTCTGCACGGTTGGGTTCGGACAGTCATTACAACTCAAGCCATCGGCAGGAATCCAATTATACGAGAGCGAATCCGAACTGTTCGTCTGTACAAAAAGTTCGGTGCTGTCGCCTAAGTTAAGCATTACGTCTGCGCCCAAGTCGGCGAGCAACTCAAATTCGCTGTTGATGACCACCGTTTCGGTCATGATACAGCCGTTGGCATCTTGTACATTCAATTCGTAGCTGCCTGCTCCTAAGCCGTTGAATACAGTCGTGGTCTCAAAATTTTCACCATCAAGCGCATATACATACGGGTCGCTGCCACCGCCTGTGGAAGAAATTTCTATCATACCCGTTTCATCACCAAAACAGACAACATCTTGCGTATCATAAGTCAAGGAGATAGAGGTTGGTTCGCCAAATTCGACGCTTTGCGTAGCTGTACAGCCGTTGGCATCCGTTACGGTGACTTGGTAAGTACCTGCGGTCAAACCAAAGGCAGTTTGTCCTGTATCGCCTGTACTCCAAAGGTAACTATAACTCGCTATACCGCCTTCGGGTACTGCTGTTGCTGCCCCGTCATCATAGCCGCCACAACTCGGTTCTATAAATTCCATCGAAATATTTACGCCGTTTGATGGCTCTACGACTGTCACATTAATTGGTGCGCTTGTACATCCTTGACCATCCGTGATGCTGACGGTGTAAACACCCGCCGTAAGGTCGGTGATGGTTTCGCCGTTTATGCCATTGCTCCATTCGTAAGTATAATTTCCTGCACCACCACTTGCTACGATAGTTGCCGAACCATCATTGCCACCGAGACATGAAACCGGCGTCGTACTTGCCGATTGCGGTACGATAGGCAGTGGGCTGTCAACTTCAAATTCTGCTGTACTTTCACAGCCATTCGCGTCTGTTACGGTGAGGGTGTGTGTGCCGCCGTTGAGGGTAGTTGCGGGGTTGGTGATTTCGCCATTATCCCACATAAAATCAAATGGTGCTGTACCGCCTGTTACAGTTGCGGTGGCTTGTCCGTCGTTGGTATTGAAGCAGCTTGTGGGCGTGCCTGTTACGGTCAAATCTACACTTGTGGGCGGTGCAAAAGTTGTTGAAATTATTGCTGTACAATCATTCGCATCTGTTACGGTGACATCATAAGTGCCAAAATCAACATTGGTTACGGTTTCGCCTGTGCCAATTCCGCCACTCCATGTGTAGGTGTATGGTCCGGTTCCGCCTGTCGCGCTTGCGGAGAGCGTACCACCGCTATTACAATCAGTAGCCACACCGTCTGCGGTGGCTTCGAGTATTGGCGGTGCATCTATTTCCACTGTCGTAAAATTGGTACATCCTGCTGCGTCCGTTACTGTGACCCCGACTGTTCCGGCAGATAAATCATCTGCGATGACATCCGTTGAAGTACTATTTTCCCATGTAAATGTATAAGGTGCGGTACCGCCCGTTCCATTGGCAGTAGCAACACCGTTGTTATCACCAAAACAGAGAACACCAGAAACTTGTGTTGCTGAAACATCAACACTACCAATACTCGGTACATCGACACTTTGCGTGGCTTCACAACCTTCTGCATCTGTAACGGTGACGATATAGTTTCCGGCAGGTAAATTATCTGCCAAAGGTAAATCCAAAGTTATATCATGCGACCAATCGTAAATGTATGGAGGCGTACCACCTGTTTGAGAAACTTCTATCGAGCCGTCATTTGCCGCACAATTTGAACCGATAATTTGGTCAACACTGAGAATTACAGTAGGTGGCGGTGCATCTATGGTGAATGTTTCGATGAGCTGGCATCCGGCATTATCCGTTACGGTAACGGTGTAATCGCCTGCGCCCAAATCCATATTATTTGTTCCTACAAAATTATTCGACCATTCAGCGGTATAAGGTGAACTTCCACCTGTTAATAGAATATTAATCCAACCATCTTCGCTGCCAAAGCAGCTAATTGGATTGATAGTTTCATTTGTCATAATACCTACTAAAGTACCAATTTCTACCTCTGCGGTAGCGGAACATCCCAAGTCGTCCGTAGCTGTTACGGTGTAAATGCCGGGAGCGAGGTTTTGTGCAACGGGGTTATTTGTTGGTGGAACAGTATTCCATACATAATCGTGTATATTCGCCACTGTACCACCCATAGCAGTTACAGATACAGAACCATTCGGAATGGCTTCGCAACTTGCATCTATCACAATATCCACTGTAATCATTACGTCCGATGGTAATTCATCTACAAAAACAGGTGCAACTGCTACACAGCCGCTTGCATCTGTTACGGTTACGTTATAATTTCCTGTGGGTAAATTGGATGCTGTTGGTGTATCTTGACTGTTGGTGTCATCCCATTCGTAAGTATATGGCATTGCACCGCCTGTCGCTGTGACGGTTGCTGTACCGTTGTCTGTACCGCAAGTGGCTATGGTTGAGGTAGCACTTACTGTCGGTCCGTCCAAATTATCTACAATCACATTAACGATACTCTCACAACTATTGGCATCCGTTACGGTGACGGTGTATGTTCCGGCGGGTAAACCTGTGGCGGTAGGGGTCATTTGCATCGCTGCATCACTCCATTCGTAAGTGTAAGGTGGTGTACCGCCTGTTGGTGTAGCTGTTGCTGTGCCATTGCTTCCGCCACAATCTGCGGGTGTACTCATTACAGTGGACATTGGCGTACCTGAATCCTGAATATTGACGCTGCCTGTAACGGTACAATCATTTGCATCCGTTACGGTGACGCCTTGTATGCCCGGACTCAAGCCCGTTACATCAGCAGTCATTTCTCCATTATCCCATTCGTAGGTGTAAGGTGGCGTTCCGCCTGTTGGTGCGGCTGATGCTGTGCCGTCATTTGCACCACATGTAGAGGGCGTACCCGTCACTACAACGCTTGGTGCGCCTGCGTCATTTATCGTTACATTTTCTATTACTGAACAATCACTTGCATCTGTTACGGTAACGGAATACGAGCCTGCGGGTAGGTTGGATGCCGTTTGGGTCATTTGCATTGCCGCATCATCCCATTGATAGGTGTATGGCATTGCGCCACCTGCTGGAATCACGGTTGCCGAACCATCTGATGCGCCGCACGTAGCGTTGATTACTGTAGTTACTGTCGTTGGTGCGCCTGAATCTCCAACCGTTACATTGGCAGTCGCTTCACAGTCATTGGCGTCTGTTACGGTAACATTATAAGTACCGGAAGATAGCCCTGTGGCAGTTTCGGTCATTTGCATAGTTGCATCGTCCCATTGATAGGTGTAAGGCATTGTTCCATCCGTCACCATCACCGTCGCTGAACCATCTGATGTGCCACATGAAGCATTCATGCTTGTAGCTATTGCTGTTGGTGCGTCGGAATCATTTATCGTTACATTAGCAAGCGTACCGGCACCATTGGCATCCGTTACGACTACGGTGTAACCTCCGGCGGGTAAATTGGTTGCCGTTTGAGTCATTTGCATTGCTGCATCATTCCACTGATAGTTGTATGGTGGTGTACCGCCTGTTGCGTTGGCAGTTGCCGAACCATTGGATTCGCCGCATGTGGTATTTTCCGTAGTTGTGGTGACTGCTATTTGTGAGGCTGATTCAGTGACGGTAGCAGTCGCGGTGGCTGTACATCCGTTGGCATCTGTTACGGTGACGTTGTACGTTCCGGCGGGTAAGCCTGTGGCGGTTTCGGTCATTTGCATTGCCGTATCATCCCATTGATAGGTGTATGGTGTTGTGCCATCTGCTGCGGTTACGGTGGCTGTTCCGTCCGAGCCTCCTGTTGATGCGTTGGTACTTGTAGCAGTTGCTGTTGGTCCGTCTGAATTTTCGATTGTTATATTTGCAATAACTACACAATCATTTGCGTCTGTAATTACTACGAAATAATCTCCTGCGGGTAAATCGGATATCGTTGGGGTGGTTTGCATATTCACATCATCCCATTGATAGCTGTACGGCATTGTACCGCCTGTTACGCTAACGGTTGTCGAACCATTTGATTCGCCGCAGGTCGTATTTGTTCCTGTAATTGTTGTAGCGAGTGTTTCTACACCATCAACCGTTACACTTGCGACTGCTACACAACCAATGGCATCTGTTACCGTTACATTGTACTCTCCGGCGGGTAAGTTGGATGCTGTTGGAGTCATTTGCATAGCTGCATCATCCCACTGATAATCGTAAGGTGTCGTACCGCCTGTTGCTGCTACGCTTGCCGAACCATTTGCTTCGCCGCATGTGGCATCCACGCTTGTAGTGGTGGCTGTTGGTGCGCCCGAATCACTGACGCTTGCGGTGGCTGTTTCCATACATCCATTAGCATCTGTTACGATTACGGTGTATGTTCCGGCAGATAGATTAGATGCTGTTTCTGTCATTTGCATTGCCGGATCATCCCATTGATAGGTGTAAGGCGCGACTCCATCGGAAGCCGTTGCAATGGCTGAACCATCTGCTGCACCGCATGAGGCATCAATTCCCGTAGCCGTGACATTTGGCAGACTGACATTTTGTAAAGTTGCTGTATTTGTTGCGGTACATCCGTTCGTATCCGTTACTGTAATTGTGTAAATGCCTCCGGGTAAATCATTCGCTGTTGTTTGTGTGAACGTAATATCGTGTGACCATGCGTAGGTATAATCGGGTGTACCGCCGACACTTAAAACACTGATTGTGCCATTCTCACCACCACCCGTACAAGTCGGATTTAGTTGTTGGTCAATGTTTAATATTAATTCTGTGGGTTGCGTAATTTCTGCTTGGGCGGTTTGTGTACAGCCTGTGGCATCTGTTACGGTTACGGTATATATTCCGGCGGATAAATCGGTGAGGTCTTCAGTATCGTCGTTGTCGCCCGTACCGTCATTATCCCAATCAAATGTATAGGGTATCGCACCGTTTTCTACGGTCAAATTAATTTGTCCGTCATTTCCTCCGAAACAAGAAACACTCATCGGTACTGCACTCGCTGTCAGTTCGTTGGTAGCTCCAATGACGATGACGGTGGCAGTGGCGGTACATCCACTGGCATCTGTCACGGTGACGGTGTAATCTCCGGCGTCTAAGCCTGTGGCGGTTTCGGTAATTTGACCGTCAGTATCATTCCAAATGAACTCGTAAGGCATTGTACCGCCCATAACGGTCACGCTTGCCGTGCCGTCTCCGCCTGCACATGAGGCATCGGTGGCAGTGGCTACGGCGGTGGGTGCGCCTTCGTCTGTGACTTCTACATTGGCTACGGCTACGCAGCCGTTTCCGTCGGTAACAGTTACGTTATAAGTACCGGCAGTGAGGTCGATGGCGGTTTCGGTATCTTGCATGTTGGCATCATCCCAAGCATAAAAATATGGTAGAGTTCCGCCTGTTGCTTCTACGCTTGCTGTACCGTTGGCTTCGCCGCAGGTGGCATTGGTTGCTGTTGCTGTTGCCGTAGGTGCATCTGAGTCGCTGACGCTTGCGGTGGCGGTGGCGGTACAGCCGTTGGCATCTGTTACGGTTACGGTGTAGCTTCCGGCTGAAAGTCCTGCCGCAACGTCTGTCATTTGCATACCTGCGTCATCCCAAAGATAGGTGTAAGGCATGGCGCCGCCCATCGGTGTTGCTATCGCCGAACCGTCCGAATTGCCACATGAGGCGTCAATTGGAGAGACTGTTACGGTAGGAATTTCCACGTCGATTAGTGTAGCTTCGGCAGTTGCTGTACAATCATTTGCATCGGTGACGGTGACGGTGTATGTACCGCCGAGAAGGTTGCTTGCAGTAGCTTGGTCGAGCGTGATGTCGTGCGACCAATTATAGGTATAATCTGCCGTGCCGCCTGTGGTGGACACTGTAATTGTGCCGTCTTCGCCATTGCCGCCACAAGTGGGGTCGAGGGCTTGGTCGATGTTGAGGACGACTTCTTCCGGTTGTGTGATGCTTGCGGAAGCGGTTTGGGTACAGCCGCTTGCATCGGTGATGGTGACGTTGTAATCTCCGGCGGGTAAATCGGTCAAGTCTTCGTTGTCGTCGTTGTCGCCTGTGCCGTCATTATCCCAATCAAATGTATATGGTGCTACGCCGTTTTCTACATTCAAATCAATGGCACCGTTTGCATTGCCGAAACAATTTATATTGGTCGGTGTGGTGCTTGCGGTAGTGCCTTCGGTTGGGGCGTTGACGGTTGCGCTTGCGGTTTGTGTACAGCCGCTTGCATCGGTGACGGTGACGCTGTAATCTCCGGCAGACAATCCGGTGAGGTTTTGGTCGTCGTCGTTGTCGCCTGTGCCGTCGTTGTCCCAATCGAAAGTGTAAGGCTCAACGCCATTTTCTATAATTAAATCAATTTCACCATCATTTCCTTCAAAACAAGCAACATCATTCGGGAAAATGAGTGCGTTGATGCCTTCGGTTGGGGCGGTGATGCTTGCGGAGAATGTTTGTGTGCAACTATTCGCATCGGTGATCGTGACGGTGTAATCTCCGGCTGGTAAATTGGTGAGGTCTTCTGCGTCGTCGTTGTCGCCTGTGCCGTCATTATCCCAATCAAATGTATAAGGTGCTATGCCGTTTGTTACTGTTAAATCAATTGCGCCATCATTACCCCCAAAACAAGCAATATTTGTCAGTGAAGCGGCTGCGGTAATACCTTCGGTTGGTGCGGTTATCGTTGCGGAGGAGGTTTGGGTACAACCATTTGCATCGGTGATAGTGACCGCATAATTTCCGGCTGGTAAATCGGCTAAATCTTCGGTATCGTCGTTGTCGCCTGTACCGTCATTATCCCATTCAAAAGTATATGGTGCTGCACCGTTTGTTATCGTTAAATCAATTTGTCCGGTATTTTCTCCAAAACAAGAAATATCTATCGTTGTGTTGGTCGCGGTAATGCCTTCGGTTGGGGCAGTTATCGTTGCAGAGGAAGTTTGGGTACAGCCATTCGCATCGGTGATAGTGACCGCATAATCTCCGGCTGGTAAATCGGCTAAATCTTCGGTATCGTCGTTGTCGCCTATACCGTCATTATCCCATTCAAAAGTATATGGTGCTGCACCGTTTGTTATCGTTAAATCAATTTGTCCATTTGTTTCTCCAAAACAAGAAATATCTGTCGTTACGTTGGTTGCGGTAATGCCTTCTGTTGGTGCGGTGATGCTTGCGGAGGAGGTTTGTGTACAACCATTCGCATCGGTGATCGTGACCGCATAATCTCCGGCGGGTAAATCCGATAAATCTTCTGTGTCGTCGTTGTCGCCTGTGCCGTCATTATCCCAATCGAAAGTGTAGGGTGCTGTTCCGTTTTCTACCGTCAAATCAATTTGTCCGTTTGTTTCCCCAAAACAAGCAATATCGGTCGTTGTGTTGGTCGCTGTTAATGTGTTGGTCGCGCCATTGACGGTGACGGTGGAGGTTGCGGTGCAGTCGTTGGCATCGGTGACGGTGACGGTGTAATCACCTGCTTCTAAGTCGATTGCCGTTTCGGTGTCTTGGGCATTAGCATCGCTCCAGAGGTAGGTGTATGGCATTACGCCGTCGGTGACTTCGGCAGTCGCTGTGCCATTCATAGCATCGCAAGAAGCATCGGTAGCGGTGGTCGTGACCATCGGCGGACTGACGGTTTGTAAGGTTGCTTCATTGGTGGTGGTGCAGCTATTGGCGTCTGTTACGGTGATGGTGTAAGTGCCGCCGGAAAGGTCGCTTGCTGTCTCGGTTGTCAAGGTAGGATCGTGCGACCATGCGTAGTTGTAATCCGCCGTGCCGCCTGTGGTAGAAACGGTGATAGAACCGTCTGTGCCACCCCCGTCGCAAGTGGGTTCGATGGATTGTGCAATGACCAATTCCAACTGTGGTGGTTGTCCGACGACGAAGAGGTCTTCGGTTGTACATCCATTGGCGTCGGTGACGGTGACGAGGTAATCTCCGGCGGTCAAGGTTGTGGGGTTGTTGGTGTCGTCGCCGTTGTCCCAATTGTAGGTGTAGGGTGTTGTTCCGCCTGTTGGTGTGATGCTGATTGCGCCGTTGTCGCCTTCGAAGCAAGTGGCATCTGTGATGGTTTCTGTGATGGTAATGCCTTCGGTTGGGGCGGTGATGCTTGCGGAGGATGTTTGTGTACAACCATTTGCATCGGTAATCGTGACTGCGTAATCTCCGGCAGGTAAATCCGATAAATCCTCTGTGTCATCGTTGTCGCCTGTGCCGTCATTATCCCATTCAAAAGTATATGGTTCTATGCCGTTTGTTATCGTTAAATCAATTTGTCCGTTATTTCCCTCAAAACAAGAAATATCAGTTGTTGTGTTGGTCGCGGTAATGCCTTCGGTTGGGGCGGTTATGATTGCTTCGGCGGTTTGGGTACAGCCATTTGCATCGGTGATAGTGACGTTGTATGTGCCTTCGGCTAAATCGGCGAGGTCTTCGGTGTCGTCGTTGTCGCCTGTACCGTCATTGTTCCAATCAAAATCATAGGGTGCTGTGCCGTTTGTTACCGCTAAATCTATTTGTCCGTCATTTCCTCCGAAACAAGAAATATCTGTTGGTGTAGCCGTTGCGATAATGCCCTCGGTGGGCGCGATGATTGTTGTACTTGAAGCGGTGGTACATCCATTGGCATCGGTGACGGTGACGCTATACTCGCCTTCGGCTAATCCCGTGAGGTCTTCGGTGTCGTCATTATCGCCTGTACCGTCGTTGTCCCATTCGAAAGTATATGGTTCTGTACCGTTTTCGACGGTTAGGTCTATTTCGCCGTTGGTGCCTCCGAAGCAGGTGATGCTTGTCGGTTCGCTGTTTGCCGTGAGACCTTCTGTTGGGGCGGTTATCATGGCGAAGGATGTTTGTGTACAACCATTCATGTCGGTGACAGTAACATTGTATGTGCCTTCGGCTAAACCGGATAGGTCTTCGTCGTCGTCGTTGTCGCCTGTGCCGTCATTATCCCAATCATAGGTGTAAGGTTCTGCACCGTTTGCGACTGTTATATCAATTGTACCATTTTCAATACCAAAACATAAAATATCGGTTGGTGTCGCTGTTATGCTGATTTCGTCTGTGGGTGCTGTGATAGATGCGTTTGCCGTGGCGGTACATCCGTTGTCATCCGTTATGGTGACGTTATAATCTCCGGCGGGTAAATCGCTTAAATCTTGGTCGTCGTCGTTATCGCCTGTGCCGTCATTATCCCAATCAAAATCATAGGGTGCTGTGCCGTTTGTTAATTCTAAAGTAATTGAACCATCTGCACCACCAAAACAGGTAGCATCCATTGGGGTGGCTGTTGCGGTAAATTGTTCGGCGGGTTCATTAATTTGAGTGGATGCGGTAGCGGTACAGCCGGCTGCATCGGTGACGGTGACGGCATACATTCCGGCAAGGAGTCCGCTTAAATTTTGGTCGTCGTTGTTATCGCCTGTACCATCATTATCCCAATCAAAATCATATGGTGCTGTACCGCCATTGAGCGTGAGTGTGATTGCGCCTGTGGCATCGCCCGCACATAATACGTCGGTGCTATCAAGGGCAATGGTCAGAAGGTTGCCTGTGGTGAGGTCGATGGATGCTGTGCCTTCGCAGCCGTTGTCGTCGGTGACGGTGACGGTGTATGTGCCGGGCAGCAGGTCGGTGATGATGTCGGTATCTGCGCCTGTACTCCACTCGTAGGTGAGTGCGCCTGTACCGCCCGAAGTGTTGGCATCAATGAAACCCGTTGGGTCGTCGGGGCAATCGGGGATGGAAGTATCTTGTATCTGAATATCGACGGGGGGCGGGTCGAAGGTTTCGTAGGAGAAATTGGCGACGCAGCCGTTGCCATCGGTCATAACGACATTGTACACGATACCTGCGTCGAGTCCTGTTTGAATATTGCCGTTTGGCAGTCCATTATCCCATACGAAATCGAAGGGCTGTGTACCGCCGTTGACGCCGAGTTCTACTGCGCCGTCGCCTGCGCCTGTGCAGGTGATGGCTGAACTGTTTTGGACAACAATAACAGGCGCGTTGCCGGGGTCGATGGTGACTTCTTCGGTGTCTATACAGCCCGTCATTTGGTCGGTAACGGTAACGGTATAAGTTCCGACATCAAGGTTAGTTGCCATTTGGGTATTTTGGTTGTTGGGGTCATTCCATTGGTAAGCAAAATTGCCTGAACCATTGGAAACCGCGACACTTGCCGAACCATCGCCTCCGCATGTAACGGCAGTTGGGCTAATGGTAATATCAGGATTTTCGTTGACCGTGACCTCGCGCTCTACTGTCGTGGGGCAGGTGCCTCTTTCGCTCGTCACTGTTGCGAGGTAGGTCGTGGTTGTTGTTGGGAAAACTTCTACTTCTGTTTGGGATATTACGCTGATACTTGAGGTTGGTGTCCATGTGACGATGGCGTTTGCGTCCACATTCGTGAGGGTGAGTGTGGTGCGTTCTCCTTCGCAAATGGTGTTGTCGCCTGTAATCGGTCCGGCTGTGGTATCATCGACCCAGAGGGAAATGGTACGTACAGGCGAGTCGCCACAACAGTCAGTGGTAACAAAAAGCGTAATTTCAAAGGGCATGTCACCACTTGGGGTGTTGAATGTTTCGAGTTCAATATTTTGTGTGGTGAGGTCGGGGTTGGGAATTGCGCCGTCGAAATCCCAATGATATTCATCCGCTAAAATATCTGTACTGAATGATGCTGCATCACCAACGCATATTTGGAAGGTATCTGTACCAATCATCATGGCATCGGTCATGATGTCGGGGTCTGCCATACCGTCGAGTGCGACATTGTGGAAACCTGCGTAAGTGACGCCATCATTAATGACATCATAACGTCCTAAATTGCTGAAAGCTGCGGTCGTACTCGTCCCGGACATGGGCGCGGGTCCGCTTGCGAGGGTGTTGGGTGCGAAGCTCCATGAACCATTTCCTGTAAAATTAACATCGAGGTTGGTGCAGTTGACGTTGGTTGCTGTGATGGTGGGTTGGGCTGCGAGGTTGGTGGTAGAGTCTTGGTTGATGGGCAGATCGCCGGAGTCAAAGTAAATGTTTTGGGCTTTGCCGGGTGCGCCGCTTCCACCTTGACCACCTTGTCCACCTTGTCCGCCTTGTCCACCATCGCCTGTTACATTATCACACGGACCGTTAAAACCATTTTCATATCCCATTCCACCTTCTCCACCTTGTCCGCCGTCACCTCCCTGACCGCCGTCACCACCCTGTCCCATATCACCAGCCTGAATGTTACAGTCCATTATATTTCCATTAGCTTGATTTGATACAATGACGATTCCTATAGAACTACCACCACCGTAGCCGCCAATACCGCCAGTACCGCCGGGACCGCCGCCGCCACCGCCGCCGCCGCCGCTACCTTTTAAAGTTCCGGCTCCTCCAACGCCGCCGCCACCGCCACCGCCACTACCAATTCCTCCTTCACCACCAACACCACCAACACCACCCGGTACAAAAAAGCTGCCGTTCCATATTGTTGAACTACCCTGCATTCCAACCGAACCTGGCGTTCCAATGCCTCCGGGTAAGCCGGGAGACGCGCCACAATCTGTTTGAAGTCCTGATTGATCGGTACAAGGACAAAGTCCAAGTTCTAATGTTCCAGCACCACCAAGACCACCAGCGACGCCTCCTTCTGGGTCTCCTGAGTCTCCCGACGAACCATTTCCCCCACCGAGAAATCCATCTCCGCCATTTCCACCATCCCCACCATTTCCTCCACCTAAACCACCCTCCTGTGGGTCACCATTATCTGCTGCATTTCCTCCATTCTCACCTGTATTGAGATTGGGCGCACCACCAATTCCTGTAGCTCCTACCGAAGCATCCCCCGGCAAGATTCGACAACGCACAATATCATAATCCGAACAACCTAAAAGGTGTATGCCGTAAGTAGAAACTCCACCTTGCATCATCATTGGAGCAGGGGCATCATCTGTGGTAATGGTGAGGTCTTGCAAGCGAAAACCTACCGAGCCATTCGCTTGAACAGCAACGAGGCGTTGTGCTTCGGGTAGTCCTTCGGGGTTGTTGGCAGTACGATTAATGGTAGTCAGTCCCGCTTGGCTGGACTTTTCCCACGTAGTGGCATCAAACCCACCTTCTAATGTAAGATAACTCGACAGTTGTAAAGGTGCATCTATGTTATAGGTACCTGCTGCCATTTTGATGACGGTGTTATTACACATTGCCATCTGCATGGCATCGTCGAGGCTGGCGGGATTGTCTTGTGAACCATCACCGTTAGCATTTTCGGTAACATATATATTGGTACAAACAGAAGTTTGGATAGCACCGATATTAACGGTTGCCATCGCTGTATTGGTACAGCCATTGGCATCGGTTACAATTGCAGTATAAACGGTATTTTCGTCAACAGGAGGTGTCGTGAAGGGTACGCCTGTATCCACCTCTATACCGCCTTCGTCGTACCAAGTGACCGTTGCATCGGGTGCGATTCCTGCAAAAAATACACCACTCGCATCGGAACAAACATTCACTTCCGTAGGAAATATCAAAATATTCGGGGCATCGGTTACTGTGACCGTTACTTCGTCGGCGGCTTCGCAGCCATCATCATAAAATGCTGTAACGGTGTAAACTGTGGTAGAGTTGGGAGTAGCTTCGGTGGTAGGTGAGTTGGGGTCGGTGAGTCCGGTTGTGGGCGACCATGAATAGCTTTCGACATTTGAGGCTGTGGTAGTTGCAGTTAGTGTCGTGGATTCGCCGAGGCACACGGAGGCATCCATTCCTGCATCTACGGGTTCGTTGGGATTGTCAACGATTTCGATGGTGTAGGTGTAGGTGTTTGTACCTAAAAGCGGACAAGCATCATCCGCTACCAAAACAGTAAATGAGTGTGTTCCTAAATCATCAAGGGTGGGTGTCCAGCAAAATGTACCGATGGGTTCGGGGCTGCCCATTACTGTGAATGTGGCGTTGGGAATGGCTTCGTTCCATTCCATGGTAACGATGTCGGTACCGTCGTCGTCGCAGGCTTGTATGTCGAAACAAAATTCTTGGTTGGAGCTGGCACATGCGCTGATTTCGAAGGTTGCGCCACCGTCGTTGCAATCGCCGTTGATGTCGGTAGCTGCCGGGAGGGTATTGGTGCAAGGAATGACGGTAAATTGAATATCGCGTACTACGCTGCCAATTAATACGCCATTTCGATATTCTTCTACACGTACACATAGTACGCCCACTTGTACGGAAGAAGGCATAAAGCTAATTGCGCCTGTATTGGAGTCAATAGTAATAGGTGTGCCAGCTCCTAGTGGGGAAATTCCATTAAATCCTGATTCGTAATCGACGACCATACCTCCCGCACGTTGGCAATCTACGAGGCTAAATACCAGGCTATCGCCTTCGGCGTCCACAGCACCGTGATTATAAAATACTTCTTGCCCTACACAAGTAAAAGGCGTAGGCGGATTGAGAAATGTAGGGGAAGTATTGCAATCTGCTACGGTATTATCTAGATTGGCAGTGACATAAAACTCTTGTGTGTCTGCAACAACAAGGCTTGTAATGGCAACATTACGACAGCAAAGTTCCCATGATAATTGCCAGTCATTGCCACCGGGCGCACATTCGGGTAGTGTGACTAATCCACTATAAATGTATCTTTCTACGCCGTAAGTTCCAGCCCCCGGGTCGTCACATTCGTCTGGCTGACCGGGGCAGAGTGGCGTAATAATTTCGGGTGCGCCTTGTAAGTTGACCCATACATCCAACTCTGAACCACAGGATGGAGAAACTGCCCTGACAATATAATTGGGTTCGGGTGTGATACCGTTACAATCTCTGAAAAACTGAAGTTGTACCAGATATTCATTCGGACCAACACATTCGTAGGTGAGGTCTGCCCCCATTGCGTGTGTAGCTTTGGCTTCGTTGGTCATCCATATCGTGCCCATCAACACGATAATTGTTCTCACAATATACTTCATAGCTGTAAAATTTCTCATATTTCGTTTGTTGTAAAATTCAGACCGCTCTGCTGTCAAAAGTCGAACCATTTTCACTGTAAATAAAGAGAAACAAATTATGTGACGTAGAGAAAATTCATGAATTTTCTCTACGCCGCATTTTGATTTCTATTCTTTATTTTTGATAAGACACAAAATTCCCATTTGACACCTAAAAATAGTGTCATTCTGCGTGTATCTCGTTAAAGTGTAGGATTTACGGGTTGTGGGATACGGGTTTCGGGTTACGAGCGTGTAGTGATCATCACCTGTTTAATGCCCCGTAACCTTTTGAAAAATTCCAAATCGCAATTTCTAAATTCCAACAAAAGTAATACAGAGAATCATTTAAATTGGAATTTGGCAATTGTTATTTGGAATTTGAGTTTAGTCAGTATGCAATTATAAATAAAATAATAAACAAAAGTTATTTTTACGCCTAAAAACAATTAGTATTTCAAATGTAAGAAATGTTTAATTTTTACCTTTTTTCACTTTTCCAATACAAGTGGGTAGAATTGCCGTATCGTTTAATTACCTTTGGTAGAACTAATGAGTGAATAGGCAATGAATGAATTTTGAATTTTGAATGAATGAATATTTAGACTACCTTTTTTGTGATTCATTCATTCACTCATTCAAAATTCACTCATTAGAAAATATTCACTCATTCAAAATTCACTCATTCACTCATTCAAAATTCACTCATTCACTCATTGTTTATGGATTCAATTTACAGTCGTTTTGAGGCGGATAAAAAAGCCGGAAAAAAGAACTTTGTGGTCTTGATAGACCCCGATGCGGTGAAGACTCAAAACATCGGTCAAGTTGTTGATTTGGCAGTTCGTGCAAAGGTGGATTGCTTTTTTATGGGAGGCAGCCTGATTATGAATGATACCTTGGATTATTCAATTTCTCAAATCAAAGATGCCTGTGATGTTCCGGTGGTTTTGTTTCCGGGCAGCTCTCTACAGTTGAGTTATCGTGCAGATGCCATGCTGTATTTATCACTCATTTCAGGACGAAATCCCGACTTGCTCATCGGCAAACACGTCGAAACCGCTTCCTTTTTGTACTCTAGCCCTTTGGAGATTATTTCCACAGGATATATGCTCATTGACGGCGGCGTAGCTACTTCTGTCTCGTATATGAGCAACACGTATCCGATTCCTGCCAATAAGGACGATATTGCTGTTTGTACTGCACTCGCAGGCTCACTTATGGGCATGAAACTCATCTATATGGATGCCGGTAGTGGCGCGAAAAACCCTATTTCTGAATCCATGATTCGTGCGGTGAGTGAGCGACTCAAAGCTCCGCTTATCGTAGGCGGTGGCATTCGCACACCCGAAAAAGCACTCCAAAATGTAGAAGCCGGAGCAGATATTATCGTCGTAGGCAATGCCATTGAGAAAGACCCTGAATTGATCGTCGAAATGGCAGCAGCCGTGCACAATGCTTAATTATCAATGAGTGAATGAGTGAATTTTGAATGAGTGAATTTTGAATGAATGAATTTTGAATGAATGAATTTTAATGCGATAATGCTGAAATGCGATAATGCTACAATGTATTGAACTTGCATTTTCTTTATTTTCCTTTGAAAATAAGATTTTCTTAATGATTCCCTGACACGGAAATGACAAAAGCACCCGAATTATTATTGGAGAAGTTTTAGTAACTTTATTATTATTTGTTTAAAATAAATTTATTTCAAATCATTCAAAATGAAAAATGTATTTGATGCTGCCATTACCCAAGAAGTGATTGACCGAATCAATCTACTCACCCCCGAAACTCAACCCGAATGGGGGAAAATGAATGTCGCACAAATGCTTGCCCATTGCAATGTCACCTATGAGATGGTCTATACCGACAAGCATCCAAAAGCCACAGGATTAAAGCGTTTTATCCTAAAACTCTTGGTCAAAAATGCTGTCGTCAGTGAAAAACCATATCCGAAAAACTCGCGGACAGCACCGCAATTTCTCATTGCGGATGAGCGAGAATTTAATGTGGAAAAAAAACGACTTATCGACTATATTCACAAGACACAAAAACTTGGTGCGAGTCATTTTGAGGGCAAAGCATCCAATTCATTCGGCGCATTGACAGCTACGGAGTGGAATAATTCATTTTACAAACATCTCGAACATCACTTGACACAATTCGGAGTATAGATATTTGGTGATTTTTGATTTTCGATTTTTGATTGCATTTCTGTTTTGCGAAGCAAAACATTCTTTAAATCAAAAATCACCAAATCAAAAATCAAAAATCTAATCGGTTATGAAAAAATACGATATAGTTATTGTTGGTGCGGGGCTTTCAGGCATTGGGGCGGCGTATCACATTCAGGATAAATGTCTAAACAAAACTTTTACTATACTGGAAGCACGCGATTCGATGGGCGGCACTTGGGATTTGTTCAAATATCCGGGCATACGCTCTGATTCGGATATGTACACGCTTGGTTTTCCTTTTCATCCGTGGAAAGACCCGAAGGCTATCGCGGATGGTCCGTCGATTTTGGCGTACATCAAAGAGACTGCACTTAAATTTGGCATTGATAAAAAAATACAATATCGGCATAAACTTGTAAACGCCGATTGGTCGTCAGAAGAAAAAGTCTGGAAGCTGCACATTGAAGGCAATGAACAGGTGGAGGACAGCCGGATTCAATGCAATTTCTTGTTCATGTGTAGTGGTTATTATGATTATGAAAGCGGTTACACGCCTTCATTTCCGAATAGCGAGACCTTCAAAGGAAGCATTATTCATCCACAAAAATGGGACACTTCACTGGATTATACGGATAAAAATGTGGTCATCATCGGCAGTGGCGCGACGGCGGTGACACTCGTACCCGAAATGTCGAAAAAAGCCCGAAAAGTAACGATGCTTCAACGCTCGCCGACCTATATCATGAACCTGCCGCGAGAGGATAAATTTGCCAATTTTTTCAAAAAAATATTACCCGCAAAAGCTGCACATCATCTTGCTCGTTGGAAGAATATCTTAATGAGTATATTTTTGTATAAAATGTCAAGAAGCCGCCCCGATGGGATGCGTAAGTGGATAAAAGGAAAAGCGAAAGAAGCCATCGGCGAACGTTATAATGATGCTGATTTTGACCCAAAATATAATCCGTGGGACGAACGGCTTTGTTTTGTTCCTGATAATGATTTCTTTGATGCCGTTCGTGAGAAACGGGTGGACGTAGTGACGGGTACGATACAGCAATTTACGCCCGAAGGTATTCAACTGGATTCCGGCGCATTGCTTCCTGCCGATATTATCGTATCTGCTACGGGCTTGATACTCATCCCTTTCGGTGGTATGCAAGTACAAAAAGATGGCGTAACAATGGATATTTCGCAAGAACATGCCTACCGCGGTGTGATGCTGAGCAATACGCCGAATTTTGCTTTTGCCGCAGGCTATACCAATGCCTCATGGACGCTAAAAGCAGATTTGAATTGTCAATTTGTCACCCGAATCCTCAATCATATGGACGCAAAGGGCGCGAGCGTATGTGTACCGCGATTTGACCCCGAAATCGGTTCGGAAGTACTCATTGACCTCAATTCGGGTTATGTTGAACGCGCTAAAGATATTTTGCCCAAACAAGGCACAAAGCACCCCTGGAAAGTTCATCAAAATTATATAAAAGACCTCCGTTCACTGAAATACGGAACGGTGAAGGGGAAGGAGTTGGAGTATAAATAATGCGACAATGCGATAATGATACAATGCGACAATATAATGAGTGAATGTTTTTTAATGTGTCAATGCGATAATGATGTAATGCGTCAATGAAAAACATTGTCGCATTACATCATTATCGCATTATATTCACTCATTAAATAGTGTGGGTGGTGCTTGTACTGCGTCATACAATTCGGGGGTATTGGTATGTACCGAATTGACATCTGTGGAGACGGGGAATATCTTTAGCATATCATCTTCCAGAGGTTTGAGTAAGGTGAGGGCTTCGAGCATATCCCTTTCTTGCAACCAACGATTCTGTAATTCGCGATTCGGAAGAATAACGGGCATTCGATTGTGTACAGTGGACATTTCGGTGTTGGGACGCGTCGTGATTATCGTGAAGCTATTGACATCTTCTCCCGCTTGATTTTGCCATACATCCCACAAGCCGGCAAACAAGAGCAAAGCCCCATCGTGCATCACGATACGATACGGGCTACTTGCCATACCACGCCCCGTTTTTCGCCATTCATAAAAACCATCTGCCAAGACCAAACACCGCCGTTTGCGTACAGGCATCCGAAATGAAGGCTTGGAAGCAATACCTTCCGAACGCGCATTGATGAGGTTTTTACTTGCTTTCGTATTTTGCGCCCAATAAGGTATCAAGCCCCAACGAAATTGCTGCAACACCTCCGGTTGATCATCCGTAATGACATAGGCTTGCTGCGTCGGGGCAATATTATAATTCGCCAACGGGTCTTCCTCCAACTTGATGCCAAGCTGTCGCTCTACTTTATCCTTTGAACCTGCAAATGAATACCTTCCACACATGGGCAATGCTTAAATGATGAAATGCTTAAATGCGATAATAAATGAGTGAATGAGTGAATTTTGAATGAGTGAATAAATAATGCAACAATGCGATAATGATGCAATGCGATAATAGGGGAAAACATTGTCGCATTATCGCATTACATCATTGTCGCATTATTACAGTAAATGTAGCGTTTTTAGTTGAAATGGTAATGGAAATATTGTAATTTGCTGAAAGCAAATTAATTTTTGAACTTGAACTTGTCCGCGATAACTATCGGGATGCACTTGAACTTAATATGGACGTTCCCATACAAATGGTGGCTCAACAGGTCGTGGATGACTTCGCTTTGGAAGTGGCAGCACCGCCACAATCTGAAGAGGAATTATTGGATTTGCTGGGCGATGTAGTGGCATATCTGATTGAAAAACGCCTCGAATATCTCATGCAAATTCTCTACACAATGGATGTGGACGAAAACGCCATGCGTTATGCTTTTTCCAATGAACACAACCAACCTGTCAATATGGTACTCGCCCGCGCCATTCTCGAACGCGAAAAACAAAAAGCGCAAACCCGCCTCGAATATCAACCCGAAACACCCCGCGATTGGACTGATGATTTTTGATTTGGTGATTTTTGATTTTTGATTGAATTTTGCTTCGCAAAATTCCTTTATAAAATTCGCGTAGCGAATTAATCAAAAATCTCTCAATCAAAAATCTTTAGGGCGTTTTGGGTCGTAATTTCCGCCACTTCTTCCAATGAAATACCTTTAACATCTGCGAGTCGCTCTGCCACAATTCGAATGTAGGCACTCTCATTGCGTTTGCCACGATGCGGTACGGGGGAGAGATAAGGTGCATCAGTTTCCAAGACCAGATGTTCGAGTGGTACATCTTTGATGACTGCACCAAGATTGGCTTTTTTATAGGTGAGTACACCGCCCAAGCCCATATAAAACTCCAAATCCATAATCGCCTGCGCTTGCTCTAATGTACCGCCAAAACAATGAAAAATTCCCTGCAAGCGTTCATCTTTTTCCTGTTTTACAAGGTCAATTAAAATATCCAGCGACTCCCGCGCATGTATCACGATAGGTACGCGCAATTCTTTCGCCCAATTCAATTGAATGATAAATGCCTTTTTCTGTTCTTCCAAAAACGTTTTATCCCAATATAAATCAATCCCAATTTCGCCGACGGCGCAAAAAGAACGTTTGCCCAGCCATTCTTCTGCCGCAGCAAGTTCTTCTTTATAATTCGCCTTAATGGAGCAAGGATGTATGCCCATCATAGCAAAGCATTGGTCGGGATGTGCAGCTTCCAATTCGAGCATTGCCCCAATAGAGCCTTTATCAATATTCGGCAAATAAAACCGCGTAATTCCCTGTTTATTGGCGCGTTGAAGCATTTCCTCGCGGTCATTATTAAATTGCTTCGCGTATAAATGCGCGTGTGTATCTGTTAGCATTTTTTTTGATTTAATGCGACAATGCGATAATGCTGAAATGCGATAATGTTTTTAATGTAATAATGCTGAAATGAATTAATATTCATTTTATTATCATATTGTATCATCATCACCACATCATCATTTGTATTTTTTCTTTCGGGCTGTTGTTACCACTTTTATGATTTCAATACATTCATTTTGTAAACGTTGAAGTTCAACTTGATCGTTCACCAAATCAAGTTCTTCAATGATTTCGAGCCAATACAATGTTTCGTCAGCTTCTTCGAGTACAATACTCATTTTAGCATAAAATTCATTTTCCGACCTTGCTTTACATGCAGCTCTATAATTCGCTCCGGTAGATGAAGCAGATTTTATGATTTGAAATGCAATATTGCTACTCGATTTACCGGGTTTTAGCGTGTCAGTCAATTTAAGTACATCAACTGCCATTTGTTTTGTTTTCGCTTTAAATCTTTCAACGAATTCGCTTTTGGATTCCATAACTTTTGTTTTTAGTTCTTTTACAACACTTCATACAATTTACAAAATAAAAATTATCGCATTACATCATTGTCGTATTAAAAACATTGTCGCATTATCGCATTTCAGCATTGTCGCATTAAAAACATTGTCGCATTATCGCATTTCAGCATT
>ENA-ORXR01001351-ORXR01001351.1-marine-metagenome-genome-assembly--contig:-NODE-1351-length-26156-cov-3.999885_pt1 | contig 26156 bp, 27 predicted proteins | sample MGYA00237866_ERZ511479 | MGnify/ENA metagenome assembly ERZ511479 | reverse complement strand
GGAAGTCGTTGACCGTTATATTGAGGATTTATCCGCCCTGAAACGCGCCATACGCTGGGGCGAGGGCGATGATCTCTTGCGTGAGTTTTCCAAGACCCGAAATATCCGCCGCCAAATTATTGACGCCGGGCAGGATACGGATGCGCCCAATTTCGGACGCGATAAAAAACCGGATTAAAAGGGCAATTTAAAAGGGGAGCCGGCCAATCGGGAGCGGGCCGAGCGACATGTCTCCATTGCTGACGCTGATGGGCAATTCATATTGACCGGCCTCATTTTTCGGCAAATTTGAGATAAGCATATCCAGCAGGAAACTGGCCTGTTGCGGGATCATGCCTTCGCGCTGCGCGGCTTTTATCAGCGCGCCGGGATCCTCGGTGAGCAGCATAATCTCCCCGCTTAGGGTTCCATTATTTCGGGTTAAATTAAAACGCCCGTCAAATTTCAACTCACTCCAATCAAAGGTGATTTTCTGCGCGGTGATGACATCGCCGGTTTGCGCGCCAAAGGGCGTCTCGCTAGCGGCCTCGCGCGAAATTAAAATATCGCCGCTAACGCCGCGCGCGCGCGGGCCAAGCAGCTGCCCGATATCGCCGAGGCGCGCCGCGTCAAGGGTGACATCGCGTAGATCGAAATCAACGGCGTAGGATTTGCGCGCAATATCGCGGCGCACATAAATACTGTCAGCAGATTGCACTGGCCAGACGCTGCCCGGCGCGGATGTGATTTGAACATTTTTGGCGTTGATAATCGTTTCTTGCGACAGGCGTGACGTCAAGCGGCTGTCCAGCGTGGCGGTCTCTGTTTGCGTTGTGTAGATACCCTTGAACAGGCCATCTTGTATATTGAAATTCGCGCCTCCGTCATGCTCCATTTTGACAGAGGTCGGTAGATAGGCCGGCGCGCGGGCGGTGAGAGTATCGATATCCGCGCTCCATCCATCGCCGGTCATTTTGACAGGCGAAACATCAGAGCTAAAGGCGGCCGGGAAGCCTGAAATTTTAATCGGGCCGTGCGTGATCGTGGCCCTATCTTCGGTGAGCGTTTGGATTTGCGTTTCAATTTTTCCGGGCAAAAAATGCGCTGCCGCAAACCAATAGGCGCAATAGGCAAGCGCAGCGAGGACGATAAAGATAATCAGTTTTTTCATGGCTGTTCTCCGCCCGTTTCAATGTCTGTTTCGGGGCCTGTTAATTTGGGTGGGTCCTGGGCTTCGCGCATGACGTCGCCCGGATCCGGATTAGGCTTGGGGGAGCGCTCCGTGCGCTCGCCCATCTGGCGCATAAAGACAATTAAGAGCTTGCCATATTCGCGCGATAAGACGCCAAAGCGGTTTGCATCCCGCCCGTCCGGGACGGGATAAGGAGTCAGCCGAATGCCGTCTGTGGCGTAATTTAATTCCAGCATTGCGCGCGGCATGTGGTAATCTGATGTTACAACAATGAGGTGCTCATATCCCATGGCGCGCGCCCATATCGCGGTTTCGCGGGCATTGCCTAATGTGTCATCTGCGGCGAAATCCAGATCAACGCAGCACGCCATCATTTCGTCGGTGACAAATATAATTTCTGCGATGGTTTCCGGCGTGACGGATTTATCCACGCCGCTAATTAAAAGTCGCTCTGCCGCTTTGGCTTTAAGCAGCTCTGCCCCCGTTTCCAAACGTCCCCCGCCGGGGCCGGTCAGCACAACAATCCCGTCAGCATCGAGTTCGGAAATAGACGGAGCCGCGCGGTTCACGCTTAATGCAAACAAGCCAAATCCAATGAGTATCGCGAGCAGCCCGATCAGTAAGGCAAAGCGCACAAAGCCAAGGAGGCTGACAAATTTGCGGCGGGATGTCGGCTTGCTCATCTCATCCCCCTAATTATGCCGCTTGCCTTCGCGCGTCGATAATGTACGCCGCACTGTGCGTCCTGCACTTATCGCGCAAATGACAGCGGATAAAATGGGGGTCAAAAATAAAATCCACAGATCAAAGTGGCCCATGGACAGGCGCGGGAGCAGCCCCTCGCTACCTCGTCCGGATATGAGGCTGAGAATGACAAATAAAATTCCGGCGAGAATCGCGCCGACAATGCCAGACAATAGACCTAGCCAGCCAAAACGTTGCGTGAATAATTTTGCGATATAGCGGTCTTGCGCGCCGATTTGGGTGAGCACATCAATAATGCCTTTGCGCGCGGCAAGCCCGGCTTGGGTCGCAAATATGGCCGTGGCGATGGCGGCTGTTATCAAAAAAGCCAGCGCCATCATGGCGAGCAGCTGCACGGCGCGAGCTGTGCGCGCAACGTCCCGGCTCCAGCGTTGATGATCATCGACAACGGCATGAATCCCGGCCTCTTCCAGCGCGCGGCGGGCTTTGCGGGCGTCAAAATCTTTATCATTGGTCAGGCGCAGATCGATTAAATAAGGAACAGGCAGATCGTCGGGCAGGGCCGCGCCGCCCAGCCAAGGCCTTAGCAATTCTTTGGACTCCGCTTCGCTGATCACGCGCGCCTGCGCAATGCCGGCTTGGGCTTTTAAGATCGGCAAAGCTTGGGCCACATCTTCGGCTTTAAGCTGGACTGTCGCTGATTGTGACAGGCCGCGCCCCCAATCGCCGGCGGCCTTATAGCTGCGCTGCGCGCCCATCGCTGCGATACAGGCCAGAAAAACCATAATCATCATCACGATAAATAAAGGCCTGTCCGCGCGAGCATGGGGCGGAAATAAAGGCTGCGGTTTGGGCAGGGTGAACTCAGTCTCGCTCATGAGCTGATCTCCCCGCGTTCAATTTTAAGCCGCCGCGCGCCTTTTGGGATAAGATCAAGATCATGAGTTGCGATTAAAACGGTCGTGCCGATCCGGTTCATTTCTTCGAACAGGCGGATAAGCCGCGCGCCCATTGCCGGGTCGACATTGCCTGTCGGTTCATCTGCGATAAGTAAATCCGGCTTGGCAATCACGGCGCGGGCAATGGCAACGCGCTGCTTCTCGCCGCCCGATAAGGTCGGAGGCAACGACTCAAGGCGATTACCCAGACCCACCCAGCGCAGAATTTCGACAGCGTCATCAGCGTAGCTGGCGCGTTTTACGCCGTGAATGCGCAGGGGCAGAGCGACATTTTCAAAGACGGATAAATGGTCAATCAGGTCAAAATCCTGCAGCACAACCCCAATGCGGCGGCGGATCAGCGGCCTGTCTGTGTCTGATAATTGCGCGCTGTCTTGTCCAAACAGGGAAATCAGCCCGCGGCTGGCCTGCTCGCGCAGATACATGAGTTTTAGAAGCGAAGATTTCCCCGCGCCTGACGGCCCGGTTAAAAAGGCAAATTCGCCTTGCGGCAGCGTCAAATCCACATCGCGCAAAACCTCAGGACCTTCGCCATAGCGCATCGCCACGCCGGACATCTGAACAGATGGCGCGTGATTTAGCTCGGGGCTGGACTTTGAGGCGTTAATTGGCATTCTGTCCCCGCTTAAACGAATCAGGACCATTATGATACTCACATGTCCGGAATGTGCCACGCGTTATTCAGCTAATGCAGACGCTATAGGGCCAAATGGCCGGACTGTGCGCTGCGCCAAATGTTCTGCGACATGGTTCGTCGCCGCTGATCCGGATATATTAGCGCTTGCGGATCAGGAAAGTGATATTGGCCTGACGGCCGCGTCCGTTGCCGGAGCCTCTGCCGGATTTAAACCTGAATCGCCCTCCAAAGCACCCAGTGAGTCCAAGGCGTCCATTGATGCCGGTTCGGCCAGCGCTGCCTCTATTCGCGATAATGCCGATCGCAGCCGCGCCCGCCGCCGCCTTTTTGGCGTCTCCATGATTTGGGTCGTGACATTAGCATTGCTGGCCGCCTTTGCTCTGGCCGCCTATATTTTCCGCCAGCCTATTGTCGAGCGCTTCCCGTCAACATCGACGATTTATAAATCCTTTGGAATTGATGTGGCGCGTAGCGGCCTGACATTTCAATCCGTGCAGTCGCGCTCCGCTATCGTCGAGGGCGTCCCGACATTGATCGTCGACGGCGTTGTCCAAAACCTTACGGCGGATCGCATTATGGCGAAGTCTGTATTGCTGAGTTTGCATAATGCGGGCGGGGATGAATTGACGCGCTGGATTGTTGAACTGCCCAAGCCAAGCCTTGACGGCAAGGCCAAGCGCGACTTTGTCACGTCCTATCCCAATCCGCCGATTGACGCCTCTATTCTGCGTTACCGCTTTGCCGATGAGGCGGCGATGACATCTTCAACGCAGCTTTCATTGGCCGAGACGCCGGGCGCGCCCGAAGACGACAGCCCGGAACAGTAGGCAATAGAAATAAGTTTCGGCTAAGGGCTGATTCTTAGAAGCGCTCTAACAAACGATCCAGATATTCACGCTCGTCTTGCTCGCGCTCTTGCTCTGCTGCGCGGCGACGAAGCTCTTCCATCAAATCACGGGCGCGCTGGCGCTCCGTCTCTTCGGGGATATCGATGCCGTCGCCAATGGCTGAGCCTTCTTCGCCGTCATTGCCGCGTCCAAAGGGATCAGAGCCGGCTTGGCCGTTTTGACCGGATTGGGTTCCGTTTTCACCGTCGGGAATATTACTCTGGGCGACAACGGCCTGCCCGATAGAGCGCAGCATAGCGATAGCGTCTTTTTGCGCTTCGCGGGCCTCAGCAAAATCTCCGCGCGCCAAAGCCTCTTCGGCGCGTTTCATGGCCTCGCGCGCGCCCTCTAAGGCGTCCTCAGGGGATAGCGCCATTATTCTTTCCCCGTCAGGGTCACCATTTTCGCCGGCGCCAACCGTGCCTTCCGGCGCGTCAGGATCGACTTCGCCGCCGCCTCCGCCTTGGCCATTTGGATCAGGCTCGCCGCTTCCTCCGCCTTGGCCACGCGGGTCATTCTCGCCGTTACCGCCGCCGGGATTATCTCCATCTTCACCGCCCGCGCCTTCGCCGTCTTCAGCCGTTGGAGCTTGGCCCATATTAATGCCGCTATTGGAATCTGTGAGCGCTTCCTCGAGCTTGTCCAGACCTTCGGAGAGGGCCGCTTGATCGCGCGCGAGCTGTTCGGGGTTAGGCGCGGAGCCAGCCTCCGGGCCCTGCGCGCTTTGTCCGCCGCCGCTGCCTTGACCTTGACCTTGCCCGTTGCCTTGCTGCTGTCCGCCCTGTTGTTGCCCGCCTTGTTGCTCTCCACCTTGCTGTTGACCATCGCCCTGTTGCTGGCCGCTCTGCTCACCGCCGGATTGCTCACCGCCGTCTTGACCCTCTTGCTCTTCCTGCTTTTTCTGAGCCTCTTCTTGGCGGCGCGCTTCGTCTTCCAATTTGCGCTGCTCACCTGTCAGATCAGCGAGATCTTCAAGAGCTTCTTTAGCTTCCGCAGACAGACCGTCCGAAGACTCGCCATCGCCTTCACCTTCGCCGCCCTTGGTTTTCTCAATTTTCATATTCTCGAGTAGCTCGGCAAGCTGCGTCAGCGCTTTGCGCGCTCCGGCCGTGTCACCGAGGCGGTTGGCTTCTTCGATCGCGTCCATCAGGCGCTGAATTTCGGCCAGATCGCGCGGCTCGCCTCCGCCTCCCCCGCCTCCGCCTTCTTTGGTTTCAGCGTTCTCTGTCAGATATTCAACATAGCGGTCCACCGCGTCATTATAACGGCTGAACAGCGTATCAATTTCGCGCTTGCGGGCACGCCGCGCAATGCCGTCACGCAAAGCCTGCTCTGCGGCCAGCATTTCCTCGCGGGCGCTGCCCAGCGGTCCAAATTCGGCGCGTATAGCAATGTCCCATAACTCGCCGTCCAGTCCGGTAAGCTCGTCAACGGACTCCGCTTGGGCGACGCGCTGATGCACATATTCAAGACCCATAAAGATGACGACATCGCGATACATATGATCCGGCATATCGGTAATTGCGCCGAGCAGGCCGTGGACGCGCTGCACATTTTTCGGCGCGCGCTCAATGGTCATTTCAGGCAGGTCAGCCTCATAAGCGGGCCATCTGACTTTGCGCGGTTTTGGATAAGGTCCGTATTGCCCTTTGACATTCAGAAGCAGGCTGCGGTTCTCGACAACCGCTTTGGCGAGCGGATTGATAAAAATTTTATCCGGTATCGCAAATGTTTCAACTTCGCTGCGCCCTTCTTGGCCGCGCCCGTCAATGGCAATCAATGTGCCAGTCACTTCTTTGCCGGCCCAAGGGTGCTTTATTAACGAGAGCGCGGTTTCTTTGGCCTCAACCTCTTTGACGGAGGTTCCCGGAATATCGATAGAAATGCGCTCCGGCTCCGCGTCAGGCATGGAGGTGGGCACGACTTCGAGAAACATTTCCGTAATACCGAAATCATCACTGGCCGAATAGGTAATCGTCAGGCGGTCGCGTTTTGACGCCTCCGGCGTTTTATCAAAGGACACCATCGGGATCGTATCTGCGCCAATATCCATTTCCCAAACTTGCGCGCGGCTTCCGATGCGCCAGCGTGCTTTGCTGGGTTTGGATAACTTTGCGCGAACTTCAAAGCTCTTTGGGCCAAGGCGCTTGGGAGTGAGGCGGCGCGTGCGGCCGCCTTCGATGAGGGCCAGGCGCGGCGCTTGTTTAACGCCTGTGACGCGGGCGACAAATTCACTGCCTGCAGGGGCAGAGATGGAGGCCTTGCCTTTGAAATAGACCGGCGGGCGGCCCGTATAATCCGGAGGGTCAATCCACGCGTCAAATTTTGCATTTTTTGAGACCATCGCCGATTGCCAGCCGGGTACGAGGCTGGCGCGAAGGCGCTCTAGGCTTTCCGTCGTGCCGACCATAAGCGCTAAGACAAGTACGGCCGGAATGATAAAGCGCAGGAAATAAGGGTCACGCGGGGCGAGCGCCGGACGCAATTTTGTTGCTTTGGCGCTGCGGGCAGAATGGCTGGCCTTGGCAATATGGTCATCCCACATCTGCTCTTGATTATTTTGCGCGCTTAATTTGGCCGGTCGGTCGCGCAATGTTGCAATGGGGCGATGCGACAGACCTGCATCGCGCTCCACGCGCATTTCGGCTTCGGCCTCACGCGGGAAATCGACGGCTCGGGCCTTCCAGATCGACCGAACGATCAGGACGATGACAGCAATCAGCGCAATGCCGCGCCACGGATCACCAATGCGTTCCCACAAGCCGGCGGCTCCTGCTGCGATAAACAGACCGAGCGCCGCCATGGCCAGCGCGAAAATAGGGGCGTAACGCTCCCATATCATATGCAGGCGCGCGCGCCGCGTCAGCTTGCTTAAATGCTTACGCTGCGCCTCATAGTCAAAACTGCGCGATGATGTCTGTTCTGTCATTAGGACACTTATAGAGCGACTTTATGGCAAAAGCATGTGGCAAAAACACGTTTTGGCTTAATTTTTCGTGATATACGGACAAATACCATCTCCCGCAGCGGTCACGCATTTGCGATTTGGGGCTTTTTTCCGCCTGTGTTAGGGGCGGGAAAACATATGCGGCAATGCAGCCGTAAACTGGATAAGACCATGACACGTTATTTTCGCTTATACCTAAGCGCCATTTGCGCGCTTTTTGCCGTAATGGCCGGATATGCTCAAACGGCTCAAGCTCAAGACGTGGCCGCTTATTTTATGCGTACGGATATAGAGCATGTCAGTCTGTCTCCGTCAGGTGACCATTACGCCGTTTTTGTACCGGATCGTAAGCTTGGTATGTTTACCGATGGCGAAGTCTTGGTGCGCAAATCCGCGAACAATAAAATCCGCAAAACGATTCCAACAAATAATAAGATGATCTATTGGATTCGCTGGATTGATGATAATCGCCTTGCTGTCTATTCACGCGGATTTTACGCGGTGAAAGAAGGCCGCAAAATGGGTAAAGAGAAATTGCGCGACTCCGTCGACCTTTATGACTTAAGGAGCGGGAAGATCGATCAGCTCTACCATGTCATTATAGGTGATAGAGACAAAGATTCGGCGCGGATTCAAGTTGTTGGCCGTGATGCAAAAAACGGCTCACTATTTGTGGCCATCCAAGATAAGGGGCCAACACAATTACTGGAATTAAATTCAGATTTAAGACGCCCCAAAGTTATTTTGACGGGCACAAAAAGCACGAAATATTGGATATTGGATAAACGCAACCGCCCGCGTTTTCGTATGGATCAGGGCGACACCAGTTTCATTACAAAATTCTACAGATCAGAAGGAACTGGACGTAAAAAATGGCGGCATTTCTATACGGCTAATGACTTAGAGAGCCGCTTTACAGTTGTCGGCCTGCCGCCCAGCGAAAATAGAATACGCGTCCTGAGGCGGTCCCAAACAGATGAGACGACATCCCTTTATGTGATAAATACCGATAAAAATGTCGCGCCCAAATTGATATATAGCCACGATAAATTTGACCTTGCCGGGGCCGATAGTTTTGGCGAGGCGTCGGATATTTATTATGCCTATTGGTGGGACGATACGTTAAACAAGCATTGGTTTTCCAAGAGGCGCGAAAAAATCGGAACCCGAGTTGAGAAAAAACTTCCTAAAGGATCAAATTGGCGCATTGGCGAAGTTGTCGGTAAGGATGATTATTGGCTGATAAGTCATAGCGCAGCAGGGCAGCCGCCCGCTGTATCGCTATGGGTGAACCGAACGTCAAAACTCATTCCCGTAATCAAGACCGAGCAAACATTTGAAGCCGGCAGAATCCCCAAGAAACAACGTATCGATTATGTCGCCGGAGACGGTCAGAAATTGACGGGCTATTTCACGCCCGCCCTTTTGCCGTCGCGTAACGGCGATTACACGGGCCAGGCTCAGCTATTGGTCATGCCCCATAGAGGCTATCGCAGCCGCGATCGATTGGAATGGGATCCCTGGGCGCAATATTTTGCTGGCGAGGGCTATAATGTCTTTCAGCCGCAATATAGAGGGTCGGGCGGATATGGCCGCGAGTTCGAAGATCTGGGTTATGCGCAGTGGGGACGCAAAATGCAGACCGATATTTCAGATGGCGTGAAAGCGTTAGAGGCGGCGGCGAAAATCAAAAGGGACAGTAAGCGTGCCATTATAGGCATATCTTATGGCGGATATGCAGCGCTTAATGCTGTCGTCTTGGAGCCAAATCGATATAGCTGTGTGGTCAGTGTGAATGCGATTACAGATGTCGGGGCGTTTCTGGATAAATTTGATCAGGACATTCCGGAGCAGCGATATGCGTATTATTCTTGGGAAGCGAAAATCGGCGAAGCTGCGCGCGATCCTGAGCGGCTCGATGGATTATCTCCGGCCAAGCAGGCAAAGGCCATAAAGTCTAAGCTCTTCATTATTCACGGCCGCGACGATGACATCATTCCGGTAAAACAGGCCGAAATTATGCATAATGCGGCCCGGGCCGCAGGCGTGCAATCGACATTAGTGCGCTTTGAAGGTGTTGGTCACAGCGGCTGGTCCCGCACGCAGGAATATGACATTATGAGCGCGGCAGACGGATTTTTACAACGCTGCATGCGCCCCCGCGTGAGCGTCAGATAAAAAGCGTAAGCGTCAGATAAATTTCGGAATGCTCTCGCTGGACAGCATTTCGCTGTAATCCGGACGTTTGCGGATGATGGCATAGTCATCGCCGCTGACCAGAACTTCGGGAACAAGCGGGCGGGTATTATATTGGCTCGCCTGCACCGCGCCGTAAGCGCCGGCGCTGTGAAAGACAACGAGGTCATCCGCCGCTAATTTGGGCATATCGCGCTGCACGGCAAATGTATCGCCGCTCTCGCAAATCGGGCCGACAATGTCATAGCTGACCATATCATTCGCGCCGGATTTGACCGGCTCAACATCATGATAGGCGCTGTAAAGCGCGGGGCGGATGAGGTCATTCATCGCGGCGTCTACAATCAGAAAATTACGGGTCTCTCCGGGTTTAGTATATATCACGCGCGATAGCAGCACGCCGGAATTACCCGCAATCATGCGGCCCGGTTCAAATAGCAGGCGCACATCTAAATCTTTGGTCGCGCTCAGGACCATTGCGGCATAATCGGCCGGCGGGGGGGGCTGCTGCCCGCCATCGCCATAAGGAATGCCCAGACCGCCGCCCAGATCAAAGGTTTCGATCGTGTGGCCATCCGCCCGCAAATCTTTGATCAGGCCGCCGATTTTTTCAATCGTGCGCGCGTAAGGATCAAGCTGCGTAATCTGGCTGCCAATATGAACGTCAACGCCTTGAATTTTAATGCCGGGCAGGGTGGCTGCGCGGGCATAGAGCGGACGCGCATCATCCCAAGCAATGCCGAATTTATTTTCTTTTTTGCCCGTGCTGATTTTCTCATGACCGCCGGCGGCAACATCAGGATTGACGCGAAAGGCAATCGGCGCGCGCATATTCATGTCTGCCGCCGTTTCGGACAGAGCCTCAAGCTCAGCCGCGCTCTCGACATTAAATTGATAGATCCCCGCATTTAGAGCAAGGCGCATTTCATCGCGGGTTTTGCCGACCCCGGAGAAGACGATTTTGTCCGGCGAAATTCCGGCGCGCATGGCGCGGGTCAGCTCTCCGCCCGAGACAACATCTGCGCCCGCCCCGCGTTTTCCGAGCAGCGTCAGTATGGCTAAGTTTGAATTGGCTTTGACGCTGTAGGCGATCAGCGCGTCCGTGCCTTCAAAGCCTTTGGCAAAGACGTCATAGTGACGCGAAAATGTTGCCGCGCTATAGACATAGACAGGCGTGCCGACGGCCTTCGCAATCTCGGACAGGGCGACATTTTCGGCGAAAAGTTCGCCGTCTTTTTCCATAAAGTGGCGCATGATTACTTTTGATTATCCTGGGCGTCTTGATTTACTCTGCGCTTACGCTGGGCCTCAATCGCCTTTTGGGCTTCGGCTTTTTGCTCATCCGTGCGTTTGTCTTCACCAAATATAGGCGGCGGCGTTTTCAGATCGCCGCGTAGCCCGCATCCCGCCAAAGCCGGCGTGATCATAAGGGCGATGAGGCCAAGGGTTATAAGAGTGCGGCGTGGCATGACAGGCTCCTGAAGTTTCGCTCTCTTAGTCGGTTTCGTAAAGCTTGGCAAAATTTAAGTTACCCTCTAGGTGTTATCTCGTTAGGGGAGGGTCATGAAACATATTATTCCCGCTTTGACGATTATTCTTCTCAGTTCCGGCATTGCGCATACCGAAGAGGCCGAAACCCATCCGGCCGAGCGGTGCTTCCCCGCAAAAAGCTTTGCCAAGCTCAAAACAAAGCTAGCCAAAATCCCCGCAAAGCATCTGGATTATCTCAGCACAAATGTCAGCGCATCGTTCAAGGATGATGACGGATATGGCATGCCCGAGCGGTTTTACTATCGCTATGAAGGCGTCGAGACAACGATCGAGGTCACGCCCGAAGGGAAAGTCCGTGATATCCTGTCTCCGCCAAACCTGTCTGAAAAGGGCGAGTTTTGTGTCTATGATCCGGCGCGCGCATTGCCCAAGGACACCGATATTAAATTTGGCTTTTCAATGGGCGTTGAAGCGGCTTTCCCGAGACAGGAAGACTACACCCTCGCGCAGCTTAAAAAGGGCCTGAAAGACGGTCGTCCTGTCTACAAGAAAATGTTCGGCGCAATGGGCTTTATGGTCCCCAAATTAACCCATGTCAGCATAAGTTACGATCCTAAAAACGTGTCACCAAAAATCGAAGCTGTGAAAGACGGCGAAGGTATTCAGGGGCTGGTCTTGGAACCTTTCGGTAAAATCTGGGTCGTTGAGATTGCGCAGCTTGAAAGCTTGGGCGCTGATGGTCTGCGTATTTCCGATGAGTTCAAAGTGATGGAGCCCGGCGTTTCAATTGAGAAAATGAAGAAATTTGGTTTCGTCGCCGAAGAAGATGAGACTGAAGAGGGCGGGGCCGAATAATGGTGGCCAATGCGCCCATTGCCTCGCCGTGCCAACTTATATGCACGCTGGATTTGAAGTCTGGCTTGTGTTTTGGCTGTGGCCGCTCACGTCAGGAAATTGCGCAGTGGACGCGCTATAGCGATGCGCAGCGGGCCAAGATTATGGCGTCCCTTCCGCAGCGTATGAGTGAGTTTGACGACTAACCTAATCTACGCGTCTGATAGGAGTGACATTAGTGTCCTCAGGCAGATTGTCTTTGAGTTCCAAATCTTCGATCTTGCCGGCGCGTGACGAAATTTTGTCCGTTGATATTCTAATCTGGCGCAGATCTTCGGTCCCTTGATTATAATGGGTTTGCAATTTGGCGACGCGATCATCCAGGCGCGTGACATCTTGGGCCAATATGCCAACTTCGCGCTGAATGATATGGGCCTGCTCGCGCATGGCGGCGTCTTTCATAACGGCGCGCATCGTGTGCAGCGTGGCCATAAATGTCGACGGCGAGACGATGACCACTTTGGACATAAAGCCTTTCTTGATGACGTTTTCGAACCGCGCATGGATCTCGGCATAGATGGCTTCGCTGGGCAGGAACATCAGCGCGACTTCGTGGGTTTCGCCAAAGATCAAATATTTCTCAGAGATGGCTTTGATGTGAACGAGCAGGTCGCGGGAGAATTCTTTCATCGCATTGGCTTCGAGAGGCGTATTTTCAGCCTCCGTTAGTCGCGTCCACGCTTCCATCGGAAATTTGCTGTCTATGGCCACATCGCCGTAGCCCTCGGGCATTTTAATAATGGCGTCGACGCGTTTTCCGTTAGAGAGCGTATGTTGAAAGTCATAGGCATTGGGCGGCATCAGGGTTTTGATAATATCTTGCATTTGGATTTCGCCAAAGGCGCCGCGCGACTGTTTATTGGATAAAATGCTTTGCAAGCCTGAAACTTCGGAAGAGAGCATTTCGATATTTTTCTGGGCGCGATCAATCAGCGCGAGACGTTCATGCAAATGTTTCAGGCTCTCACTGCTGCGCTCTTGAGTATCGGTAATGGATTTGCCTACTCGCTCGGAGACTTTGGCGAGCCGCTCATCAAGACTACTCCGAAACAAATCATCACGTTTTTGACTGTCATCGGCAAATTGTGACAGGCGGCCCTGCAATTCGGCCTGCTGCCGGGCCATGCTGTTGATTGTAGAGTTGAGCTGCTTATCATTTGACGGTTTCAAGACATAGGCGATCAGCGCGCCGAGCAGAAGCAAGGCAAGACCCAGGATGATTTCAACTAAAGATATCTCAAGCCCGGAATATGATATGATCGGATCCATAGGCTCTTATGGGCTGCTTGGGCGATTCGGTAAAGCCTTGCCTGATCGAGGGCGGGCTCGTCACGCGCTTGTGATGGCTGTTTGATTTCACCGGGTAAGATTTGCTGTTAGGAGAGGTCATGAAAAAATTATGCCTTATCGCCACTACGCTTTTGCTCACCCCCGCCCCCGCCTCTGCCGGTCAGGTCAATACGGACCAAATTGTTGAGCTTTTTACCTCTCAGGGCTGCTCGTCCTGTCCCCCGTCAAATGCCCTGCTTCAGGATATCGCCGAGGATGACAGCGTTTTGGCGCTGACCTATAGCGTCGAATATTGGGATTATCTGGGCTGGGAAGACACATTTGCAGACCCGTCCTTCTCGCAGCGTCAACGCACATATAGCACAGCGATCGGCCATGGCCGCGTTTACACGCCGCAAATGGTGGTCAATGGCACGTGGGATAAACCCCGGGTGAGCATGCGCGAAATTAAAGATGACACTGTAAAAGGCCCTGCGCCGAAGCTGACTTTAAATGAATCCGGCCGCTTCACCATCAGCGCGGCTGACGGCATCACAGGCGAGCTGGTCTTTGTGACCTATGTTCCCGGAGATCAGAGCGTTGCCGTAGAGAACGGCGAAAATGGCGGGCGCACATTGACGCTGACCAATGTCGTAACAAGCGTGACGAAGTGCAGCCTCTATGACGGTAAGGCAAAGACAATTGAGAAGCCTGTGCGCTCGGGTGAAGCTTACGCCGTTATCTTGCACAGCCCGGATAATGGCCCGGTGCTTACCGCCGCGACCTACATTCCTTAAAAGAAAAGCCCCACCCTTGGGGATCGGGCGGGGCGTTTGAAAAGCGCGCTTGGGAGTGCGCTATTGACTAGTGCGCCGGGAGCGGCGCGATTGGGGATCACAAGCCGAAAGACATTCCGATCCGGGGGCTGGGGGGCTGTAAGAAAACCGAATATGGTCTCTCTCCCGACTTGCCCCTTGTTAATGCTATCGCGCCAAGGCGCGGGCAGGGCGAAATTGTGGCAGAAATGAGGCATTGCATGACAAGTGCGACAGGTAACGGACAGGGTTGCTAACGCAGATTAACCCTAATTTTGAATTGCGCCGCCAATTTGCGGCATTATGATAGCGATATGAGCGCTAAAATTGTCAATCTGAAATCCGCACATGCGCAAAATAAAAAGAAAAAGCGCCGCAAGGCGCAGGTCGCCTTTCACCGTACAGAATTAAACCAAATTATGAGCGTTTATGGGTTTATGGTGCGCAAGGGTGAATGGAAAGACTACGCCATTGATATGCTCGAAGAGCGCGCCGTGTTCTCGATCTTTCGCCGCGCGACGGAAACGCCGCTTTACGCTGTAGAGAAACGGCCTTCTATGGCGGGCAAGCAGGGGCAATATAGCGTTATTGCGCCCGGCGGCCTGATTTTAAAGCGCGGCCATGACCTTAAAACCGTTTTGAAAGTCTTCGATAAAAAACGGTTCTCGGTTGCGGGCCGTTAAGGGGCCGCCTGACTGTCCATCATAGCTAAGGCCTCATCTTCGGGGATATAGCCTTTGCCGCGCATACAATTGTCAAAGCCCGGCGTAATCATAAAGCCCGCGCCATTTGGCGTTACATAGCTGCCCGCCATGCTTTGGCAATTTTGCCAATCGCTGATCGATGTGCCGCCGCCCATTTTTACATAAGACAGGTTGGGCATTCCGCCCATATCCGCGCTTTGCGGGGGAGGCGGCATTGGCGCGGTCCGCGGCGTCGGTATTGTGCGGCCTGAGGTTTGGGCAGAAGACGGGGCGTAAGGCGTCGATGACGTATAGACAGGATCTAAGTCATGGGACGCAAAAACCGGCTCATTATAGGTCTGTTTTCCGCGAAGGGCCATTTTTACGGGGCTCACGACTTTATTGACGACATACTTGGACTCCGTCCACATCATATCACCAAAATTCATGATTTGCGCGCATCCGGAGAGAGAAAGAGTCGATATCGCAATGAGAGTCAGAGCAGAGCGTTTCATATTGGCCTCATAATTTGGGTTTGGTGTATTCGAAGCAAAGCTCATGCCAAGAGCGGCGAAATACAAAAATCGCTTTTCAGTTTGGCTACGCGCCCTATAAGGCTGTCATGACAAAGACATCAAAACCCGAATCGACGCCGCTGGCGAAAATTGAAGCCGCTGCAGAGCAATATGGTCTGCGCAGTTTCGATAATTACGCCCAAATCCGCTCAGTCGCAGAGCGCCTCCGTGATGGATTATGTGAACATCTTGATCCGGGCGGGAAATGTGTCTTTCTGGTTCCGCCGCAAGGCGCGTTCGGGCCGCAAAATTTCGGCTCTGGCGCGTTCTCAGTCTCGGGCCAAGGATTTTTGCCGCTGGAGCCCATCAGTTTTGGCCTCAGCGTCAAAGTGTCATCGTCGGGCGATTATATGCGCCTTGTGGTCAATGCGCGAAAAGAAGGCGATCGCATCTTCCTGCGTGTTGAAAATTCCCTCCATATTGAACTTGATCTGCCGATTGAAAAAGAAAAGCTGGAGCCGGTCTTTGTGCAGCTCACAGATTATCTGCAAAGCTGGTTCCAAAACCGAATCGACCATTATGACGAAGGGGATTATGGCGGCACGGATATTGGCTTTGACATACAGCGCGCAGATATCGCCGAGACTTAACCCCAACACGTCTCATACGGGCCGCTATTTTAGCTTGCCTCCGGTGCGAAACTCGGCAAAATCCGGCAATTATTATCAGGGGGTCAGTTATGGCAGATGCTTCAACGGTAGCGGATTTTGTGCATGCACTGCCGGACCTTGCATTAAAAATCGGTCTTATCGGCGCGCTCGGCGTTGGCGCGCAGTGGCTGGCGTGGAAGTTCCAAAAGCCCGCCATCGTGATGATGTCGCTTGCCGGCCTGATTTTTGGCCCGTTGCTGGGCTATGCCTTAGCGCAGGTCTGGCCGAATTGGCTGGACGTCATCCGCTCATTTGTTGAAACAATCCATCTTGATCCAATTAATGATTTCAAAGACGTGCTGCGTCCGGCCATCGGGATTGCCGTGGCCATTATTCTGTTTGAAGGCGGGCTGACGCTAAAATTCAAAGAATTACAAGGCACAACCCGCGCTGTGCGGCGTATGATTCTTGTCGCCAGCCCGATTTGCTGGGTTCTGGGCACATGCGCCGCGCATTATATTGTCGGCGTGGAGTGGGATTTGGCGGCGATGATTGGCGGCTTGTTTGTTGTGACCGGTCCAACCGTAATTATTCCGCTGCTGCGTCAGGCGCATTTGGCGGACAGACCCGCCAATGTTCTTAAATGGGAAGGGATCGCCAATGATCCGATCGGCGCTCTGTTCGCTGTTTTTGCCTATGAATTCATCGTTATTAGTTCCAACGAAACCAGTCTTTTTGCGGCCTTTTCAATCCTGTTCTTTGTGGCGGTCCTCAGCGCCGTAATTGGCGTCGTGTCCGGCTGGCTTTTGGCGCAGGCCTTTAATCGCGGCCTCGTTCCTGAATATCTTAAAGCGCCTGTCGTATTTGCCTGGGTTCTGATTATCTACGTTCTGGCCAATGCCGCCGCTGCAGAAACAGGGCTGCTCGCTGTGACAACCATGGGCATCACCATGGCCAATACACGATTTGGCTCTATGGTCGAGTTGAGACGTTTCAAAGAAAATATCGCCATCCTTCTGGTCTCAGGCGTTTTCGTTATTTTAACAGCGTCCCTAACGCCCGTCGTAATTCGCGATATGGTGACCGATCCGGCGATTATCCTCTTTGTTCTGGCGATGATCTTCCTTGTCAGACCGATAGCGGTCTTTGTTGGCACAGCCTTTAGTGGACTGAACTGGAAAGAGACATTTATCATTAGCTGGGTCGCCCCGCGCGGGATTGTGGCTGTGGCTGTTGCCGGCTTGTTTGCCACCGAAATGCTGCATATTGGCCGCGAAGATGGCGCGATATTTGTGCCGCTGGCCTTTGCGCTGGTCTTCGCCACAGTTCTATTATCTTCCTTTACGGTGACGCCGCTGGCCAAAGCGCTTGGTCTGGCGACGGAGAATACCGAGGGCATTATGGTTGTCGGGGCTAATCCTTGGTCCTTGGGTCTTGCCAAAGGGCTCAAAGATATGGGCGTTCCTGTTACAGTTGCGGACAGTAACTGGCGGCGTCTGCGCGGCGCGCGCCAAGAAGGGCATTATGTCTTTTACGGCGAGGTGCTGTCTGAACATGCTGATTACAGCCTCGATCACAGTAAGTTCCAGCACATCATCGCGGCGACGCCTAATGATGCCTATAACTCGCTGGTCTGCGTTGAATTTGCGCCGGAGCTGGGCCGCCATCGCGTGTTCCAATTGGCCGGTCCGGACAAAGACGAGAATGAAAAAACGGCCATAACATTTACGGCGCGGGGCCGAATTCTCGCGACGCATGAACGTAATTTTGACAGCCTGACGCAAGATTGGTGGGGCGGTTATCGCTTCCGCACGACGACATTGTCTGATGAATATACGCTCGCTGAGTTCATCTCAGATCGCGGTGAAGAAACGGATATCTTGCTGATTGTAAAACCTGATGGTGGATTGAATATCATCCAGTCGGGTGAAAAAGTGATTGCGCCGGCCGGAAGTAAAGTTCTGACCTTCGGCCCCGTACGCGCTGACCGCGCTGTTGAGGACGCCAAAGCGCAGGAAAACCCGAATCCATCGGGTATACTTCCTGCGTAATCGGGCGGCTTAATCCATTTTATCCACGCCGCTATCGTAATGGCGCTTTGCGAATCCATTATCACCCGCCTATAAGCGGGTGATGAGCGATCCCAATACCAGCACTGAATATCAGGTTTTAGCGCGCAAATACCGCCCGCAAAGCTTTGAAGATATTATTGGCCAAGACGCGATGGTGAAAACCTTGCGCAATGCCTTTGCCACAAATCGCGTGGCCCATGCTTTTATGCTGACGGGCGTTCGCGGGATCGGGAAAACGACGACGGCGCGGCTTTTGGCCCGCGCGCTTAATTATGAGACTGACGACATCAAAAGCCCGTCCGTTGATTTTCCAAAACTCGGCACCCATTGCGCTGACATCATGGCCAGCAGCCATATGGACGTGCTGGAAATGGACGCGGCCTCGCGCACAGGCGTGGAGAATATGCGCGAAATGCTGGACGGGGTGCGCTACGCGCCCGTCGATGCGCGCTACAAAGTCTATATTATTGATGAGGTGCACATGCTCTCAACAGGGGCGTTTAACGCGCTTCTCAAGACGCTCGAAGAGCCGCCCGATCATGCCAAATTTATCTTTGCGACAACCGAGATCCGCAAAGTCCCGATTACCGTGCTCTCGCGCTGCCAGCGCTTTGATCTGCGCCGCGTCGAAGTCTCTGAGCTGACCACGCATCTGAAAAATATCAGCGAAAAAGAAAACGCCAAAATCTCTGATGATGGCCTCGCCTTGATTGCCCGCGCCGCCGAAGGGTCTGTGCGTGATGGCCTGTCTTTACTGGATCAGGCCATCGTTCAGCGCCTTGATGCCGATAGCGAAGTGTCGATGGAGCAGGTGCGCGATATGCTCGGTTTGGCGGATCGCGTTCGGGTGCTCGATCTGTTCGGCATGGCCGCGAAAGGCGATGCCAAAGGCGCGCTGACAGAATTGCGCGCGCAATATGATCACGGCGCGGACCCAATTATTGTGATGCGCGATATGCTTGATCTGTGCCACGAAGTTAGCCGCGCCAAAGCCCTCGGCGGCGCGGATGGCATGGACGCCTCCCCTGATGTTGCGCGCAAAGTCGGCGAGATTGCGGGAAGCCTCACCATGGGGCAGGCGACACGTTTGTGGCAAATGCTGCTCAAGGCGCATACCGATACGCGCCTCGCGCCAGATCCGTTAGCCGCTGCCGAAATGGCGCTGCTGCGCCTCTGTGTGGCCGCTGAATTGCCGCCGCCGGAGCTGGCGGCCAAACTGATTGCGGATATGGGGCAAGAGGGGCGGACGGTGTCTGCACCGTCTGAGGCCTCGCCGCAAACTACTCAGCCTGCGCCCACGACCGCGCCGCAAAACGCAAGCGGCGCGCCGGTGACCATGACAGCGCGAAAGCCCGAGCCGGAAGCTAAGCCGGCATCTGAGCCGACGCTTCAGCTCAATTCGCTCGAAGAGGTAGCGGCCCACGCCGAGGCCGAAGGCTCTCGCGCCCTGCGCAGCGATATTGAAACCTGCGTGCGCCTGATCAGTTTTGAGCAAGGCAAAATCGTCTTTGAGCCCGCGCCCATGTCGCCCTCGCGCTTGCCGGCCTACCTTAAGGAAAAACTTGAAGGCTGGACCGGGCAGACTTGGTCTATCGTGATTGAAACGGCCCCGCCGGGAACAGAGACAATTCGCGAGGCCCGTAACAGGCAAGCTCAAGAGCAGGATGACTATGATAAAAGTCACCCTGACCTCGTGACTGCGCTTAATATATTCAAAGGCGCAAAGCTTATTGAAACGCGCGCCCGCAGCCCCAAATCAGCAGATATCATCGCCGGTAATTTCGGCGCAAAACCACAGGACTAATGCCATGAAAGATATTATGGGCTTGATGAAACAAGCTAAGAAAATGCAAGAAAATATGGAGCGCGCCAAAGAGCAGGTCGCCTCACTCAGCGCGACAGGTAAGTCCGGCGGCGGGCTTGTGACACTGACGCTGAGCGGAAACGGCAATATGAGCGAGATTAAAATTGATCCGTCGCTGCTCACGCCCGACGATGTTGAAATGCTCGAAGATTTAATCATTGCCGCATTCCATGACGCCAAAGCGAAAATGGACGAAGCCAGCCAAGCGGCAATGAAAGACGCGATGGGGGATATTCAGCTCCCTCCCGGAATGAGTTTGTAATGGATCGCCGCGCGCTGCTAAAAACCGGTTTGATTGCGGGCGCCGCCGGCGCGGCGTTAACGGCGTGCGGAAAAGACAGTGAGGGCGAATTATCGCTTAAAGAACGCCAAAAGCTTTTATCGGGGTTCTCCGTCAATCTTGAAATGTGGTGGACAGAGGTCCCCCTTGAGGAGCGCTTTGAAAAAGCGGCTAAGGCGGGATTTAAGCATGTCGAATTTTGGTTTGTCAGCTCGTGGAACCGCGACGCCAAGGCCCTCGCCAAACTCGCCAAAGATGCAGGCGTTAAGGTCTCGCAAATCGTCGGGGCGTCGAAAAATCTCGGCGCGCCTTATGGACGTCAGGAGTTTCTGGACAGTATGGCCTCCGCCATTGAAGAGGCGCAGATTTTGGGCGCAGATGTCGTGACCGTGACAGGCCATGAAGTGATTGCCAATCAATCGGATGAGTTGTCAGTGGAGAATTATCGCAACAACATTGCCGCCGCCGCGCCCCTATTTGAAGAGGCGGAAATCTTTGCGGCGATAGAGCCGTTTAATCCTTATGATCATCCCGGACATTTCATTAATGGTCATGAAGGTGCGCTCAATATGGTGCGCGTGATTAAGTCTGATTATGTCAAAATAAATTGGGATCTATTTCATATGCAGCGGGCAGAGGGCAATGTGATTGAAAATCTGCGCGGCGGCGTTGATCAAATTTGTTACATGCAACTCGCTGATAGTCCGAGCCGCAACCAACCCGGAACGGGCGAGATGGATTATGTCAATATTATCCGCGCCGCGCGCGAGGGCGGATATGAAGGCGTGATCGGTCTGGAATGCGTTCCCAAGGACCAGGATAATGACCGCGCGGTCAAAGATGTAATTGCGCTGGCCCAGCGTCTTGAGCTTGCGAGCGTCTAATGGCGAGTACGGCCGGTCCTGAGATTGAGCGGCTGATTAGCCTGCTGGCCAAATTACCCGGGCTTGGCCCGCGCTCGGCGCGCCGCGCGGCTTTGGCGCTTATTCAAAAACGCGACACGGTGATGGACCCGCTGGTCTCTGCCTTGGCCGACGTCTCTGCGCGCATCACGCAATGCAATATCTGTGATAATGTGGACAGCCAAAATCCCTGTCATATTTGCGCCGCGCCGGGTCGGGACCAAACTCTAATCTGCGTTGTCCAAGATGTCGGTGATCTGTGGGCGCTTGAGCGAGCAGGGGCCTTTCGCGGGACGTATCATGTGCTGGGCGGCAGCCTGTCGGCGCTGGACGGCATACGCCCCGAGGATTTAAATATAGCCGCACTGATTGAGCGGGCCAAAGCGCCCGTTATTACAGAAGTGATTTTAGCGATGAACGCGACAATCGACGGCCAAACTACGGCCCATTATATCACAGATAAGCTGGTCGGGTGTGACGTGAAAGTGTCCCGCCTAGCCCACGGCGTTCCTGTCGGCGGAGAGCTGGACTATCTGGATGATGGCACGCTCAGCGCGGCCATGCGCTCGCGCAGGCCCTTTTAAGGCTTAGGTGATATGAGCGCTGAGAACATTCATTCTCTCCGGGACACATTAGATATCCGCGCATTGTTTAAGCGAGAGACCTATAGTTTCGCGGTTATTATTCTCATCCTTGGAAATTTAATTCCGCTTATAGGAGCCTATATTTTTGGCTGGTCACCTGCTTCAATTCTAGCGCTCTATTGGATGGAGACCGTCATCATCGGTCTTTTAAATGTCGTGAAAATTATATCGACAGAGGCAAGCAGGGGCGAGAAAATATTTCTGTCGATATTTTTCACGCTGCATTTTGGCGGATTTTGCGCGGGTCATGCGGTGTTTCTCGGCTCGCTTTTTGGGATATCGGACGTCATCAAAAGCCTGACAGAATTTGGCCCGCTCTTTTGGACAGGGTTAAGCTTTCTGGTGACCCATTTCATATCCTTGATCATAAATTTCTACGGCAAGGGGGAATATAAAGCCCGCAATGCCAACACGCAGATGTTTATGCCCTATGGGCGCATCATTATATTACATGTCGTTATCATATTATCGGGCTTTCTGTCCTTTATATTTGGCGGTATGGCTGGCGTTATATTATTAGTCGCCATTAAAATCATTGCTGATATTGGCGCGCATGTCGCGTCTCACGCCATGCGCGGCGCGGCCTCACAAGCGCGTGTGTAAAACGCGATTAGGACTGCCGCCGATGTGAATTCATGTGTCTTTCAAGTGAACAGGGCCCGGCGTAAGCGTGGCGCATCGAAATTGAAACACACATCAAAGGAACACATTATGCGTAAACTTATCACAACAGCGATTCTTGGCACGGCAATCTTCTCCATGGCCGTCGCGCCTGCATTTGCGGACCCTATGAGCAAGGACGCAATGCTCAGAGACAGTATGACAGTCGAGACAACAATGACGAAAAATCATATGGCCAAAGACGCCATGATCGACAATGCCGTGATGGTCAAATCCTCAGGTGAATTTGCAAAGAAGAAATACAAAGTGAAAGGTCAGTTTGAAATTGTCGAAATTGATGGCCAAACAATTCTGCGTCTCTCCGATGATTTTAAAACCAAAGCCGGACCGGATTTGAAAATCTTTCTCTCTCCGCAATCTGCGCAAAATGTGACGGGCGCGACGGCCACGCAAGGCGCGATTAATATTGGCGCGCTAGTGACGAATAAAGGCGGCTCAGACTATGTCATTCCTGCCGGAGTCGATCTCGCTCAATTTAATTCGGTTTTGGTTCACTGCGAGCAATTTTCTGTGTTATGGGCCGCAGGAAGCATCTAAAATAAATATCGGGGGACATGATGAAATATTTACCGCTGGGTCTAAGCCTCATTCTGGCTGCCGCATTTGTATTTTTCGGCGTGCAAAAATTCGGGGGTGAGAATCTGATTTTTGCCACCATCGCTGAAAATTCAGGCATTGGATTATTTGAGCCGCTTATCCGAATGATGACCGGCGTTGCAGAATTAGTAACGGCGCTCATGCTCCTCATTCCGGCCACGCGGCGTTTGGGCGCGCTGTCGGGTTTACTGGTCCTCATTGGAGCTATTGGATTTCATCTCTCCCCTTGGCTGGGTATTGCTCCCGAAGGTATCGGCCACGGATTGTTTTACACAGCGATCGCCATGTTTATCGGGACGGTGATTTTGAATGTGATATTGAAAAATACGCCTCTTTTCGGAACGGATGACTAACCGAATATGAGCAAAGCCTATCACAGCATCGCGGCGCGCACTGACGCGCCGCTTTTCATTTTCGGGGATCACAGCAGCGATCATATTCCGGATGAATTTGACGGGCTGGGATTATCCGGCCAGGACCGCGCGCGCCACATCGCCGTCGATATTGGGACGGAAGGTGTCATCCGCGCATTGTGCAAAGCCTTTGGGTGCGCCGGGCATTTGGCGGGCGTCTCGCGTCTTGTCATTGACTGTAACCGCGACCTTGCCGCCAAAGGCTTGATTGCCGAGATCAGTGATGAGAGCCCTGTTCCCGGAAATCAAAATCTGACTGCGGCGCAAAAACAATCGCGCATTGCGCAGATTTATACGCCCTATCATGACGCGCTTGGCACGGCGATTGAGCACTGCTCACAGAATACGCGCGATCCGCTCATTATCTCAATTCACAGCTTCACGCCGCAACTGCGCGGCGGTGAGAAACGTCCTGTCGAGATTGGATTTTTAGTCAAAGCTGACCCTGACAGCGCGCGAGACGCAATGGCTGAATTTGCGACCATTTCGATGAATTATAATGTGGGCTATAATGAGCCCTATTCGGCGTGGGATTTAAATCACACTGTTGATGTCCACGTCACGGCGCGCGGGCTGCGCCATCTTAATATTGAAATTCGCCAAGACCTGATCACAACGCCGCAGCAGCAGGCTCACATGGCGGATATTCTCTCGCGAATTATCGGTCCGGTCATGCGCAGACAGCCTGTCGCACCGCGCCCATATTGAACCCGATAAAGTCTCGCCTATATGTAAATGACAGCAGGAGCGACCCATGACACTTACAAATCAACTTTGTGAAAATACGCAACATTATATCTCCGGACGCGAGATGTTCTCAGACTACCCCGCAGGCATGGAGCAAGCCATATTCGGTATGGGATGTTTCTGGGGTGTTGAGCGGATATTTTGGCAACTTCCCGGCGTCTATGTGACCTCTGTCGGATATGCCGGCGGGCAGGACGCGGCTCCGAATTATAAATCTGTTTGCACCGGCAAAACAGGTCACGCCGAAGTCGTGCATGTTGTTTTCGATCCCGCTGTGGTCAGTTATGCGGACCTGCTGAAAGTCATGTTTGAACATCATGACCCGACACAGGGCGACCGCCAAGGCAATGATCGCGGCAGTCAATATCGCAGCGCGATTTACACATATAATACCGGTCAAGTTGAGGCGGCGCGCGACGCGGCGGCGCGTTACGGTAAAGCCTATGCTGATAAAGGTTATGGCGCTGTGACAACTGAAATAGCGCCGGCGGATATTTATTACCCTGCCGAAGATTACCATCAGCAATATTTACAGAAAAACCCGGCCGGATATTGCAATCACGGCCCGACGGGCGTGGTGTGTGCCATGCCGACCCGCGTGACGGCCTGATTTAAGACGGCAGCAAGCTTCTAAAATCGCTATCCGCAGCCGGCTTTGTATTTATTTCGCGAAGCATATGGGATAGCTGCGCCATGATGCGGTATTGGACATCGTGAGCATCTTCACTGACATTGTAAATCGACTCAATCGAAATGGCGGCCTTACCCTGCGCCTGCAAGGCGTCAATCATTGCCGTCGTGATTTGCGCCACGCGAAGCACCGGATTTTGTAATAGGGGCCGGGCGAGGGTGAAGTTTTGAATCTTTAATTGGTCAACGACCATTATCACGCCAAGCATATAGGGCGTGGTGAGAAAGTCGCGATAAGTGTTGAGCTGGGCTTTATCAGAGCTGTCCAATTGCGGCGCGCGGCGCTCAAGGATGTCAACGCAGCGCGGAAGATCGCGATACAGACCCAAAATGGCGTCATGCAAGCTGATCTGTGATGGGCTGTTGTGATCTTTAAATGATCCTCCGGCGTGGTTGGGAGTGGACGCCGGAGGATGATTTTGTAGCGCCCGAGGAGTAAGCGGGCGCGGAGCGGGTCGAAGCTTGGGAGCAGGAGCAAAGTTGCCTTTGCCTTCCGACAATTTCTCAAAAGCAGGCAAATTAGGCACAAATGGGGCAGGGTTTGCCCGTTTCCCACTTTGATACGGTGTTATGTTAGACATGGTTAAGCTCCGCTTGAAAATGATGTGAAGAGCTATGCAAATGGCCTGCCAAACCGGGTGATCCACACGTTCAAATGTGTTTGCGCTTTGAAAAGATCGACGGGAAGATTTATGCGAAAGCCGGAAATAGGCCTGAAATTGCCTCTCCATTATAATGGGAAGCTGCCCGTCTTAGGCCTTTCGCCTAACCCCTGAAGATTCACAGCAAATATTCTCGCCTTGCTGTTGACGTAGCCGGATTCGCCTTATATACGGCGCGCTCACTGAGAGATTGAATGTCTGGGGGTTGCCCTAGAAACCCTTCTAATGGTGAAAAAATTGAGATTTCATAGAGGTTTGGCCTCTGATCTATGGTCAGAAGCTAGGCTTTGTTACAGCAAGCGGCCCGCCGCTTTTTTCTGTTTGGGGCATCAACTGATGTCAAATTCAGGAGCAAAGAGGGCGGAGACGGTTGCTTTTTGTGCAGGAATAACGCCCTTAGCGTCACGCGGCGGGCAGTAAACAGGTTTGAATATGCCAACGATCCAACAGCTGATCCGCAAGCCGCGGAAGCCAAAGCCAAAGCGGAACAAAGTTCCGGCGCTTGAGCAGTGCCCGCAAAAACGCGGCGTGTGTACGCGCGTTTATACAACGACACCGAAAAAGCCGAACTCAGCGATGCGTAAAGTTGCTAAAGTTCGCCTGACAAATGGTTTCGAAGTTGTGAGCTATATCGGCGGTGAGAAGCATAATCTGCAAGAGCATAGTGTTGTGCTTATTCGCGGCGGCCGCGTGAAAGATTTGCCGGGTGTGCGTTATCACGTTCTGCGCGGCGTTCTGGATACGCAGGGCGTTCAAGATCGTCGTCAACGTCGTTCGAAATACGG
>ENA-ORXR01001350-ORXR01001350.1-marine-metagenome-genome-assembly--contig:-NODE-1350-length-26158-cov-15.045014_pt1 | contig 26158 bp, 28 predicted proteins | sample MGYA00237866_ERZ511479 | MGnify/ENA metagenome assembly ERZ511479 | reverse complement strand
GCGTCGTCGTGTGGGGCTTCTTGGCACTTAGTGCATTTCCTGATTAACAGGAATTGCACGAGCTGGGAGGGCTCAAATCATTCGCATACCGCATTCGCACTCGCAGAGCCTAACCACCCACACGAACATCCCACTTTAATTTAGATACCGAGAGTTAAACGAAATTAGACAGACGCGAAACTAACCACCCTATAATTGCCCCCTATAATTAGAAAGAGGCGCGAGCTGCGCCTCTTTACCGTATCATGTCTTAAACCGACGCCGCCAGCGCTTGGTCAAGATCAGCGATGATGTCGTCAATATGTTCAATGCCGACGCAGAGGCGCAGCATTTCCGGCGTGACATTGGCCGCTTTCAACTCATCCGCATTTAGTTGACGGTGGGTTGTGGAGGCAGGATGGGCCGCGAGGGATTTTGCGTCGCCGATATTTACGAGGCGTTTGAAAATTTGTAGTGCGTCATAGAATTTCACGCCCGCTTCAAATCCGCCTCCGCCCCCACACCCCAGTAATGCCAAGGAAAACATAACACAGAGAGATATAAAAATATTATGACGCACGAAATTCCCCTTACCCATTATCGTGGAACTTTTATTGGTCAGCACCACGCTTGGATCAATCTCAAATTGTTATATTTTTACATTCAGGATACTGACGCTATTCCAGAGCTGAGCAGGGACCGGAGCCCTTATTCGCGGTCGACCTAAACGCGCGTTTTGGCCACGCGATTATATACACAGCACATTATCCTAATAAATGCGCGGGTCTGCCGAATTCATAAATTCATGGATTAGGTAAAAAACTCTAGTCGGATTCCGTGTCATGACACGAAATATGGGGCATCCTGACACGAAATGACTTGAAGACTAACGGCTCACCCGTCAGCTTTTCATCACACGAAAGGCATCCATTATGAAACGCACTGAAAAAGTTGAAATCCGGGTCTCCTTGGAAGAAAAGCAAACGCTGGCCGAACTCGCCAAACAAGACGGCGAAAGCGTTAGCGGGCTAATCCGAGGATTGGTTGAAAAATATATCGCGCTGAATACCGCGAGCACAACGCGGAAACTACCGAAGTGGAAAATTGCGGCCGGATTAATTACCGCCGCCCTGATCGGTCATGGTCTCACACTGATTCCAATGCATTTGCATGAGCGCGGGGACCAAACCGCCGAGGCCCCAGTCTATATGGTGCACGGCGCGATTGGAAAATCCGCATTTGGAATAGGTGTGAGTGAGCAACAGCCAATTCAACGTGTAAGCCTTCAAGCGGCAGATGGCACAGACATGATTATCAAGCTGAAATTTGAGCCCGTCGCTGACGGGTCAGGTGAGTTAAATTTGTCTATCTGCGAGACATCCAAAGATAACGTCTGCATCACCGCATTTGGAGGAAAAATGGACATTGACCGCGTTACCCCCTCAGTGCTTGGCAACGCCACATCATCGGGCAAGCCTATCCACATCTTCGTGCAGGAAATGGCGTAATCCTCCTCAATCAATCTTCCCGCTCGCAAATTCGCTCAGCAATTCGGCGTAGCCTTCGCCGCCCTGCCAATAAGGCGTGATTTGGATGAGAGTCATGAAGACACCTTGATCGATGAGCCGTTTCTCAGGCGCGGTTCCAAAACGCAGGTCGTGATATTGTAGCCAGAATGTAAAATGCTGCGCGAGCCTCCCCGCCAGCGCGCCCTTCTCGCCTTCGTCAAATTTCAGTTTGCCGAGATCATCCAAGGTCGACAACAAGGAAAATGCCGCGCGTTCTTTCAAGGCGAGAATGCGGGAGAAAGGTCCCCGCAAGGCCGGAATACGTTGAAGGAGTTCACCTTGGTTGCGATAGAAAAAGCGGAAGTCAAAAATTTCTTCGAATATAATGTAGAGATAAATCCAATTATCTTCGATCGCGAGCGGATCTTTCAGAGGGGCAGAAAGGACCTGCCGAATTTCTTCATCAAAATCTTCAAAAAGTGCCGCGATAATCTGGTCTTTGCCTTTATAGTGATAATAGAGATTGCCCGGCGAAATTTCCATGACCGAGGCAATATCGACGGCGGAGACTTGCGCCTCGCCTTCATTATTAAAAAGCTCAAGCGCCGTTGCGAGGATCCTATCCTTTGTTTTAGACCGCTTCGCCAATCAGCTTTTCTTAGAAGGCGACGCTTTGGACGCCGTCGTCTTACGGGTCGTTTTTCTGGTCGTTGTCTTTTTTGGAGTCGCTTTTTTCGCAGCTGGCTTTTTAGCCGCCGTTTTAGTCGTGCGCTGCGTTGTCATTTTTGTTTTGGAGGCAGCTTTGGTTTTCTTGACCGGAGTCTTTTTGGATGTCGCCTTTTTCGACCTCACCTTTCTTGCCGCAGGTGCCGCATCGCCAATTTCAAGTTTTTCCAAAATGGCGTCCAATTTGGCTTCCAGCCTATCGACCCGCGCCGCCAAACGGCCCTCACCTTTATCCGGCGTTCCCGACAAACGTGCCCGCATTTTTGCAATACGGTCATCAAGGTCTAAATCGGGCTTAAAATCCTCGACGGCGGCCTTGCCTTTTCCAACCATTTCTCCCGCTTTATGCTTTCCGACAGTTTCAAGCATTTCGCCTTTTTTGACCAGTTCATCAAAAACTTCTGAGCCTTTGCCCGCAAGCGTATCAACTGCGCCTTTGGCTTCCGTGAACGCGCGGCCATACGCGCCAACACCTGCAAGCCATATTTTACGGATTGTTTCATTATCTTTTGGGGACTTTGCCATTTTTCGCTTTCTGGTTTACGTTTTTCGGGTTGGTCAAGGCTTTCGGGATTTATCTCGTCGCGGCTTTAGGGCCGCGTCTGTAATTGATGAAGCTCTCCTCAACGGACGGCAATTTTACGGCATCCTTATGCGGCATAGCGACGGCCGGTTCGAGAAAGAAATTGCGAATGAGTTTAATCGTCTCGTCCCGGCGGGTTAGAAGAAACAAATGCCCGGCGCCTTCAATGATTTTAAGTTTAGATCGCGGCAAAAGGCTATTTAAAATCTTGCCATTCACAACGGGGACGATGTGGTCATTGTCGCCCATGATCACGAGCGTTTTCGCCTTAATGCGGCGGATAAAAGGTATCGTTGAATATCCCGCCATCGCCATGAGTTGGAATAGATACCCCTTCATAGAAGGCGGCATCATGTTTATTGAAAACTCGCCTGCTTCCCCGGCGGCATCGCCGTAGAGCGTTTCAAAATTCTTGGCGAGAAAATCACGGTCAATATACCGTTTCGGGCTCATCATTTTTGATAGAGCCTTTGGATTGCCCGGCACCATCGTGACGCCTGTCGTGGTCGCGCAAAGCACCAGACGTTTCGTCATCTTCTTATTTTGCCACGCAAATTGCTGGGCCGGGCCGCCGCCCCAGCTAACGCCCAATACGTCAACAAGATGATATCCGTTTTCTTCAAGGATTTGTTTGGCCGCTTTCGCCACCCACCAAGGGCGATAGGGTATAGTTGGGTCGGGCGATCCGCCTATGCCCGGCATGTCAAATGTAATGATATCGCGCCCGGTGAAAGTATCTGCAAAGGCTTGTGCAATTTCAAGGTTAGCGCCAATCCCGTTGAAGAACAAAAGCGGCGTTCGCTTGCCTTCACCTTTATCTGTGCCTGACCAGATTGCCGTTCGAAGCTTCTGATTCCCGACTTTAGAAAAAAAGATTCGTGGTATCGCGTGATTTTCTATCGGCTCTTCATGGCCATCAATGGCTTTGAGTGTATTGGGCATAAGTCTGTCTTTCTCCGGCTCGCCTGACTGCGCAGTCAGCGCCGAAAACATCCGATTTCAGACCGGATGTGTAAGTTTGTTGTCTAATATATGGGACAGATTAAAATTTTAGCTAATAATTAGTTCAGCCATTATCTTGTCTATATAAGTTTCATTCATATTGGCGCTAGGTGAACACATATTCGCCAGGCGCTTTTGATAGTGGTGGAAACGCCTTATTTCCCAGGTTTTTCGGCGCGGCTTTCATCTCTCCGGAGCGAATGGACAGCCATTTATTCCACCGGAGCCACCAGCTTTCATCCACGGCCTCTGCAGCTTCAAGCCATTTCGTCGCGCGCGGCGGGTGATCCATATTGGCGAAATATTTGGCTTTCGGGTTTCCGGGCGGATTGAGGAGGGATTGTAAATGTCCGGAATTGGACAAAATGAAATCAATTTCACCGCCAAAGAGCCGGATATTGCGATAACAGGCCATCCACGGCGTAATATGATCCGTGATGCCCGCAACCATAAACCCGTCCTGCGTCACGGCTTCCAGATCAACAATGTGATCCATGAACATGACATCTTTATCTTTGCGGAAACGGCGGTCTTGGAAAATATCAAGATAATCGGAATGGAGCTGCGCCGGAAGGTTTGTCGTGTCATTATTCCAATAAAGCACGTCAAAAGGCGGCGGATCTTGGCCGAGCAGGTAATTATTGACGACATAATTCCAGATCAAATCATTGGGGCGCATCCACGCAAAAGCTCGCCCGAGCTGCTCACCCTCGAGCACACCTTTTTTCTGAGACATTTTACGCGCTTGCTCAATGCCTCTATCCGTCACAAATAAACCTACCTCACTATCGACCTTTTTGGCGTCGAGGACGGACACCATCAACGTGTAGCAATTGACGCGGTTGTCGCCCCTAGCTGCCAGTTCGGACAGGAAGAGCGCCAATGTCGTGCCGCCGGAACAAGCCCCAGTTACATTTAGGCGCGGGCTGCGCGTAATTTTTCGAACCGCATCAGAAGCCTGAAACAGGGCTTCAACATATTCTTCCAGCCCCCAATGGGCATGCTGGCGTGTTGGATTTCGCCATGAGACAGCAAAGACCTGAAAACCCATGTTGGTCAGAAATCTCACCATGGATTTATCCGGCGCCAAATCAGTTGCATAGAATTTATTGATTTGCGGCGGAATGATCATCAACGGCACTTTATATACTTGGTCAGTTTGCGGCGTGTATTGGATAACTTCCAGCATTTCGTTTTTAAAAACGACAGCGCCTGGGCTGTTCGCCAAATTTTCTCCAATCTTGAACGGACGTCCGTCAACTTGGCTCGGCATACCCCCATTTTTAGTCAGGTCGTGATAGGCATTTTGTACGCCTTTGACGACGCTTTGACCCTTGGTGTGAACCAGCATTTTCATCGCCGTCGGATTGCTGAGCAAAGCGTTCGACGGCGCGAGCGCATCTACGATTAAATCTGTCACAAATTTTGCACGAGCCTGATCCGCCGGATGCATGCGGGAATCAGAAATCCAGCCGTTCAGCTCTTGCTGCATGGCGAGCCAAGATTGCATGGCACGCTTGTATAAGGGATTTTTGTGCCAGCTTTCATCTTTGAAACGGCGATCTCTGCCATTAGGGGCCAGTTCTGATTTTCCTCTGGCAACCTCGACCATTTCCGCGGCATAATTTGCGATATGCTTGGCCAGCGGCTTGGGTTGTTTCGCTGCATACCCTGCCAAAATACCAAAACTTTTTACAATTTCTGATCGCCTAAACCCTAAAAGACCATTGACCGCTGTTGTCGATTCCGCAGCCTTACTGCCAATCTTTTCTGATTTTGCCGGCATATTTTCCCCTAACGATATATATTTTATTTCATGAGTAAGAAAGAGAAGCGCCCATGTCGAGTCGTCTTCGCGAACAAAAAAGGCGCCTGTTCGTGATGAACAGACGCCTTAAAAGTTTCGAGCGGGATTAGCAAAGCTAGCTACGAGCAAAGCGTAACTGGTTCGGGGAGAACGCCGCTAAACCGGTCCGAAATATCGCAGGCCTTAGGCCGCTGTCTTTTCAGTTTTCATCAACTCTTTGTTGATGCCTACTTTTTTCGCAGTCGTCTTTTTGGAAAGCGCTGTGATCTTTTTTGTCAAAGATTTGATTTCAGCTTCCAGCTCTTCAACGCGGTCATTCGCGCCGAATGGTACAGCGGCTTTGACTTTATCGGTTGTTGTTTCAAACGTTTCAACTGCGCGCTTTTGCGCTGTCTTCGCAGTACCGACAGCAAGCTTTTCAACTTTTTCGCCGCGTGCAACGAGGTCTTCGAAAAGTCCGTCAGTTGCATTCGCGTAAAGCGCTTTGACTTGCTCGGCGCGCATCGCTGCACGCTCTGCAGCGAAACCGTAGAGGCCGAGATATGCCAGTGTGCCCTTACGCAGAGCTGAAGTCGTTTTGGCTTCAACTTTTTTCGTCTTTTTAGCTGTCGTTTTCTTAGTTGTCTTTTTTGCAGTCGCCATGATGGCCTCCATGAATTGTCTTTAGACGGAAAGCCCGTCCGTTATTCGATGAGACACAGGTAGGGACTAAAATTAGAAAGCGCGTCCTAATTTGAAATCGGTTCAATGTTGAGGACAAGAAAATTTTTTTGAACCGTTCATTCTTATGAGGTCTTCATTCTGCCATCTTTACCGTGCTGGTTTTGGCTAAAGCCAAAGAACGAAGGGTTCTGACAAAACTCTATCTGACTTCGTGAACCCGGTGTGCCCAACTGAACTCTATATGAATGTCTTTTTTTCAATGTCGTCATTGGTTTGACAAGCTGCGGGCCTCGGATTATCGGGCATTAACTCTGCTCTGAGGCATTAAAAATGAAACGATTTATCTTAGGTGTTGGCGCGCAAAAGGCCGGCACCACATGGCTACATGACTACCTCGTTTCGCGTGACAATGTTGATATGGGTTTCGTCAAAGAATACCATATTTTTGACACCAAAACGCTAGAGGAATGTGCAGGCTACATGCGTAAGCTGGAGCAAGCCGCAGTGAGACGCGCGGAATTTAGTTTTGATCGTTGGCGCAAAAATGTAAATGTTCGGCGATTGGAATTCGTTGAACACCCGGAAAAATATTTTGATTATTTCGCAGATATTCTATCTCGCGATAGCATTGATTACACAGGAGATATCACGCCCAGCTATTCCGGCCTTAAGCGTGAGACACTAAAATATATTCGCGATGAATTTGCGAAGCGCGATATTGAAGTTTATCCGATTTTCCTCATGAGAGACCCGGTTCAACGTCTGCGTTCATCCATGAAAATGCGGTTCAGAAAAAAAGATAAAAGGGCGAGAGCTAGGGAAGAAATCGCGGCTATGCGCAAACGTTGCGGTGAAAAAGGCGATCGCATCCGATCGAACTACAAGGGCGCAGTCGAGAATCTGGATGCCGTATTTGGGCATAATGTCTATTACGGATTTTACGAAAGCCTGTTCAATAATGAATCGGTTTTTGCCATCTGTGATTATCTCCGGATGGAAAGAAAGCCTGCCGTCTACAGCGTTCGTAAGAATGCTTCACCGTCGGAAAATCTCTTATCAAAAAAGAATATGAACTCTTTTGTGAAATACTACCAAGAGCAATATGATTTTTGCCGGGAACGATTTGGCTCAGCGAAAGTGGACGCCTTTTGGCAAAATTACTAATGCTTTATATTCTTTGATTCCTACCTATTGAAGCGTATGAAATTCAACATTCACATAACGGTATAATCTGTTTTAGTGACCCGCGAGCCTCTATAAAGGCTTGCGACAACCGAAAGCGTATCACGAGGGACTTTTGATCTTTTCATCTGAACAATTTGGAAAATCTTTGGCCGACCTTACCGAGGGCTTTAAAAAGCACGAAGTCTGGTCAACCTTAGCCTTTGAAGACATCCGCTCACGCTACATGCGGTCATACGCGGGAATCGGCTGGATATTTCTTTCCTTCGCCTTTTTTGTCTTAGTCAAGATTGTTATTTTCGGACCGACGTCCGGTAAAGACACGTCTTTCTTTGGCCCCTATGTTGTCATCGGGTTTTTCGTTTATATGTTTATGTCTACAACCATCCAAGAAGGTTGCTCGACCTTCATCAGCGCCAGAGGTTGGATAAAGGGTGCGAAAATCCCTCTGACTGTGTTTGCGCTGAAATCTCTGGCGAGAAACTGTATATTGGCCTCAATAAATTTTGGCGTGGTTATTCTCGCTATTCTCTATTTCAAACCGGAGATGACGTGGTTTGCACTCTGGAGTTTCCCGCTTTTTGGACTGCTTATTCTCAACGGGATTTGGGTTATATTGATGTTTGCCACGATAGGCGCACGCTATAGAGACTTCGTCCATGCCGCCAATACTGTCATGCGGGTGATGCTGTTTTTGACTCCCATTTTTTGGGTGCCCGAAACGATTGGACCGATTTGGGATAAGCTTCTCAAATATAATCCGTTGTCGCATTATCTCATTTTGGTGAGAGACCCCGTTCTCTACAATAGGTTCCCCATGGATAGTTTTATCGTTGTGATGAGCATTACGGTCCTGGGGTATATTGCCTGTGCCTTCGTCTTTACATATGGCCGGTCACGCGTCCCCTTTTGGGTCTAAGTCATGGCAGAAATTTTTGTCAAAGACCTCACCCTCACCTATCCCTTGCTCGGCAGCGGTGTACGCAAGAAAATCATAAACCCCTGGGCGTCAGGCGCGGGATCGGTTGAACGCGGCAAAGATGATAAATCTCGTGGCGTGCTGGCTCTAAAGGACGTTTCTTTTCACCTCAAAAAAGGCGATCGTCTCGGTATTGTCGGCCCCAATGGCGCCGGTAAATCAACACTTCTCCGCGTCTTGGCCGGCATATATGAACCCAGTGTTGGAGAGGTCAGAGTTGAAGGCGAAATCGCGACCTTGTTTAACATCGGTCTCGGCCTTCAAGCCGAAGCGACCGGCTACAGAAACATTCTGCTCTCCGGCCTTATTTCAGGAAAAACACGGAAAGAGATCGTCGCTAAACTTCCGGAAATTGAAGAGTTTAGCGAACTCGGGGAATATCTTAAACTCCCGGTCAGGACCTATTCAAACGGCATGGCAATGCGGTTAAAGTTTGCCGCGGGCACGACATTTGAACCAAATATTTTACTTATGGATGAGTGGCTAGGTGCGGGCGACAAAAAATTCACGCAGAAAGCGCGGGCCCGCATGCAGGATATTGTGTCGAGCGCAGGTATTTTGGTACTGGCCTCCCATCGCCAACGTCTCATACAAAATGAGTGTAATAAATTGCTCTGGCTGGAGAGCGGCGAGGTAAAGGCCTTTGGCGAGGTAGATGACATCTTGCCCGACTTCCTTGAGTCTATGGAACCTGAAGGTCAAAAATCCACCCACATGATACCTAAAGTCAGAAAAGTAGCGAAGCCGCCTAAGCCGAAAGACACCGCAGAGGCCGTTGTTGTGCCTGTGCCGGTCAGCTCAATGCCGCTCGCCGTAAGCCCCGCAGCGGCCTCGCCCGAACCGGCTCCCAAAAAGACCGCGCCGAAGAAGAAGGCCACGCCAAAGAAGAAGAACACACCTGATAAAGAGAGTGCCCCTAATAAAAATAGCGCTTCCGGGAGGAAAGGTGCCACTCAAAAAATAGGGCGCAAAAAGAAAGCCGGTGGCAAGAAGAAAACTTCCGCAGCGCCTGCAATTGGAAAAAAACCATCCTCCGGAGGCAAGAAAAAAGGCGGGAAAGCTAAAGCGGATGTCCGCGCAAAATCGCCGCAGGCAAAAACACCTGGTCGTAAAAAGCGGGCCGGCGGAAAAAAGAAAGCCCCTGCAGCTGCGGTATCAAAAAAGTCAGCTAAACCCGCATCTGCGGCAAAACCTGCTAAAACACGTAAGCCCCGCGTAAAAAAGGCCGGTACACGAAAATAACGCCTGCCTCAAACGGCCCAACCTCAAAAACTTAAACCGCTCAAAACTTTAATAGATTTGAGCCGTAAATTGCTTTCACCAGCGTTGATCTTTACCCTAATCTTAATGGAGGCCGCTGATTTGCGGCTTTTTTCATGCGTCGTTAACAGGTGCTAACAGAATGGCTGTGAATATTAACCCCTGTTACCGAAACCTTAATTATCGAAGTAAATCAAGCGTTTACGACCTATTAGGACGAATCAGAGAGAAGAGAGTGGAACACGATGATTCCCCAACTCTGAAAGCCCTCTTCCGTGAAAGAAAAAACAAAAAACCGTTTTAAGGTCATTACAAATCCTAACCCGCCAGAGCGCGCGGACCCGGAAATGGGTATGACGATCGCCGACATGCCGCTGAACCAAATCGTTCAGGGTGATTGCATTGCCAATATGAATGCCCTCCCCGCAGAGAGCGTCGACCTCGTTTTTGCTGATCCACCATATAATCTACAGCTGGGCGGAGATCTCTCGCGGCCTGACAATTCTCATGTCGCCGGCGTCACGGAAGCGTGGGACCAATATGACACGATGGATGCCTATGACTTATTTACGCAAGAGTGGATGTCCGCGGCGCGCCGTATTCTAAAGCCTAACGGCGCGATTTGGGTGATGGGCAGCTATCATAATATCTTTCGCTGCGGCACGGTTTTACAAGATCAACAGTTCTGGATCCTAAATGACATTATATGGCGTAAGACGAATCCTATGCCGAACTTCCGCGGCACGCGCTTTACCAATGCGCATGAAACATTGATCTGGGCCTCTAAATCCGAGGATGCCAAGCCGACTTTCCATTATGATGCCATGAAAATGCTAAATGAAGGCGTGCAAATGCGGTCCGATTGGACGCTGCCAATTTGCACGGGCCGCGAACGCCTCAAGAAAAGCGACGGCAAGAAAGCCCATCCGACGCAAAAGCCGGAAAGCCTGCTGCACCGCGTCATTCTGGCGACGACTAATCCCGGCGACGTGATTGTCGATCCGTTCTTTGGCACGGGAACAACGGGCGCTGTGGCCAAGAAACTTGGCCGGAACTTCATAGGGTTTGAACGCGAAGAGGAATATATTATTCACGCCAGCCGCCGCATTGCCGATATCGAAGAAGGCGCAACGCTGGCCGTCACTAAATCCAAACGATCTGAACCGAAAGTGCCTTTCGGAAATCTAGTCGAACGCGGCCTCGTTAAAATTGGGACAAAGGTCTTTTCAAAAAACGGCATTCTCTCCGCCACGGTTCGCGCCGATGGCAGCCTCGAATCGGGCAAGCAAAGCGGGTCAATCCATAAACTAGGCGCGCTGCTGACGAATGCGCCGTCCTGTAACGGTTGGACATTTTGGCATCTGCAGGGTCCCAAAGGATTGCAACCCATTGATACGATCCGAGCAGAAGTTCGGGCGGAGATGGCCGAAGCCGCGAGCGCATAAGCGCGTTCAGCTTGCGTTTAGGTACATTTGACCATACCAAGGCTTCAAGGCCCGAGCAGCCGCTCGGGCTATTTTTATTTAGGGGAGCCTAGAGAGACCTATGAGCAAACGCGACGAACTTATCGAAAAATATGCAGACGACTTGAAAACGAAAATCGGTATGACACCGGACATGGACCTTTTGCGTAAGGTTACAATCGGCTGCGGACCGTCTATCTACAACAAAGACTCATCAACAGTTGCGGGATCTGACAAGTCAGAGCTAGAGACAGTAAAGAAAAACTTTCTGATCAAAAAGCATGGCTTATCCGAAAGCCAAGACCTTGACGGCGCTATCGCGACAGTGATGGAAAAATATGGCAAGTCCAACCCAAGCAAACATCGCGCGGTTGTCTACTACATGCTCACAAAGCATTTTGGCCTAGAAGGCAATTACAAGTAAGCCGATAATCGGGAACCCGTTTCGGGTTCATGCATTTCAAGAAGGCGTGGGTCTCGGGCCTGCGCCTTTTTTCATGCCGAACTAAAGGAGCTTATTATGGCAAATGCGGAAGATCTTAAAAAGACGTTGGAACAGGTGGACACCTCCGCCCTTAGCCAAACAATCGATGAGTCAGTCGCGGCCCGTCTCGGTAAGCCTGCCGGCGACGAAGAAGAATAAGCTAAACCTGCTCTAAACTTTCAGGGCCGCTTCGACGACTTTTCGAAAAACTGTCGGTAGGGTCGACACATCTTCACTCCACCGGCCGCCTTCTGCGGTCCCAAGCCTTGCGGTGAAGACCTCCAGACGGAGCTCAAAATGGGTGAAGACGTGTTTGATTTGCCCGACATGCTCCCAGTTTCGCCGCCCATTTATTATTTGGGGCGCGGCGCTATGATCCATACTGTGTTTTTGGGGCTTTTCGCCCCACACCGATGTGGGCACACCCAGCATCCCGCCCAGCAGGCCCTTATCAGGACGCTCCTGCACCAAAAACCTATCGCCGCAGCGCAAGACATAGGCATTGCCATATCGAACCGGTGTCGGCTTTTTCTTGTCTTTCTTCGGATATAGCGTCTCGTCGCCGCTTTCATGCGCTTTGCACCATTTCGCCCAAGGACAGAGGCCGCAGTCCGGATTTTTTTGACGGCATAGAGTTGCGCCGAGGTCCATCAACGCTTGGCCGTAATCGCCGGGACGGTCGTCTCGAACCAATGTCCCTGCCAGCTCGCGTAAGCCTCTGCGTCCTTTTGGCAGAGGCGGCTGATATTCAAATACACGGCTGATAACCCGTTCGACATTTCCGTCGACAATATTCGTCGCCTCGCCTGCACAAATCGCCGCAATTGTGGCGGCCGTGTAAGGCCCGATACCCGGTAGAGTTAGAAGCGTTTTCTCGTCAACCGGAAAAACGGCGTCATAATCATCCCGCACCACCCCCGCACATTTGTGCAGGTTTCGCGCCCGCGCGTAATAGCCCAGACCGGCCCACATCGACAATACAAAGTCCCGCTCCGCATTTGCCAGATCAGAAACCGTCGGAAACTCAGCCAGAAACTTTTCCCAATAAGGCGCCGCATGTGCCAGCGTCGTTTGCTGGCTCATAACTTCGGAAAGCCAAACCGCGTAGGGGTCCGGGACAACGCCGCGCGCGCGATCCTCTGGCCTGACACGCCACGGCAAACTCCGGCCTTGCTCATCATACCAGCGCAGCAAGGCCGCACGCATTTCCAAAACATGATGCATAAAGGCGCTCTGTAAGCTTTACGACTTCGCCGCAATAGGCGACAGTCAAACTATGTCAGAAAATGATCGCCAGAAACGCAGGATGCTGACGCAATGGGTCGAAACCCAGCGCGGGAAGCCGCAATATCGTGCGCCTCCAAACGCCGGGCTGGCCGTGTCGAAAATTATGCGGCCGCTTGCTCGGAAACATGGCAGCGGAAGCTCTGCGATGGCGCTGGAGAAAATTTGGCCCGAAATCATGGGGCCGCGTTGGTCGAAAATCTCATCCCCTGTGCGGTTCATGGGCGGACGGAACGGGCGGACGCTCATTATTTCGGCACCGGGCGCCGCGGCCTCCCTTATTTTAGCACAATCCGGCCCTATTTTAGAGCGGCTCAACACCCATTTAGGTTCTGGTCATGTTACTCGAATTAAGGTCGTCCAATCACGCATGACGATTCCGCCTCGGACGCAGCCCAAAACAGGGCTGGCCCCGCGACAAGAAGTCGAATTGCGCGAAGGTCTTTCCGGCGTGAAACATGAAGACCTTAAACGGGCATTGGAAAAGATTGGACGACAAGTCTTATCAAAAGGATCGTAAAGATATGAAACTTCTTTTACTCTCAACGGCGTTGATGATCGCATTGGGAACTGCCACGGCATCCGCTCAAGAGGCAGAAACATTACCTGACCATGTCACGGATTATGCGAGATCAGAAGCACCTGACGACCATACGGTTGGCAGCGAGAATGCAGCCATCACGATGATCATCTGGGCGTCCGTCACCTGCTCTCACTGCTCAAATTGGTTTATGAACGAATGGCCGACAGTAAAAACTGAATTGATTGACACAGGCATTTTACGATTCATATTTCGCGAGCTCCCAACGGATCCAACCTTTCTGTCTATGACGGGTTTCAGGATAGCTGAATGTGCACCAACGGAAAACTATATGTCCGTTATCGAAGAACAGATGAAAGAGCGGGATAGCATTATTGCCGCTGCCAGAATTAAACAGAGCGACCAAAAATATTATGAAATCGCAAAACTGGCAGGCATGGAGACAGATGAAGCGATTGCGACCTGTTTTCGCAACCCTGACATAACGGCGCATATCATTGATAATGATCATCGGGCGCAGGTGGCTGAGATTAAGGCCGTTCCCGCATTTCTCATCAACGGGGAAACCTATAATGGCGCTAAGGATGCAGAAAGCTTGGTGGCCTTGATTAAAGATATGGACGAGAAAGGACTTTCCGCCATTCCCGAAAATACGCCCCCTGCAGACGTCCATGCCGGGCATGAGCACAAGTAATTAGGTATTGCGCTGAGCTGAATATATCTTCCACAGTCTATCCAGAGTACAATCGCGGCGCCCCCTTGCTTCTTTCCGCTAAATCTCAAGGATTACACCATGACACATATTGATTCGCTTTCGAGACGTTTTGTCCTTTTACTTGCCGGAGCTACTCTGGCGCTATCGGCGTGTAGCGGCGGCGGCGAGACCGCAGCCATCCCGGCGGGAGATGGGGGCGAATATACTGTCGCAGATGATTATGTCCTCGGGAACGCTGATGCGCCCGTAACCCTTGTCGAATATGCTTCCGTGGGCTGCGTGGCCTGCGCGCAATGGCATCGCAGTGTCTACCCTGAAGTCAAATCCACTTATGTCGACACAGGCAAGGTCAAATATGTTTATCGGCCTTTCCCCGCAGGTCAGCCGGATATGGCCAATGCCGGTCACAAGCTCGCCCTGTGCGCGGACCGCAATAATTTTTTCAAAAACATTAAGCTGCAATTCGACCGCCAGTCCCAAATCATGGACATGGGCCGTAAGCCAAATGGTCTAAGGCAGGCTTATATAAGCTTGGCCAAAGCGTCGGGCCTCTCCGAAGACGAGTTCGTCGGCTGCATGGCCGACCCTAACATCAAAGCCCGATATGATGCCTTTATCCAATTGGGTTATGATCAAGGCGTTGCGGCCACACCGACCGTTTTCATCAATGGCGAACGAACGGAAAATGATTGGAAGTCAATTCAAACCGCAGTTGCGGCCCAGTTGGGCGAACCCGTTCCCGAAGATGAGGCTGCTTCGGAGTAAGTCATGGGCTCGCTCGTCTTCAATTCTATAAAGCTGACGGGCTTTAAGTCTTTCGTCGAACCGACAGATTTTTTGATCGAGCCGGGTCTTACAGGTATTGTGGGACCAAATGGCTGCGGGAAATCTAATCTGTTGGAAGCTATCCGTTGGGTCATGGGCGCAAATTCCGCCAAAGCCATGCGCGGCGCGGCCATGGAAGATGTGATTTTTAACGGAACGAAAACGCGTCCCGGCCGCAATCAAGCCCATGTCACCCTCACGGTTGACAATAGCGCGCGTATTGCGCCCGCAGCCTTTAACGATGCCGACACGCTAGAGATTATGCGGGTCATCGAGAAATCAAAAGGTTCTAAATACAAGATCAACGGAAAAACCGTACGCGCCAAAGATGTGCAGCTTTTATTCGCTGACGCGTCGACCGGGGCAAACTCGCCTGCGCTTGTTCGTCAGGGTCAAATCTCGGAATTGATCGCCGCAAAGCCGAGCAATCGCCGCCGTATCCTTGAAGAAGCTGCCGGGATCTCCGGATTGCATTCGCGCCGTCATGAAGCCGAGCTTCGTCTGCGAGCGGCTGAAAATAATTTGGACCGCTTGGAAGACATCGTCGGGCAAATTGAGAGCCAGCTGCTGTCATTGCGCCGTCAGTCAAGACAAGCCGCGCGTTACAAACGTCTCGCAGGCGAAATCCATGAGTTCAAAGCCTTGCTCTGGCTGAAACGCTGGCAAAGTGCACTCGACACATTGGAGATGGCGCAAACCGATTTACGAGAGCGTGAATCCGCTGTTGCTGATACCCAAGTCAAAGCGTCCGAGAGCATGCGCCTCGCGGATGAACTTACTGGCCTGCTCGAGCCAAAGCGCGAAGAACAACTCATCGCAGCCGCTCTTTTGGCGCGGTTGAACGCCGCCAAAGATGCGCTGGAACAAGACGAGGCCAGCGCCAAATCTGAAGTCAGAAAGCTGGAAGCTCAGCTCCTCGATATCGATTCTGATCTTGTCCACGAACAAGATGTCGTAAACGACGCAGCCAAAGCCGAAGAGCGTCTCGCCGCAGAACATGCTGAACTCTCGGCGCTAAAAGATATTTCGGCGGCTCTCGACGCGGCCGCAGACACGGCGGCAGACGCCCTCAAGACGCGCAATGTATTGGATGCGGATTTTAACGAGCTAACGCGCAAAACGGCTGACCAAGCTGCGCGTAAAGACGCGGCGGAACGCGAGCTGGTGCAGGCGCAACAACGCCGCTCCCGCATTCAAATAGAGCTTGAACAAACACAAGATAAGTTATCGGGCTTGGACACGGATAGTTTTGGAAACGCGAATCTGTTCTCTTCAGCTGCTCAAGACGCTCTGAAAAGCTTAGAGGCTGCACGTTCAACGGAACAACGCCGCACCGCGGAGCGGGCTCAAGCGGAAGAAAAAGACCAAACGGCCCGCGAAGATTTATCGAGCCAGCGCCAAGCTGCTCAGAAACTAACCGCCGAAAAATCGGCCCTTGAGAATGTACTGCGCCGCTCGGCTTCTGCTAATTGGACGCCGGCGCTGGACAGCATCCAAGCCAAAGCCGGGTATGAGCAAGCGCTCGCCGCTGTGCTCGGCGAAGATTTGGACGCAGCCATTGGCGGTCAAGCCGGGCTGCGCTGGGACGGCGCGGCTGTGCCGGGACAAGCGCTGCCCAATGGCGTTGCCCCAATTACGGATTACATCACGGCCCCGAAAGAGCTGCAGGCCCGTCTCTCCCAGATTGGTGTGGCGTCCATCCATAAAATTCATACATTGGCGGCGTCCTTGAAGCCCGGACAACGCCTCGTTAGCCCGCGCGGCGATGTCGTGCGTTGGGATGGATTTACGATTGCTGCAGGTGTGGAAACCTCTGCGGCTGTGAAATTGAAACAACAAAACCGGCTTGCTGAATTAGAAACTGAAATCGCAGCTGCCGAGGCTCATGTCCAAGATGCGACCACCGCTTTTGAAGCTGCGCGAGCCGTTCGGCAAACAGCCGAAACCGCAGCCCGCGATGCCCGTAAAGCGCTTCCGGATCTGGAACGTGCCGACCGCGCGGCACAAGCGGCCATGGCGCAATATGAAACGGATATCGCCCGCGCATCAGCCCAGAAAACGAGCTTAGAAGATCGCGTTGCGCGGCTTACGGCTGAAATCGCAGAACTTAATAAGCAGGTCCAATCCGCAGAAGAAAACCTCGCCAGTCATTCCGGCGGCGAAGATTTGTCCGATCAACGTGAATCGTTGGAAGAAAAATTACGTGAAGCCCGCGACGCCGCAGATGAAGCCAGCGCGCAATACCGCAGCCTCAAGAATGAAAGCGAAGCCCGCGCGGCCCGCCTGACAGCGGTTGAAGCGGAACGCGCGAATTGGGCCCGCCGCTCTGAAAATGCAGGGCAGCGTGTAGCCACCCTCGGCAATCGTAAGTCTGCCGTGAGCATGTCTCTGGCTGCCGCAACCGAAGGCCCGGATCAATTTGCGGAACGCCGGACAAAGCTTTTCGCCGACCTGGCGACAGCGGAAGCGCGGCGGTCTTCGGCTGCAGATGCGCTCGGCCAATCCGAAAAAGAAACAGCGGACGCTGTTCAGGCCGCGCGCCAAGCCGAGACCAACGCAGGCGCGGCCCGCGAAGCCCGCGCCGCCTCGCAAGCGCGGTTGACGGCAGCGCAAGAACGGATCGGCGAGACGAAAGCCCGCGTCACGGAAACGCTGAATTGCGAACCGTCAGAGCTCGAGTCCCATTTGGGTGAGCTGTCCGCCGACAATAAGCTCTCCGAAAATGATATTGAGCGAAAGCTGGAACGCCTCAACAAAGAGCGCGAGAAAATGGGCGGCGTAAACTTACGCGCGGACGAAGAAGCGGTTGAGCAGGAAGAACGCCTCGCCGCCATGATCGCAGAGCGCGAGGACCTTGTCGCCGCGATTGCCCGCCTCCGCGAAGGTATTGACGAGCTGAACACGGAAGGTCGCCAGAGATTGCTGGAGGCCTTTGATAAGGTGAACTCTCACTTCGGCCGCCTTTTCACGACGTTATTCGGCGGCGGCGAAGCCGCTTTGGCCCTGACAGAATCCGATGACCCGCTTCAAGCCGGGCTCGAAGTTATGGCCCGCCCGCCAGGGAAATCGTTGAAAGCTATGTCCCTCCTCTCAGGCGGCGAACAAGCTTTGACGGCGACGGCGCTCATCTTCGCCGTCTTCCTATCTAATCCTGCGCCTGTCTGTGTCCTAGACGAAGTCGATGCGCCGCTGGATGACGCCAATGTCTCTCGCTATTGCGATCTGCTCGACGATATGAAGAAGCACACGAATACGAAATTCATCGCGATTACGCATAATCCGGTGACAATGAGCCGTATGGACCGCCTCTTCGGCGTGACCATGGCCGAGCAAGGCGTCTCGCAGCTCTTGTCCATCGAATTGGAAAAAGCCGCAGCATTGGTCGCCGCGGAATAAGAAGCGATATTTGTAGGGACACGATTTTCGGCTGTCCCGACAAGGAAACGCTCGCACCTCTACACCCATTTTGCGATTCTGACTTTGCGCGCTAATGCTGGCATGCGAATCAGGACAACCTATGAAATCGAAGAAGAAATCCGAAATGCTCGAAGTGCGGCTCTCGCATGACGACAAGCAAGCGCTTCAAGCCAAAGCGGCCCGCGAAGGCCGCACGGTAAGTTTTGTTGTTCGGCGTCTGATTTCTGATTACCTGACTCAGCCGGAAGCCCGCTCTCACCCCAACCGATTGATGGAGCTTCTCATGACACTCAAATCCAAGCCTAAATCTATGCTCGCCGTTGCAATGGCTTTCGTCCTTACGCCTCTAGGAATTGCGTCCTTTGCCTCGGCAGAAGATGTGAGCCTACGGATCAACGGCGAATACTCCCAACCCATGATCGAGAATGATACAGATGCTAAACGCGTTCGAACTTGGGATTATGAAGTGCATATGGAAACTGACGGGACGGCGACTTTAGACGTACAGTCGGCGTCGGGTAATTTGCAAATTTTGATCACAACCGAAGAGGTGGAAAATGGCATTTCAATGAAATTTTCTATCCTAGACAATGGCGAGGCTTGGAATATGTCCAGCCAACTCGGCGCTTATAAATCACCTTCTCTCATCGCGAACTACGATGCGCCAATAGCCATAGAGATCGGCTATGAAGACGGCGAAATGTTCAAAATGAGCGCAACACCTAGAAAATTGGACGAATAGAGAACAAATCCCTACCAATAACAGTGTTTTCCATCCAAAAATCTGTTGTAAGATCACCGCGAAACCGTGAGTCTTTCTTTAACCTCAAAAATTGGTTAAAAAAACATCGCAGCAAAAGTGATTTATTGAGTTGATTCAACATCTTATCACCTCACACCCTATTGTTGACTTCCCCTACCCCCTTCGTTAGGTAGGGGCCGCTTTCGGAGGGGGTTCCTTCGGGGCATTGAGCCGATGTTATGACCGATCCCGAAGGACGCGCAAAACTGCATTCGAAACCGACTGATATTGATGAATTGGGCCGCAAGCTCGACATCATTAATGCCAAACGGAAACCTGATGCAGAGCCTGTGCAGGCTTCAGCTTCAAATATGGCGGAAGGCTTAAAATATGCCAGCGAGTTTTCTGCGGCAGTCTTAGTCGGTGCGGCCCTCGGATGGGGTGTCGATAAATTGGCTGGAACGTCGCCATTTGGGTTGCTGGGTGGTTTGTTTCTGGGGCTATGTGCCGGCATTATGAATGTCGTGCGTGCAGCCAAAGAGGGTATGGATGGCTCCGGCGAGGATTTACCTCCGGATGAGCTATACGAGGATGAAGACGCATGAACATTGGGCTACCCATTGTCGCAAAAGATCCAACGGCACAGTTTGAGCTGCACAAGCTCGCTCAGCTAAAAATCGGGAATTTGGATCTTTCCTTTACGAACTCGGCCCTGATGATGCTGGTCTCTTTGGCCTGTATCGCATTGTGGTTCCTATTGTCCTCCAAGAAGGAACTCATTCCGGGACGCGCACAGTCCGTCCTCGAGCTTTCTTACGAATTTATCGCCGATATGCTGCAATCCTCGACAGGCAAAGAGGGTATGCGCTTTTTCCCATTGGTCTTTTCAATTTTCGCCTTCATCTTATTTGCCAACATGCTCGGCATGATCCCATTCTTCTTTACAACGACCAGCCATATTATTGTGACCTTTGCGCTCGCCATGATCGTCATGTGCGTCGTCATTGGTTTCGGCGTTTGGAAAAACGGTTTCGGTTTTCTCAAGCTGTTCTGGCCGGCAGGCATTCCGATCGCCATTAAGCCTTTCGTTTCCTTGCTTGAGGTCATCTCCTTTATTTCCCGCCCTATCTCACTTTCAGTTCGTCTCTGGGCGAATATGTTCGCCGGACATATACTGCTGAAGCTCTTTGCGGGCTTTGCCATTTCAATGTTTGCCGCAGGTGGTCTTACAGCCGTCGGATCTATTGTTCCTTTCGGACTGACCCTTGCGCTCATACCTCTCGAATTCCTCGTCGCCTTTGTGCAAGCCTATGTGTTTGCGCTTTTGACGAGTGTCTACCTCTCGGATGCACTGCATCCCGGACACCACTAATACCGCTTATTAAACCGCATTCCTAAGGAGATCATCATGGAAGCAGAAGCAGCAAAATACATCGGCGCAGGCATTGCCTGTCTTGGCATGGCAGGCGCCGGTATCGGCCTTGGCCACATCTTTGGTAACTACCTCGCAGGCGCATTGCGTAACCCATCTGCGGCGCAAGGCCAGTTCTCCAACCTTATCTTCGGCTTCGCCGTGACAGAGGCCCTCGGCATCTTCTCATTCGCCGTTGCCCTCATCCTGATGTTCGTTCTTTAAGAACACGCACTAAACGTAAGGTACGACGATGCTCAATGCGTTGACGGAAAACACAATGTTGATGATGGCCGCTGCTGAAAAAGCGGCAGGCTCTGCGGATGCAGGATCCGGGGCGTTTCCGCCTTTTGATCCGGCGTATTTCCCGTCTCAGCTGTTCTGGTTTTTCCTGACATTTATCGCGCTTTACTTCCTGCTCGCCAATGTCTTCCTCCCCCGTGTGGGCGAGACAATTGAAGAGCGGGGATCGCGCATCGCCGATGATCTCGACCAAGCTTCGCGCATGCAGCGCGAGGCTGAAGAGGCTGAAAAAGCCTATACGCAGGCCCTCGCCGACGCGCGGGCAAAATCTATGAATGTTGCGGAGACGACTAAGAAAGCCGTCGACGAGGAAATTCAATCTGAGCTCGCCGCAGCTGATGCAGAGGCTGATAAAGCCGCTGAAGCTGCAGAGGCGCGCATTCGTCAGGTGCGCTCTGATGCACTTGGAAATATCGAAACGGTAGCGGCGGAAGCCGCGCAAGCCGCAGTGTCAGCCCTCACCGGTAAAACACTTACGCTGGCCGCCGTGAAATCTGCGCTGAACTAGAGGGAGCGAAGACATGCATTTTACAGCTGATCTTGGCGATCCGACCACCTGGGTCTTTATCGCAGTCGTTCTCTTCCTGCTCGCCCTGATGTATTTTGGAATTCACAAGAAAATTGCCGGAGCCCTTGATGCACGCGCGGATAATATTCGCACCGAGCTGGATGAAGCCCGCCGTCTTCGCGAGGAAGCCCAGCAGCTTTTGGCCTCTTACCAGCGCAAGCAAAAAGAAGCTGAGGCTCAAGCGGAAGACATTGTAAAACAAGCCCGCGCAGATGCTGAAAATATGGCGACCCAAGCGCGCAAGGATTTGAAAGATCGTCTTGAACGCAGAGCGGCGCAGGCTGAGGCCAAGATTGCCAACGCGGAAGCGCAAGCCATGAGTGAAGTCAAAGGCAAAGCCGCTGATTTGGCCATGAATACAGCTGAAAGGCTCATTCGCACAAAGCTGACGGCCGCCGATAAATCCAAGCTTATCCAAGAGGGCATTAAGCAAATGGGCTCCACGCTGGGTTAAACCGGTAAGACAAAACCATAAAAAAAGCCGCTCCATTCGGGGCGGCTTTTTTATTGTCCGTTAATTAAAAATGAAAACACACACCGACAGCGGCTAAAGGCCACTCGGTGGGTTTTAAGCATAAAAGCTACTCCGCCGCTTCGGCCACATCACTTGGCGGGGTCCAACGCAGAACGGGATTTCTCGCCGCTCTTGTTTCATCCAAGCGCCGCATAGGGGCGTATACGGGAGCTTGTTTAAAGCTCTCAAAATCGCCCGCTTTTGCCCGCTCTGCCAATGAACGCATGGAGCGGATAAAGCGGTCCAGCTCACCCTTGCTCTCAGATTCCGTCGGCTCAATCAGCATCGCGCCGTGAACTACGAGCGGGAAATACATCGTCATGGGATGATAGCCTTCGTCGATCATGGCCTTGGCGAAATCGAGCGTCTCGACACCTGTGTCTTTCAGGAAACGATCATCGAACAGGGCTTCATGCATGCAGGTTCCCTCGAAGGCCGTGGTCATGACGTCGGATAATGACGCTTGAACATAGTTTGCGTTCAACACAGCGTCTTCTGTCGCCTGTTTCAATCCGTCGGACCCGTGGCTCATCATGTAGGATAGCGCGCGTGTGTACATGCCCATATTGCCGTGGAAGGCGCACATGCGGCCAAAGCTCTTGTCGTCCGGGTCTTCGACCAAATCGAAACCGTCCTTCGTCTTGATGACATAGGGTACAGGCGCGTGATCTTTCAGCGCATCGGAGAGGACAGTCGGGCCGGAGCCGGGACCGCCGCCGCCATGCGGGGTGGAGAATGTTTTGTGCAAGTTGATATGCATCGCATCAACGCCGAGGTCACCCGGACGCACCCGCCCGACCAGCGCGTTGAAATTCGCACCGTCGCAGTAGAAATAACCGCCAGCGTCGTGAATCAATTCGGCAATTTCGATGATGTCGGTTTCGAACAATCCGCAAGTATTCGGATTGGTTAGCATAATACCGGCAATGTCGGAATCTTTACCAAGTCCGTCGAGCTTCGCTCGCAACGCATCCATATCAACGCGCCCGCCCGCATTGGCTGGGATTTCATCAACGCTAAAACCACACTGCACAGCGGTCGCGGGATTCGTGCCATGGGCACTCTCAGGCACCAGCACGCGGCGCTTATGGGATGCGCCGTCATGGTCAAGCCGCGCACGGATGGCCATCATCCCGCAAAGCTCGCCATGCGCACCGGCTTTCGGCGTCAGCGCGACGGCAGGCATGTTGCAGAGCGTCATGAGCCAATGCGACAGCACATGCATAACTTCCAACGCGCCTTGCGCGGTTTGGATGGGCTGCAACGGATGCACATCGGCAAAGCCCGGCATACGCGCGATTTTTTCATTCAGGCGCGGATTATGCTTCATGGTGCAAGAGCCGAGCGGATAAACCCCGAGATCAATCGCATAGTTCTTTTGTGACAAGCGTACATAATGGCGCAGCGTTTCAGGTTCGGAAAGGCCCGGCAAGCCGATCTCGCCTTTACGATCATGCCCGCCAAGACGAGATTTCGTGCCTTTGGACTTAGGGAAATCAATCCCCGTGCGGCGCGGCGTGCCTGTCTCAAAAATTAGCGCGGTGGCTTGGTCCAGAGCTTTGGATCCGGACACAGTTTTCCGCTCATTTGTATTTGCTGGCATATTCGCGGGCGCAGGGGCTGTAGGACGACCTTCGGTTTTCATGATAATTTCCATCCCTTAGACGCTGCATACTCTATCGACTGCAAGGCGAACTCAGTAAGCTCTTTTTTCACATAGCCCCATCTGACGTTATCAGAAATTCGCTTATCCTGCTTCCCAATCAAGAATTCGGCGATTTCTTTTTTTTCTTTAGAATGAAGGCACGCCAAAATGAGTTTTCCAGACTTTGTCTTTTCCAACGCTTCAAAATTGTCCCACGGGGGGATTTCTCCTAGGTCTTGAAATGCGTTGTAAACTAATTTCGCCCGATACAATGGTGCTGAGTAATTTGCAGCATCATTAGTTATAATCGCGAAATCTCTGAGCATATTAGCGGAACCGTCTCCAATAGCATTTATCTGTGCAGTACTACTCATCCCAACACCTCCTTCAGCGCAGTCTCGAAGGCCGCGATGTCTTCGTCACTCGATGTTTCCGTCGCGCAGACCAGCAACAGGTTCGGATCGCTTTCGGGGGAGAGGCGGGAGAGCGGGACGCCGCCTATGACGCCTTTTTCGACCAGCGCGTCGACAACCTGCGCGGCGGATTTATTTAATTTGACCGTGAACTCATTGAAGAAGTTCTCGTTCATAACTTCCGCACCGGCGACCCCGTCCAGCCGTTCAGCCAAATCACACGCCTTCTCATGATTGAGCGTTGCGAGCTGCTGTATCCCCGCATCGCCTAGCAAGCTCATATGAATGGTGAAAGCGAGACAGCACAGCCCGCTATTCGTACAAATATTTGACGTCGCTTTTTCCCGGCGGATATGTTGCTCGCGCGTGGAGAGCGTCAGGACAAAACCTCTGTCGCCATTTGCATCCACGGTTTCGCCGCAGACCCGGCCCGGCATTTGCCGCACAAGTTTTTCGCGGCAGGCAAAGAGCCCTACATGCGGGCCGCCGAACGCGAGGCCAACACCGAGGCCTTGGCCTTCGCCGACCACAATATCCGCGCCCTGCTCTCCAGGCGGCGTAATCGCCGCGAGGGCAACGGGCTCGGTAAAGACCGCTATCAATAGCGCTTTGTGCGCATGCGCTTTTTCCGCAATGGGGCGGAGGTCTACAATCTCGCCAAACACATTTGGCGACTGCACAACAACGCAACACGTACCATCGTCAATGTAGTCTATGACGTTTGCATCGCGGCCCATGACCGTATCGCGCTCGTCAATCTTAATATTGAGCGTCGACGCCAAAGTCTGCGTCGCGGCAGCGTAATGAGGATGCAGGCCGGGCGCGAGGATGGCTTTGGGTTTCTTACCCCGCGCAACGCGGTGCGCCATGACGACGGCTTCGGCGCAGGCGGTGGAGCCGTCATACATGGACGCATTGGCGACTTCCATGCCTGTCAGAAGCGCGACTTGCGTTTGAAACTCGAACAAGGTTTGCAACGTGCCTTGGCTAATTTCTGGTTGGTAAGGCGTATAGGCCGTCAGAAATTCAGAGCGTTGGATGAGGTGATCCACCGTCGCGGGGATATGATGCTTATAGGCCCCTGCCCCGCAGAAGAACGGTACGCTCCCCGCTGGCGTCGATTTGTTGGACAGACGTTGGAAGAAGTTTTCCACTGATTGCTCGGATTGATGTTCGGGCAGATCAATCAGCCCGCTTAGCCGCGCCGATTTCGGCACATCGTTGAACAAATCATCGATAGATTTGACGCCAATAACCTCGAGCATTTGCGCCCGATCATTTGCATTCAGGGGTAAGTAACGCATTTACTTGTTTTCCTTTTCCGGAGGTAAATCAGTTCTGTATTTCAAAGATAGTTTTGCCAGAAGCGCAGCGATGCAGAGCAATGCGATTAACAGCAAACCGGGCTTTACCAGTTCCGCAAAGGTAACCGAGCCCGTGAACAAGCCCACCGACAACAGAACCGCGCCGGCAAATGCCCCATATGCGAGAGCCTGTCCCAATCAAAGCCCGTCGCAATAGGTTTTGTATTTCGCCTCATCCATCAGGCTCGAGAGCTCATCTGCGTCGGCGATTTTTATTTTCAAGAACCAGCCATCGCCGTCCGGGGAGGCGTTGACAGTCTCCGGCGCATCTTCGAGCGCGCCGTTTACCGCAGTCACTTCGCCGCCGACGGGCGAATAAACCTCCGAGGCGGCTTTGACGCTCTCAACAACGGCGGCTTCATCGCCCTTATCAAACTCTGCGCCAACATCAGGCAGCTCGACAAAGACAACATCCCCGAGGGCTTTGGCGGCATAGGCAGAAATGCCGATAGTGCCGGTATCCCCGTCTACTTTGATCCATTCGTGATCTTCGGTAAAATATGTGCTCATGAGTTAGGCTCCGCGGTAGTAGTTATGTGGGGAGAAAGGTAATTTGACGATTTTGGCCGGGCGGGCTTTGCCCCGCACAATCAGCCGAACATCCGTCCCGGCTTTGGTGAACTTGCGCGCGACATAGCCCATCGCAACGGGGCCGCCTGCTGTCGGGCCGAAGCCGCCGGATGTGATTTCGCCGATGGCATTGCCGTCCATGTCTTGAACTTCCGTATGCTCCCGGGCCGGCGCACGGCCTTCGGGTTTGATCCCGACGAGGCGTTTTGT
>ENA-ORXR01001349-ORXR01001349.1-marine-metagenome-genome-assembly--contig:-NODE-1349-length-26169-cov-12.030124_pt1 | contig 26169 bp, 15 predicted proteins | sample MGYA00237866_ERZ511479 | MGnify/ENA metagenome assembly ERZ511479 | reverse complement strand
TAAATGTATCTATGATAAAGAAGGAACCGTACCACTGAGTACGGGTGGGCAGTAAGGCCCGCACGGCGAGTGCAAGCTAGCTTTGCATCTATAGAAAATGTGTTTATGCTTTACTTCTGAATACCCCTATCTAAGCAGCATAATAATTGACAATCTCTAACCGATTAATCATTTAGAAATTACAAATTTAAGCACCAGGTTCTTTTGAACATGCCTATTACAGCGATGTAGATCGTAAAGTGCGTAAGCGATATATTTGATATTCATCATGCAGATGTCTACATAAATAAAAAGCCGCCTTTCTTTAAAGGCAGCTTTTTATAACTGTAACTAGAATTCTCTCTTTAAGCTATAGGATCTCTGTAGCTTTTTTATTTTTAATTTAATCCACCTTGACCAGCATTGCACCCATCTATAAAAGCAAGAAACTCTGCTCCTAATACGACCTCAAAATTTTGCAACAGCTCTATGAATTGGGCAGAATCATAATCAACTGTAGAACCAGAAGTAATTATTTGTTCTGATTCCAAAATACCATCTGTCTCATAGTCAGCATTGCCTGATTCAATACCGTCAATTTTGGTAGAATTCATCAGTGAATAATTGTCAATACAGCCATTAACCATAGCTTGAGTTGCGGCTCCATCCCACCAATGTTTAGAGTCGATATCTTCTCCTCCTTGCGCTGCAGGATTAAAGTTCTGTAGGGTTCGGCTGCTATTAGTAGGTAGTGGAACAAAATTATTGGTGTTGTCCCATAATCCTGCGCTCACAGCTACACCAACTCGCCCGGCTGGAGCGGCAGATCTATATTTTACGTAATCTATCATATTGCTAGCATTACTGTATTGACGAGCTTTATAGATAGCCATTTCGGCGTTGTTGCTATTAATGCGGGACGGCCAGCTGATAACTAGGTAGCTGTCTGGAGCCATTGTCATAGATCCGTTAAGTATAGTAAGTTCATTAATAAATTTATATCCAGGTCTTACGCAGAGCGTAAGGTTGGATACATCGATGATTTCATCACTGATATTATGGAGCTCTACCCATCCATTTGTGATGTCTAACTCGTTAATAACTAATTGTCGGTCTATATCTAAGGAGGCTAATCCGACCTGTGATCGGATCTCTCCGCTGGGATTATTTGTCGTGTGTATGTTAAGATAGATATCGCCCGCTATTAGCTCAGCTTCTCGAGAAGAGGGAATAGAGAAGGACCCTGAGATGGTGCCAGAGCTTGAGCCTGTAGTAGGATTAAGATTAACGATCACTGGTCCGTTAGAGCCTGCTGGACCTGCGTGCAGGTGAGCTTGTGACAGTCCAGAAGATAAGCCTGAATACTGCACTGTAAGATTAATTGTGGATGTAGAAGCATTGTATGTGCCACTGATTGTGGCTGTACCATTGGTCGTAACGGGTGGTACTTCGTTTGCTCCGCTGGCTGTACCTGAAAGCGAGTAAGTTTGAGCGTAAGTTGTTGTAAAAATGAAGAGTAGTCCGAAGACTAAAAGTGTAGATTTTATGTTCATGTCTGTATTTTTCTAAGATTGACTTTCAGAAGATAAGATCATCTTACCGACCGAAGAATAATTTAAACTCATATGGATATAACCCTAACAAACAGGGCTTATAAATTCGGAAGTCGTCATTAAGAAAAAAGAGTGCCGTCCATTTGATAGGACGACACTCAAACACAAATTATTACTGCTTTATGAATTTAATCATTTGGACATCAGAGCCTTTAGTCGCTCTTATATAATACAGTCCTGGTGACAATTCAGATATATTGATTTGGTGATTCTGATTCACTTGCTGATTGTTCATCAGCAATTGTCCACCATTATTAAATATGGCAATATTAGTCAGATCAGAAGATAGCCCGCCGATTGATTTAATATTAAGGATGTCATTAGCTGGATTAGGCGTGACGCTGTAGCGCGTCTCTTCAACGTCCATCTGGCTGATATTATCAATGATGACATCATCCGTTTTAGCTATTTCGGTGACTTCCACATCCATGACCATTCTGCTAACCTCATCTCTGGCAAATACCACCTGCATACCATCATCACCTGATAAGTATACGGCTGATGCACCTGGGAATAGATTATTATATGAAGGAGCTAATGAACCTGTAGCACTTGGCATCATAAATCCTAAGATTCTTCCACCGCCATTAGCTCTTTCCGCTATGTATATCATACCTCCTGATGCATCCCATGCAATATCGACTGGATTGCCTAAGAATGTATTCGGACCTTCGATTCTGACTTGCTCAGAAGAAGAGACGATACCATCAGAAGCAGCACTTGCGTAATTAGAAACTACAATGAATGCTCCATCATCAGCGCTTGATGCAGCTCCGACATCAGTCAAGAACATAACATCTGTGTCTGCATCATATGTGATACCATGAGTTCTGACAAGCCCTTCTATCATGACAGTTCTATCAGGAGAAACACTGCTTCCAGTATTGCTGAAGAAATCGTCAAATTCGGCTACCATATTGGAGTTGTCCACCACAGCAAATAATTTTTCACCGTCCGCATGGATACCCCATAGGTTGATCTCGGTTGTCATCTTACTGACCAAGCTGATACCACTGCTACTTGCATTGTATACAACGAAGGCATTGGTCTCTCCATTAGCCTCATTAGCATCTTGTGCCACTACGATACGTCCGTTAGACCACGCGATCTCCCTACCGTTGCTGAAACTAGCTGAAGATAAAGCTGAAATCCTTGGTTCTCCACCAGAAGTAATAGCAGCCATTACATCGGAAAATTGAGCTACAGAATTGTTAAATCTGTTCAACTGGTAGAGCATATCCATACTTGAATCATAGTATATACCATCAGCATCAGTGGTGAAACTGTTGAAGCTCATCTCTGCAATACAGTTATCTTCTAATATGTTGAATATACCCACTTTCTGAACCGTATTAGAAGAAGCGAATAACTGACTTACTGTCATCAGCTCAGCGCCAAGTTCTCCATCCTCACCGTTAGGTAGGTGAATAGCAGATGCGCCAGCAAATTCATAATTTACATCAGGCGCGCTGTCTCCAGCGGCTACATCTAAGCTAAAGGAAAGGACTCTACCTCCACCGTTAGCTCTCTCAGCTACATAGATCATCTGATTTTCTTTGTTCAGTGTCACATCTACAGGATTACCGAGTAAGGTAGATGGTCCTTCGACTCTTACCTGTTCATCTGATGAGATAACACCATCCATCATCGCTGCAGCGAATTCTTTGACGATGACTATGGCCCCGTCATCAGGACTAGCACCTGATCCGACATCTGTCAAAATCATAATGTCCATGCTTGGCGTGTAGTGTAGTCCGTGAGTTCTGATGATACCTTCCACCTCTACAGATCTTGTCGCCTCTATTGTACCTGATCTAGGTGCAAAAAAGTTTTTGAATACCGCTAGTCTGTTTGAGTTATCTTCGATAGCGTAGAGTGTTTCACCCACAGCTTGAATACCCCAAAGGTTAATATCCACATCATATCGTTTGGATAGTGAGAATGATCTTCCGTCTGATGATCTATTGAGTACAATAAGCCTGTTCTGCTCACCATTTGCCTCACTTGCATCTTGTGCTATGACCAATCTGTCACCACTTAGTGTGATTTCACGACCATTCTTACTTTCAGCAGCTGAGCTACCTACGACAGATGGAGTACCCATGTCACTCACGCCGTCATACACGTATACAGCACCATTATTCCTATTCAATTGATATAGTAATCCATTATTGGTGTCAAAGAATATTCCATCAGCATCACTTGTATTATTAGTAAATGTAGATGGTGTAATCTGATTCATGTCATCGATATCAATGACTGCTATCTGATTCTGTGTATTAGAAGAAATGTATAGAGAGGCAACTGCTGCACCTGGCTCTGGTGGGTCCACAACTACCATTGATTCGACTATCTCTCCGCTACAATCTCCTGTACCACTCGCTGGCTGTGCCAAATAAGGGAATGAACCAGTGAACGCTTTGTCATTACTCTCTACACCAGTAGTGTAAGTCAGTACATCTAAAAGATCTTGAGTCACTGGGCTGTCTGAAGTTTCAGGATCATAATCATCATACCATAAACCTACTGCCGCTAATACGACTCCGGCTACAGCTTGTAATTCTATTCTGGTCACATCATCTTCTAATCTTCTACCGTTAGGGAATCCATCCATATTAGGGATAAACTCTAAGTCGGCTGTTGTATTAAATGGTGCTACTGTCAGACCAATGGCAGCTGCTTGAATAAGTCCAAGTGAACTAAAATTAGCATCATCTCTTGGTGTAGCGGGCACTGCCATATTCAATCTGAGCATGTCGCCACCATTAGGTAAAAAGTTATTGACAAATGGCTTTCCTTCTGCTAAGGGGTTACCTTCTTTTCCCGTAGCTAACTGGTAAGGGACTACATTAGGCACTCCTGTATGAAAAGCTGGCCATAAATCTACTGATCTTGGCATCCCAGGACCAGGCAGTAGTAATGTACCGAATACAGCATCATCAAGTGCAGTACCAGCTACTGCGTCAGATCCTTTCAGAGCGAATAGCCCGTCTGCTCCGTTGGAGAAGTCAAATGAACCAAGGGATGAGGTCTGTACACGGAGTGGACCAAATGCAGGCACAGCTCCACCAAATAAATCGTCGTCCATGTATAAGGCCAGCTCAGGATTGAAGAAGTACTGATCTAATGTTGTTTCAGCTATTTCTTCGTAAGGCGTGATAGCATTCCAAAAATCTTTCTGACCTATGGGAATAACTGCCTCGTTAGTGAGTGGCATTCCGATTCTTGATACTTGGATCCAGTCTCCTGAATAGCTAGGGTCAGCATCGCTACTAAGCGTGGTAATGGCTGGTCTGCTGGCAGAAGCCCAGACTCCAATTACATAATCGGCATCAAGTATGTTAGCTGGCTCTGCAGCTGCACCTGCCTTTAGTAGAGTAGAAATAGGTACTTGGATAGCTAGAGCGCTAACATTATAGCAAGCTAAGGCGTCGATGGGCGTACCATCCTGTCTTGGTGAATCTCCAAGGTCAAAAATTCCGCCTAAGTCAACGAAAAATGGATCATCAGTCGGTCCAGCAAATACTGTTTCTCCAGTTGAAGCTGTAGTAATAGCATCGCTGAATAAGGCATCATAGGTCGTATTTAGACCTGCAGCTCCTTCAATTGATCTTGGACCTATGTTATTAGGAGGTACAATACCATTCTGCACGATGACCTCAAAGCTGTTGCCGCCGTCCATACTTCTTTCTAATGTATAAGTTGTTTTTAGGTTTTGCGCACCTAGTCGGATATTGAAAAAAGTAGAAGGATCTTCATTCTCCTGCTCAAAGGTAAATCTGTATGTGACTTCATCACCAGCTACAGATGCATCGTTATCTACGTGTATCTCATACCTAAGATTCTGTCCAAAGGAATAATAATTAGGACCTCCTTGAGGTAATTGTAATGGAATATATGTCGCGATCAGCGTAATCGTGTTAGGATTATCAGGACTCCTGAAGGCATATAGATCGACATTATCCGCTAATGGATCATCAGCGATGAGTGGCGCCTCTCTATGGCTAGAAGCCAAGGCCACGGTGACTGCTAACAATGTAACCAAGAGGCTCATCATAGCAGATTTTATATTTGTAATTAATTTCATTATCTATTATTTTTAATTCGATATTGCTATCGAGTATGGTTAATGTTTGAATTAGACTATTGATGAGACACTTCTGTACCTCTCCAAGGCATAGCCATATACGGAAATGAATTAGTAAAGGGAACATCATTTGTCTCAACTCCAGTAGTATAGGTCAGCACATTGAGTAAGTCCTCAGTAACTGGGCTAGCTGAATCAGGACCGAAGTCATCATACCATAATCCTACTGCTGCGAGTACCACACCAGCTACAGCCTGCAGCTCTATTCGAGTTACATCATCCTCCAGTCTACGACCATTAGGAAAACCGTCCATATTAGGGATAAATTCTAAATCAGCAGTTGTATTAAATGGGGCTACTGTCAGGCCGATAGCTGCAGCTTGAATTACGCCAAGTGAGCTAAAATTAGGGTCATCTCTTGGTGTAGGTGGTACAGCCATATTCAGTCTCAACATATCACCACCGTTCGGTAGGAAGTTATTAATGAAAGGCTTGCCTGCCGCAAGTGGATCACCATCTTTACCAGTGGCAAGTTGATAAGGTATAACATTAGGCACACCTGTATGGAATGCAGGCCATAAATCCACTGATCTTGGCTTTCCTGCTTCGGGAAGTAGTAAAGTACCAAATACCGCATCATCCAGTGCTGTACCAGCTACTGCAACGCTTCCTTTAAGTCCGAATAGTCCATCACCACCATTAGAAAAATCAAATGCACCTAATGATGCAGTCTGAATACGTAGAGGAGCAAATGATGGTACTGCACCACCAAATTGGTCATCATCCATATATAGCGCTAGCTCAGGATTATAGAAATATTCGAAATGTTCTGGATTTTCATTGTATGGTGTAAGTCTGTTCCATTCATCTTTATCGCCAATTGGGATAACTACTTCATTAGTCAGTGGCATACCAAGTCTTGATACTTGTACCCAATCACCAGAGTAAGATATTTCGTCACCTCTCGTCAGTGTTTTGATAGCTGGTCTACTTGCAGAGGCCCACACGCCGATCACATAGTCAGCATCCAAGATTGAGCTCGGCTCTGCTGCCGCACCGCTCTTTAGAAGAGTAGATATAGGAATCTGAATAGCGATAGAGTGGACATTATACTTAGCTAAGGCATCACGGTTAGGTCCCTCTTGTCTTGGCGAATTGCCTAAATCAAAAATGGCTCCTAAGTCTACAAAGAAAGGATCATCAACTGGCCCAGCGAACACTTTCTCACCAGTTGAGCTGGTCGTAATAGCATCATTAAAAAGTTGTGCATAGGTTGTTCCTAAACCTACCTCTGATTCGATTGATCTCGCACCAATGTTTGGTGGAGGTACAACGCCATCGGTAATGATAGCTTGGAATGAATTGCCACCATCAATACTTCTTTCTAAAGTATAAGTGGTTTTTAGATTTTGAGCGCCTAATCGGATGTTGAAAAAGGTCGTCCCGTCTTCATTCTCACGATTAAAAGTCATTCGATAGATGATCTCATCTCCTACTATAGCGACATCATTATCGATATGGATCTCATATCTGATATTTTCTCCGAAAGTGTTGTAGTTAGGTCCGCCGAAAGGCACTTCAGCTGGGATGTAGTTAGCGATGATCGTTATGGTATTAGGATCGTCAGGGCTCCTGAAGGCATATAAGTCGGTATTATCTGCCAGAGGATCGTTAGCAATTAGTGGTGCTTCTCGGTGGCTAGATGCCATCACAATTACTGAGAAACAGAGCATTAACTGCATTGCCAAAATCTTCTGAATCATATTTCCAGAAGTGAGTTGTACAAATTTGTTACGCATAATTTAATGTTAATTTCAAACGTCAGACTAAAATTCTTTTTAAGAAATCCTTGCCAGATGCTTGAGGTGGTTATAAAAAAAATGTAATCACAGAAGTCTCCTTAGACTTCTGAAGGGTTTTAATTTAATGAGCCTTGAATCTGCACAAGGTCAGGATGAACAGACTTGGTAACGGCTGCTGCATCAGCATACATCTTGAGCTTTGAGGTATCATTAAGGCTTCTGTAGACCTTAGCCATCAGTAGATTCACATCTATATTATCAGGTCTTTTCTTGTATTCTTTCTCAATATAGCTGAGTGCGGTCTCTGGTTCTTCGAATAATTCTAAGTATAGATTTGTGTATTCCAGGTTCATATTGTGACCATTCGCTACATCGTCCTCCAGCATCACCAAAATCTCTTTCTTGATGTCTTCGAGGTCTTCAGTTCTATTTTGATCTTTATAAATATGAGCCAGCGAGATATAAAAACCCACTTCTGGTATGATGTCGATTGCTTCGTTTAATGTCTGTTGAGCTTTTTCTAAATCTCCATTTTCATATTGTAGATCACCTAAAGCTGCCACGGCAAATGGGTAGTCATTTCTCATCTCCAAGATACCTTCATATATTTTTTCTGCCTTATCTGCTTGGCCATATCTATGATATAGCTCAGCTAAGGTAAGCATTGCCCAGGCAGTTTCTTCATATCCAGGGTATCCTGCCTCTACGGCTAAAGTCATAGCGTCTATAGCTCCGTCTATATCCCCGTGTATCTCTCTGAGATATGATATGCGGCTATATGATCTTAAGTCTGGTTTCATGGATACCATCTTATCAGCTAAGAGGATGGCCTTGTCATATTGTCCCAGCTCCACGTATGCATCTACCAGCACGCCATGTATCTGAGCATTGCGGGGATTTAGCAAAATTGCCTGTTGACCTGTTTTCAGAGCATCTGCAAATTCGTGTAGTGAGAGTTGTACACCTGCCTTATGCATTAGGGCTTGGAATTTAATGGTAGGTTCTAACTCTTCATCTGAGTTTAGTACTTTTTCAATCATGGTTAAAGCAGCAGGGTAGTAGTGACCATGCTCTCCCGTCACTCTTGCCTCTTTGATATAAAGCTGGGCTAAAACTAACTTAGCTTCCGCATTAGAAGGATCTTTTTTAAGTTGGTTGATTTTTTCTGAATAAATGTTTTGAACATAGTCCCATTCTTTACCGTGTTGGATTTTCTCTGATCGCTGTATGAGTTCTGGATACGCCGTGGATTCGATAGCAGTAGTTGTTTCAGTCTGGCATGATAGCAATACGGCAAATATAAGAATCAGAGGTAGACTTAGAGTTTTGATCATGTAAGCGAAAAATTTAGGTATTAATAATTTGTGTGTGTATATGTATATACGTGTTAACTGTACTGGCTGGATTTAATATTGTTAGATTATTTAATAAAATTTTAAGAATATTAATTGTCAAGCAAGTATATGCCATATCCAATAGTTTGATCTTGCCCCAGCATCAGACTGGAGATAGAGTTGCATCTTGCATATGAGATACCCCATATGGAGGTTAATGATAGAACTACGCCAGCTGATCTCCAGTTTTTGGGTATTCAGCAGAGTAAAATCTAAAGAGTGCAAGATATTATTGCAGTCGACCCATCTTAGCTCCACAAGTAATAAATATATTCTATTGATGCCTCATTATTTTTTAATTCTTATTACACTAATGTCAATTATATAAAATAATCATGCTTACATTAGAGTCAAACAATTCTGCCATCGAAACAATAAAAATCATAGAACTGATAAAAAATAGAGACGAGATTGGTCTCTCAACACTGTATGATGCCTATTCTGGCGCGCTTCTTGGCATCATCATTCGCATTGTCGGTGATAAGGGTATAGCAGAAGACATTCTTCAGAAGACTATGCTTAAGGTCTGGACCAAGATAGATAGCTATGATTCTAACAAGAGTACATTGTACACTTGGGTGTCTACGATAGCAAGGCACAGTGCTATTGATCAAGTTAGATTAGTCGGATTCGATAACCTCAGAAAAACTGATTCGCTTAATGTAAACGTATATGATGTAAATACCACTCAGCTAAGTTCTGACGGTATTGATGTAGAGAGATTGATGTCCAAGCTGGATACTAAGTATAAAGATGTCTTGGACGCCGTCTATCTTCAGGGCTATTCTCAATCAGAAGCTGCTAAAAAATTAGATATACCCCTTGGTACTGTCAAGACCAGGGTCAAGGGTGCTATATCCATATTGAGGCAGGAGCTAGTGACTGAGAAAAAGCTGTTTTTTGGAATATTATTGTTCATCCTAATCTTAATCTATAGTCAGATATGGCTCTAAGTATTGAAGAAATAAGGGACTCCGGTCTATTGGAGCTGTATGTGCTGGGAGAGGCATCTACGGATGAACAAAGCATTGTACGTGCTGCACTGGTGAATCATAAGGAACTGGTAAAGGATGTAGAAGAGATAGAATATAGTCTTTATACTTATGCTAAAATCCATGCTGTCGCACCATCTGCATCAGTCAAAGAGAAATTACTACAGCAAATATCTAATAGCAAAAAACCACCTGCTGGTGGTCAAGGGCCAGCTTCTAGTAGCGCTGCTAAGCCAAAAGGAGATAGACGAAGTTTTCTGGCACCCTTTATCATTAGTCTACTCGCAGGGCTTGGTGTATTAGGATATTTTTTGAATCAGAGCAGCAACCAGAGACATACTATAGAAGATTTGACTCAAGACAGCGTGGCTTGTGACTCGATCCAGCAGATACAAAGAGAGAAGGACGCGATCTTCGCTGCTATCTCATCACCTGGAAGCAAAGTATTTCCAGTGAATGCTACGGAAAATTTCACGGATACCGATCTGTATATACACAGCAATGCGCAAACCAGAAGAAACTACATCCAGTTATTAGGTCTTCCAGCACTAGCAGAGAATCAAAGCTACCAGCTCTGGTCACTCAGGGATGGTGAAGATCCCATGCCACTCGATGTATTTCAAGGCGACGAAGAGCCCATATTTGAAGTGGAGTATGTAGATAATACTAATGCATATGCAATAACCATTGAAGTATTGGGTGGAGTAGAGTCTCCAACCATGGAAAGGCTAATTGGAGTGATACCTGTCTCATAATCTGCAATACGAACACTTATTTTCGATATTATTTAGGTGAGTGAAATTTATAATTATCAACAGTAAGTATATCTCTATGCCGAGTATTACTGGATCTGGCTTTTATTAATTGTTCTCCTGCATTCTATTTTTAAATCGTAATGAGAGAGCCATGTATTATATATTTTAATATTAAGTGTAGATGGGGGGACAGTTGTAGCCCAGGTAAAGTCACCATCCTCTCGGATACGACGTCAAGCTGATGAAAGGTCGCGCCAAATGGACTCGAAACAACGACTACAATTTACGAAGGATAATAAGATCCTGAAAACTATTTTCGGCTGATTTCTGAACCCAGTCTTTCCAATAACCTTCTGTATAATTTGTAATACTGAGCCCCGTAGCGGCTACCATCTCACTTATCAGGTTTATATCGTAAGCCACGTTAGCTTCTTCCACCCTCTCATTCATGAGACGATGGCCAGATCGCATATAGGGAAATTTCATGCCATCATTCTGATCAGAAATACGATGCTCAGAACCCTTATCATACACAAACATGGTACAAAGACAATATTCATTCGGTCTGAGTACACGACTTATTTCAGCCATGTATCCTCGTACTGAGGACTCCGTGAGATGTGTGAACACAGAAAATAAAAAGCACTTATCAAAACTGGCGTCAGCAAATGGAAGCAAAATGTGGCTCTTGGGTAATAAGCTATCTTGATATAATTGATTATGACTATGGATCAGATGGAAACGAAAATTATGATGCCTTTTAGATATCCTACTCTCACACCATTGAATAGCGCGCGGCATGATGTCAATGCCTATATAACGCCCCACATTATTTAAATACCTCGTGAGAGCAACAGCCGTCCTACCCTGACCGCATCCAATATCCAAAACTTCATGGTTTGGCCTAATATCTATGTGTCTCTGCAGCAGACTGAGCTGATGTAAGCCTTGCTCTAAAAAATCTCCTGATCCAATTAAGATCTGTCCCTTAGGAGGGTGCATGGCATCTGACGGCTGTGTGAGGTAGTACTTAATGTCAGATGGGATTGACACTATCTTGCGGCAAAGGGCACGCAGTGGGAGTGGTAGACTATAATAGATTTTTCTGATCAGCATAATCTACTGACTGTATTTTGGTCTAATAAAGTAGGTTATAATTCCAACGGCTAATAGCGATAAACCTAAAAAGCTTTCAATGGGCCGCTCCACGAATAGATAGCCTAATACGATAATGCTGAATACAATGTATATCGCTTGCAGCGATCGTCCCAGTGGACTGCGAAAATTGCCCTCATTTGGTTTGATGAAGAATGCGGCAAAGATGGTGATAGTACTCATCAGCTGTAGCAGAAATCCAGCATAAAGCATAACCTGCTCTAACGATACCATCAATGTAAGGCTAATACTAATCGTGGTCTGCCACCAGATAGCCCTGACTGGTATGCCCGCGGCTGATGTCTTAGCGATAGGCGTCCAAAGTGGATGCTCACTTGCCATAGCATTAATGAGTCTAGAGCCGATCCAGATATAACTGCTCATGGTGGCGATCAGCTGTATGGCAATGCATAAGCTTATCCAAAATACGCCCTTTGAGCCAAGTATAGTCCCAAAGGACAGTGTGGCGACTTCTGCCTGCCCCTGTAGCTGGTCTATTGAAGCATGTTTCAGCATGACTAATTGAAGGATGATATAGATGACCGTTACCACCAGTGTCCCACCAATGAGTGAGAGCGGTAGGTTCTTTTTGGGATTGTCAATTTCTGCTGTTATGTAAGCTGCCTGATTCCAACCTTGATAAGCATAGGACACGTAGATTAAGGATACAGCAAATCCTGGCTTCCACAATTCGCGAGTCCAGCTTTGATCAAATAATAGGGCGCTATCCACTCGGGGTGCCATGAGTAAGCCGATGCCTATCAACAACAATACAAACAGGACCTTAAACAAGCTGGAATAATCTTGAAATGAGCCGCTCACTTTCAGATTAAAGGAGTGTACTGTGGAAAGGATCAGTATGATTACTATACCAATCCATTTACCATATTCGCCAACTCCGAGTGGTACGGATAGATAGTCGGCCATGGCGAGTGACGCTATGGCAATGGGAGCAGAAAAACCTACAGTCATAGATGTCCAGGCGTACAGATAGCCCCATATGGGGTGAAAGATTCTGGATAAGAAGATGTAATCACCTCCGGACTCCTTGAAGTGAGAGCCAAGCTCAGCATAAGTGAATGCGCCGATAAGGGCGATACAGCCTCCAATGGTCCAAAGCAGGATGATGCTCCACGAATTTCTAATATCTACTAACTGAAATCCGAGGCTAGTGAATACACCAGTACCAATCATGCTGGAGATAACTAAAGCAGTGGCTGTTCGCGCCCCGATTTTGTAAGTTGAATTTTGCTCCAAGAGAGGATTTGCTGATCAGTTTGAAATGTAGTGAATCTATAGCGATTAAGGTATTCAACGGGTTTAAATCTTATACTTTACTTGAGGCGGCTCTTAGGACGATACGAAGATCACAGGTGCATGTATATGCATATCGAATTGATCATATCTTCTTGAGTACTTTTTTCGTCGGGTGATGGTTGAGTCATCAGCTATTATGTGAGTCTAAGTGGATTATTGATTATCTGTAAGTGCTGACTTATTCATCGCTGTCAGGAGTGGATGTTTGGTTGCATTAGCTTTTAAAAAGCACGAAAGCCCTCACTGTGTTTTCAGAGAAGGCTTTAATGATTGATTTCAATAGGTTATTCTAATGCGTCTTATAGCTCAATTGTTTCGGATGATAAACTCTACTCTACGATTTTGTGCTCTACCTGTAGCTGTTTCGTTGTCAGCGATTGGATAGTCTTCCCCTAATCCACTTGAGCTTAATCTATCGATGCTTATCCCTTTACTTACGATGTATGCCTTTACAGCATCAGCTCTTTTTTGGGACAACATTCGATTAGCGTCAGCTCCGCCTTGAGCATCAGTATGTCCTTGAATTAAGACTTTAATATCAGGATACTCATTCAGAATAGCTACAGCTTCGTCCATCTTCTCGAAAGATTGTTGCTTAAATGTAGATTGTGATGAATTAAATTGAAGGCCTTGAATGCTGGTATTGAATCTGCGCGAGATTTCAGCATTCCTCATTGCTATAGCTTCGGCAGCAGCTTTAGCCTCTGCTTGAGCTTCGGCAGCAGCTTTCATTCTTGCTTCTTCTTCAGCTTTCAGTTTTGCTACCTCAGCTGCCTTAGCGTCCGCAGCTTCTTTTACCTGCTTAGCGGCTGCGGCTCTTCGCTCTCTCTCGATTGTAGCTAGTCTCTCTCTTTCTGCTGCTTCTTTCTCAGCCACGGCGTCTGCTTCAGCTTTAGCCGCCGCTTCGCGCGCCGCCTGCGCAGCCATGTCTTCTTTGCTCATCGGACATCCTTTGAATTTTTTGATGCCAGGGATGTCAGGACACATGTCCTTACTATCTCGGATACCATCACCATCACTATCCATCTTTTTATTTGATGTGGAAGCGGTTGACTTAGTGGGTCTATCATTGCTGCCGCATTGATCAAATATGTATCTCACACCTACTTGCGCATTCCATCTGGCACTGTAAGTACCGGCTTGCACTATATTCCATGGATCACCTGGATCTTTGAAATTATACTCTACCGTATTAGGATCTACTCGATTAGCCTGAATGACCTGAGCGACATTGCCACCTACGAAGTACCTTCTTCCCCAGTTTTTATTGACAAAATTGGTAAAGTTGAACATATCTAAGGTTAATTGAAACTTGTTACCACTGATCTGAAAATCCTGCGCAATCTTCAGGTCAAGCACATGCTCAAAGGGAGATCGTGATTGATTGGGCTCAGCGTAGTCACCTCTTCTGCTGCTTAAGTATGGATCATTTTCAATATAGGCGTCTAAAGCTGCCCACTGTTGTGCTGCGGTCTCCTGACCTTCTATATCTACAAGATTAATTTCGCTCTCGCTTGCAGGTATATATAGTAAATCGTTGTATCCTGCGCTATTAGATATATCAGAAATAGCTGCATTGCCACCACCATTATAAGCATACGAGAACGGTGCTCCAGATTTAGCTGTGTAAAATAATGATACAGTAGTAGCTCCGAACCCATAGTTAAATTTATGGCTTAAGAATGCTGTCAACCTAGACCCTGCAGCAAATACTGACCGGGCTACAGATGGGTTGTTATTTCCCTGAGAGCTTAAGACGTTGAGCCAGTTACTGTTATTGATGAAGCCTCTGCCATCTAAGAGCGATTCAGCATCAGTGTATGAATAGGCTACATTAAGAAATGTATTTTGTGAAAATCTCTTAGACGCTTGTACCGTTGCGTTGAAGGTATACCCTTTATTAGTGTTGGTCACAAGTGTAATATTCTCATATGTCGGGTCCAGCTTATTTTCGAAATCGATCAGCGGTCTACCATCTGCTCCCGGTAAATTTCCAACTGGGTTAGGGCTGATGTTGATCTGTCTGACATTCATATTATTGAGCGTCTTGGTATAGGTCAGCTCTACGGTCGCATCCCATCCGCCAGGTAGCTTTTTGTCTACTGCTAAACTAGATCTGAATATCTGAGGATACTTAAATTTCTCTGAGAATAAATCCACATCTCCTGCTGGACTCACATCGATTGTCAAATTATTGACCCATTCTTCAGGTGTCGCGTAGAAGTCTTGGCCAAAGCCCACATTGAAAGCACTGTTGAGTCCATTTCTAATAAACATTCCTCCAGGCCATACCCAAGGTACGCGACTAGTAAATACACCAAGTCCTCCTCTCAGCTGAGTCTTATTATCACCATTAATATCATAATTAAAACCAACTCGAGGACTTAACAATAACTGAGTGCCTGGCACCTTACTGGCTCTCGCCCCTTCAAGATCCCATCCTGCAGATTCTAAAATTGGCACTGTCGTCGTATTGAACTCCGAATTATCTAATGGTGGCTCATCCACAAAAATCGGCACGTCTAATCTCAATCCTAAGGTCAATTTGAAATCCTTGTTAATTTGAATTTCATCCTGCGCATAAAAGGCTAATTGCATAGCATTGAATGCTGGTCCCAAATTCTCGGCTTCATCGCCCAGCCTGATGTCATCTCCGTCAAAAGCCTGCTCATGTCCAAACAACACAAGATCAGGATTTTCACCATCTAAAAACCGATTGACACCGTTGAAAAAGTATTGGTATCTCGGAGTCGAAAAGATGGTAAATAGATTCTCAATTTTGAAGAATTCATTGTGCGTACCGAAGGTGAAGTTATGCTTACCCTTGAACAAGTTGAAATTATTGGTGATCGTGAACACATCTTGATTGACTACATTCGAATACGAGAAATTATCTGTACCTGCGACTACCGTACCGTTACCATCAGGCATGATGATCTGCGGGAATGGATCTCCCAAAATATCTCTATCATCTCTGACAGTCGTCCTACCGATGATCAAGTTATTAGACATATTGGGCCCGAGGATACTCTTCAGTTCAATCGCAGTCGAATTAGTTGTCGATGGAAATATATAACCTAAATTTCCGAACACTACTCTATTAGCATTTGGGGTAGGGTGAATCTCAGTGGTCCCCTTCACATAGCTATGACGTGCAGTCAGTTTATGCTTATCATTGATATTATAATCTAATTTTAATAAGATCTTTTCTCCATTAATAGTTTGATTATTATTCTCAAATTCGCCCGGATCATAGTTAAAGTCATCGCGCAATTTTTGCCTTACTGCATTGAGTGTGGAGGCATCTGCGTCACCTCGATATTCGCTCTGCACGAATGGTCGAGGAATCTCATCACGCTGTATCTCTACGTTAGTAAAAAAGAACAATTTATTCTTAATCAGAGGTCCGCCAAGTCGACCTCCGTAGGTCTTAGCAGAAAATGGAGCTAATCGAGTCCTCTCTACCCCGCTATCGTCTGTAGGTGTTTTGCCTGATAAGTTTTGATCTCTGTAGAAGCCGTACACTGATCCTTCCCAGCAGTTAGTTCCGCTTCTTGTGACAGCATTAATACCACCCCCAGCGAAACCGCCTAAGGTGACATCATATGGAGCTAAGACAACTTGAATCTGCTCTATCGCATCTGGGCTGATCGGAGAGATACCAGCCTGTCCACCATTAGTGCCAGAGTTAGCCAGTCCAAATACATCATTATTCACTGCACCATCGACGAATATAGCATTGAAGCGGTTATTAACTCCTGAGAATGAAATACCGCCACCATTGGTTGCACCATTGTTGGCTATGTCGGCTTGGGGTGTCACTCTGAGATAATCATTTAGACCTCTATCCGCAGAGGGTAATGCTGCTATCTGCTCCTGACTAACTTTTGTTTCTGATCCAGTCCTGTTACCGTCGAATAGTCCACCTGCTGTCACCACGACTTCGTCAAGAGTGACTGATGATTCACTCAGCGCGACATTAAATGATTCTGTCTGACCTAGTGAGAGATATATGTCTTCTATGACTCGCTCCTCGAATCCAATGTAAGAAATTACAATTCTATAAGGTCCTCCTACATTCACGTTATTAAGCGTGAAGTAACCTTCTTCATTAGTTGTGGTACCATACTCAAAGCCCGTAGGCTGATGTATAGCTACGACGGTAGCTCCAATTAGATTCTCATTATTGGAGATGACTGAACCATTAATACGGGAAGAAGTAGATCCCTGAGACCATGATGTAGCACACCCCAATAGAAGAAGGGCTATAGCATAGGCTATGGTTTGAAATTTAGTTTTCATTATGAATTAAGATTTATTTGAAAAAGTAAGTAGACATTTACTCAAAGGCTCCGCAAATAAGTGTAAACTTAAAAGAATACAAATATTTTCTCATGTCAATTTATCAACATATGTTAGTATTAATTGTGGTGCTATCTACTATTAAAAAATAGAATTATATACTATTTATAAGTCTCTTATAATCAGAAGTTTAGTACGGTAGCTTCACCAAAATGAGCTTTGATATACTGATGAGTGTGTATGAATTTTTATCGCAGAATAAAAGTAGTCTGGATAGAGACAAAAGCATTCATTTGATAGGTGTCGTTCACTAATTATTAGCTATTCATTTGCCATCTTTATGACTTTATTTTAATAGTAAGGCTCAGTACAAATTCATTCCTTTAACGTTAAATTGAGGCTTACTTAATTTTGCACATTTAGTTTAAAAATAATATACATGTCTAAGGGCCTAACACTTATCTGCTGCATCATTGTCATGGCTGGCTGTCAGTCTCATGACAAAAGCGACCTATCCACCTCGATAATTCAAAGTAAGCATACGATCGAATATCCAGTCCCATTGATCAAAGTATTCGATAAACACGGCGGTCTGGATCAGTGGCATGATATGCGTGCCATGAATTTTGAAATTGTGAAGGAAGAAGGTAAAGAAATAACATATGTTGACTTGAAGAATAGGCGCGAGATGATCGAGGCTAATAACTTTACGATGGGCTATGACGGTACTCAGCACTGGGCAGATACGGACACGAGCTATAAGGGAAATCCTGTATTTTATAAGAACCTCATGTTCTACTTCTTTGCGATGCCTTTCGTATTAGCTGATGAGGGGATCACATACACTAAAGTGGACGATTTAATATTCGAAGGAATCAATTATCCAGGATATAAAATATCATATGGAGCTGGAATAGGCGAAAGTCCAGAAGATGAATATTTTATGCATTACGATGAGCAAAATCAAATGGCTTGGTTGGGTTATACAGTGACCTACTTTAGCAAAGAAAAGGCTGCTAAAATCAGTTGGATTAGGTATGATGACTGGGCTATCATTAATGGATTGGTCCTACCAAAGACCCTGAGCTGGTATCAAGTAGAAAACAATCAACCAACTGAACTGAGAAATAAAAGAGAATTCGTAAATGTGATGGTCACTGAGAAACCGTTTGATGATCAGAAGTTTGAAAAAATAGAATCCGCTGAATATGTCGAATGATCGTAAGACAATATTGTAATGATACGATTACTAATTAGCGGATCAGTGAGAGGTCAATCTACAACGCGTTCTCTTTTACGACATATCATGTCAATGGATAAGTCAGCTGAGTACGAGCTATCTCTCGACTTGGCTCAGCTACCTCTGTTTCATCCGGATCATGAAGAGGGTGATGCTGCTGTACGTGATTGGCGTAGTCAGATATCAGCAGCTGAAAGTGTGATCATCGCAACTCCAGAATACATACATGGTATGCCAGCTGTGCTCAAGAACGCTCTGGAATGGCTTACTAAAACAGGAGAACTATCCAATAAAAGGACAATTGCAATCTGCTATACTCCGCAGGAGCCGCGGGGAAAAAAAGCATTAATATCACTATTAAATTCCTTAATGGCATTAGACGCCCAGGTAGTGAGCTCTCTGCAGTTATATCATACTGATATTGCTTTTAATGCCGATGGGCATACTGAAAGTGCTGAGCTGCCATCCTTACTGCAAGGGTGTTTGGAATTATTGTAGGCGAGGTATGATTAAAGCTCTTGTAACTACTCAGCTATAATATTAGTAAAATAATTCATATATAAGAGGACCCTCCTAGCTTGATGATAGCAAGATTCAAATGTAAAAATTCTTGTCATCGATAATTCTCAAGCCATATTAGACAGACTTAATCTACTAGAAGTCAAGTATGCCAGATTGCAGAATAAATGTGATTTACTTGAGCGACAACATAAAGATATGGAAGCTAAACTTAAGCTCAGAGATGAACACATCCGCACACTGGAAAATAAATTAACTAGCAAGAATTCTTCTATTCCGCCATCAAAAGATAGATAGAAATTAAGCAGAAACTACGGCAGTATCTGCGCTGTAAATAGATTTAAAAATTTGACTTTACATTTGGTTTTAAAAGGAGTAGGTGCTGCTCAAGCCGTGATGACTACGCTGGAGCACGAACTATGCTGCATTTATATACTTTTTTACCCATTTACTGATATTAGCAGCCCAGTGTAATGAATAGTCGCCTCTTGCAGAACATCAACTTTTCCAGATGCTGCATAGCATAAAAAGTGCTATTCGTAATAGCTGAGTAGTTGCAAATTTTCTAAGCTCTGATTCGTGACAATAAGTATCTATTGGACTTGATGTTTAGGTATACCATGTCAAGTTTTCTATTTTTAATCTATGAGTGCAGTACAACTATACTGGGAATGAGGAAAGGGCATTACTTGAATTCGTTATGCATAATTAGTTTTCAGCTTCTATTTTACATTACGCTGACTGGCCAAGGTAATGAGGGCACAGAATTCTGGTTTAGTTTTATGCAGCACCGTAATCCTGGACAGAATACTAAGGTAGTCATGATTACTTCCCGAGTTGATACTCGTGGCACTTTGACATCGCCATTGCAGGGATTTTCTAGAGACTTCACCGTCGCGGCTAATGATGTGACAATCATAGAGCTTCCACCATTTGCGGAGACGATGGTAGCTGGCACAGTGATCAATAATGCCATGCGAGTGGAATCTGATGACTTGGTCTCTGTATACATACACCAGTACTTTAGAAATAGGGCAGAGGCGACCATCGTGCTACCAGTTACAGCCGTGGATAAAGAGTACTACAGCCTCAGCTACCAAGGCTATACGGATCGGGATGGTGAATTTTATCCATCCCAGTTCATAGTCGTCGCTCACCAGGATGATACGACGGTAGATATTACATTATCATCTGATACTCCAAATGGCGATCAGGCTGGCTCTATCTTACGTATTACGCTGGATGCGGGACAGACATATCAAGTATTTGGGTCCGCACCCTTAGGCGATTTATCTGGCAGCTTTCTACAGGGTGATAAGTCATTCTATTTATTCTGTGGTCACCGATATACTGCCTTAAGTTGCGAGCGTGCTGGCAGGGATAACTTGCTAGAACAAGCTATACCGATTAGTGCCTGGGCTGACCGCTTCGTTTCCGCACCCTTCCAAGAGGGCATAAGGGATATCTATCGAATCTTGGCAGCGGAGGATAATACTCAAGTGACAGTACTGTACGAAGATGGTGTCAGCCAGAGCTATCGTATTATGGAAGGTGAGTTTGTAGAATTTGAAGACAGCAGAGCCGCTTATATTACCTCCGATCGTCCTATCTTAATAGCTCAGTTCATGAATCAGCTGGACTGTGCCAATGGGCGTAACGGTGATCCATCTATGTTGTATCTCAACAGTGTGCTGCAGATTAGGGATACTGTCACCTTGTATAATTCGCCATTTGCCCAGATAGAAGAAAACTACATAAATGTCATCAGCAGAAGCAGTGATACCTCCAATGTCATATTTGATGGATCACCTATTCTAGATCTGGTCAATGAGCTTAAGTTAATTGGTCCTAATAGCGAATTCGCTTCATTTACGCTGAGGGTCAGCAGTGGTGATCATACCATCAGCAGCAGTGGCTGTGGAGTCATAGCTAAGGCGTATGGTCTTGGAGAGTATGAATCTTACGCTTACAGCGGTGGCGCCAATTTTAGCCGACTTAACGCCAGCCCAATTCCCGAGGGAGGATGCTTGAATGATACTGTATTTTTTAATTCACGACTACCTCCAGAGCGCTACAGGTTGCGCTGGGTGTTGGCGCCTGGAGACACAGTGACAGATCATACGACTTTCCGAGTATATGATGCGCTCGGTACTTATCCGACGCGGTTGCTGATCCATGACACCTGCTTCGATATTTTTGATGAATTGAATAAAGACTTGGAGATCACCGAGCGCGAATCAGTCACAGTGGATCCCGCAGGTATCTATTGCGAGGATGAGGATATCAGACTTTCCGCATCAGATGTAAGTATGGCTGGTTATAAATGGAATGGACCGAAGAATTTCTCCTCAGAGGACCAAAATCCCTTCATTGAAAGCGTCAGCGTCGCCCAGGCTGGAGTCTACGAAGTGATCAGTATCGTATCTGGATGCGCTACGCTCCCTGCCAGTACCCTCGTAGAGGTGAAGCCTGCACCTATACCAAATCTTGGCTTAGATTCTGTCTATTGTCCGACAGCACCTATAGAAACCATCTTGGATCCTGGGTCTTTTTCCAATTATCAATGGAGTGACGGCTCACAAATGAACACACTGGTGGTTAGTGCGGCTGGTAGCTACAGAGTCGTGATTACTGATGAGTTTGGATGTATAGGAGAGGACGAGATCACCCTGACGCGACAGTGTCCCACCTCAGTTTATGTTCCGAATGCATTTACGCCTAATGATGATGGCATCAACGACGGTATTGGCGTTTATGGAGAAGATGTGATCGCCATGAGATTCAGCATTTTTGATAGATGGGGCAATGAGGTATTTGATACCACGACATTGGAAGAGGAGTGGGATGGAATCTATCTGGGCGACCCTGCTAGTGTAGGTATGTATAGCTGGATGTTAGACTTAACTGGATATGAAGATAATGGACAAATCTTTAGTCGAATATCTCAGGGGAGTCTACAGCTAATTCGCTAATCTTTTATGGGGGTCAATGCTTAATAATATAAGCTGCTATCGTTTAGATGTAATCGTGACTCATGCATTCGTAGTTATTTTTATTTTCCTTAACGGACCAATAGATTAATTAAGCTTACATTACGCCTCTGTAAGATTGTGCGAGCATCATTTCTCTATATTAAATCCCCCACCAAGACTCGTATTATAATATTCAATAAGGTGATAATTGCGATAAATTATGATCGCTATAAATTAATCTCAAAATAAATAAGCACATGAAGATAAGTACTTTTAAAACCATGATGATTTCTATGCTGATGAGTTGTATCAGTGTATCTGTCTTTGCTCAGAAAGATCTAAGGATGGACTTTCATCCAGCGACAGATGAGTTTTATGCCTCACTTAATGTGTATTCGACTGAGTCAGGTCAGTTTGATCAGTTCTATGTAAAAGATGGTAAATGGGTAAAAAATCCTAATATTCCTCAACCTAAGATTAACCTAACTGGCGGAGGTCTGAGGATGAAATACTTTGCTCCTGCGACAGATGTATTGGCTGGTTTATTTGTCTACTCCACCAAGAACGGGCAGTTTGAATTTTTCTATCTGAAAGGCGGTACCTGGGTATTGAGTGAGTATTTACCAGGGTCTAAAATTACGCTAAACTCTCAAGATGTTAGATTGGACTTCATACCAGCTGGAGAATCTAATGGTGCCTACATCACGGCACATACTGTAGATGCTAATGAGTTTGGTATTTGGTATCTGGCGGACGGTGTGTGGAAGAGAAGCGATCTATATCCATAGACGATCTAGATAATTTTATATATGAGTGCTTGGTTACTCCAAAGCTAATTCAGCGCCCTTCAGAAATTTTCCCGCTGATGACAGTACTGTCAATCTATTTCATTTAGTCGTCTTGCGGTATCGACAATTTAAGATCTATATATTTAATTAGAGTCTCGAACTATGGTGCACGGATGGTAAATGTCGCTACGAAAACTGGTAAAATAGTAATTGTCTATTGGTAGTCACAGTGTTGTTAGTACCTTCAGTATCGTGCCTCGCACTGATGGAGCGGATGACTTGTCCAGATTGAAGCCTGTCCAGATATTCTACTCCATACAGCACGACTCCGTAGATATCATGACCGATTTTATTGGGGTTATTGCACACCCAATTGAAGTCTACCCGAGCTTCGATTAATGCTTTGGCGATCGCTTTGCCCTTTCGTCCAGCACCCCATAAAATCAGGTCAAGACCATGCCGATGATCCTGCTCTAAGAAGTATTTGATTTTTAATTCTAAGAACCGATTATCGCTATAATTTGGATCAGTTCTGGAAGTGCGATTGTGATAGTCACGCCAATAATGGATAACTTGATTCACCGGAATGATCTCAAGATCTAAGCTTCTCATTCTGAACGCTAGATCGTAATCTTCAGGATAAATATGGCTATTGAAGCCTCCGGCTCGGTCTAATGTCTCTCGACTGCACATCCAGCATGGTGATGGAATAGAGCACTCTCTATAAATATCAGAAAAGTTGGTAGCTGTTGAAGTTAGATCATTGAGCCATTGAGCATAAGCTCTGTATCCCTCACCTAAAGTCGTGTCGCTAAAATATTCGACAAGGCCCACGGCTATCGAAGCACTATTCTTAGAGCTTAATAGTGCGTGGTACAATCCAGTTAATTTGGTAGGATGCATGATATCATCGGAGTCCATTCTTGTTATGTATGAACCTTTAGAGTGTTCATAGGCCGTTTGAAGTGCTTCGATGATGCCGCTACCTGAATTAGCGTATACCCTCACTCTCTGATCCAGTAAAGCATAAGCTTTTAGGATACTCAGGCTGTTATCCGAAGAATGGTCATCAACAGCGAGAAGCTCCCAATTTTCATAATCTTGCTGCAGTATAGATTCTAAGCAGGCGACCAAGTATAGACCCGTATCCTTAACTGGCATGACGATGCTGAGTAAAGAATGTTGATTGTGCTTCATGATTCGATTGACATGCTCTATCAATTAAAATTACAATGACGATCTTGACTGGTGTTCAATCATAAAAATATCAAATTCATTCGCTCTACCATCCATATATAAATATCTATTTCGCACGTAAGTGCTTATTTGAAAGAGGGCTACAATTCCGTAAAAGATTTTTTTAAAATCCAAAAATCTGATGTTAGACGAGATGTATCATTGGCTGTAGATAGATTGTAGCAAAGGTGTAGCTACTTTGCTACACAGCCTAGCTTAGAATCAATATTTATATATTTTAACTATCGTATATTTATAAATAAGAAGATAAAGAAGTGACCCCTCAAGAAGAACCCAGTAAATCCTTACGTCAACCTTCCATGAATAAATTTTCAGGGGAGATAGGCCTTCGTTACGAGGCACTCTTTCACAATACATTAAATGGTATTTTGATCTTCGATTATGAGAAAGAGATTATTATTGATGCTAATGATATAGCAGTCAGCATACTTGGATATGATGATAAGCATGACCTGATAGGGATGTCTAAATTTGAATTTATTCCTAAATCTTCAGATTATTTTCCGGGAGAAGACTTGCAAGCTTATGTTAAGGACAATGGAAGGCGCATCAAAGCTGGAGAATCATTTAGAACGCGAGGCATCTTTATAAATCGAGAAGGGACACATATATTGGTAAAAGCGAAAGTTGTCCCTACTTTTTATAAAAAGGGCGAAGGCTTCACCATTTTTCAAGATGTCACCCAGAAGGTGCTCGCTCACAAGGCACAGAAGAAAACGGAAAAGCGCTATAAGACTATATTTGATAACTCGCTGGAAGCCATCATATATATAGATCCCAAGGGTTTCACTCCACTTATCTGCAATAATAATGCCTTGGAGATACTGCAGGTGGCTGATCTGGAAGAGCTGACAGAACACTGCGCTCATGTCTTAAGAAGTAAAGCGCACAGACACAGTACCTTAACATTGATAGAGCTAGCAGCATATGTCAACGAAGCAAGGGATCTCGGGAGGCGCCAATTTTACACTTGGTTAGCTAGAAAAGATGGGGAGCTACGTCGGATGAATGTAGTAATCGTCAGTGATATGAGTGACCAAGATGAACATGTGCTCATCGTATTCGCTCGTGACGTAACTAATTTTTATGAGTATCGTCAGAGCTTAGTTTCGAAGAATGAGGAGCTAGAAAAATACATAAAATCAAATCTTCAATTAGAAAATTTTGCTTACTTGGCTTCTCACGATTTGCAGACACCACTGCGCTCTATGATTAGCTTTACACAGCTACTAAATCATAGACTCAAAGACAAAACAGATGAAAAGGAGAAAGAGCTGATGGAGCACATTGTTAACTCTGGTAAAAAGATGAGAGACCTCATTACGAACCTCTTAGCGTTCTCTTCAATCGATAAGCAGGAAGTAGTGATCAGTCGACTGAATCTTCATGATATATTAGATAATCTGTTATTTGAGTTAGAGCCTCTGATCAGCGCTACCAAGGCAAAAATATCTCGCTCTAACCTTCCTAAAATAGTGCAAGGTGACGCTATCAAAATTAATCGCCTGCTGTATCATTTGGTACTAAATTCATTAAAGTTTAGAAATCATAATAAGTCACCAGTTATACATATCAGTTGTAAAGAAAAGTCGACTCACTGGCAATTCGACGTTACAGATAATGGTATTGGTATCGAGGAGCAGTACATTGATAAGATATTTGGAATGTTCAAAAGGCTACACAATGATGAGCTATATCAGGGCACTGGTATAGGCTTGACGTTGGCTAGAAAAATAGCTGGACTACACGGCGGTCGACTTTGGGCTGAATCTGATTTTGGTCGAGGCAGCACATTTTATTTCACACTCATCAAAGATGCTGAAGCCTTAGGCATTGAGTAATGTGAGTGTTGCGAAGTACTTTTTGATACCAATAACTTTTCACTGTACGTACTTCTCTCATTACAGGTGATAGTTTATAAAGGGGTATTCAGAAGTAAAGCATAAACACATTTTCTATAGATGCAAAGCTAACTTGCACTCGCCGTGCGGGCCTTA
>ENA-ORXR01001347-ORXR01001347.1-marine-metagenome-genome-assembly--contig:-NODE-1347-length-26192-cov-5.857400_pt1 | contig 26192 bp, 22 predicted proteins | sample MGYA00237866_ERZ511479 | MGnify/ENA metagenome assembly ERZ511479 | reverse complement strand
TTAAGATCCCCACTTCCGGAGATTTCTTCGATGACTTCGGCGTTGAGAACATACTCCTTCATCTCGTCGACAATCCCGGCGACGTGGATGTTTCGATGAATGTTTCGTCCTGTCTGATTTCAGGAATGTCTCTACTGGCCTATCTTCTGTTTCGCTTTTGCAATGGATGATCAGTCAAATCCAGACATGTAAACAACCTCCCTAACCTTTCAATACCTTTTCGACGCTGTGTGGCGTCAGGGTGACGCCGCGGACACCGCGAGTTTGCAGAGCGTAGTCCCCAAAGCTCACTGCGATCGTCTTGTTTCGAAGCCCTTTTTTGGGCTTCAAGTGAACGACCACGTCTTCGGCATCAGCCTCTTTCTCGGTCTCGTGATTGCTCAGATGAAGAACTCGAGAACCTTTGTTTCCCTGAGTTAACTCATAGACCTTTTCACGAGTCAGGCCACCGACTCGGAATCGTTTCACAAACGTTTTCCCTTGTCGGCCATCACGATAGACGAGATTAAACACTTCGGTGGTCGCCTTTTCTTTATCAAACAAGGCTACGTGAGCTGGGTTCTTACCCGTGTGAACTTTCGCGTCGACTTTGGTCACCCGAAGAGCGCCATCGCGGCCGACGATGAGAAGAAAATCCAAACGACTGCACTTGCCGATTACCACGCCGTCACCGCGTTTGATTCCGTAGCCAGCGAACCCATTTTTGTCGTCGCGGTAGAGTGTTTCGGAAGCGACAGCAACTTGGTTCTTGCTGACCATTTCAAACTCAATCAAATGCTCGGGCTGCTCTTCCCATTTTTTCGTCTCGGCGATCACAGTCTTTCGCTCGCGACCGACACCATATTTTTTCTTGAGATTCTTGAACCAAGCGACGGTGTAACGCGTGATATTCTTAATGTTCTTTCGCGTCTCTTCAATGCTCTCTTCCAGACCACGAATTTGTTCGTCAGCCTTAAAGGAATCATACTTCGAAATCCGCTTGATCCGAATCTCCAGCAGACGCTCGACATCCTCGTCCGTGATTTCGCGATAGAACAAATTGAGGAAAGGCTTTAGGCCCGTCCAAACTTCAGCGATCACATCTTCATAAGTTGTGCACTCCTCAATCCGACGATAGATCCGATTCTCGATGAAGATTTTCTCCAGTGATGAAAAGAGATGCTTCTCTTCCAGCTCAGTCAGTTTCACCTCAAGCTCCGCCTTGAGCATGTCTCGGGTGTGAAAGGCCGACTGCTTTAGGAGTTCTTTTACCGAAAGAAACTCCGGCTTATTATCGCGGATCACACAGCAATTTGGTGCGATCGAAACCTCACAGTCAGTAAACGCGTAAAGTGCATTCACCATTTGCTCGTGTTCAATTCCCGCAGGAATCCCAACGAAGATTTCGACGTCTTCAGCAGTGTTATCTTCAATACGTGAAACCTTAATCTTCCCCTTCTCGTTGGCTGCTACGATCGAATCAATCAGTGAAGACGTTGTCGTGCCAAACGGAATTTCTCGGATATAAAGTTCTCCTTTTCGCTTCCCGGGTTCGATCCGCGCACGGACTCGAACTCGCCCACCGCGGAGGCCTTCGTTGTAGTTCGTGACATCGGCCGAAGCCCCGGTCGAGAAGTCGGGATAGATTTCGAAAGGCTTTTTCCTCAGAGCCTGAATCGAGGCATCAATGAGTTCGTTGAAGTTATGCGGTAAAATCTTAGCTGAAAGCCCAACAGCAATTCCCTCAACTCCCTGAGCCAGCAGCAGGGGAAACTTCACCGGGAATGTCACCGGCTCCTTGTTTCGCCCATCGTAACTGGCAGCCCAAGTCGTGATCTTCGGCATAAACACAACATCGAGAGCGAACTTGGAAAGCCTGGCCTCAATGTAACGAGGAGCCGCTGCACGATCACCTGTCAGGATATTGCCCCAGTTTCCCTGCGTGTCGATCAGGAGATCTTTTTGCCCGATCTGAATCATGGCATCACCAATCGAAGCATCGCCATGGGGATGATACTTCATCGTATTACCGACGACATTGGCCACTTTGTTGTAGCGTCCGTCTTCCAATTCCCGGAGCGAGTGCATGATGCGACGCTGAACTGGCTTAAAACCATCATTAATGTGGGGAACAGCTCGCTCGAGAATTACGTAGCTGGCGTAGTCGAGAAACCAATCGCCATACATTTCGTGGACGTGATAGCTCCCCGAGCCATCATCACCAGCTCCGAATGGATCGTCGAAATCGTCACCGTCATCCCCGCCACCACCTGAGTTCTTGTCGCCACCGGAACCAATCCCACCGCTTCCGGAGTCGAGTGAAATCAGTTTACCATCAACGAGTTCACCTTCATCAACCGATGAGGAGGATTCAGGTTTAGACGGATTTTTCCGGATCGTTGACGCAGCCTTCTTGGTCGGCTTTGCGCTCTTCGATGCGGTCTTTTTCTTCGCTGCCTTTTTGGCCATGCTGGGATCAAGGTCGGTTGGAGTGTTGTGCTCGGCAAGCACACCTGCCCGAATCGGTGTAATTTTACCCTCTGCATCGCTATCTGCGAACAGGTCAGGTTGCTTATCATCGGTACCAATTCGCTTAACCATTAGGAAATTGTCGGGTGACCTTCATAGTTAGACAAACTGAACTAACGGGCAAGGAGCAAATGAAGACCGAGTTCCACCCCATTTCGGCACGCTCTGCACCTCAAACCGACCAAAAGACCAGGCGTTAACCACCGGGCACGAGGCGAGAAAGTCCGCCTTTAGCCGTCACTAAAACAGATGGAAATCCGATGTCGCCAATCGAATTCCGCGAAACGCTTGCGACCGATCCTGCGTGTTCAGCGGTCGTGAACTTCCTCCTACATTCAATCAGGCCCTAATCTAGCGCCTGATCGAGACTGCGATAAGCACCGAATCGGAAGTCGATTTGATTGGGATCTAACCCAATGGCCGTAGCAATCGCGGCGGGATCTTCTGCACGCGGATCGCGAAGCCCTCGAACCAGAGTCCGTCCAAAGCGTTGCTCGATTTCGATCACTTCGATTCCTGGTGCTTCCGTCAGTTGATCGGAAAATGCGCTCCAGCGGTAAGTCGAAAGTCCATAGATCGCCAGGCCCATGAGGGTCAACAAACCGAGAGCGGCGTATCCTAATCGCAGCCCGACACGATTGGGCGGAAGCTCAGCCTTCGACTCGTTAATCAATCCGGCAGATATCAGCGCTCGAATCGCTCCGCCTTCTACCGTCTGTCCGGATTGCCGGAGATGGTCATCGGCAGAATCCGCGACCGACTTGAGTTTCTCAATCAAGTCACCACTGAGCACTCCGCCAACCACCGCTCCGAAAACCGTGGCGTGATTGGAAATGATCAGCAAATGCATTCCGTCTTCCTCGAATCGCAAAATCGCCGGGAGGCTGTCATCGATATTCTGCAGGTTCTGCAATCGGTGTTGGATCGACTTGCAATGCCCGTAGGCACTCGACGAATCGAGAGCCAAAGCATCGAGGTCACGATCGGTGCTCGATTGAGCAAGAAGGTCGAAATCGGGACGGGCAAAGAGGCAGACTTCGCGAACCCGAACAGCGCCGATCTTCTCATCGAGAAACTCCGAATAGGTCATTCCTCTGAGTTTAGCCTGAACGGCCCAAAGAAGTCGCTTGGGAGAGGTGGCGATTTCGATTCGCTCATCAATCATCTGCTTTACCTCCTGAGAAAATTCCGAGAGATAGCGAGTGACAAGACGGCCCATCAGGGGATTCAGCGCTTGGGATAGACGCGACCCCGGAGAGTTGGCGCTCAGTTCGATGGCCCGTTCAATCGGCTCCTGAAGCGCGCCGACGAGCAGATGAAGTTCAGGATCATCATGAACAGCGGAGGTCAAAGGAGGGATTGCTCCTGCCAAAATATCCGCACTAGTCATCGGGGTATGGCGCAGCGCATCTCGCAAATCGTCGACCTGCTCCAGCGACGCTAAGCTCGGCTCGGTCGAGCGCGGGAGCTCCGGACTCGGTTCGGGAAAGGTGGTATCGAACGGCGGCGGCGGGGAAGCTTCGAGCTGTGGCTCAGACGTCTCCGCTGGCAATCCAATCCGAACTGGCGGAGGAAGCTCCGCACCGACATTGGAACCGACGGCCGGATTCCCATCGTAGAACGTGGATACCTCAGATGGAGAGTTCGGCAATGCCACCACATTTGCAGGAACCTGCGGCGAAGCCTCGGTCTTTGCAAAAAATGGAGAGTCATCCAAGATCGGACGGTTTCCGCTTGGTGGCCTTGAAAAAGGATGCTGAGGCTCTTGAAGACCCATGGGGATAGCTCGAAGTTGATTCGATTGTAAAATATTATCCATATTTTTTATAATTTCAATATTTAATGCAACTTAAATGATTTGGCGAATTGGCGGTCTCTGGCCCGCAGACTTACGCGTGGGCGTTTCAGCGGGCTGACTTCCGCCCGGGACTCCTAGGCCGCCCTTTCAAGGCTCATTGTCTGCTCGCCGCTAACCTAGGGCGTGGCTCTGGGCTGAGTTAGGCTGCCCCTTCGGGGCGGAATGGGAGGGACGAATATCCTGCTCCTCGTTACCGAACAACGGCGGCCGACTCACGCGTGGGGCGTCTCGCGTGGCTCACTTCGGCAGGCCGAGACGTCCTGACCCTAGCTAAAACTGCTGCCTATTCCATCTCGCCACTTCGCAATACGCAATAACGCACCGCGCCCTACAAAATGCGAGCTTCAGCGAGTGTTTCTAAAGAAACGCGGTTCGTATCATTCAAACAGCTCGGAGCAGATGGCGTACACCTCGTGGACGCGTTCTTCTGTCATCGCGACATCATCCGAATACTCTTCCTGACAATATTTCCAAAAGCGGTCTGCGGTAAACGCGCGATCATTGAATAGCCAACCTCTTCCGCCGTCTTCTGACTTTGGGTAGGAAATGGTTTTGCTTGGCATGAATGGATCCGAAGAGGTTTCCCGCCAGAGCGCAAACGTGACGCAGTCATCGGTGACCAGAGTGCGGATCGGCCAAGGGATGGATTCATCGGGGAATTCGGGTTTGCCGATGGGTTCCTCCAGAAGAATTTTCACGAGGTCGGCTGGCGCACCTTCGAGCATGCCTGGCCACATGTAGTATCCATCGTCACGGCCATGCGGGCTGATATTGGATTCGTGATCGAAGCCGGTAATCAAAACGCGGTCATCTTCGAGAAGAATCGCAATCTCATCTCCGCCTCCGTTGTAATAATATGCGACATCCAGCCCCGGCTGGAAATCCTTCCAGTAAAAGTATGAGTTCCAGCCGATGGAGCGTTTGGCAAGGTCCTCTTTGGTGACTTCGATCGTCGCTTTCTTCTGGTCCGCTCTCATGATTTCTTCATCCAACCATGCAGCGGCAGCCAAGGCGGCTTTGATTTCGCGGTTGGACATTTCATCTACCTTCATGGGCTTTTTCATGTCTTTTCCGGAAGGTTGTTCGGTTGACGATCGTGGCGGGGTGCTCTCGCTTTTCTTTTTAGAGCAGGAGAGCGTTCCGGTCGCGAGGAGTGCGATGATGATGATGGTCCGTATTTGAGACATGACAGGAGGCATTGGGTATCCAACAAAAAAATGACAGGAATACAAGCTTACTGCCCTCGTTGCGAAGCGGGTTCAGGTGCTCAAAAGCGTGCCTGTGGCTGCCCTATTTTTGGACTCGAAGGGGTTGGGATTCTCCGTGGCGGGTGTCTGTGGAATAAGGAGAGCGAAGTTGTCGTCCGCTGCGCGAGACTTCTGGACGGGACAAGAATGTCCCTGCTCCTTGGCACCGAAGCTTACTCTGTGTCGAATGAGCGGAATACAATTCCGCTCTCCATATTGAACCGCTTCTAGGAACCGACTTCACTATCGAGCCACAAACTCCGCGAGTTCAGCCTCGGAAAGCGCGGTTAAATCACTGCGAATCTCTACGGGGATTTCGGCTCCGCGAACGGTTTTACTTTCGGCATCGAACTCTACGAAAGCCGCCGAAACCTTTCCGATTCCACAGAGCCGGTCAGCTTGATTCCCCTCCCCTAGCTTGGCGACGCGGAAAACATAGTGAACGGATTTCGTTCCGACTCGCTCAACTGCCAGTTCACATTGAAACCGATCTTCGAACCGCAGCGGCGAGACATAGTCGAATTCTGCGTGAACCCGAGGCCAGCCGCGGCGGACACCTTTGCCAGGAACATCGTGGCCTTCAGCAACTGATCGTCCCAGCGACCGATAGAAGGCGTGTTCGGTTCGCTCAGCGTAACGAAAAAATTGGGTGAAATGCACAATCCCAGCCAGATCCGTTTCCGCGAACTCGACACGCATCTCATGCTGGAATCTGGTGGTCATCAGGGACATGGTGTCGGGCGTTGGGTAAGGATTCAATGCCCAATCCAGTGAAACCGTAACCTCGTCGGGAAACGTATTCTATTTTACACCATATGATCAACTCAAGACACTACGACGTGATCGTCGTCGGCGCCGGACCAGCAGGATCAACTGCCGCTGCTCTGCTCGCAGAGAAAGGTCGCAGCGTTCTCCTTCTGGAAAAGGAATCGATGCCGCGCTACCACGTCGGCGAGTCATTGATGCCGTTTTGCTGGTTCACTCTCGACCGACTCGGTGTCACGGATCAAATGGAGGCCCACCGCTTTGTCCAAAAGCTCAGCGTTCAATTCGTCGGTCAAGAAGGCCAACAATCGCGGCCATTCTATTTCTTCGAACACAACGAGCACCCGTCCTCTTACACTTGGCAGGTCGAGCGCAAAGAGTTCGATCAGATGCTTTACAAAAACGCCTCTAGTAAGGGCGCAATCTGCCGGGACAGCTCGAAGGTTGTTCGGCTGATCAAGGATGACTCCACGGGTCGCGTCGGTGGTGTTATTGTCGACCACGCACCGCAAGCCGACGGGGAAGAGCCCAGCCGTGCTGAGTACACCGCCTCGTTGGTCATCGACTGCACTGGCCGGGACGCCATGGTGGCGTCCAAGGAGGGATGGCGAAAGCGCGACCCCAAACTCAATAAGATCGCGATTTGGACCTACTATCGTGGAGCGATGCGCGATGAGGGCTTGGCCGCTGGATCAACCACGGTCGCTTACATCCCTAATCGTGGCTGGTTCTGGTACATTCCGCTCAAAGACGACGTTGTCAGCTTGGGCATTGTGGCCGAACGCGATTACCTTTACCGCGATCCCGAAGTGCGCGATCCTGCCGAGATCGTGGCTCGCGAGATCAAAGAAAATGTCTGGGTCGATGAGCACCTTTCTTGTGGTGAGCAGTTCGGAGAATACTGGGTTACTGGTGAATATTCCTACCGCACGCAACATACCGCAGCAGACGGCGTCGTTCTGGCCGGAGACGCCTTTGGCTTCCTCGACCCCGTATTCTCATCCGGTGTGTTTCTCGCTCTGAAGAGTGGCGAAATGGTTGCCGATGCCGCCGACAAGGCCTTGTCCAAATCATCCCAGCCTGTGAGTGCAGACTTCGATAAATACGGCGACGCCCTGTGCGACCACATCGAAACCATGCGTAAGATTGTCTACGCATTTTACGATGAAAACTTCAGTTTTGGTCGATTGATCAAGGCTTACCCAGACCTGCGGCCGAGCCTGACAGATTGTCTGATCGGCGATGTCTCGAAGGACTTTGACGAACTCTTTCTTCGGATCGGAGAGTTTGCCGACTTGCCGCCAGAAGTTGCGCGGGTGACGACGCCGGGATAGAGGGGAAATTCCCAATCCCAACTTCATGTCCGAAATTCCTTCCCTCGCCGCGATTTTAGACGCGACGCGAGCCGTTCTCCCTGGCTGCTCTGAATCGTGCCAAAGCGTGTCTCTCCAGCCGATCGACGGGGGTGGCTCTGATCGTTGCTATTTCCGACTGCTCGGACAGCCCACGGATCGTCCCGCGACGATCGTTATGGCGTATACGGATGCACGGGCCGACAACCCGAAGTTTTTTCCCGCGACCGATACCTTGGACTCCCTTGGTGTCGCGGTGCCGAAGGTTTTTGCCCATGACCCAGCACTTCGCCTTGCCTGGGTCGAAGACCTCGGAGCAGAGAGTTTGTGGGATGCCCGTGAGGAATCTTGGGACGTTCGCGAGAAGCTCTACAAGGCAACCTTGAGAGAGGTCGCCAAACTTCATCGCACGACTCCCGATGACCTCTCGGCCGACCGCCAAGCCGAGCTGATGGAACCTTTCGATGAGGAGCTATACCTCTGGGAACAGAGCTATTTTTTCGATCATCTCGTTTCGGGAATGTGCGGCCTGCCCGATGCCGAAGTCGATCGTCTTCGCCACGACCCGGCTCTGCTCGGCATGGCCAAGGAACTGGCCACCGAACCCCGGAGCCTCGTCCACCGTGATTTCCAGAGCCAGAACGTGATCTTGGTTGGGGAGCAGCGCGGCCCGTTCCTGATCGATCATCAGGGACTGCGTTGGGGGTTGCCAGAATACGACCTCGCGTCACTGATTTACGACCCCTACGTCAAGTTTCCGGAAGGAGCTCGCGAAGACTTGGCTGACTACCACTTCGGTCTACTCGGTCTCAATGAAAACAACATTGAACAGGGACGGAGGAGGCTGCGATTGACGACCATTCAGCGTCTGATGCAAGCCCTCGGAGCCTACGCCAACTTAGGTCGTAATCTCGGCAAACCGAGGTTTTTCCAGCACATCCCGATCGCCTTGGATCTCCTTCTCGGTGTCATGGCGAAAGAGCCGGAGTTAGCGAACCTCCACGCTGAGCTGGTGGAACTGCGCGGAGAATTTGGCGCTTAGCTCGAGTTGTCCCACGCTATTCAAAATCGGGAAGGTTTGGACAGTTATCGACATCCAACTCAAACCGCCGATGCTCCGGCGTTTCCGGCAGCTGACGGATTGGTAACGACCAGAGCGTCAATTCTGACAGGTTTCGGTGGTTCGCAGATGAATACAGACCAACTCATTCGGTAAGGTCGGCAATTCGGTGAGAGGCATTCCGTCTAGGGTCAGATCCTCCAGCTTCATGAGATGAACCATCGATGGAATCTCTTCAACTGATGAAAAATAGCCTAGCTCGAGTTTCTTTAGCCCAGTAAGTCCGCTGAGATTCGGCAGATCCAGAAGCTTTCCGTAGACCGAGAGCCTCTGGAGTTTGTCTCCGAGAAAGCTGAGGTCGGGTAATGCCACCGCAGTCGATGCGGAAAGGAACACGGCCTCAAGTTTGGAGCATCCAGAGAGGTCAGGGAATCGATCGATTTTTGCACCATAGAAACTGAATTCGGTAAGCGACGGGATTGCCAGATCCGTATCCCCGACATGAACGGCAGTCGCATTGATCGATAGAGAGGTTAGCGAGTCGCAGCCCTCCAAATCGGGAAACGAAGGAAACGTGCCCATCCCGCTCAGAACAAGGTTGGTTAGTTCTGAGCAGTTCCGAAACGAACTGGCCGAGCCTTTGGTGTCGGTGATAAAGACAGATTGCAGCACCTCACATCCCGAGAAATCGAACGGCTCAGAATGCTCGTTTCCCTCGCCCCAGATCGACACCTCCTCAAGATATCGCAAGTCAGAGAAATTCGTGATTAACTCAGCACCGTGCTCTGAGTAGATTTCGATCCCGTGAATTCGATTCGTCAAAGGCTCCAAGACCTCTGGCCACCACCGTTCAATAAGATAGGGCAGAGCGGTCGTCACCGACGGCTCGCCAAGGCCAGAATTTAGCATCTCCGAACGAACTTTTCGATCGCGGTGTCCCGACCAAACAATGGCAATCGCGGCCAATATCACCACACCGATGACCAACCCAGCCACCAACTTCGAAGAGTGGCGCCCCAGGTTCGCATCGCCTGAGTCAGTGACGTGAGTAGACATGATTCATGATGACCGATAACCCCTGGCAGAGAAACCAAGCCGCTAACGTTAAATGCCCTCGGCCATTGACCTGTATTTAAGAAAATCCTAAGGAGAAATTCTTAACCAGTTGATAAAATCTTCGGCCACTTTCTCTTTTTCCTGATCATAAAACAGGAGATGGTGGCTGTTCTCGTATTCGATGTGTTGATAAGGCGTACTTTTCGGAAGAAAACCGAGTGCTGAATTGAGAGAAGCCTTGTTAGACAGGCTGTCCTTGGACCCTCGCAAAGTAAGCAGAGGCACTTGGAGTTGAGCGAGCTGAGCGGGGGCGTTTTGAATCAGAAGCCCTATGTTTTTGTAGAGGCGCAGTGTTTGTCGTTCGACATGCCAATCGTTCTTGATGACTTGTTCCTCGTGCTTTGATTGGTGAGTCATCTGCGTGTCGTTTTGTCCCGTAAGCCCTGCCAGCGAAAAGCGCATTGAGGGGAACAAGGTGCTAGCGATACCGAAAAGCGTTTTTTGCGGCGCGGTGATCTGATTCTCCACCCCAAAAATCGGAGCCGCGATGATCAGCTTATCACAGGAGTGATTCTGGTTTTCAGAAATGCTATTGAGGGCAATCAATCCGCCCATACTTTCTCCCAGCCACACCAATTCGCTATTAGGGTATTTTGCTCTCAGTAATTGGGTCATCGCCCTAAGGTCGCTGACCCACTGCTGTGAACGGCCAATGTCTCCTCGGCATTTCTCAAGCGGGTCAAATCCCTGCCCGCGAGTCGCTGGGGCGTAGAGCACGCAGCCGTCCGCATTTAACTTGGTTGCCAGCCACTCAAAATCGCCCGGGTAGCCGTTGTAGCCGTGCAAGGCGATCACCACCCGCTTGGCGTCTGGCTTGTTGGCCTTAGCGTCCCATTTTTGATAGGGGAACTCACGACCATCGAAAGACCGATAGTGCGCCGAGCTGAGTTGAGGCTCATGAAGGTTCTCAATGGTTCCACACTGGGTTAATAGAACGCAAGACAACGCAGAGAAAAGGACTTTGAAGACTGAGATAAATCTCATACGAATGAACAATCTATGCTCACTTGGTTCTTCTCGGAAGTCTTTTCAAAGAACTGCGGCTGGCACCTGTTCGGTCAGCCCCTTTCTCAGGATCGGGACGGCTTTACGGGAAGCGAACTCAATTCGCCCGAGATCAAGCCTACCCAGCCGTGTCTTCGATGTGAACGATCCGGTAAGTTCCACCTTCGTCGGCGATCTTAATCAGTAGGCGTTCTGAACCTGCGATTTCCGACAGAGCGTTACTACGCTTCGTCGACAGATCGAGAATGACACTATAGACCCCGAACTCACGTCCGAGAACGACGGGCTTCCTCTTAGACTTGAAAGTTCGAGATGGCCAGCGCTCAATCAGACGGCATCGAGTATCGATCGCATCGCTGACAGCGAGCCCCTTCTTTCCATAGTAATTCTCAACTTTTGGGGAATTGAGAAACTGCACCGAGGCCGCTGGATCATTTCCGGCGCGAGCTTCAAGGTATCGATCAATAAACGCGGCCATCTTTTCAGGAAGCTTCACTGATTCCCCGGTAGCACTACCAGCACCGACTCCTTGTTCATCGTCTACAGTATTTGCGCCGTCATCTTTTCCACCTCCGCGCTGTCCGGGAAGGGGGACGATAAACTGTCGCTTTGAATGAGGATCGATCGCTCTTTCTCCAGGGAGAATTCCAGTCACATCAATCCGGCAATCAGCGACATACGGGCTCAAGACGACGTTAGGATCGTCAGTTGGGATCGCGATCAAAGTCCCAAGCGAAGGGTTGCGATCCGTTGCCTCGACGAAGGATAGCATCGCAATGCTGAGCAGACCAATGAGGCCGCCAAGCACTCGGATACCAGCAAATGGAGCATCTCGCCGCGAGCGCGAGGCAACTGAGCACAGATAGCCCAGAGATTTATGAAGCAGAGTCAGAGCTGTAGGGTGTTGGGGTAAATCAGATAGAGCGAAGAAGCACCGCGCCCTGTAACTCATTGGATTAGCCCACAGCCTGTGGAGTCACATTTCTCAGACCAAAAAAACTAGTGTCCCGAAAGATTAGAAGGTTGAAGAAATTCACGAGATTCGAAACGTAGTGGAGAAAGCCGGAGGCAAATTTTTCCTCAGACCAGAGCACGAGGATGATGCGTAATTCTGCTTTCCCGTCAGACTCACAATCTTGCCCGAAGGTGTGGGCCCCTGCGCACACAAAAAAAAAGCGGCGACTGGGAATTCCAGCCGCCGCCGTAAAGAGGTTGAAGCGTCTTATGCCTCGCTGGCCGCGATCGCAGATCCACCGCGCTCGCCTGTCCGAATCCGAACAGCTTCTTCAACAGGGGAAACGAAGACCTTACCATCACCAATCTTACCTGTGTTAGCGGTCTGAACGACAGCATCAACAACAGCATCTGCTTGGTCGTCATCTGCAACGATCTCGATCTTCACCTTCGGAAGGAAATCAACGGTGTACTCTGATCCTCGGTAAATTTCAGTATGGCCCTTCTGGCGGCCGAAGCCTTTGACTTCGGTCACGGTCATCCCTTGGACTCCTACGTTTGAAAGGGCCTCTTTCACTTCTTCAAGTTTGAATGGCTTGATGATTGCTTCGATCTTCTTCATAGCGTGATTTGTAGATGGCTCGGATCTTCGTGCTCAGTATCCCAACCGTTGTCAGTCTTTATTAGCGGATTTGATGCCAACCTCGAAAAAAGCCTCAATATCAGGAAAATCAGCGGCTCAGTCTTCTAACTGGACAATACTCATTCTATTGTTGGCAATAAATTTATCGATTAGTAGATAAAAAGATTACCATATCTCTTAAAAAACGGGTCGAAGATCGTCAGATTGGATCAACGAAGCAGGTGATACCAATACTAAAATTGTTTTAACCTTGAAATTATTGTAATTATCAGATATAGATAGAACGTCTATACCTCCCACCACTTGCCAAGATGCTCCCTAGAAATAAACTTATCCATCGATCGCCTAAGCTCGTTCGCTTGGCGTCAGCCTTAACCCTTTTGTCTTTAGTCACCGGGCTCGGTGGCGTGGCAGTCGCTCTATGGTCGTTTATCGTCGCAGCGGGCCACCCACAGCTCTTCATCGGACTCGGTCTTATCGGGGCTTCGACAATCTGCATTGCTGGTCGTGCAATGGCCGCCTCCCACCTTAACTGCGGAGTCTGCTCCAATCCGGTGTTCAAAGCGAAGGATTGCACGAAACACCCTCGGGCGCCCCGCTTTTTGGGCCTAAGCTATGGAGTTCCGATCGCAGCAGCCGCGCTTTTTGTGAGTCGATTCCGCTGCATGTATTGCGGAGAGATCACTCCACTTTCTCACAAAGAACTCAAAGAGAAGTCCACCCCAGTTGGTCAGACTCAAGTTACTCAGAGCGCTTCCATTCAACCGGCTCTGACGGGGAATTCCCTACCAACTGTAGGCCAGTCGAGAACGCTTCCTCCAGCAATGCCAAATCAGGCAGAATTAGACCAGTTGGCGATCGAACCCCCTTTTCCTAGCCAACCTCAAAGGGGCGAAGTCAGTCCTCAACCCCTGCCACCATTTCAATCGTCACCATTGAACTTCCCAGCAAGTTCAGGAGTCGGTATTGCAGGCGCATCAGCACAACCCGTGGCATTGGCACCAAGAAATTTCGAGACAGTTGCTTCATTGGCGGATGCCCAAACTGATCCGCCTCTCCCATTTGGCCCGTCTCCCCTGCCAAGCTAAGTAAGTAGCGTCGATCGGCCCGCGAGACCGATGCGCGGCGGAGAATGGGGCGGCCTGCGGAATCTGAGGGATCCCTCCCAGAAAAATGTTACAAACGGGGTAGAGTCTCTCGCCTCGAGGCAACGAAAACATGAGCCTAGGCTACCACGGGAATAACCTTGTCTTATTACTCTGCTATATCGGAGGCCCCTTGTACCAATTGATTCCGCTTGGAGAGCGATTTGGCGACAAGTTGGGCTTCGCCCTATCCATCTTGCCGATCGCCCTCCTTTCGTTTGGATGCGGGTTTTGGGGTGACGAGCGTGCGAGGCTCGCAGACTTCGCGATCCACTTAGGGAGCCTTGGCTTGATCGGCGTCTATATTCTCAACGGGATGACCGTCCACGAGTGGATGAAGACTCCAGAGCCCCCAAGCCTTATGATGGCGTTTGGAGCATTCCTGTCGATCCCTACTGGTATCTGGTACCTCAGTGCGGTGCGTGCCCACTTCTCCAAGGCAAAGGCCGATCGGGAGATTCCTAACTATCAGTGGGGAGAACTAGCGACTCCGGTTCCTGATTGTAAATTGGCCTATCGCCCTAGAAACGTGTGGGTACTAATTCTCAGCTCAGGATTTTTCGCGCTCTGTGCTGTTGTCATCGGAGTCCACGCGAGGGATGGAGGAGGGTTCCCGGCTTGGGTTCTTTTCCTTCTGACCCTGCTCCTCGTGGCTGCTGGAGTCATGGGGGTTGGGCTCGCACTAGGGTCGAAGTCTGCGATTGAAGTCCGCGGCAGCTCCATTCTGATCCCGAACCGCATTAAGGAGGGCAAAACGAGAATTGAACGCGCTAGCGTACTCGGATTTTCGGTGAAGGTCGTCGGATCTGGGGAGCGATGCCTGAGCGTCTGTCATGGCGATGATCGAACCGACATCCTCCTAGATTGGCTCCGCGATGCCGATACTGAGCGGGTTCTTCAATTCTTAGGAATCGAGGAAATTGCATAGTGCCATCACCGCGCGAGCCGACGACTCTCGGTGAGCTTTGAGCAATCACCAATTCGCTGACTTTGCACGCCCTATCCCTGGCCTTCTCCGGTTGAACTTGTCGGTCGACCAACCCCTCGCCTGATCCCTGCCCCTCACCACCCCGTGACATTCTTCCCCGTGCGGAAGTTCCTCAACGACAGCGACCGACTACTGGCTGTGTCGAAGACGATGGGAATGCCGAGCCCAAAGGATCTCTCTATCCCGGTCAGCCAGCTTTAGCTTCTCCGGCACCAGAGGCAACATGGAGCTCTTCGCCTTCACTCGCTGCGATGATCGCGGCGCCGCAGCTGTCACTGAAGACGTTCACTGATGTGCGGCACATATCTAGAACGCGATCAACAGCAAGCAACACCCCCATCGCAGCTTCGGGATTCGGAATCCCAACGCTGTTCATGATGATCAAGATCGCCACCAAACTGGCTGAAGGAATCCCTGCGACTCCGATACTGGTGAGAAGAGCGAGGAAGACGACCATGAACTGCTGCGAGGCTGGCATGTCCCACCCCAGCACCTGAGCGACGAAAATCACCGCCACGCATTCGTAGAGGGCTGTGCCATCCATATTGACTGTCGCTCCGAGAGGCAGAACAAAGCTCGTCACCCGTCGACTGGTGCCGGCATTATCTCTGAGATTGCGGATCGTTACCGGTAAGGTCGCTGAAGACGACGCCGTCGAAAAGGCAGTCAGAATGGCCTGACGCATTGCGGCGTAGTGAGCCCGAGGACTGATTCCTCCGAGCAGTTTCAAAATGATTGGCAAGGCGACCCCGAAGTGGATTCCGAGAGCCAACAGGACAACGAGGAAATATTTCCCGAGGGCTTGAATGAGATCCCAAGCGCTGCCCATCTCAGCGACCACTGGCGCTACCAGTCCCAACACACCGATCGGTGCCAAGGCGATGATCCAGCGGGTGATCATGACAATCGTTTCGTTGAAACCGATCACGAACTTAGTCACTGGCTCTGAATATTCATCTGGGAGCTTTACCAATGCTGCGGCGAACAGCAGGCTAAAAACGATGAGGCCAAGCAGATTCCCAGTCGAGGCTGCGGCGACGAGATTGGACGGGAACATCGATTTGAATACCGATACCAGATTGCCCAGACCGCCTTCGGCCCTTAAAGCTGCGGCGGCGACCTTGCTCGACTCTCCGGCTTCAGCGATCGCTTCTTCTCCGGCGAACCTAGCCTGCAGCACTTCGTTTGGCTGACCATCAACCAAGCCAGGCTTGAAGACATTCACGAACACTAATCCAATGACAATCGCGACAACGCTACTCAGCGCATAGTAGCCAATCGTTTTAGCCCCTAGACGCCCAAAACCTTCGATCTTACCCAGCCCAGCAATCCCGGCGATGATCGATGTCATGACCAGCGGCACGATCATCATCTTTAAAGCGCTGATGAAGAGATCTCCAAGGAACTCAAGAAACCCGAGTGCCCCGTCAGCAAAGGCAGAACCCCCGCCCTCGCTGTAGGCCATTCCGCCGAGAAGTGTCCCTAGAATCGCTGCAAGCGCCAAAGCGCCCAGAATTTGCCAATGTGGCTTAATACGCATAGGCCACGAGGCTAGCGATGCCATGCCGAACGGTCAACGCCTTCTCTGAGAATGTTGGGCGTTATTCAACAGCAGAAGCTTTTAAAGCCACTCGCGGCTTGAGCCACCATTCGGACTCGTCGTGAGTCATGCTTTTTCGCTTTGCGTAGTCTTCATGGCATAGCAGCGAGGCGCGACCGTCCCAGTCGTTGCTGGCAGGGGCTAGGACCGGGACGGTCATGCCACAATTTAACCGGGGCGACGAGTCGCGAGCACTTTTGGGCTCAGCCACCTTTACCGCCCCGACCGCGCCATTGGTCCATGCGGTTTCCACCCTGCAATTTGAAGTCCTCAGGTAAGTTTGTCGTCCGCCAAGCCTGTGCGGCATCGCGGTCTTGGCGGTACCAGTTCTGGAGCGACTCACTCACCATGCGGGTGCGCAAATCATCATCGACGATCGTATTGGCCCAAGTCGCTGCACCTTCAGGATCTTCCCGGGCGACCCGTCCGGAGAACCCAGCCACGGCCTGATCGCGTTCGTCACCGGCCTGCAAGGTGTCGAGATACTGACTGGCGGCGAGTGAGTCTTCCGACGCCCACTCGGACAATACTTCCCGCATCGCACCAGGACGATTGGATTCTGGTAGCTTCTGAGCCCATTCTAAACTCGCGTTAACATCTCGCTCCGCCATCTCTTCAGCAACTTCTTGAATCGCATCGGCAGCATCTGCATCAGCACCGAGCCCTTCGACCCAACGCGCAGCCCCTTCCAAATCAGTTCGTGCATAACTGCGCGCGACGCCTTTCAGAGCGCGTTCGCGAATGGCTCCCGAGGGCAGATCCCGAGCCCAGTTCATGCCTTCGGTCAAACCAGTCTGCAACTTCGACTCCAGAAGGGTTTGGGTATAGCCCTGAATCGCCTCCCGAGATCCCCTGTCGCCATCACTCTCTGCCGCTAGATCGATGACAAACCGATCGGCTGCCGCTGGATCGCTGATCGACATCCCCGAGATGAGACTCGTCCAGTAGTAGTAGCCTTCTCTCGAACCAGAACCAATTGGTGGGATTTCCAGTTCATTCTCGAGCCAGTCCCGAGCAGCCGCTGGGTCCTTGCTCGCCCAGCCCTTGGCGATCGACGAAAAGTGATAGGCTTTACTCCTACCTGTTTCCATCTCACCAGCAAATTCAGCGGCAGTGGCTCCATCAAGCGATGCCCAAGTGTAGTAGAGGTAGCGCATCTGTTCACCACGAGTTCTGGTGTAAGGCAGCTCCTTCATTCGCTCGACGACGGATTGAGCGTTTTCGGCCGTCAACTGAGTCAGTAGCTTTCCAAACTCTGCCGTTCGCTGAGTCGGGTCTGCGGAAACCGCGATCACGGCGTCCAGTGTCGCGAAAATCGGATCGTCGGCACTCACTTGGCCTTGCGCAGTCTTCGGAGAGATCGATTCGACCGAGCGATTGAGAGTTCCGAGCCCCGGCGCGGCCGCAGAAGTTTCGCCATAGACAATCTGGCCTGAAGAACCATCTCCGGATTCACCCGAAGAAGCTAGTTTGCCTTCGGAAACTGAGTCTCGGCGAACGCCCACCTGATAGGAGATGATTGCCGTGGCCACAAATGCGGCGATGAGAACGAGGGGATGGAGTTTCATAGGGCAGGTAGAATTGTCAGGCAACGGGAGCTGAAGGCGTCATCTTTCGTGGGACTGAAACAAATCGGAAAACGACCACCCAGAACATGGCCCGTTTCGGGATTGCGCGCAAGCTCGCTTGAGTCTAAAACCGATGGATGTCTGAAGTTTCCATCCCTGAAGATTTAAAGGAGCGACTTGAAGCCGCAATCAGTTCGGTTGTCGAGCACGATGCCAGCGACCTTTATTTCAGGCAGGGAGAAGTTCCTCGTTTGAAAATGAATGGCCAATTATGGTCAGCCGGTGATGTCGAGTGGTCTGGCGAAGACCTGGCAGTTCTCTGGCGACACCTCGGGGCGGATCCGACAAACGAGGGTGATCGCGATTTCGACTGCGGGTTTGAGAGCCCATCGAAAGAACGGTTCCGAGTGAATCTGCACCGCGAGCGCGGCCATCTCGCTGCCGTCTTGCGCCGGATCAAAGCTGATATCCCGAAACTCGAAGTCATTGGCGCTCCGATGAAGCTCCTCACCGATTGGTTCAGCCGTCCATCAGGGCTCATCCTGTGCGCTGGACCTACGGGATCGGGCAAGTCGACGACCCTAGCGGCTTGCTTGGATTGGCTAAACCATCACCAATCTCGGCACGTCGTCACGATTGAGGATCCGATCGAGTATCTGTTCCAGAATGAGATGGCCTACTTTACCCAGCGCGCCGTCGGACTGGATACGGAGAGCTTTGCCAGCGGTCTGCGAAGCGCCCTCAGACAAGCTCCGGATGTGATATTCGTCGGTGAGATTCGCGATACCCTGACGGCAGAAACTGCCCTTCAAGCTTCTGAGACAGGACACGTCGTGGTCGCAACCGTCCACAGTTCAACCGTCCCAGAAACCATCGAGCGAATTACCAACCTGCTCCCGAGCGAAGGCCGAGAAGGCGTCTTAAAGCTCCTTTCGAAGCAGCTGGTCGGGATTGTCTGCCAGCGTCTGCTGCCCGCGATCGGAGAGGGTCGCACCTTGATCTGCGAGACCATGGAGAATGCTGGAGCGACGCGAGACTGGATTGAGAAGACCGATCTTCCTCAGATAGCCGAGTTCCTGACCCGAAAAGAAAACCCCGAAAACATCGACTTTCTCAGCGCCATTGTCTCGGCCTGCGAAGGGGGAAAAATCAGTCCTGAAACTGCCGAGGCTTCCTGCAGCAGCCCCGTCGAATTCCGCCGCGCTTACCGCGGAATGGCGTAAGGGCAGCTAAGGCTGAGACCCAGATGTTAGCTGTCCTCGAATCCGCTGGAGATCAGCTTGTCGATCGCACACATTGCGTCCTTGGCGTCTTCGCCTTCGACAGAAATACTAATCGTGCTGCCGGGGCCAGCTGCGAGCATCATGAGCCCCATGATCGACTTTCCGTTGACCTGCTCGTCGTCTTTCTCTACCCACACCTCAGATTCGAACGAGTTAGCAAGTTTCACGAACATGGCCGCAGGGCGCGCGTGCAGCCCCGATTCGTTTTCGATTACAAAGTCTTTCTCGATTGCTTCAGCCATAGCTCTCAGAGGGTGTAACTGCGAAGGACAGCGATCCCAGTCTACTTTATCCGATTCTGGCGCATCGTCTCGACTAGTTTCTTCTCAAATTCAAGCGCGGCGTTGTGCCCGAAACTTCGAAGCTTCTGGTCGAGAGCTGCCAATTCGATCAGACCAGCGAGGTCTCGACCCGGAGCAACTGGGAGTTCTACATGCGGAACCTTTATGCCAAGAATCTCATATTCTTGCCGCTGCATCCCGATCCGGTCGAGCTCGTTGATGTCGCTAATCGACTTGAGCGTGATCACCATATCGAGCCGCTTTTCCAGACGAATACTGCCAACACCGAAGAGCGCGGCCGCATTGATAATTCCGAGACCACGCACCTCCATGTGCGAACGACTGATCTCAGGAGCCGTGCCCGACAGTTCGCCTTCTTCGACTGGGCGAAAGCGCACCATATCATCGGCGACCAAACTCGCTCCGCGGTCGAGAAGGCCCAAAACGCTTTCGCTTTTACCGGTGCCAGAGTCGCCTTTGATCAGAATGCCAATCCCCCGCACATCGACCATGCTACCATGTTCGGTGGTCTCGGGAGCGAAATCGTGCTCCAGATTAATGGTCGCGGCGTTCATGAATTTCATCGACACCATCGGTGATCCGAATACGGAAATACCATTGTCGTTCGCGCACTCCAGCATTCCGTCAGGCAAGCGTTTTGCTCGCGAAACAACTACACAAGGAATCCGCTGCTCACAGAGTTCGCGAAATCGCTGCATGCGCTCTTCTTCGCCGAGGTTGAGTAAATAAGACCTCTCAGAGTTTCCGACGACCTGGATTCTGCGATAAGCGAAATATCGATAGAACCCGCTCAGCGCGAGCCCAGGTCGATTGACAGTCGGCTCGCTGATTTTTCGGTCTAGCCCAATATCGGCCCCAATCAAACGCATCCGAAGAGCTTCTCCATGGCGCTTGAAAAACTCCCCGACAGTAATTGACGTGGGCCGACGGATCTTCTGCTTTTTCATCGGCACACCTCATCTTGGTTCCAAGCGAGCCATAAGGCAACCCGAGGTTGCTGCACAAATCAGTTGCTGGCGGCTCAGAACGCCAATTGAACCGCACCATTCGGCAACAACTGAGCTCCCCAAATCATGGCCATTGCTTGGTTCCGTGCGTGTCCGGTTATCAGCTTCGGCGTGACGGCAGCGAAATGATCGATCGTCATTTCGAGCGGCCACATCCCGACGTAGTTGGCCTGATCAACTCCACCAGAGAGGTTACTCTGGACTCGATGGCACTTGCCTTGGTCGTCCTTCCATAGAATCCCGAAGGCGACTCCATCAACGACCCAATGTCGCTAACTGGAGCCGTGTTCGACAGATTAACCCCACCAGCAGTTGATGTCACAAGTCCTGTCAGTCCCGCGATCAGGGCTACGATTCGAAGAAGAAAGATGAGTTCGTGTTTCATGGAGCCGGCTCGAGTCAGCAACTCTCGGCTCGCTCCCCCGAGCCAATTGCTGGGTAGTGTATCCGGTTAGCTCGTTGCGCGTAAACGATCAATTCACCACGAATCTCTGTGACCGCCGCGCCGACTCTTTAGATCGAAGGGACTGGGCCGGTTGGATTCCAACTGCTGAGTTCGTCACGAAGCGCGGCCTTGGCTCGGTGAATCAAGACCCAGAGGTTGTTCTTCGAAATCGACAGCGTCCTGATGATCTCATCGGTGGAGCGATTTTGAATTTCCCGCATCCGATATGCGGTGCGCATGGATTCAGGAAGATGATTGATCGCGTCCTCTAAGTCTTCCATGAACTCCGCACGGTCGACAACATCCTGAGGTTGGACGTCCCGAGCGAGGGCGTGACGATCCATCCAAGAATCTCCACCTTCGTCAATGACATCGCCTTCGAATTCGCTGGCAACGGTGCTCAATCGAGTATGAGCCCGACGATAATGGTCGGCGATCTTCTTGCGGAGAATCGAGACTAAAAAGGAACGCTCGCTGCAATCACCTCGGAATCGTTCCTGTGCTTTGATCCCGCCTAGGAACGTCTCTTGCACAAGGTCTTCGGCGATCGTATCCGACGACGTCTTCCGCCGAGCCAGAGCGAATAGAAGCGTCCGGTAGTTCGAAACCCAGTTTTCTGGATCGAGCTTCGCGGATTCTTTCTTCACAACATTTTGAGATTCGGAATTTTTCATCTGCAATTTGAGGTTCGCTTCCCGTCTAACTATCAGACCGGTCTGTCTGTAATAATGCAGACAAGTCTGTATTACTTGCAAGAACAATTTTGATTTCTGTGTGGGAATGAAAAGCGATTTATCGCCTAACTGATTGGTTTCGTGAATGCTACGAATCTAATTCGCTCGGGAAGACACACGAAAAAATCCGACGAATTCGCCTAAATAGTAGCCACAATCTGTCGTACTCACTCGCTACGATTGCACTTCCCTACCTTCCCACACGCTCCACCAAGCACGGAATTGGTGCCACTGCGTGTGGAGGTGGGCCTTCTGGCTGGGGCTCAATTGATCTGAACCGTAGATCTGATTCTCGTAGGCGCTGTGGCCTTCAAGAACCATCAGCTCCGTGTAGTAGAGCACCAAGTCAGGCCCCTCATCGAAGGTCGACAGCACTTGAATCGCTTCCCCGAACTCGGCAGCACACCTGCGGGACTGAGGTTCTCCGGTCGCAGCAGCTTCGCAGATTTCGACAAAACGCAGGGTCTCTTTCGGCAAGGCATTGCCGACCCCGGTGATCGCACCGCCAGCTCCACAATTGACGAACCCACGGTAGACCTGAGTATCCACGCCAACCATCAGAATCAGGTTGTCATCGCCATTGGTGATGTGCTCGGCCGCGTAAGTGAGCGAGTCTGAGCCACCAAATTCTTTGAAGCCGACAAGGTTTGAAAATCGGTCGCGAAGAGCAAAAAACAAGTCAGCTTTGGTTTCGAATCCGTAGTAGGGACTGTTGTAAATAACGGTCGAAAGATTTCCTCCCGCCTCCAAGACGGCCGCGAAATGGTTCGCTTGAGCGACGGGTGAACTGCCGCGCGACAAAACCCGAGTAATGACCATCAACCCCTGCGCACCGATTTCCCGTGCGTGGGCCGCGTGGGCTGCAGCAACCTGAGAGTTCTGAGCGCCCGTCCCAACCACCGTCGGGATTCCGGCTTCGACAAGACGCGCCACACCGTGCTGCCGTTGCGCGTCAGTGAGCAGCGGCCAATCCCCCATCGACCCACAATAAACAACCGCCACTCCCATCGTGCCGTGCAGACAGCCATGGAGCAGGCCGACATTGTTAAAAAACGCCACACCAGCGACGCTTTCCGGTGTCACTGGAGGACACAGAATAGCTCCGACGACCGCATCGTGACCACGAGGTCACAAACGGCCGCCGACCTTGGCCAATCATAGCGCTCCCGGAACTCAGCACGACGCTCGGTCATTGTTTTGCCGTTCAAGTCAACCCCATCCAGAACCACACGGGTCGGCTCGCCCCCAGTGTGGGAGTCGATGACCTGAATTCGAACGGGAGTTTCAGGCTGCATTCAGTCCTTAATAATCACCGGAGTCGATTCCGAGACCAAATCGAATAGGGCTGCAGCAGCGGTTGACGGCACGCGGATGTCTCCTCGGGTCGTTCCACTTCGGGAAGCCACGCCCGATTCGATCGTTGGCCCCTTTCCGTCGAGAACAATTCGATAGGCCACTGGTCTCGGCTCGAACGAAGCACCACTCGGCATTGAGTCCCACAGCCTGTCGACATCTGCTAGGAGAGTCCGCCCAGATGAATCAATATAGGCACCACGGTCGGGCATCTTCTTTCCCTTCTCTTTCCGAACGATCCGAAATGTCCCGGTTGGGGTTGATGAACTGACATGACCGAAGGCGATTGGACAACGCAGCACCAACTTCCCAGCCCCGATCAATTGCAGTTCTCCCGTCTCCAGAGAGATCGTGATACTCAGATCGTGGCGATCCACCGACTTCAGGGTCTCGTTATTAATCACCGTCGGCGCCGCTTGGCTGACCAAAAGGCGGATCCTCTCGAGAGCGGGGTCTATATCCTGTTCCGCCTGTTCTTCAGCGAGTAGCAGAAACGGCAGAATTCCGAAAACGGATAGTAGCGTAACCAGTCGAACGGGAGCCTTGATGAGAGAGCGGTATGCAGGCATGATGAAGATCTTAAACTAGTATGGCCGAACAGACACAGTCCCGCCGCATCCAGACGAGCGCAAGTCACGCTGGAAAAGTTCTTTATGCCGCTATGGTGTTCGGGCTCTTCGTACTAACCGCTGCGATCATTCTCATACCAGGAACAGCTCTGGCTGATCTCAAGGCGACCCCTGGATCAAAAAAGAAAGTTCAGGATGCGGCAGTTGCTCGTTTGACCCCTGCCCCACGTCCGGTTGAGACCAAGGTCGTTCGTGGCCAAAGCGTTTCGTTCATCGTCCGCGCTCCGACCCCATCGCCACAGCGGGTCGAATTCATCGTTCGAAAACGACCTCCAACGGGCGTGCTAACCGGCCCAGAAATCGTCACCGGCGACCCCCATGCAGCTCGCTTCACCTACGCCTGCCCAGAACGATCCCAGCACGCTTTGGCCGTTGCTGACATCGCCGCCCGCTTACCCGGCGGCATGGTTTCTAAAGCGACACCAATGCGGATCCTTATTGAAGATCCCAAACCTCTTCTGATCGCTAACCCAAAAGTGATCCGACTCAACGAGGTCGTCAAAGGCACACGTATGAGGCCGCGTAGAGTCGAACTGACCAACACCGGTAACGCCCCCTATCGCGGCCCAATTAACCTTCCGAAGGGCTGGGAGGTTGTGGGGCTCAGTGACAAAGGTACCATCGAAATCGCCCCAGGTGCCACTGGCGTCGTCGGCTTCCGATTTCAAGCGACCGAGACCGGCTTCACCGAACAGTTTGTGGAACTCCAAGCCGGAATCAAAGAAACGACTGTCGAGCTTGCTGCCACCTGCGTAGACATCTTTGCGATGACTCCAGCACGAGTCGATCTGGAGTGGGATTCGGACACACGGCAACGTTCCGGAAAGGTGTTACTGCGAAACCGAACCCACACTGCCCAGACACTGAGCATCGTCGCCGACAAAAGAATGGTCAGACCAACCGAAGTCGTTCTTGCCCCCAAGGAAGAAAAAGAAATCGAAGTGATTCTTCCTCAGGATGACATCGAAGCATTCACCGGAAGCCTAGGCGCTAAATTTGCGGGCACCGAACTCAGTATCGCATTGCACGCCACCGCTACCCCTCCCGATGTCTCTCTCGTCGACCCTGACCCCACTTCTATCATCGATTTCGGCTCACACACTGAGGGGCACACCGACCGCCAACGCATCGTGGTAAAGAACTTCGGAGGAACGGAGGCATTCATCAATCCAGCAGTTCTGCCACCGTTTTCAATCGCGGAAGCAGACCGTGGCGGTATCCGCGTCGCAAGCGCCGAAGAAGCTTCATTTGAAATCATTGTGAAAGGAGAGTTGCCCGGAACGTTCAATCGCGACCTTCATATTAAAGGTGGTGGAGCAAACCTCCGTATTCCTGTCACCGTAACGATTGATGCCATCGAAAGAGAAACTGTGGTTGAAGGCACCACCGGGATCATTTTGACACCCAACAAACGGCCCGAAAAAATCGAAGAGACGGAGATCCGTGCCACGACCGGCGAGACCCTCTACTCCGACCCGATGAACATTCCGTTTGAGGTCACCAGCCGAGTAGCGTTCGAAACACTCGTTGGCGTATCTCCATTTGATACAAGACTGCGAGATGGTTTCCCGCGAATCGGACAGCTGTTTTACGTCAACTCAACTCGGGACGCAATTACGTTCGGGTTCGACACCATCCAAGATGCTCGGTCTTACATCGCTGAGTATGCCGTCGTTGGTTACAATCCCAAAACCCAACTCATCAACAAGCGCTGGATCCCACTACAGTTGCGCGAGATCGAAATGGAGTTTTTGGCTGAAAAGATTCACGTCACGATGCGCGGACTGCCAGCCAATGCGACCCGCGAAATTCGCGTCATCCCCCTTTTCGAAGATCAGGAATTCGGCAGAGCCAGTCTGCCGGTCTTTTTCTCAACGAAACCACCATCCAATATCCCGTGGCGCTGGATCTTCGTCGCTGTTCTGGCACTGATCGCGATCGGGGGATATCTCTGGCAGCGCGATCCAGAGCGCGCAGAGTCGGCCCGCGATCAGATGACTGGGCTCACCCAACGCCTGTTGGCCCCGTTCGGTCGAGTCGGCGGAATCTTCTCTAAGGCGGCGCAGCGGCGGGGAATCGAGGACGACTTGGAACTACCTCCTATCAGTTCAAAATCAGGTTCGAATCCTACCGATTCTCAGGTGATTCTGACTTCCGAAACGGGAGGATTCAAAGGCCAGTCTGACCAGCCGATACAGCGCAAGTCGGTCTCGGTGCCTCCTCCTCCCAGGTAGGCAAATTGAGTATAGCTCACAGCCGAAGCGCCCATATTCTGGGCCGCCGTCACGTCTAGGGAAGGTCTGATTAATCCGGCTACCCACCACAATGATGATCTTCGGCGGGACGGGCGCAAGAGTATTCGTTACGCGCCCACCGTAGACGCCTTCCGCCAGATCTCTGGAGTGGCAGCTGCGCAAGATGTCTGTGTGATCAATGCTGGATACAGTTTTGACAGCGAACTTCTCCAACTAGCCGCAACTCGGAGTGGCTCGGTCACGATTGAGCCACTCGACATTAGTGAGCTTAGCAGGGTGTTGAAAAACTCGGCAACCTGTCGTTTTGAAGGAATTGTCGAATAGAAAAGCGGCTTCGCCGAATCGAAGGCTGCGCAAACCCTTCGGGCGTAACCT
>ENA-ORXR01001346-ORXR01001346.1-marine-metagenome-genome-assembly--contig:-NODE-1346-length-26209-cov-3.896181_pt1 | contig 26209 bp, 25 predicted proteins | sample MGYA00237866_ERZ511479 | MGnify/ENA metagenome assembly ERZ511479 | reverse complement strand
AACACAGCGCGCGCGCCCGCATCAGATCCAGCCAGCGACGCAGTATGGGACACAGTCGCGGCACGCGCCTGCACGCTGCGACCAACCTTCAAGACAACCAAAGGGACAGCCTTGGCGCGGGCAGCCACAGCCAAACGCCGCCACGCCTCCAGATCGCCAAACCCCTCTACATGCAGGCCAATGGCGGTAACGCGGGGATCATCCAGCAGGCTCAGGGCAATCTCAGCCTGTGAAATCTGCGCCTGATTGCCGGTGGTGATCATATACCCAATCGGCAGGGCACGGGTCTGCATGGTCAGATTGATCGCGATGTTGGATGACTGGGTCAGAATCGCCACGCCCCGGTCCACGCGGACGGTGCCATGCTGATCCGGCCACAACAGTGCACCATCAAAGGCATTGATCATCCCGTAACAATTGGGGCCCAAAATCGGCATATCCCCGGCGGCGGCCAACAGGGCCGCATTGCGGTCGGCCCCGTCACCCACTTCGGCAAAGCCGCTGGCAAAACACACGGCACCACCGGCACCACGCCGGACCAAACGCTCAACGGCTCCAATGGTCGCATCACGGTTGATCCCGACAAAGGCGGCGTCCGGCGCAGCAGGCAGGCTCGGCACCCCGTCAAACGCAGGCAGGCCGCAAATATCCGTGGCACGTGGATGAACGGGCCAGATATCGCCCGAAAATCCGCCCTTTTGCAACTGCTCAACAACCGCGCGACACCAAGCACCACCCCCCACCACGGCGACAGAGGCAGGGCGCAGCAACCGGGTCAAATCCCGCATGTTCGTCCCCTACAAAAAGACCAAGCGGGACAGTACAGGCAGGCCCATATCCTCATCTTGTCATAAATATCTCTGGGGGGTCTGGGGGGTGAAACCCCCCAGTTGATCGGCCACAAAGGGGCCGATCAAATCAAACCTCTATCAGTTTACGGTGATACGACCGTCGGTGTACGGCTGATGCGGCTCTGCGCCGGCCAGATATTCGGCCAACACGTCGGCCACATCCGGTCCAAAGTCATAGGCGTTGTCGGCATCCTCAAACATCGAATATCCGTCACCGCCGTTGCGCACGTAGTTGTTGGACACGACGCCGTAGACGGCCTCTAGGTCCAGCGCTTCGCCTGCAACCATGACGTTGGAAATCCGGCTGCCGACCTCGGCTGAGGTATCCACCTCAAACGACATGCCCGCCACTTGCGGGAACCGGCCTGCACCTTCCTCGACTTGGCTCACGCCATTTTCAAGGGCGGCAACCATCGTGGCACCGCTGACCTGAAAGGTCGACAGCGTGTTCTGGAACGGCAACACGGTCAGGACATCGCCCATCGTCACCTCGCCCGCGTCGATAGATGCGCGGATGCCACCCGAATTCTGGATCGCAATGCTGATGCCCTGATCCGCGACACGGTCCAGCATCGCCTCGGTGATGAGGTTGCCCATCGTGCATTCCATCGCACGGCACACAGCGCGGTCACCGCCGATCGGTTCTGCCGTCTGGGCCACGACCTTTGAGCGGATCGCCTCCAGCGGTGCGGCCATTTCCGTAATGCGCGCGACAGTCTCGGCGTCCTCGGGGACGGAGGCGTCGATCAGGATCGGCTCGCCTACCGCCTGTGTCACATTACCCGCAGCGTCAAAGGTCACGTTCAGCTCACCCAGATATTTACCATAGGCGTAGGCCTGCACGATCGCCGTATTGCCGACCATCGTGGGGTACGGCCCCTCGGCGCGCGCGTTTGTGTTGCTGAGCAACGTGTTGGAGTGCCCGCCCACAATGACGTCCACACCTGTCGTTTGCGCCGCGACCTGCTGGTCAATCGCATAGCTGGAGTGGCTGAGCACGATGATCTTGTTCACCCCTTGCGCCGTGAGGCGGTCCACCTCGGCCTGCACGGCGGCAACCGGATCAGAGAAGGTGATGTTGTCACCGGGGCTGGCAAGCTCGTGCGTGTCCTCGGGTGTGAGGCCGATCATGCCGATCTTTTCGCCGCCGCGTTCGATCACGGTCGATTTGGCCAGCGTGTCTGCCAGCAGCGGCTCCGCGCTCACGTCCGCGTTCGACATCAGGATCGGGAAATCCACCGCCGCCATGAATGCGGCCAGCACCTCGGGGCCGTCATCGAATTCATGGTTGCCGACGGTCATGCCGTCATAGCCCAGCTTGTTCATCATCTCGGCGGCCATCTGGCCCTTGTACTGCGTATAGAACAGTGAGCCCTGAAACTGGTCGCCCCCGTCCACGAGGACCGCGTTGTTGGTGCGCGCCCGCGCGTCCTTGATCGCGGTGACCAGACGGGCGGTGCCGCCGAAACAATCACCTGCGGTATTGTCCTCGGTGTTGCAGGGACCGTCGTATTTGCTGATCGGCTCAAAGCGCGCGTGAAAATCGTTGGTGTGCAAAATCGTGAGTGTGTAATCAGCGCTGGCCATGCCGGCCATCAGACCGAGGGCCGCTGCGCTCAAAAGGAATCGTTTCATGGTGGTCCCCCGAATGTGTTGAATACCCCTACCCTGAACCGCGCCCCGCCCCCTGTCAAAGCGGATGTGACAGGCACCGCCCCTCCCCTTGCGTCACGTTCACGCGCGCGCATTGCGCTTGACCCCTTATGCGCGCGCAGGCATCACTTGGCGTTATGTTGATATTCAAAATTTTCCGCACCGACGAATGGCAAACCCTGCGCGCACAGGGCCACACCACGGGCGCGCCCATCGACGTCAGCGACGGCTACATCCATTTCTCGACCGCAGCACAGGCCGCCGAAACCGCGGCCAAACATTTTGCCGACCAGCCCGATCTGATGCTGGTCGCGGTCGAGGCCGACACCCTTGGCGACGCGCTGCGCTGGGAAGTGTCGCGCGGCGATGCGCTGTTTCCCCATCTCTACCGCGAGATGGCGCTGGACGATGTGGTCTGGGCGCAGCCCCTCCCGCTGGAGAATGGCGTGCACCAGTTTCCTGCCGGTCTGGATAAGGCCGCAGCGGCATGAGCGCGCACCGCGACACCGACCGCGCGCAGTTCGAGTTGTTCAAATCGCTGCCGCGTGACACGCCGATCAATATGCTCAACCTCGTGCGGTTCCTTGACGTGGCGGAATATCCCGAGGGTCACGCACTGGCGGGCGACGCGCTCAGCGGGGCGCAGGCCTATGCGAATTACGGCGCGGCCAGTGGCCCCGTGCTACACCGCGTGGGCGGTCAGGTCATCTGGCGCGGCGGCTTCGAGGTGACGCTGATCGGCGCTGCGGATGAGGTGTGGGATGCGATGTTTATCGTGCGCTACCCCGATGCGGGCGCGTTTCTGGCGATGGTCACTGATCCCGAATACCAGCGCGCCGTGGTCCACCGTCAGGCCGCCGTGCGCGATTCGCGGCTGGTGCGGGCCGCCCCGCTTGATCCGCAGGACAGCTTTGCATGAACGCATGGATCGAGGCACTGGGCCTGAGCGCGCTGCGCCGTCTTGACCCGGAGGCAGCGCACGGTCTGGCGATGCGCGCGCTGGCGGCCGGTCTGGCCCCGCGCCCCGGTCCGGTGCGCACGCCGCGACTGGCCGTCACACTGGCAGGGATGGACCTGCCGAACCCTGTGGGCCTTGCTGCCGGTTTCGACAAAAACGCCACGGCGATTGCCCCGCTGGGGGAGGCCGGTTTCGGCTTTCTCGAAGTGGGTGCAGCCACGCCCCTCGCGCAGGATGGCAACGAAAAACCCCGCCTGTTTCGCCTGACCGAGGACCGCGCCGCGATCAACCGCTTCGGCTTTAACAATGCAGGCGCGGATGCGATCTGTGCGCGGCTGGCGCAGGCGACGGCGCGGCCCGTCCCCGTTGGCCTGAACCTGGGCGCGAACAAGACCAGCACCGACCGCGCCGCCGATTTCGCCCGCGTGATGGAAGCGGCCCGCGACCACGTTGATTTCGCCACCGTCAATGTCTCGTCGCCCAACACCGAACGGCTGCGCGATTTGCAGGGCAAGGCCGCGTTGGCGGGGTTGCTGGAGGGGGTGATGGCCGTGCGGGGCACGACGCCCGTGATGCTGAAAATCGCGCCTGATCTGGGTGCGGACGAAATTGCGGATGTCGCACAGGTGGCGCAGGATGCAGGGGTCGCGGCAATCATCGCGACCAACACCACCCTGTCGCGGGAGGGGCTGCGCGCGGGCCACCGCGGGCAGGCAGGCGGGCTGTCGGGCGCCCCGCTGTTTGCGCCCTCCACACGGGTGCTGGCGCGCCTGTCGACCCTGACGGACGTGCCGCTGGTCGGCGTGGGCGGCGTCGGCAACGCCGATCAGGCCTACGCCAAGATTTGTGCGGGTGCGACGGCGGTGCAGCTTTATACCGCGCTGGTTTTCGGCGGGCTGTCACTGGTGGGAAAGATTGCGCACGGCCTTGATGCACGGTTGGCCCGTGACGGGTTTGCCCGCGTGGCCGATGCGGTGGGATCACGCCGCGACGACTGGCTGGATTAGGCCCGCGCCGCGCGTTCGAGCGCGGGGTAGCGCGCGCCCAGCGTCACGGCACGCGCGATGAACGACACCATCAGCGCCAGCCATAGCCCCTGATTGCCCAAGGCCGGCACCAGCAGCGCCAGACAGAGGGCATAGACCACAAATGACAGCGCCATCATATTGCGCATGTCGCGGCTGCGCGTGGCGCCGATGAAAATACCGTCCAGCATGAAGGGCACGCAGCCGATCACCGGCAACAGCACCACATAGGGCAGAAAGGCGCGCGCCTGTGCCTGCACCTCAGGCGCGGTCGTCATCAGGGCAATAAAACCTGTGCCCCCCAGCACAAAACACGCCGACATCGCCACCGCCGCCGCCATCCCCCAACCCGAGGCCAGCAACGCGGCGCGGCGCAATCGTGCGGGGTCTTTCGCCCCGAACGCCTTGCCCACCAGCGCCTCGGCCGCAAAGGCAAAACCGTCCAGTGCATAGGTCGCGATCATGAAAAATTGCAGCAGGACCTGATTGGCGGCCAGCGCCGTGTCACCCTGTGCGGCGCCCAGAAAGATGAAGCTCACGAACATCGCCTGCAACAGCAACGAGCGGATGAGGATGTCGGTGTTGACCCCCATCATCCGGCGCCAGCGCGCAGCGTCGAACACCTGCGCGCGCACACGCCACGCCGTGCCCGCAAATACCGCACGGCAGAACCACAGGCCCAGCGCCAGACCGCTCCATTCCGCCAATGCGGTGGCAAAGGCCACGCCCTGCACGCCCCAGCCCAGCCCGATCACAAACCAGATGTCCAACCCGATGTTGAGGCCGTTCATCCACAATTGCAGCACCAGCACGGCGCGGGTGCGTTCATGGGCAATCAGCCAGCCGGTGATGCCATACAGGGCGATGGCCGCAGGCGCCGACCAGATGCGCACCGCCATGTAGTCGCGGGCCAGCCCCTCAACCTGCGCACTGGCGGGTGAAATCTGGAAGGCCGCCCAGAACAGCGCCCCTTGCAGCGCGATGATAATAACCCCCGCGCCCAGTCCGATCATCAGCGCGCGCGACAACAGGGCCGCGACCTCGGCCCCGTCGCCCTGCCCCTCCGCCTGCGCCACAAGGCCTACCGTGCCCATGCGCAGAAATCCGAAAACCCAATAGAACGCGGACAGGATTACCGCGCCGATGCCCACCGCGCCGATTGGCGCGGCCAGCCCCATCTGACCGACCACGCCCGTGTCCACGGCGCCCAGTATCGGCACCGTGGCGTTCGACAATACCACCGGCACCGCGATGTGCAGAACCCGTTTGTGGGTAAGGGCTGCGGCGTCAGCCACGCGGGGCGGGCATGACAAAATGACCCATCGCCTGCGCATAAAGCCGCGCGCGGTTGTCCTGCCAGCCCTCCACCTGAACAGAGGCATAGCGCCGTCCGGCCCGTGTGATGCGCGCACGCGCGTAGGCGTCGCGCGGCAGGCCCGTGCGCAGATAGTCGACAGTGAAATCCACCGTCTTGGGCTGGCGCGGCAGATCCGCAGGCGCGCAGCCTTCGAGGTCAATCCTGCCCGCTTCCAGATCATCCCACAGGTAGGACCAGTTGAGCGTCATCAGCGCGGTCACTTCGAGGAAGGCCGCCGTCGCACCACCGTGCAAGGCCGGCAGCAGCGGGTTGCCGATCAGATCGGGACGGAAGGGCAGGATCGCCGTCAGCTCGTCGCCGCGCCGCTCGAACACGATCCCCAGAAACCGGATGTAGGGCACGGCACCTGCCAGCGCGGCAAGCGCCGCATCGCGACGTTGCTTGATCACCTGCACAGGTTCGGGACGTTTGCGGCCACTCATCGCTTGCCCTCCACGGTGAAGGCGCCGGTGGCGGTGGCGACGGGATTTTCCGTATCCTCGTCCAGCGCCACAGCGCGCACAAAAGCGACCGAGCGGGTCATGTGATAACAGGTCGCGCGTGCCGTGATTGTCTGGCCGGGCGTGGCCGCGCGCATGTAGTCGATCCGCAGATCAATCGTCGCCGTGCCCCCCGCATTGTCGGGATGACACATCACAGCCGCGCCGCAGCAGGTATCCATCAGCGCGGACACGGCCCCGCCATGTACCACGCCCGTGGACGGATCCCCTACCAGCGTGTCCTTGTAGGGCATGCAGATCGCGGCAATGCCCGCACCCATCTCCTGCGGCTCCATCCCCAGCAAAACGGAATGGGGCAAGGCCTCGATGAATTGCCGTGCGAGCGTCGTCTTGTCGGCCATCGGCCCCTCCTTGGCGGCGCGCAAAATACGCCGCATCTGCGCACCCTTACAGCGCAAGGTCGCACAAAGGGCAAGTGGGCGTTGCACATTGGCGCGCGGGCTTCTAGCCTGTGGTCTCGGAGGACCCCACAGACATGAGCGACGACACCCGCCTGACCTTCAAAGAGATGTGCGCGAAATTCGACGTCACGCCCCGCACCCTGCGGTACTATGAATACATCGAGTTGCTGGCACCCGACCGCGAGGGGCGCACACGGTTCTATGGTGCCCGTGAACGCGCCCGGATGGAGCTGATCCTGCGCGGCCGCAGCTTTGGCTTTGCGCTGGAGGACATTCGCCAGTGGCTGCTGATCTACGAGAACGAGGGCACGCAGGCCCAGATGCGCGCCTGGGTCGAGATGGCCAATGGCCAGCTGCAAGAACTGTCCGAAAAGCAGGCCCAGCTGGAGGATGCCCTGTCAGAACTGACGCGCCTGCGCGACGAAACGGTAAAGGCATTGGGCGAGGATGCCTGAGACATGGCGCCTGTTGGCCGCCGCTGATCACTGCCGTTCTGAGGAGTGACGTTAAGTCACCGAACGTCAGCGTGGAAATTGACGTGACGTCCCACTAGGTAAGGCTAAGTCAAGGCGCTAAGACACTGTCCAGACAGTGCCGCAGCGCGTCATAGCCAACCGTGAGAATTCCATGACCACCGAGACACTTACAATCCGCGAGATGTGCGACACCTTCGATGTTACCCCCCGCACGCTGCGATTCTATGAGGCGAAAGAGCTGCTTTTTCCACAGCGGGTCGGGCAGAAGCGCCTGTTTACCAAACGCGACCGCGCCCGTCTCAAGCTGATCCTGCGTGGCAAGCGCTTTGGCTTTTCGCTGGAGGAAATCCGCCAGTTGCTTGACCTCTACTACAAGGGCGACGGGCAGCTGAGCCAGCTTGAGCAGACTTATGAGCTGGCGGGCGACCGTCTCAAGGAGCTTGAGCGCCAGCGCGCCGAGATCGACAGCGCCATTACCGATCTGCGCGACCAGTTGAAGTGGGCCGAAAAGATGATCGGCTCCATCCGCCAGCCGCGCGCCACAGCATAACGCCAAAAATATTCCGACTATTTTCAGGGAGAACCCGAATGCCAACCTACACAGCCCCCACAAAAGACATGCAATTCGTTCTGCACAACGTGCTGAAAGTGACCGAAGCGGGCATCCCCGGCTATGCCGATCTGGAGCCTGATTTCACCGCCGCGATCCTTGAGGAAGCAGGCAAGCTGACGTCAGAGGTCCTCGCGCCGCTGAACCCTGTGGGCGACAAGGAAGGCTGCCGTCTGGAAAACGGGGTCGTCTACACGCCCACCGGCTTCAAGGAGGCCTTCGAGAAGGTCAAGGAAGGCGGCTGGCCCGGTCTGGACATGCCCGAGCAATACGGCGGGCAGAACATGCCCTATGTCATCGGCTCGGCTGTGGGGGAGATGTTTTCCGCCGCCAATCAGGCGTTCACGATGTATCAGGGTCTGACGCATGGCGCGGCCTCTGCGATCCTCGCGCATGGCACCGACGCACAAAAAGACACCTACCTGCCCAACATGGTCAGCTGTGAGTGGACCGGCACGATGAACCTGACAGAGCCCCATTGCGGCACCGATCTGGGCCTGATGCGCACCAAAGCTGTGCCGCAGCAGGACGGCAGCTATAAAATCACCGGCCAGAAAATCTTTATCTCGTCGGGCGAGCACGACATGGCAGACAACATCATCCATCTGGTGCTGGCCAAGATTGAGGGCGGCCCCGAGGGGATCAAGGGCGTGTCGCTGTTCATCGTGCCCAAGTTCAACGTGAACGACGACGGCACATTGGGTACGCGCAACGGCGCCACCGTCGGCTCCATCGAGGAAAAGATGGGCATTCACGGCAACTCGACCTGTGTGATGAATTACGACGATGCCACCGGCTATCTGCTGGGCGAAGAGCACAAGGGCATGCGCGCGATGTTCACCATGATGAACGAGGCGCGTCTGGGTGTCGGCATGCAGGGTCTGGCACAGGCCGACGTGGCCTACCAGAACGCGCTGGCCTATGCGCATGACCGCCTTCAGGGCCGCGCGGTCACCGGCGTCGAGGCCCCCGACAAGCCTGCCGACCCGCTGATCGTGCATCCCGACATCCGTCGCTCGCTGATGGATCAGAAATCCTTTGCCGAGGGCGCGCGCGCCTTCATCTTGTGGGGGGCCACGATGATCGACGCCGCCCACCGCAGTGAGGATAAAGACGCCGACGGCCTCGTGTCGCTGCTGACGCCCGTGATCAAAGGGTTCCTGACAGATGTCGGATACGACATGACCGTCAAGGCCCAACAGGTTTACGGCGGCCACGGCTATATCGAGGAATGGGGCATGTCCCAGTTCACCCGCGATGCCCGCATTGCCATGATCTATGAGGGTGCCAACGGTGTGCAGGCCCTTGATCTGGTGGGCCGCAAGCTGGCGCAGGATGGCGGCAAACACGTCATGGCGTTCTTTGATCTGGTGAAATCCTTTGCCAAGGACAACGCAGGTCAGGACGACGCCTTTGATCGCGACTTTATCGAACCGCTGAAAGCCGCGAGCAAGGATTTGCAGGCCGCAGGTATGTATTTCATGCAAAACGGCATGAAGAACCCCAATCACGCGCTGGCCGGTTCCAACGACTTTATGCATATGTTCGGTCATGTCTGTCTGGGGTTGATGTGGGCGATGATGGGCAAGGCGGCGCGCGATGCACTGGCGGCCGGCACCTCCGACGCCACGTTCTATGAGACAAAGCTGGCGACCGGGCGCTATTACATGGCACGCCAACTGCCCGCCACGGCCCTGCACCTGACGCGCATCCAGTCGGGTGCGGATACGGTGATGGCGCTGGATGCGGCAAACTTCTAAGCTGGGGTGGCGGGGGATGTTCCCCCGCCCCACCATTCGGAGAGAACCTGTGCCAAAACGCTTTCGACTGACCCGCCGCTTTCCCGTCGCCATGACCGAAGACGGTTACCGCAGCCTCAAGCGGTTCAGCGCCGAGGCGGGACTGGACGAGGGCGAGGCGCTGTCGTTTCTGTTCGAGAACTTTTCGTCGGTGATGAACGAGGAAAATCTGACCGCGCGTTTGCGCCTGTTCAATTCCGAACTGGAAACGCGTAAAAAGTGATTTGGGGCGCGCGCAGTGCGTCGCCCGCAACCGATAACCGCCCGACCGACACAACTGGAGACCCCGACATGATCCGCACCCTTTTGATTGCCGCCACCCTGTTCATCGCAGCCTGTGCCGCGCCCATTACCTCCTACACCCTGCCCGCCGACGACCGCGCCGCCATTGCAACCCGCATCACGAATTTCGAGCGCGCCTTTCTGAACGGAAACACGCGCGAGGTCATCAATGTCGTGCCGCCGCGCCTGATCCAGGCGATTGCCAGCGATGCGGGCGTGTCGGAGGCGCAGCTGCGCACCGCCATGACCAGCGCCACCCGCAGTGCAATGGCCGAGATCAAAGTCGTCTCCTTCGGGATGTCGCTGGAGCAGGCCAAATTCATGACGACCCCCTCGGGGCGCCCCTATGGTCTGATCCCGACACAAACGGTCGTGCAGGCCCCCAACGGGATCAAACTGCAATCCAACAACAACACCCTGACCCTTGAGGATGGCGGCAAATGGCATCTGATCCGCATTGACGACGCCCGCCAGATCAACCTGATGCGCAAGGTCTACCCCGACTTCAAAGGCGTCACCTTTCCCAAGGGCACGTCGAAAGTGACCGGATAGACGCGATGAAGGATTTTGCCCCCGCCACCTCGCAGTGGATGACCGACGAGCACAAGATGCTGGCAGAGATGACGGCGAGCTTTATCACGACCGAATGGGCACCGCGGTTCGAGACGTGGCGCAAGCAGTCCGAGATGGACCGCGGCGCGTGGAACGAGGCGGCAGAGCTGGGGCTGCTGTGCCCCTCCATCCCCGAGGAATACGGCGGGGCGGGCGGGGATTTCGGCCATGAGGCGGCGATCCTGATCGAAGCCTCGCGCGCCAATCTGGCCAGCTGGGGGCATTCGATCCATTCGGGCATCGTGGCGCATTACGTTCTGCAATACGGCACCGAAGAGCAAAAGAAACGCTGGCTGCCCAAGATGATTTCGGGTGAGCTGATCGGCGCGCTGGCAATGACGGAACCGTCAACCGGATCGGACGTGCAGGCGATCAAGACAAAGGCCGTCAAGGACGGCAACGCCTACCGGCTGTCGGGGCAAAAGACATTTATTACCAACGGCCAGCACGCGGGCCTGATCATCGTTGCGGCCAAGACCGATCCGGCGCTGGGGTCCAAGGGTGTGAGCCTTGTGGTGGTCGAGACGGAAGGTGCTGCCGGTTTCCAGCGTGGTCGCAACCTCGAGAAAATCGGCAAACACGCCTCCGACACCTCCGAGCTGTTTTTTGACAACGTAGAGATTCCGCCGGAGAATATTCTGGGCGGGCAAGAGGGTCAGGGCTTTTACCAGATGATGAAGCAGCTCCCGCAGGAACGGCTGATCATCGCCTGCGAGGCAATGGGCGCGATGGAGGGGGCCGTGGCGCGCACCATTACCTATTGTCAGGAGCGCGAGGCCTTTGGCGGACCGCTGACGCAGTTCCAGAACACCCGCTTCAAGCTGGCGGAGTGCAAAACAAAAACCACCGTTGCGCGCGCCTTTCTGGACCAGTGCATCGCCGAACACCTAAACGGCGCGCTGACCGTAGACCGTGCCGCAATGGCCAAATACTGGCTGACCGACACACAGGGCGAAGTGCTGGACGAGTGTCTGCAACTGCACGGCGGATACGGGTTCATGCAGGAATACGCCATCGGCGAGATGTGGGCAGACGCCCGCGTGCAGCGGATTTATGGCGGAACGAATGAAATCATGAAGGAGCTGATCGCCCGCGACCTTTAGAGGGCAGCGTGCAGCCTGCGCGGCGGGATTGAGTTTATTTTGAAAAATGAAGGCAGGGGGGCGTGCGCCATGCGTGCGGGCACGCCCCACCGCGATGAAACGACATTGATATTTATTCACGCAGGCGCAGACGTCTGGCGGCAACGACGGGAAGCAGGTTTATGACGATACAGCTTTATTGTTTTGGCGAAAGCGGCAACGCCTATAAGGCGGCGCTGGCACTGGAATTATCCGGTCTGGACTGGGCACCGGTAAAGGTGGATTTTTTTGGCGGTGAGACGCGCAGGCCCGATTACCGCAAGATGATCAACCCGATGGGCGAGGTCCCGGTTATGGTTGACGGGGATGTAACGCTTACGCAGTCGGGAGTCATTCAGGACTATGTCGCGGAGAAATCCGGCAAGTTCGGCGGCAAGGATGCGACCGAGCGGCGCGAGATCCTACGCTGGGTTTTGTGGGACAATCACAAGCTGAGCTCGATGGCGGGGATGACGCGGTTCCTGATGAACTTTTTGCCGCAGGACAAACGCCCGCAAGAGGTCATCGCCTTTAATCAGGGCCGTTTGGCTGCGGCCTATGATCTGCTGAATACGCATCTGGACGGGCGCGATTGGATCGTGGGCGACAGCATCACGAATGCGGACTTGAGCTGTTGCGGATATCTGTACTACCCCGAGCCTTTCGGCTTTGACCGCGCAGCGCATCCCAACATCGACGCATGGCTCACGCGGCTGTCTGACACGGAAGGGTGGAAGGCGCCTTATGATCTGATGCCCGGCTCTCCGGCAGATCGCAGTTGAATTTGATAAGGCACCCGCGAAATCTTTGGCACAGTATCAGGGATGCACTGAGCCTGAAGACATTGCAAAAAACGCACATCGCCGGAGGTGTCACGATCCGTGAAACGACCAATCGCACCAGACCAATCGCATTGACCATAAGCGGCGAAGGGCATGTGAACCTGTCCCGCACCGAAGCCCGCACCCTTGCAAACACAATTAATACCTTCCTAGAAGAGGATCACCCCCATGACTGAAGCCTATATCTATGATGCGCTGCGCACCCCGCGCGGCAAGGGCCGCAAAGACGGCGCCCTGCACGAGTTGACATCGCTGCGCCTGTCCGCGCTGACGCTGAACGCCGTCAAAGAGCGCAACAACCTTGAGGGGCACGCCGTCGAGGATGTGATCTGGGGCAATGTCACGCAAGTCATGGAGCAGGGCGGCTGTCTGGCGCGCTCGGCTGTGTTGGCCTCTGATCTGGACGAACGTATCCCCGGCCTTGCCATCAACCGGTTTTGTGCCAGCGGCATGGAGGCTGTGAACCTTGCGGCCAATCAGGTACGCGGCGGGGCCGGCATGGCCTATATCGCAGGCGGGGTCGAGATGATGGGCCGTGTGCCGATGGGCAGTGACGGGGCTGCGATTGCCGCCGATCCCAGCATTGCCTTTGACCAGTATTTCGTGCCGCAAGGTATCTCGGCCGATATTATCGCGACTGAATACGGGTTCACGCGGGACGATGCCGACCAGCTGGCCATCGCCAGCCAGCAACGCGCCAAGATGGCGTGGGACGAGGGGCGGTTTGCCAAATCGGTCATCACCGTGCGCGACCAGAACGGGATCGAGATCCTGAGCCATGACGAGTACATGCGCCCGCAGACCGACATGCAATCGCTGGGCAGCCTGAACCCTGCGTTTCAGCAAATGGGCGAGACCATGCCAGGTTTCGACAAGATTGCGCTACTGAAATACCCGCATCTGGAAAAGATCAATCACATCCACCACGCCGGCAACTCCAGCGGGATCGTGGACGGTGCCGCTGCTGTTCTGATCGGGAACAAGGAATTCGGCGAGAAATACGGCCTCAAGCCGCGCGCGCGCATCCGCGCCACGGCCAAGATCGGCACCGACCCGACGATCATGCTGACCGGCCCTGTGCCCGTGACCGAGAAAATTCTGGCCGACAACGGGATGGACATCAAGGACATCGACCTGTTCGAGGTGAACGAGGCGTTTGCCTCGGTGGTCATGCGCTTTATGCAGGCGTTCGATGTGGATCACGACAAGGTCAACGTCAACGGCGGCTCTATCGCGATGGGGCACCCGCTGGGGGCGACAGGGGCGATGATCATCGGCACCCTGCTGGACGAGCTGGAGCGCGCGGACAAGGAAGTGGGCCTTGCCACCTTGTGCATCGCATCGGGTATGGGTGCGGCCACCATCATCGAGCGGGTCTAACGGATGGAGCATGCGAACCGCATTGAGGCAAAGACCATCTCGGAGGCGCTGCTGGCAAGGACGGGTGACGCCATCCTGAGCGGCGACTTCGAAACCTTTGCGCAATGTTTTTCGCTGCCCCATTTCATCGCCACTGCCGACTGCAAAACCACGCTCAGGACGCGCACGGAACTGCGCGCTGTCTTTGACCGTGTGCACGAGGATTACAGGCGCAAGCGCGTCACCGATCTGGTACGCCAGTGCGACGTGGCCGAGTACCGCAGCCAGACCCGCATCGAGGCGACCCATACAACGCATATGATGTCGGGACCGCACCGGTTGATGGACCCGTTTCCCGCTTTTTCCGTGCTGGAACTGACGGACGGCGCGTGGCGCTGCGCCCAAAGCCAGTATGCCTTGGATGAACAGACAACGGTCGGACGCGCGCTTCAGGTGACGTTCGAGCAAAGCAAGAACCAAAATAACTGATGCAGCCGCTGTGCTGCCCGATTTCAGGAAGCTGATATGACCGATTTTACAATGACCACTGATGCCGACGGCATTGCCACGATCACTTGGGACGTGGCGGATAAATCCATGAACGTGATGAGTATCGAAGGCCTTGAGGAGCTGGACATGCTCACCGATCAGGCGCTGACGGATGATGCCGTGAAAGGCATTATCATCACCTCGGGCAAGGAAGGATCGTTTGCAGGCGGGATGGACCTGAACCTGCTGGCGAAAATGCGCGAGGACGCGGGCGATGATCCGGCACGCGGCCTGTTCGAGGGCACGATGCGCATGCACCACCTGCTGCGCAAGATCGAGCGCGCGGGCATGGACCCCAAAACCAACAAGGGCGGCAAACCTGTTGCCGCCGTGCTGCCCGGCACTGCTGCGGGCATCGGGCTGGAGCTGCCACTGGCCACGCACCGCATTTTTGCCGCCGACAATCCGAAGGCGCGCATCGGTCTGCCGGAAATTCAGGTCGGTATTTTTCCGGGTGCAGGCGGGACCACGCGGCTGGTGCGGATGCTGGGCGCGATGGCCGCCTCCCCGCTGCTGCTGGAGGGTAAGATGCTGGCGCCCGACGCGGCGAAAAAGGCCGGCATCATCCATGAGGTGAGCGCGGATGCAATGGCCGATGCGCGGGCCTGGGTTCTGTCGGCCACGGATGCCGACATCCTCAAGCCGTGGGACGCCAAGGGCTATAAAATGCCCGGCGGCACGCCCTATCACCCTGCCGGTTTCATGACTTTCGTCGGCGCCTCTGCGATGGTGCACGGCAAGACCAAAGGCGCGTTTCCTGCGGCACAGGCGCTTCTGTCTGCCGTCTATGAGGGGGCGCTGGTGCCCTTTGACACCGCGCTCAAGATCGAAGCCCGCTGGTTCACGTCCATTCTGATGAACCCGACCTCCTCTGCGATGATCCGTTCGCTGTTCCTGAACAAGGAGGCGCTGGAGAAAGGCGCCGTGCGCCCTGATGGCATCCCCGACCAGCGGGTGAAAAAGCTGGGCGTGCTGGGTGCGGGCATGATGGGTGCGGGCATCGCGCTGGTGTCGGCGCAGGCGGGCATCGAGGTCGTTCTGATCGACCGCGATCAAGCGGCCGCCGACAAGGGCAAGGCCTACTCAGAGAGCTTTATGGACAAGGGCATCGCGCGCAAAAAGGCGACGCCCGAGAAGAAGGAAGCGCTGCTGAACCTCATCACTGCCACGCCGGATCTGGACGCGCTCAAAGGCTGCGACCTGATCATCGAGGCCGTGTTCGAGGATCCAGCGGTGAAGGCTGAAATGACCAAAAAGGTCGAAGCAGTGATCCCCGAAGATTGCATTTACGCCTCCAACACCTCGACCCTGCCGATCACAGATCTGGCCAAGGCGAGCAGCCGTCAGGACCAGTTCATCGGCATCCACTTCTTCTCACCCGTGGAACGCATGCTATTGGTCGAGATCATCAAAGGCGCCCAGACAGGCGACCGCGCGGTGGCAAAGGCGCTCGATTATGTGCGCCAGATCCGCAAGACGCCGATCGTGGTGAACGACGCGCGCTTTTTCTACGCCAACCGTTGCATCATCCCCTACGGCGGGGAGGCGAACCGCATGATCACCGAGGGCATCGCGCCGTGGTACATCGACCAAGCCGCGCAAATGCTGGGCTTTCCGGTGGGGCCTGTGCAGTTGGGCGACGAGACATCCGTGGACCTCGCGACCAAAATCATGCGCGCCACCAAGGCCGCGATGGGCAACGCCTACCCTGCGTCCGAGGCGGACGATCTGATCGTCTGGCTGGAGGAGAAGGGCCGTCTGGGTCGCAAGACCAAAGCCGGTTACTTCGACTATGACGAGAAGGGCAAGCGTCTGGGATACTGGAAAGGCATGCAGGATAAATACCCGCTGGCCGACGTCCAGCCGCCGCTACAGGATGTGCAGGACCGGCTGATGTTCGTGCAGGTCCTCGAGGCCGTGCGCGCATTGGAAGAAGGGGTGCTGATGGACATCCGCGAGGGCGACGTGGGCGCGATCCTTGGATGGGGCTTTGCACCTTGGTCGGGTGGGCCGCTGTCATGGCTCGACATGATCGGGACGCCTTATGCGGCGGAACGCTGTGACGCGCTGGAGGCGCAATTCGGGGAACGTTTCAAATGCCCTGATTTGTTGCGCGAAATGGCGGCCAAGAACCAGACGTTTTATGGCCGGTTCGGCACGGATGCGGCCAGCGCGGCCTAAAGCGGCGCAGCACGACAACGGCAAGGGGGCGCATTGGGCGCCCCTTTTTCATGGGCGCATCGGCTCGCGTTACAGGTTCGCGTAAAACTCGGCCTCGGTTGCAGGCATCAGCATCATATCCTCGATATAGATCATATCGGCCAGCTCTTGCGCATCTGCGCCGTTCAGAACGGTGTAGGTAGGCACAGCGGAGTCCAGAAATTTATCCAGCGTCGAGGTGTCGCGCGGGCAATGGATCAGCGCACCGCCTTCGGCATAGATTACCTCGTCATGGTCGAAATAGACGGCGATCAGTTCCACCCGTTGCAGGGGTTTGCGACGGCGGATGCCGCGCAATCCGACAAGGCTGTGCGCGGTCAGAACGGCAAAGGGATCACCGTGCATGTCCTGTGCCGCATCACTTTCTATCATTACCCCCTGATCGGGCAGCAGAACCAGCTCCTCCCGGTTGCCAAGGGCATCAACAGGGATAACGACCGGCCACATCGTCTCGCATGTGTCGGGCGCATCAAGCCACATGTGCGCGCGGCGAACTTCGGTAATTTCCTGCATGCCGTGGTCAAAGGTCAGCACCTTGTCGCCCACCGCCAGCGCATCAATCGCACGCCAGCCCAGATTGCTGGCCACCCGCGTGCCCGACATCAGACCGTGACCCAATGCGGCAATCGCGCCATCATATGCACCGGTCATCTCGACCGTGCGCCGTGCCGGTTGTGTCATTCCGAACTCCGCTCCAAACATCGTCCTAATCCCTCGGTCTGCGCCCTGTGCGGTCTGCACTGTTGTTGATACCTGCACTTCACATGAGGCACAGGGCAGCCAAGGGACGTGTTCAGGGCAGATTTGCGGCACTGTTCACGGTTGAGATATAAATTCCCTCCAAATCGCAAAGATTTCGTTAAGATCAGGAACAGTTAAATCGCATTACGGGAAAAAGGTGACGCAACTCGCCTCACTTTCCCCCTAATGTCTGCTTGACGGCCATATAGGCCGAATCATCCGTCAAAACGATAGCCGAATTGCGCGATATCTTGCGCGCAGATCCCGGCCACGGCTGCGGCACTGTCTGAGTCATAGGCGCTGCGGTAATCGGCAGCGCGCGCGCTGCGGTTCACATGCGGGATATCGAGCGTAAAGCCCAGATGCGCCTCGAGCGGGGCGATGTCCTGCGCCAGATGCTCCAGCCGGATGTACAGATCGGCACGCAGAACGCCCTGCGCATCCGTGACATAGGAGGCCGCAGGCGCCGCGCGAAAGCTGTGTGCAATCAACGGGTCCATCACGAAATCACCAAAGGGCAGCGCCTTGGCCTGTGCCACAGCGCTGTGGTCAAACTCCTGCGCGCGCAGCCAATGGTAGTAGCTGACCATCCGGTCCCACGGGTTGCGCACAAGGGTAAAGATGAACAGACCGGCCAACTCCGGCTGCGTGACCAGCCCGTCCAGATCAGCCAACGTCGCGTGTTTCCACAGCCGCCCTGCGGTCTGCACGCCCTTCAGCCTGCGGCGGCGATTGCGCGCTTTGGGCGTGTCGCCCAGCATGATGTCATCCTTCAGCGCCCGCGCCTCCAGCGCCAGCGCCATCGAGGTGCCGCCGGTTTTGGGCGCGTGGATGAACAGATACTTGCGCCCGCGCGACAGGATCATGCCCCCCCCGCCTCCGGGATTTTGACGGCGCGCACGGGCAATGCCTCCTGCGTGCGCAGGCTGATGACGGCCCCTGCCGCCGCGATCAGCGCCATGCCCGCCAGTGCCAGCGGGCCGACCGCCTGATCCCACAGCACCCACGCCCAAAAGCTGGCAAAGACCAGCAGCGCATATTCAAAAACGGCGACATACCCCGCCTCCCCCAGCAGATAGCCGCGAAAGATCAGGCCGATCCCGATGATCGAGCCGACAGCCTGAACCGCGATCCAGAACCACATGGCGGGCGTCAGCGGCACCCAGCCACGCAGCACAAACCCCGCGAACCCCTCGGGGCCGCCTGCGGGCAGTATCAGCAGCCCGATGGCGCCATAGACTGCCAGCGTCGCAAAAAACCCCGCCGACAGGGCAATCGCCCCCTCGTGTGCGCACCACAGCCGCGTGACCACAGCCCCCACCGCATAGAGCATCCCCGCCACGACCGGCAGGAAGGCAACAGGATCCAGTGCCGACGGATCAGGCTGGATGACCAGCAGCGCGCCGACAAAGCCCGCGACCACCGCGCAGATGCGCACCCGCCCCACGCGCGCGCCCTGAAACACGACACTGATGATCAGCACGAACAGCGGTGCGGTGAACAATCCTGCCACGACCACGCCGATCGGCAGCACCGACAGGCAGCCGAAATAGATCAGCATTGCCGTGGCCGGAAACAACGAACGCCCCATCACGGCCCGCCAGCTGCGCGGACGGATCACGCCAATCCCCACCGCCGCGATGAGGGCCAGCAACCCCACTGCCATCACGCCGCGCAGCATGTGAAACTGCCACAAGCTGCCGGTCTGCGAGATATAGGGGACAAAATTGTCCGTGATGCCCAGCGCGAACATCCCCGCCAGGATCGAGGCCGCCGCCGCGCCCGGACGCAGTGCTGTCTTGCTCATCGCTCTCGCTCCTGCCAACTTGGTGATTGCAAATTCCTACCCCCTGAATATCGTGCTTTGAGACTTGCGCAACGCCTATGCGGTGGCGCGCAGGCGGGATGGATGTCGCGGGAGGGCACGCAATGGGCTGGATGAACGACGAGACAGGGCTGGAAAAATGCGCCGCCAACTATGTGCCGCTGTCGCCGCTGTCGCATTTGCGGCGCGCGGCAGATGTGTTCGCGGCGCGCACGGCGGTTGTCTATGGCGACCACCGTGTCACCTATGCGCAATACCACGCGCGCTGTACGCTGCTTGCCTCGGCCCTCGCGGGCATGGGCGTGCGCGCGGGCGATGTGGTGGCCACGCTGCTGCCCAACACCCCTGCACAGGCCGAGGCGCATTTCGGCGTGCCTGCCTGTGGCGGTGTCCTCAACACGATCAACACGCGGCTCGATGTCGACACGGTCACCTATATTTTCGAGCACGGCGGCGCGCGGGCCGTTCTGTGCGACACCCAGTTTCTGGAGCTGGCAGAGGCGGCCTGTGCCCGCCTCGGGGAGGGCGCGCCCAAGATCGTCGAGGTGCCGGATGCGCCCGCAGGCTTTACCGCCAGCGGACGGCACCCCGTTTATGAGGATTTTATCGCCGGCGGGGATGCGGATTTTGACTGGCAGATGCCAAGCGACGAATGGGAGAGCCTCGCGCTCAATTACACCTCCGGCACGACAGGGCGGCCCAAGGGGGTCGTTTATCACCACCGCGGCGCGTATCTGATGACGATGGGTACGGTGATCAGCTGGCGCATGGTTCTGCATCCGGTGTTCATGCAGATCGTGCCGCTGTTTCACTGTAACGGGTGGAACCACACATGGATGATGCCGCTGATCGGCGGCACGCTGGTTTGTGCGCGCGACATCACCGCTCAGGCAATCTTCAACGCCATCGCGGACGAAGGGGTCACGCATTTCGGTGGCGCGCCCATCGTGCTGAACATGCTGGTCAACGCAGATGCGCAAGAACGGCGCGATTTCTCGCACAAGGTCGAGGTCGTGACCGCAGGCGCGCCCCCCGCCCCCGCAACGCTGGGCAAGTTCGAGGCGATGGGGTTCAACGTGACCCACGTCTACGGGCTGACCGAAACCTACGGCCACGTCACCGAATGTCTGTGGCGCGAGGAGGACTGGGGCGCGCTGGACAAGGCCGCGCTGGCGGCTGTGAAATCGCGTCAGGGTGTCGCGATGCCGATGATGGAACAGATCACGGTCATGGATGACACGATGCGTCACGTTGCCCGCGACGGCGCCACGCAGGGCGAGATTATGATCCGCGGTAATTCGGTGATGAAGGGCTATCTCAAAAACCCTGCCGCCACCGCCGAGGCCTTTGCCGGTGGCTACTTCCACTCCGGCGATCTGGCGATCCGGCACGCAGACGGCTATATCCAGATTGCCGACCGCGCCAAGGACATCATCATTTCCGGCGGGGAGAACATTTCATCCGTCGAGGTCGAGGGTACGCTGATGGGGCATGACGCCGTGATGCTGGCTGCTGTGGTTGCCAAACCGGACGAGAAATGGGGCGAGGTGCCCTGCGCCTTTATCGAGCTGAAGCCCGGCGCACAGGTCGACGAGGCCACGCTGATCGCCTTTACCCGCGAGACGCTGGCGGGGTTCAAGGCACCCAAGCGTGTCGTGTTTCAGGAGTTACCCAAAACCTCGACCGGCAAGATCCAGAAGTTCGAGCTGCGCAAACTGGCGGCAACCCTGTGACGGGCCGCCGCTGCCCCATTGCCCTGCCCCGCGCAGGTGCTAATGTACCAGCATAACATATAAACACCCGAGCAGCTTCTGACATGACCGCGCTAAGCAAATACGACCGTCTGGAGGCCACAGGCCTGTGGCGACCCGATGAGGGTGGCCAACGGCGCGAGGTGATCGTGTCTGTCGGTAACGCCACGCTGATGATCGCGGACATGAACGATCAGGCCATCACCCATTGGTCGCTGGCAGCTGTCGCGCGGGCCAACCCCGGCGTGCACCCTGCCGTGTTCCATCCCGACGGTGACAGGGGCGAGACGCTGGAGCTGCCCGAGCACGAGCACGAAATGGTCGACGCCATCGAGACGTTGCGCAGCGCTATCGCGAAACGGCGCCCGCGTCCGGGGCGTCTGCGCTGGCTGGGCGTGGGGCTGTCACTGGCGGCGGTTCTGGGCGTAGTGGTTTTCTGGCTGCCGGGTGCGATGCGCGACAACACCCTGCGCGTCGTTCCGCAGGTCAAGCGTGAGGCGATCGGCGTTGCCCTGATTGAGCGGATGCAACGCGTCACCGGCCCCATGTGCAACAACGCGGCAGGCTTGCGCGCGCTGCGGCGCTTTGGCACACGCCTCGAGACACAAAAGCTGGTGGTGGTGCCGGCGCTTGGCCGCCCTGCGCTGCACCTGCCCGGCGGGGTGATCGTGCTGGACCGTTCGGTTTTCGAGGACTGGGAAGAGCCTGATGTGGCGGCGGGCTATGTGCTGGCCCAGCGGGCATTGCTGGTTGAGCATGATCCACTGGGCGCCGTGCTGGACGCTGTCGGACCGTGGGAGAATTTTCGCCTTTTGCGCACCGGCGAGATTTCGGGCAAGGCCCTTGACGCCTACGCCGAACAACTGATGACCACGCCGCAGACCGTGCCCGACACCGCCAACCTGCTGGCGTTGTTCGAGGCCGCAGAGGTCCGCGCGACCCCCTATGCCCGCGCCCGTGACATCACCGGCGAGACAGTGCTGGACCTGATCGAGGGCGACCCGATGCAAGGCCGCGCCACCGAGCCGTTGATCACCGACAGCACATGGCTGCGCCTGCAAGGTCTGTGTGGCGGGTGAACCGGCTGCCTGACGTTGTTGCTGCCGTGTTGCTGTCCCCCCTGCTGGTGGCTCAGGCCGTGGGTCTGCGCAAACGCGCCCTGCGCCTGCCCGAGGCCGCAGGCCCGCGCAGCGGCACCTGTGGCACCGGCACGCCCCTGCGGCTGCTGATCGTGGGCGACAGCTCGGCTGCGGGGGTTGGCGCGCAGACCCAGGACAGCGCGCTGGCAGGGCAGCTGGCCACCGCACTGGGCGCGCATGCCCGCGTGCAGTGGCACCTGATTGCGCAGACCGGTGCCACGACCCCCGACACGCTGGAACGGCTGCGCAACGCCGACCTGCCTGCGGCCGATCTGGTGCTGATTGTGCTGGGGGTGAATGACGTGACGCGCGGCGGGCCACGCCGGGGCTGGCTGCGCTGTCACGCGCAGCTGCGCGCCCTGTTGCGCGCCCGCACGGGCGCGCGGCGGCTTTATGTTTCGCAAATTCCGCCGCTGGGGGCTTTTCCGCTGCTGCCGCATCCGCTGCGCTGGTTGCTGGGCCGGCGCGCGCAACGATTTGACGCGGGCCTTGGCCGCGATCTGGCAGCCGAAGCAGGCACGCGCTATCTCGGCTTTCCCGACACGCTGGACCCTGCCGACATGGCCGAGGACGGGTTTCACCCCGGCCCCGTCATCTATGCCGCCTGGGCAAAAGAAATGGCCCGCCGGATCCACACCGACGGGCCATTTGACTGACTGGGTTACTTGGCTACTGGCCACCCGATCAAGGGCTGCGGGCTGGCCTAGCGCGCGAACGCGTTAAAGCCTGCGCGGCGCAGCTGGTTGATCGCGCGGTTGACGCCGTTCTGGCCACCGAACGGTCCGGCAATCACCAGACGCGTGGTCTGGCCGTTGCGGGTGTAGCGGCCCACACGCACGGGCAGGCCCATACGCTGGATTTTCTGCGCCTGCCGTTGTGCCGCAGCGGAGGAGCTGAAGGTGCCGACCTGTACGAACCCTGCGCCTGCAACCTCTGCCTTGGGCTGGGTGCGTTTTGCCGTGGCGCGCGGTGCGGCCTTTGGTGTCGAACGGGTCGAATAAACCGGCTGGCGCTGGACCACGGCGGTGCGGGCCTGACGCGGTTGAGGCGTCACAAGGTTGGTCGCATTGCGCACGATCCGTTTCAGGGTCTGGCCCTGACGCTGCACGATTGTGACCTGACCCAGCTGCTTTTGCTGGGCGGCGTAATCAACGTAAGGATACACCAGCGGCACAGAAGCCGTAACATCCGCACCCGTGGCCTGATTGATCAGGCGGCGCGGCACGGTTGAGGTCCACATCAGGTTCATTTTGTTGAAACCCGCAATCGACTGCTCGGCCCGCTTGGGATTAAGGCGACCATCGTTCCACACGCGCTTGTAGCCGCGCGGCACATGGACATTCGTGGTGTTCACACGGTTGACTGCCACATGGCGCGGCACGATGCGGCGATGCTGGGAAATCCGCTGCGTCCGCTGCACGGGCGCCGCGGCAGGGGCCGCGACAGCTACGCGCTGCTGTGCGGCGGCGGCTGTGCGTGGCGCAGGGGCTGCGGAAATCCGCGACCCGACGATGGGCGCTGTCTGCGGACCGCACCGCACGGCCAAACGTCCCGCCTGCAAATAGCGGCTGCTGATGACCGACGCACCGGCACAGGCCTGCACGGCGGCGCGCGGATGCTGTGCGGGTTGTTTCACCACGCGCGCGGTTTTCACGACACGCTGGGGCTGCACGGATTTCTCGACGATCGGCGCGCGGCGTTGGGCCACCTGACGCACGACTTTTGGTGCCTGCTTGACCTTTGGCGCACGCTTGGCGACGACGCGCGGTTTTGGTGCGGCGCGCACGACAGGTTTGGCCGCGGCGGGCACTGTGACGCGCGATTTGGGTGCCACGACAGGCGCAGCCGGGGCCACGGTGATTTGTTCAGCCGCAGCGGTCTGCACGGGTGCAGGGGCTGGCGGCGTCACATTCCCTGCGAATGTCGGCTTGAACCCGCACACACCCGAGCGTTTGCGCGTCACGCGGGGCACCCACGAGATATTGCCGTCGATGCCTGCGCGAATAAACACACAGCCCGCGCTGTCTACATATTGCTTGCCCTTATACGAACTTGGCGGAAACTCCGCAGGCTCACTGCCCGGACGGGTTTGCGCGTACAGGGCTGTCGTGCTGACAGACCCCAGAATAAAAGCAACGGTGATAAGTCTAGTAAGTTTCATTCATGCCCCCACAGAATATTGTGTGCAGAATGGCAAACCGTCACGGCCGAGTCAAAGCGATAGCGTGGACAATCTGCCGCCATCGGCCACATTCCCCGCAAATCCGCGCAAAATAAACGGGCAACGGCGTGCGGCCCGCGCGCCGTTGCGTGCCGTTCAACGCCTCCACGGGCGAATCGTTTGGAAAGCCTGCGTTATTTGGTGCCGAACATCCGGTCACCCGCATCGCCCAGACCCGGCACGATATATCCGACCTCGTTAAGCTTTTCATCCACACTGGCCGTCACGATAGGCACATCCGGATGCACCTGTTGCATGCGCGCGATTCCCTCGGGGGCGGCCAGCAGGCACAAAAAGCGGATGTTCGTGGCACCTGCCTGTTTAAGCAGATCAATCGCCGCGACCGAGGAATTGCCCGTGGCCAGCATCGGATCAACGGCAATGACCAGCCGGTCGTCCAGCCCCTCGGGCACCTTGAAATAATACTGCACGGGTTGCAGCGTTTCCTCGTCACGGTAAAGCCCGACAAATCCCACGCGCGCCGAGGGGATCAGCTCCAGCACGCCGTCCAGCAGGCCGTTGCCCGCCCGCAGGATCGAGATCAACGCCAGCTTTTTGCCGTCCAGCGTGGGCGCGTCCATCGCCTGCATCGGCGTCTCGATCCGCTTGGTCGTCATGGCCAGATTGCGCGTCACCTCATAAGCGAGCAGCTGGCTCACCTCGCGCAGCAGTTGACGGAACAGGGCGGTGGGTGTTTCGCGGTCGCGCATAATGCTGAGTTTGTGCTGCACCAGCGGGTGATCGACGACGGTGAGAGAAGGCGTGCTCATATCCGGTTCCTTTACTTGTCCGCCTGCACCTCTATCCCGAGATGGCGCGCGACGAAAGCCGCGACATCGGCAAATCCGATCTGCCCCAGCGTGCCGACCCCTGCGCCCGCCACCAGCACCGGCACCCGCTCGCGGGTGTGATCCGTGCCCGCCCATGTCGGATCGTTGCCGTGGTCGGCCGTTAGCACCATGATGTCGCCCGCGCGCAGCTGTGCGATAATCGCGCCGATGCGGGTGTCGAACCATTCCAGCGCGCGGGCATAGCCCGACACATCACGGCGGTGACCATAAAGGCTGTCGAACTCGACGAAATTTGCGAATGTCAGGCTGCCGTCAGGCGCATCGCGCACCAGATCGGCCAGATGGATCATCAGCTCTGCATCCGTGCCTTTGCACTGCGCGTCGAACCCCTGCATCGAGAAAATATCCCCGATCTTGCCCACGGCAAACGTCGCGCGGCCCGCCGACTGCGCCCAATTGCTGAGCACGGGTTCCGGCGGCATGATCGCGAAATCGCGGCGGCGCGGGGTGCGGGTGAAGCCTGCGTGCTCATCACCGACAAAAGGCCGTGCGATCACGCGGCCTACGCGGCGCGCATGCAGGATCGGCGCCAGATCGGCACAAAGCTTGATCAGCCGCTCCAGCCCGAAGGTCTCCTCGTGGGCGGCGATCTGGAACACGCTGTCGGCAGAGGTGTAGCAGATGGGCCACCCGCTGTGCATGTGGGCGCGGCCGTGCTGTTCGATGATGGCCGTGCCGGGGGCGTGGCAGTTGCCCAGAATGCCGCTTGTGCCTGCCAGTGCGCAGACCTGTGCGACCAGCGCTGCGTCAAACGACTCTGTCACGCGCTCGAAATACGCCCAGTCCCACGGGACGGGCAGCCCCGCGAGTTCCCAGTGACCTGACGGCGTGTCCTTGCCGCGCGAGATTTCCGTGGCGGCGCCCCAGATGCCCGTCAGCGGGGCGTCCAGTGCGGGTGCGGCCATGCCGCTGGCCGCGCGCAGGGCGGCACCGAGGCCCAGCGCCGACAGCGCGGGAAGGTGCAAGGGGCCGGTCCGCCCCTCCTCTGCCTGCCCTGCCGCGCAGGCCTGGGCGATGTGGCCAAGGGTATTGGCGCCTGTGTCCG
>ENA-ORXR01001344-ORXR01001344.1-marine-metagenome-genome-assembly--contig:-NODE-1344-length-26261-cov-8.011763_pt1 | contig 26261 bp, 31 predicted proteins | sample MGYA00237866_ERZ511479 | MGnify/ENA metagenome assembly ERZ511479 | reverse complement strand
CGCGCAAAAACGCGTATGATCCGCACCAGCCCTCAAAAGCTCAACCTTGTTGCGCAAATGATCCGCGGCAAGAAAGCGGAAACTGCGCTCAATGATTTGGCATTCTCGCGTAAGCGTATTGCGGCAGACGTGCGCAAAACATTGCAAAGCGCAATTGCGAATGCGGAAAATAATCACGATTTGGACATTGATAGTTTGATCGTGTCCGAAGCCTATGTCGGCAAGAATTTGGTGATGAAGCGTTTCCGGGCCCGGGCTCGTGGCCGCGGCGCGAAAATTCTTAAGCCGTTCTCCGAGCTGACAATTGTCGTTCGCGAAGTTGAGGAGACTGCATAATGGGTCAGAAGATTAACCCAATTGGCCTGCGCCTCGGTATCAACCGCACTTGGGAGTCCAAGTGGTACGCCAATACATCAGAATTCGGCGATCTGCTGCATCAGGATTTGAAAATCCGCGCGTTCTTGCAAAAAGAACTCAAGCAAGCCAGCGTCTCCTCTATTCTGATTGAGCGCCCGCATAAAAAATGCCGCGTCACAATTTACACGGCGCGTCCGGGTGTTGTGATCGGTAAAAAAGGCGGCGACATTGAAATCCTGCGCAAGAAGCTGATGGCAATGGTTGACGGTGAAGTGTTCCTCAACCTTGTTGAAGTGCGCAAGCCGGAAGTCGACGCGACTTTGGTTGCTGACGGCATTGCCCAGCAGCTTGAGCGCCGCGTCTCTTTCCGCCGCGCCATGAAGCGCGCGCTGCAAGGCGCGATGCGCATGGGCGCCAAGGGCTGTAAAATTAAACTGGGCGGCCGTCTCGGCGGCGCCGAAATCGCTCGTATCGAGCAGTATCAGGAAGGCTCCGTGCCGCTCCATACACTGCGCGCTAATATTGATTATGGCGTTGCACGCGCTATGACCACAATGGGCATTATCGGTATTAAAGTCTGGATCAATAAAGGCGAGATCATGGAACATGATCCGGCTGCGCGTGAGCGTCTGATGAATAATCAGAGCGATGATCGCGGCGGTCGTGGTGGTGATCGTGGTCGCGGCGGCGACAGAGATCGCCGTCCATCTCGCGGACGCTAGAAGGTATTTAAGTCATGATGCAACCGAAACGGACCAAGTTCCGCAAAGCACATAAAGGCCGGATTAAAGGCGTCGCCAAAGGCGGTACAGATCTGAATTTCGGATCTTACGGTCTTAAGGCGCTTGAGCCGCAACGCGTGACAGCGCGCCAGATCGAAGCGACACGCCGGGCCATTACGCGCCACATGAAGCGTGCCGGCCGCGTCTGGATTCGCATCTTCCCGGATGTGCCTGTTACGAAAAAGCCAACCGAAGTCCGTATGGGTAAAGGTAAAGGCTCTGTCGAATTTTGGGCCTGTAAGGTTAAGCCGGGCCGGATCATGTTTGAAATTGACGGCGTATCCGAAGCTGTTGCCCGCGAGGCGCTTCGCCTCGGCGCAGCCAAGCTGCCCATCAAATGTAAAGTTGTCACCCGTCCGGGTGAATAGGAGAGGCGATCATGAGTAAACAAATGAAAGCCGTTGACGTTCGCGCGATGAGCGAAAGCCAACTAAGTGATGAGCTGCTCAAGCTAAAGAAAGAGCAGTTTAACCTGCGCTTCCAACAGGCGACCGGTCAGCTTGAAAAAACATCGCGTGTTAAAGCCATCCGCCGCGATATTGCGCGGATTAAAACAATTATGCGCGAGAGCGCAAAAGCCAAAGCGTAAGAGGGCGATATGCCAAGACGAATTCTACAAGGCACTGTGGTGTCCGATAAAGGCGATAAAACAATCGTTGTACGCGTGGAGCGGACTTATCTGCATCCGCTGCTGAAAAAGACTGTGCGCCGCACAAAGAAATACCATGCCCATGACGAGGGCAATGCCGTTAAAACGGGTGAGAAGGTCTCCATTCAGGAATGTCCGCCTCGCTCTAAACTGAAACGCTGGGAAGTTATTGCGGGTTAATCCCCAAATTTTCTTTCTGCCTATTTTTTAAGAGGTCTGATATGATTCAGATGCAATCCAATCTTGATGTCTGCGACAATTCCGGCGCACGTCGTGTTCAGTGCATTAAAGTGCTGGGCGGCGCCAAGCGTCGCTACGCGCATGTCGGGGACATAATCGTTGTGTCGATTAAAGAAGCGATCCCGCGCGGCCGCGTCAAAAAAGGTGAAGTCCGCAAGGCTGTCGTTGTCCGCGTTAAAAAAGACATTCAGCGCCGCGACGGCTCTGTCATTCGTTTCGACAGCAACGCTGCTGTTATCGTAAACGATAAGGGCGAGCCTCTTGGAACCCGTATTTTTGGCCCTGTACCGCGCGAGCTTCGCGCGAAATCTTCGCCAAAGAAGAATCTGATGAAAATCGTCTCGCTAGCTCCTGAGGTACTATAGTCATGGCTGCCAAGATTAAAAAAGGTGACCACGTCATTGTGATCACCGGTAAAGACAAGGGTAAAAAGGGCGAAGTTACGCGCGTTATCCCGTCTGCCGATAAAATTATTGTTTCCGGTGTGAACCTTGTGACGCGGCACGTTAAGCCGACACAAGCTGACCCGGATGGCGGCATTCGCCGCTTCGAAGGCGCAATCCACGTGTCAAATGTGGCCGCCATCGATCCTAAAGATAGCAAGCCTACCCGCGTCGGTTTTACGACCCTCAAGGATGGCAAAAAGGTCCGCGTGGCCAAGAAGTCAGGAGAAGTCCTAGATGTCTAAGCCTTATGAGCCCCGCTTAGCGGCTAAATATCGCGATTCAATTCGCAAGGTAATGCAAGAGCAGTTCAAATATACGAACGACATGCAAATCCCTGCGATCAGCAAAGTCGTCCTCAATATGGGCGTCGGCGAAGCTGTTGGCGATAGCAAGAAAATCAAATCCGCCATTGCGGATATGGAGTCAATCGCCGGTCAGAAACCTGTCCCGACAATTGCAAAGAAATCTATCGCGGGTTTTAAACTTCGCGAAGGCATGACGATTGGCTGTAAGGTGACCCTTCGCGGCGATCGCATGTATGAATTCCTGGACCGCTTGGTCAATATCGCGCTTCCGCGCGTGCGTGACTTTCGCGGCCTGAATGGGAAGAGCTTTGACGGCAATGGCAATTACGCCATGGGCATCAAAGATCAGACCATTTTCCCGGAAATCGATTACGATCAGATCGACTCGATCTGGGGTATGGATGTTGTGGTCGCAACCACAGCAAAAACTGATGAAGAAGCAAAGGCACTGTTGGCCGAGTTTGACTTCCCGTTTCGCAAGTAACGGATCAAATTAACGCAACAGGCAAAGCAGGCCGCGCAATCATGCACAGCCTCGCAACTGGAGAATAAAATGGCAAAAGTCAGTGCAGTTGAGCGCAATAAAAAGCGCCAACGTTTAGTAAAGAAATACGCAGCCAAGCGTGCAGAGCTTAAAGCAATTGCGCGCAATGTTGAGCTGCCGGTGGAAGAGCGCTTCGCGGCGCAGCTTAAGCTCGCCGAACTTCCGCGTAACAGCGCGCCTATTCGCGTCCGTAATCGCTGTGAAGTGACCGGTCGTCCGCGCGGTTACTATCGCAAAGTTAAAATGTCTCGGATTGCTCTTCGTGAGTATGGCTCTTTCGGCCTGATCCCGGGTCTCGTGAAATCCAGCTGGTAGGAGGGTTATATGTCATTTTCAGATCCCCTTGGTGATATGCTGACACGCATCCGCAATTCTTTATTGCGCGGTAAATCCAAATGCCACACGCCGGCGTCAAAGCTGCGCGGCCGCGTTCTCGACGTTCTGGCCGACGAAGGTTATATTCGCGGCTATAGCGCGATTGAAAAAGACGGTTTTGCCGCTTTTGAAATCGATCTTAAATATTTCGAAGGCACTCCGGTTATTCGCGACATTCAGCGCGTCTCCAAACCGGGCCGCCGTGTTTATTCATCTGTTAAGAGCCTTCCCCAGATCCGCAATGGTCTTGGCATCGCGATCCTCTCTACGCCGTCCGGCGTGATGAGCGACCACGCGGCGCGCGAGAACAATGTCGGCGGCGAAGTTCTTTGCAAAGTATCTTAGGGAGGTTTTATGTCACGTATTGGTAAAAAAGCCGTCCAAATTCCTGCAGGCGTTACGCTGACCCAAGATGGTCAGAAAGTGACTGTCAAAGGATCCAAAGGCGAACTGAATTTCACACTTCCGGCGGCTGTCACAGGCAAGCTCGAAGGCGAAGAGTTCACAGTCACGCCTGTTGTCGAAGACAATACCGGCCGCTCTATGTGGGGAATGTCGCGTACAATGATTGCAAATATGGTTGAAGGCGTCACAAATGGCTTCTCCAAAGAGCTTGAGCTTCAGGGCGTGGGTTACCGCGCGCAAATGAAGGGCAATACGCTCAATATGCAGCTGGGGTATTCGCACGATATTAATTTTGAAACGCCTGAAGGCATCAAGATCGAAGCGCCAAAAGCGACGACGGTGATTGTCTCCGGAATTGATAAGCAGGCCGTAGGCCAAACAGCGGCTAAAATCCGCGAGTTCCGCAAACCTGAGCCTTATAAAGGCAAGGGCGTGCGCTATCTCGGCGAATATGTCCGCCGCAAAGAAGGTAAGAAGAAGTAGACCGATGAGTATTGCAAGCACAAAACGCCGCGCACAACGTGTCCGCCGCCGCCTCAAAAAACATGCAAATGGTCGTCCGCGCCTGTCTGTATATCGTAGTAACAAGAATATCTCCGCTCAGATCATTGATGATGTGAACGGCGTGACTTTGGCCTCTGCCTCAACACTTGAAGGTAAAGACAAAGGGTCTGATAAAGACGCTGCTGCGCGCATTGGTAAGTTGATTGCCGAGCGCGCCCTGAAAGCCAAAATCGAAGACGTCGTCTTTGATCGCGGCGGTTATCTTTTCCATGGCCGGGTGAAAGCTCTGGCAGACGCGGCTCGCGAAGCCGGTCTTAAGTTTTAGGAGTTTTCGGATATGGCAAGAGAAGACAATAGAGGCCGTGGCCGCAAGCGCGAAGAAGAAGCGCCCGAGTTCATTGACCGTCTGGTTCACATTAACCGTGTTGCGAAAACCGTAAAAGGTGGCCGCCGTATGGGATTTGCTGCGCTCGTCGTCGTCGGTGATGAAAAAGGCCGCGTCGGCTTCGGTAAGGGTAAAGCCCGCGAAGTTCCGGAAGCGATCCGCAAGGCAACTGAAGAAGCTAAGAAAACAATGATCCGCGTCCCGCTGCGCGAAGGCCGTACATTGCACCATGATGTGCGCGGTCGTCACGGCGCAGGCAAGGTCATTATGCGCGCTGCCCCTCCCGGGACAGGCGTGATCTCCGGCGGCCCAATGCGCGCCGTTATGGAATGTCTTGGCGTTCAGGACGTTGTTGCAAAATCACTTGGAACATCAAACCCGTACAACATGATCCGCGCGACCTTTGACGGTCTAAAGCGCATGGAGAGCCCTCGCACGATTGCTGCTAAACGCGGCAAGAAAGTGGGCGAGCTTGTCACACGCCGCGCGGACGGGGCATCTGCTCCTGAAGCGCTCGAAGCCTAGAGAGAATTATCATGGCCGCGAAGAAAACACTTAAAGTCAAGCAGACCGGATCCCCGATCCGTCGTCCTGCTGATCAACTGGCAACTTTAAAGGGCCTTGGCCTCAATAAAGTGGGCCGCGTGCGTGAACTTGAGGATACGCCGTCAGTGCGCGGTATGATCAACAAGGTCAGCCATATGGTCGAGATTGTTAGCGAATAACAATCCGCCCCTTTTATTTATTTTGCGCCGCCCCATATGTTGGTGACGCGGCGCTACGGAGATAAAAATGCGTTTGAATGAATTAGCCGATAATCCCGGCGCCACACAGAAACGGTTACGCGTCGGTCGCGGTGTCGGTTCCGGCAAAGGCAAAACAGCCGGCCGCGGCGTAAAAGGTCAGAAGTCACGCTCCGGTGTGACCATTAATGGCTTCGAAGGCGGCCAAATGCCAATTTATATGCGTCTGCCAAAGCGCGGCTTTAACAAGCCGAACCGCTTAAAGCTGGCTGAAGTGACGATCCGTCGTCTGCAGCAAGCCATTGACGCCGGCGTATTGCCGAAAGGCGAGCTCGATGCAGCGGCTCTGGTCAATGCAGGTGTTATTCGCCGCGGTCTTGATGGCGTTCGCGTCATTGGCACAGGCGATCTGTCTGCGGCGCTAAAGCTTAAAGTGCGCGGCGTATCTGCCGGCGCGAAAAAGGTTATCGAAAAAGCCGGCGGCAGCGTTGAAGTTGTTGACGAAAAGCCAGCCAAGCCTGTCAAAGGCGAAAAAATTGCCAAGCCAGCTAAGAAAAAGCCGGCGGCTAAGAAGCCTGCAGCGAAGAAAGCTGAGCCTAAAAAGGCCGCGCCTAAGCCTGCCGCTGAGAAAAAAGCGCCGGCCAAGAAAGCCCCGGCTAAAAAGGCTGCCGCCAAAAAAGGCGAAGCTGATGATCTAACAAAAATAAGCGGTATCGGCCCTGTCTTTGCCAAGCGCCTTAACGGCGAAGGCATTATGACCTATGCGGATGTTGCCGGTCTGACCAAGGCGCGCATTGCAGAGCTTGATGAAAAACTCGATCTGAAAAACAACATCGATAATGATGATTGGCCCGGTCAAGCCAAAGCTTTGATGGGTAAGTAAAATAATTGCCTCGTAGGTCACCTGCGAGGCACTTTCTTAAGGGACACATATGGCATCGGCATCTGAACAGCTGGCATCGAATATGAACCTGGGAGCCTTTGGTAAAGCCAAAGACTTGCAGCAGCGTATCCTGTTCACGCTTTTCGTGCTGTTGATATATCGTCTGGGAACCTTCGTTCCCGTTCCCGGAATTGATATTACCTATTATACCCAGATTTTTGCCTCCGCGTCCGGCGGTCTGCTGGAGCGTGGTAATATGTTCTCCGGCGGCGCTGTTGAGCGTATGGCCGTATTTGCGCTCAATGTTATGCCATATATTACGGCGTCCATTGTCATGCAGATGATGAAAAAGACAGTTCCCTCACTTGTTGTGCTGGATAAAGATGGCGGACAACAAGGCCGGCAACAAATCAACCAATATACACGCTATTTGACGGTATTTTTGGCGATTTTCCAAGCTTACGGCATTGCGAAACTGCTTCAAATCCCTGCGCAAGGGACGGGCCAGACGGCGGCGATTAATCCGGGACTGTTCTTTGAGGCCACATGTGTTGTGACGCTTGTCGGCGGCACAATGTTCCTGATGTGGCTGGGTGAGCAAATCACGGCGCGCGGCGTTGGTAATGGTGTCTCGCTGATTATCTTTGCCGGTATTGTGGCTGAGCTTCCCCGCGCCATTTACCAAGTCATTGGTCTGGGCTCAGATGGCAGCGTGGCCGGTAGCTTGATTGTCATTATTCTGGCCATGTCCGTCGCGCTGACATTGCTTATCGTTTTTGTCGAGCGCGCACAGCGCCGCCTATTGGTTCAATATCCGAAGCGGCAAATGGCCGGCGGGAAACAATTTGGCGGACAGAATAGCTTCCTGCCGCTCAAGATTAATACAGCCGGTGTTATCCCGCCTATTTTTGCCAGCTCGCTTCTCTTGCTACCTGCAACGGCCGGACAAATGTTTGCGGGCAGTCAGGCCGTTCCGGGTGCGGACGGCGCAACAGAGGCAAGCGGAAGCGTGTTCCAAACAGCTATGGCCTTTATTGGATATGGCTCACCGCTCTATCTGACGCTTTATGGCGTGCTCGTGATTTTCTTCTGCTTCTTCTATACAAGCTTCGTATTTGACAGTGAGCAAGTCTCTGACAATCTGCGCAAGCAAGGCGGCTTCCTGCCCGGCATTCGCCCCGGCGCGCGCACCCAAGAATATCTGAATTATGTTTTGAACCGCCTGACGCTAATCGGCGCGCTATATGTGGCCTTTGTCTGCGTCCTGCCGGAATATCTAATCTCGCAGAACAAAGAAATTCCGCCAAGTGTTGGTATGCTTATTGGCGGTATGAGCCTGTTGATTATTGTCTCTGTAACGATTGATACGGTCACCCAAATCCAAAGCCATTTGATCGCCCATCAATATGAAGGCCTGATCAAGAAAAGCAAAATGCGCCGGAGGCGTCGTTAGTTATGGCTTTTAATTTAATTCTCTTTGGCCCCCCTGCCGCAGGCAAGGGAACGCAAGCGAAACGCCTTGTTGACGGGCGCGGCTATGTTCAGCTCTCCACGGGTGATATGCTGCGCGCGGCGCGCAAATCCGGCTCGGAACTGGGCAAACGCGTTGCGGGCATTATGGATGATGGCGGCCTTGTCAGCGACGAGATCGTTATTGCCCTAATCGAAGAGCAGCTGGCGAGTAATACAGACGCCGCCGGATTTATCTTTGACGGCTTTCCGCGCACTGTCGCGCAGGCCGAAGCGCTGGATAAAATGCTGGCCTCCAAAGGTGAGCGCGTAGACAGCGTGATCCGCCTTGTTGTCGAAGACGCGGCGATTCTCGCGCGCATCGGCAAAAGATTTGAAGAGCAGGGCCGCAAGGATGATAATCCTGAAGTGTTCGGCAAGCGCCTAACGGCCTATAATAGAGATACTGCGCCTTTGCTGCCTTATTATACGGCGCAGGGCAAATTAAACGAAGTTGACGGCATGGTGTCTATTGACGCTGTGTCTAAGCAAATTGATCGGGTTTTAGAGGCCCATAATAGCGGGCGCGGCTAACGCGCCTAAAATATGCGTTTAATAACGTGAACGGCAGGTAATCTGCCTTCGCGCTGTTGACGTTAGTGAAGTTGAGTATATAAGACGCGTTCGCGAAAATGGTCATTTTCGCCCTTTTTATTTGGGCGAGGCTCTATATGGGACCTGATTGTCAGACGCGTCATTGTGCAAGGAGATTATTGTGGCACGCATTGCGGGTGTTAACATACCAACAAATAAGCGCGTATTGATCGCGCTGACATATATCCACGGCATTGGTCCGGCTAAATCGCGCGAAATTGTCGACGCGGTTAATATTGCTGATGATCGCCGTGTTCAGGATCTGACGGACGCAGAAATTCTGCAAATCCGTGAGCAGATTGACGCCAATCACATGGTTGAGGGTGACCTTCGCCGTGAAAATGGCGGCAACATCAAGCGCCTGATGGATATGGGTAATTATCGCGGTCTGCGCCATCGTCGCGGCCTGCCTGTGCGCGGCCAGCGTACGCATACCAATGCGCGCACGCGCAAAGGCCCGGCAAAAGCAATCGCCGGCAAGAAGAAGTAGGGGTAGCTCGCTATGGCTAAAGAACCGGGTCGCGTCCGCCGCGCTCAACGTAAAAATATCACGTCGGGTATCGCGCATATCAACGCGACATTTAACAACACCATCATCACGATCACTGACGCGCAGGGTAACTCCATCGCGTGGTGCTCTGCCGGCGCTATGGGATTTAAAGGTAGCCGTAAGTCTACCCCATATGCCGCCCAAGTTGCTGCCGAAGAAGCTGCCCGCAAGGCCGCTGAGCATGGCATGCAGACCATCGAAGTGAACGTAAACGGACCAGGCTCCGGCCGCGAGAGCGCTGTTCGCGCCCTTGGCGCTGCCGGCTTCACGGTCACAACAATTCGCGACGTCACGCCTATTCCGCATAATGGCTGTCGTCCGCCCAAGCGTCGCCGCGTTTAAAACTCGGCTCGCTCAAACGGCGCGATTGTCGCGCCGCAACACTGATTATCACAGCGTCCGCCTGCCGGGCGCGTCGCTATAAGAGGCCTAACCGTGATTGAAAAAAACTGGCAAGAACTTATCCGCCCGATGAACCCTGAGATTGAGCCGGGTCGTGACCCGATTCGCATGGCGACGATCACAGCAGAGCCGCTTGAGCGCGGCTTTGGTATGACGCTCGGTAATGCGCTTCGCCGCGTCCTGCTCTCATCGCTTCAAGGCGCAGCTGTTACGGCTGTTCAAATTGATGGTATCGTTCACGAATTTACATCTATTCCGGGCGTTCTCGAAGACGTCACAAATATCATCCTCAACTTCAAAGGTCTGGCTGTCCGCCTTCACACCGAAGGCCCTGTTAAGCTCCTGCTGAAGAAAGATACAGCCGGTCCAGTCACTGGCGCGGATATCGAAGAAACAGCGGATGTTGAAATTCTAAATCCTGACCACGTCATTTGTACCCTTGATGAGGGCGCGAATGTGCGCATGGAACTGACCGTTACGAACGGCAAAGGCTATGTCGCAGCCGCAGATAACCGCCCTGAAGATGCGCCGATTGGCCTGATTTCAATCGACGCGCTTTACAGCCCGGTTAAGCGCGTGGCTTACCGCGTTGAAAATACGCGCGAAGGCCAGGTTCTGGACTATGACAAGCTGCTGATGGATATTGAAACCAACGGCGCGGTCACGCCCGAAGATGCGATTGCGGTTGCCGCGCGTATCTTGCAGGATCAATTCCAGGTCTTCGTCAACTTTGACGATCCACAGGACAGCAAACGCGAAGATGACAAGCCTGAGCTTGACTTCAACCCGGCGCTTCTGCGCAAAGTTGATGAGCTTGAGCTGTCCGTGCGCTCAGCGAATTGCCTGAAAAACGACAATATCGTTTATATCGGCGACCTGATTCAAAAATCCGAAGCCGAAATGCTCCGCACGCCAAACTTTGGCCGTAAGTCTCTGAACGAGATCAAAGAAGTGCTCGCCGCTATGGGTCTGCATTTGGGTATGGACGCGCCAAACTGGCCGCCGGAAAATATTGAAGAGCTTGCTAAGAAATATGACGACCACATCTAAGTCGCCTCTAACTCCACCGTCGTGAGACGCTGACTAAATAAAAGGAATTCGCCATGCGCCATCGCATTGCCCACCGCAAACTAAACCGCACTGCCAGCCACCGTAAGGCTATGTTCGCCAATATGAGCGCCAGCCTTATCGAGCATGAGCAGATCGTCACCACTTTGCCAAAAGCCAAAGAGCTAAAGCCCTTTGTTGAAAAATTGGTCACATTGGCAAAAAAAGGCGACTTAAACAGCCGCCGCATCGCCATTGCTCGCACGCGCGATAAAGAGATGAGCAAAAAGCTTTTCGAAATTATCGGCCCGCGCTATAAAGAGCGCCAAGGAGGCTATATCCGCGTCTTAAAAGCTGGATATCGCCACGGCGATAACGCGCCAATGGCCGTCATTGAATTCGTGGACCGCGACGTTAGCGCTAAAGGCGCTGCTGATCGCGCCCGCACAGAGCAAGCCGAAGAGGCTTAGCTCATACAGTCTTCCTCGGGGGAGGAAACGCGAAGCTGGGCTAGAGGGCATAAACCTCGATCCGGATCGCACGATAAAAACCCGTCTCGACGAGACGGGTTTTTTGACGTTTTAGGCTTTGGGATTTGTCCTGTGTGCGCCTCTTAGTGTCCACATTGTCATGATTTTTCTATTGACCACAACTGTAGTCTTGATTTATAGACTACATATGTAGTCAATGGAATCACTTATGTCGACGCCCCCTAAACGTCTCACTGCAAAGCGTATCTCTCAGGCCGAGCTTGATGTCCTCACCGTGCTGTGGACGCAAAGTCCTCTGGCTGCGAGCGATGTGATTGCGCGGCTCGATCCAGACAAGGACTGGACAGATCGAACGGTCAAAACTCTGCTGGCGCGTCTTGTTGAAAAGGGCGCAGTTGAAACCCAGCCTGACGGGCGGCGCTATCTCTATACGCCTATATTAGATCAAGCTGACTATGCGGGCGGGGCGGCGACGAAGTTAATCAATAAATTATTCGGGGGACGGGCCAGCGCCCTCGATGGGTGGCGGCTTGACTTCTTGTCTGGGCCCTCGTTGGCGTAGAAAATCCCGTAATGGCCACCGCCGTAGCAGTTGTCCAGACCCGGGGGTTTCGACCGATGGGGCGACGACCCAACGCTTTTCGACCGTCCCCGCCCCGCCAGGCCGCTCCCGTCATACGCACGGCCCCCAACCGCGCCGGCGGCAGGCGCCGCGTCGGCAATGAGGACGTCCCACACCCGTTGGTCACCGCCCTCCATCTTGAGTTTTGCTTATAGCCGGCGCCTGCTGCAAAGAAGGGGGGCGAAACAAGAGCAAAGGGCACCACGCTGACACGACTTCCGTGTACCACCGAGTGACCTACGTTTTACCTGCTAAAGAACAAGCCACGCTCCCAAATCCTCCGTGGCCATCAGGCAGCCTTCACCCCTCTTCCGGCTATGTGCGTGTGCACAAACCTCCCCATCGAGGGCAAGGTGGTAATGAGCACTGCCTCGCCTCACGACGGACGGGACACGACCGACTGGGGACCCAACGTAAAAGAGTGCGCACGCACAGGACAACGCAACCTGCCCAATTGGGCTCTGTTACCGGGCACCGAGAGGCGTGGGAAGACTGACAGGTCCTCGGCGGGACGACCGCGACAGTACATGGACCGGTTGTGACGAGATCACCCGACCTGCCATTCCCGGCCCCAGACCGTATCCGCTTCCAAAATCCCCTACTGCGTCGGATAGGCTCTTCCAGCAGCTAGGCCGCTGCGCCATCCCGCCATTCTGGCCTCTAACCGCCTGTGGGTGCCCCTGGAGCGCGTGGGCACCCGCCGTTTCAATGACACTCGCCCTCGCGGCCCGCCTCGGCCCTGTCTGGCCACACATGCCCCCTCCTGTGCCAGCACCCACTTTGGGCGCAACCCACAAGAGTGTCATGGGCCTGCCCTAGCGGCCTTTGCCGACCCCTCTGACAGGCGTAACGCCTTAACGATCCTTCGCGCGCCCATCGCGGCCCTCTGGTTGTAGGCCCAAGTTAACGCTAGTAGTGGCGGATTGGTGGATTTGCTCTCACTCGCCGAGACAGTTCAAATCTCGTCACAGGGTCATGTAGCCTACCTCCTAAGTTCTTAAGATTCGGCCACCGGTAGCCCCCTTGACTGGTCTATACTCATGTGGAAGAATGAATTGACTTGTGACTTGCCGTTGGGGAGGTTACTTCCGTCTTGTATATTAGTCCTTCTTTATCTCCTCTGTTCTGGTGCTTTATTCGATCCTTATGATCGCTCGGTCAATTGACCCCGCCCCTCTATTGTCTGACTTTTAGACGCACCTTGGGCCCGGGGTTCGTCGTCGTCGGCACCCGCGGTTTCCCATCAGATGTTGTACGAACAAAGGTCCTTCTTCCCCGCCCTTTGGGCGATAGAGTTCAATTTATCGTGCGGTTACGGTCGTTCACTCTCTATTGGTTAGATAACCAGCGTCGTTCATACCACCAGATCGTCACTCACCTGCATGATTAGCTCTGTGAAGTCGTATTCGTTTCTCTCTCCTCTGTTTCGCGCATTCTCGCCGCAAATGGTATGACACTCTACGAGTTTGAGTCGGCCTTCATATCACGGAATGGGCTGCACCGCGCGCGATGGGTTCACGACCAGTGGAATTTCCGTTTGCGTGCACGTGTCTATGTCGACGAAGCACACCGCAATGGCAGGTCCGCCGACCCGAAGTAGGCTTGGTCGCATTCTGGAGAATGCTACGTGACTAAATATTGGTGGGTGAGCACGAGTTACTTCGTCGTCATGAGCCACGACTGAGTTTTGGACTGGAAGATCACTCTAACCCCACCAGGGCAGTCCACGGTTGAATTTCTACGTTTCGCTTGCGACAATTGCTTCCGCACATGAACACGCAGGGTCCAACTTTGCCCTCGTCCCAGAAGAACGAGCGATGCTGATTTCGGATATTGCACAGGTGCATGACCAAGCTCCTCTCGCCTTGATCGAGTCGAGAGGCGTGTTGGCTCGTCGTGTACCACCCTACATTCCAGACTTAAATCCTATCCAGAACGTTTTCCCTGTTCGGAGCAGCTGGCTTCTCCGACTTGTGACGTGTGATCAGTACGGCGCCTGGCCCTATTACACCGTCTCCCTCACTCTGGCCTTCATCACCCCCGACATGTGCCGCGGCTTCGAGAAGGCCGCCGTGCGCGACTACAAAGAATACATATGAACCCTAAGTAAGCCTGTGCGTTCACTCACGTGAGAGTCTTCATGCACGATTTTCTCATTTCTCCGCCATCATCGAGTCACAAAAGTGCGACACGCCCATCACTGAGCTGCGCACATGGCAACGCAATTATGTCCAACCTGCTGATACCTTCCCGTAGCCTGATTAGGTTTCTGACATGCACACACACATCGCACGAGTAAAACGTGATCGCGGACGACTCCCGCCGCCAGTCCGCAGAAAAGGTGGTGTAGAAAGTGGGACAGTGACGAACGCGCTGCGCGCAGGGTTCCAGACATAGCAATGCATCGGATGCCTCTCGTGAGGCGCTGAAAAGAAATCAACCGCTCGTGGGGGGTCAACAGCTTCCAACATGGTGGCCTACCGTAGAGATAAGGAAGTCGGTCGAAGCTTCCAGAAGCTTTCACTGTCAGCACATGGACACCACAATCTGATTGGGCGAAAGGGAGCTCAGATTGTGCATAAAAAGGGTCTCCCTCGAACTTCCTTTTGCCTCCTCATCTCTTCCATCGACATTAACCCCGCCGGGTGCGCCCCCCCCCCCCCCCTCCCGCCACGCCCCGCCCCCGACGGCTCGTCATGACGCCCCTCGGGCTGTTTTACGGTGAGTTCTTTTTGTGTACGGACGGCGGACGCAGGGGCCCCACGCACGAATCCCGTTCGACGTTCTACGCCCACCGCCAGCCTGATAAGAATCGCCGCCTGGGCTCCCCCGATAAGGGTGGGGAGCAAGCAGATGACAGTGTCGGGCAGTCGGTTCCGGCGAGCGCGGGGGCAGGCGTGGCAGAAGGCGCGTCAGCAGGCGCCCGCGCAGAGGCGGCCGTGGGGGCGGCCGCCGACGCGGAGGCGGCCGCCGGGGCGGGGGTGGCCGCCGGGGCGGGGGTGGCCGCCGGCACCGGCGCACGGGCGGGCGCCAGCGCTGGGGAACGCGCTGGCCCAGCCGGTGGCGGCGGTCGGTGTGATGCAGACGAAACCCCAGAGTCGAGTGAAGCCAGCGATCGAATCTGCGACAGCGATCTAGACGACGACCCACCACCCGAGTTCGGCGCCGAACTCGCACCGGAAAGTGACAACGGGCCTCCTCCATCTCCAATTTTCCAACCAGACGTAAGCGCCAACGAAATGCGGTTGACCGTTGGCCAGTTCAAGGATAACATCGCCGATCTGGCGATGTATGCTTGCGCCGTGAAACATGATTTGACGCAAGCATCGATTTCGGATCTACTTGAGCTGAACTCCACCGCGGCCACGTACCGCACGCCCTATTTTATGGAGCGCTTCATCGACGCAAGCTTAAATTTGGAGACGCGGGACGTCGATTGTTGCGTGAACGGGTGCGTGGCATTCACCCACAAGCGCGCACAGCTGACTGCATGTGACGCCTGCGGCGCGCAGAGCTATAAATCCAACGGGAAAGCCGCCAAGCAGGTCACATACTGGTCACTGACCTCTTGGCTAGCTCAGCTTCTTGGCGACCTCGTCATCGGTAAGTCCATGTTGGAGAATATGGCTGCCGCCCGCCGGGCAGCGGATGACGAGACGGACGGTGTGCACGAGTACGCCCACTCATCCAACTTCCGCCACTACCGCGACAGAAAGCTGCTCGACGGCGGCCCCTTTGTAATGCTCAGCCTGGGGACTGACGGCTTCCAATTCTTCCGGAAAAATGGGTTTGAAGGCTGGCCAGTCACTGCAGCCCCGCTGAGCATGAGCCCCGAGTAACGGACGCGAAACAAGCACCAGCTGCTGCTTGTCGTAACTCCTGGACCAAGACAGCCGGTCAACCTCGATTGATTTCTACACCCTATCGCGGAGGAGTAAAACGATCTGGCGAAGGGTGTTCCTGGCTTTATCGTGCCTAACTCCGCGACGCCGGTCGTGTGAAGGGCGGAAGTGCTCAACTTTACCACGGACCAACAGCGTGTACGTGCCTACAAGCAGCAACATTTGAAACCCACCTAAGGACCCTTCGAACGGAAAGCTCCTGCTCAAAGTACATGACTGTACTGTTCCACGCCGCTCAGCCGCAAGTATCGCCGCGAGTGCTGCTGAAGTCGAGCACGCCCGCGCATCCGGACGGTCGGTGGCTGTCCAGACCCGTCTGGAGCAGGAAAGTGGCGTCAAGGGCTACTCCCTGTTCTTTGCGCCAAGTCGAGAAGCGCGCGCCGCCTACCCGCACCTACAGCACCTTTGGGACAGAGGCCTGACTGCCGCGCCCTACGACACGATGCACCTTGTGCTCCAGGGCTACTGTGTCGCTGATCGGCCAGGAGCTCGCGGGAGCACGACAGAAAGTGCCACGGGCCCAGGCCAGGACTCCAAGGAACATTGATGCGCACCACAAGTCGTTTAATGCGGTCGACTGGATGCACTTCATTCTTTGCAGCGGAGAAGTCCTCCTCGTTGGAAGGATTCCTGGCGCCTTCTAAGACCTTATCGTGGCATTATGGCGGGCTTGCCATCTGCTATTCCGGCCAAGGGGTGTGACTAAGGGGGAGATCAAGGCGATTGACAAGGATCTGATATAATTCGTCGCCAACTACCACGATAAGATCTACCGCGGAACTGCCGAGCGTTTGCCGCTCTGCCTCTCTACAATTGCGACTCGTCTTGACATCGTGCCCTTGCTCTGGGCTTGCGGACCCGCCTGGGTCGTCTGGCAGTTTCCGATGGAACGAAAGATTGGGACGCTTGGCAAGCTCATCCGATCGGCAACAAAACTTCACGCAAGCCTCGTCAGGAATATAACTCGCTACGCCAAAGCCGACCTGGTTACTTCCTTTGGTGAGACGTACTTTCCAAGGGAGTGGGCCCACGCGACGGGAAAGCAACCTGCGACACCTGTAATTCCATTCGGCAGCTTAACGGTGCCTGAGGTCATTGGCCCGGAATGGCGCGCTACTTCCTCCTAAGAGTGCGCCTGCCGCCCTTAACAGGGCGGAGTTAGCCAGCATGCGGGCGGTGCTGATACAAGAGGACGCGACCGCCGTCCCTTCTATTATTCTGGCTAAGAAGGACTACCGGGCTATATTGGCGTCTGCCAAACTTGCCGGATCTAAGCTCGTCGGGTCGGACTGTGACAAGCATCGGCGGGGGAACTACTGGGTGCGAATCAACCCCACGGAAGAGTTTTACCGACCGGACGGGACGAAGGGGGAACGCCCCGTCTCGACTTTTGGCACCGTTATGCACTACGCCGCCGTCTACATCGATGACCGACCGATGGCATTCGCGTACGTGGAGCGTGTCAAGTCCGTCAAGGACCGCCCAGGTCGGCTTGGGTACGCAGCGGTGAAGCACGGCATTGAGTGCATTTTGGGGCTCGGGGGCGTGCTGTACTAAGTGTCTGTTGCTGCCGTGGCTGAAGTCGTGGCGGCGATTGAGAGAGAGGGGGTGCATTTTGTTTTGCACAGTCGGGAGCCCTTTTCCGAGGGATAGATAATTGGGTCGTTATACAGAGCTCATCATCGCAGCTAATTTGACACCGAAAGTAAGGGAAGGGTGACTGCCGACTTTGCGTGAGAAGTATTTGATTTTCCCTCATTCATAATTCTATATCCGACATGCAATTTCAGGCCTCGCGGCTCCCCGATCTCGCTGCCGCCCTCCATCGAGAGAGCCTCTCCGCCCCACAATCTGGGAAACGAGGCCCAGAGAGAGTGCTTGCCGCGCCTGTCCGTCAAAGGGGCTCTGCGAGAGGCTGTCCGCCACCCGCGCATGGATGGTGCTGGGAGATGGTCTGCGTCCACAGCGTGTGTGAGGGGGGTCACCTGGGTGGCGCTCTGGGAGGGCTTTCTGTCCGCCGCCTGTGCATGGAGGGTGCTGGGAGAGGGTAGGAGGACGGGCGTTCACAGCCTGTGTGAGGGTGGTGGCCTGGTTGCCTGTGGGGACGATGTGGCACAGGACCTCCAACTGCGCAGGTCGCGCAGTCACCGTCGTGCCGACGCCCAGCTCGCATTCCTTCCGTCGTCGTCGCGCACATCCATCCCGACGACCCTGATACCTCTTCGTCCGTGCCCCCCCGTTGACCCCGTCGGTATCTTCCCCCTCGCTCTCCCGGCCACTGCTGGCCTGCACGTTTCTTCCCCCATTACCTCTATCAGGCCATTGTTGTGTCGTGACCATGCCCGGCGGTCGCAAGCGCACTCGCACCGAGACAGCGACTGGAGGTATGCTTTCTCTTCTTTTATATCTTTCTCTGTTTCCCCCACAACACGCTCCGCACTGCTCTGCATGCCACGTACGATGTACTCTTGCATTCGCTCTCTCCCTTTGGGTTCCCTGCCTGTGCCTTCTTCTTCCCGCGATGGGATTTCCAACAATGTTGGGTCACATTTACTCATTCACGATGACTGACGCTGCAGATCGATCAGTTTTTCTTTCGCTTGTGTATTTCTATTACTTTTGCGCATCCCATGTGACTCATCTACTCTTTTCCATCAGCGGATCTGGCCGCTGCTCTGTCGGCTGCCGCCAGCTTATCGACAACGTCGGCAGCTGTAAGACGCGAAGGGCCGCCTCCGCCGACACCCCCACCGCGCCGTCAACCGAGGAGGTCCGGACGCGGTCGCCCCGAGGTCCCACCAACCCTGGAAACCCCGTCTAGCGGTCGTGTCCCCACCGCCGTCGCAGCAAGGGCGCTGCCCCCACCCCTTGCGCGGCCCCGCCTGGCGGCGTCCAATGCATCGTCGCGGGCGGCCGTTGCCACCCCCACATCCAGCGGTCGCCGATTAGGCAGCCTTCACGGAACGGCACAGCAGTCGAAACCACGACCCGTGCAACCACCACCGAATTGGATTGGTGGGCGGTGTGTCCCCATGGGGGCCACTTTGTGCGTGGTCAACGGGGCTGCACACGAGGCTGCTATGGCGGCTTCCCGCGGCGCGGCCAGTCGGCCCCCCCCACCGCCGGTGTCTTTGCCCTCTCCTTCCCGCCCGGCCAAGGTTGGGCGGCGTCGAATCCGCACAAATGGGCGACTGGGGTTTGAGCTTGACTACGACCCGCACGCCGCCCGGAGGACAGGAGACATTCCGGAGGCGAAATCGGTGAACCGCATGAAGGTTTTCGGCTCACACGCCCTCGGCATCCCGATTTCCGACGCTAAGCGCCTGCGGGGCTTGGTCCGACGGGCAGCAGCGGACTTTGTCAAGGGTGAGCGTCAAAAGTTTCGCACGCAGAGCTGGGACGTGCTCGAGAAGGCGATCACCCGGCTAGAGCTTGACGAGCCCCGTCTCGCCGTGTGCGTGCGGTCGTGGGGGGCTTGCGCGCTGCTATCGAGGACAGCCAACAACGCGGCTGACTATGCTGTGCAAGTGGCGGGGCAGAGTCGGGCGGCGCCGCCCGCGGCTGCAGCCGAGTCGGCCGCATCCGAGTCGCTGCCTCCCCCCCCGCCGCACCAAACGCCGCCGGCGCGAGTGCCGGTGCCCTTGCGGCCTGCACCATCAAACGGGGCGCACGGGGCCCGCCGGCTGTCGGCGCATGAGTACCTGGCATCTCCTTAATAGTAGTAGCTAGTCTTAATGATAACCAATGAAAAGTGCCCGATAATCGCAAGCACGAGATTCTCCTAATACCGGTACGTATGTCAATCGAACTACTGTGTAAGTAAACATTCAAAACACAGCATATACACAACGTGTGAACACACTTCTGATTAAATCTGCCTTCCAGCACATTTGTCAATGAGGTAAATGAGCACATTGTGCCTTCCACACGATCCAGGGTTTTGATGGCTCCCCTGGAGGCCTCTGGAGCATCCTGCATGCACACCTATCCCGGGAGAGCCGGTACATTGGTCGTGCCTGACGCCTGTTTGAGAGCGGTTTTCTCCTTCGTCAACCAGGGATTTTGGGTACCCGAAACCCGGGATATACCGGGCAATTTTTCTTGTAGGGAGGTTCAGGGCGGACGCGACCACAACACCCAAACGAAAAGACCCAAGGAGGAACGTTCTAGGGAGACACCACACAACTTTGTACGTCGTCTTTCCGTTGACGTCGCCCGCGCCGTCAGGGGTCAAAGCCACTGTGTCGGCGGCACGGACAGCCGCATGGACACGAGCCGCGACCTGCCCACTGGCAGTGTCCAGGCGCGAGCTCCCCACCTTACGCGGATCACCAGGCCCGGAAAAACGACCACCAGAGATAAGCAAAAAGAAACTCTTCCATTCGGGCGAGTGGAACACAGAAAAGGGCAAACCACCCCCAAACATCAGTGATGCACAACGTTGCTCCCAGTCCTCCAACATGTGAGAATGTAAAATGCGTGTGAGAGTTGGGATGGGCTGACGCCTGACAGTGTCCGCCGTCAGGCGGACGCGAGGCCGGGCGCGAGGACTGGTGCGAGGACTGGTGCGACGACTGGTGCGAGGACTGGCGCGAGGACCCCGCGGGGGTGCTGTCCGGATTGTGCAGGTGCGGGCGCCAGACGGCGGGGCGCGCCCGGGATGGGTCGCCCCGCATGGCTGTATGAGGAGACGGGCTTGGCTGGGATTAGCCCGGCCAAGCCCAGCATCAAGACAACGACCTTTTCTCACTTCGTAGCTTGCCCTCTGCTTGCTTGTCTGTCGTCAGACGTCGCCCCGCGCATCGTTGGTGGTGTCCCCGCGTCCTCTAGCCCGTCGCTGCAGCAGTCTCTGGCCGGACCCCTCTGCCCCGGGCCTGGTTCCCGCCGGGCTGGCTGGCCGCGTCCGGGCACGCTGGTCAAGTTGCTGTGGTTCCCTGCGTCCCCGTCACGGTCGCTTCCCCTGACCGCGCGCCTGCCGGCGGCGGTCCCCCCTCCCCGCCCGCCGCTCCTCACCCCACCCCGCTCCGCCCCCCTTCCCCTCCCCTCCGTTTTCTTCAGGCCGCCATGACGCCTCCGAGCTCCCCTCGCGCCGTTGCCACTGCGGCGGCGGCGGCGGCCGCCTCCTCGGCTGCTACTCGCGCCACCCTGGACGTGGCCGACAGCTCGTCCCGCGTTGCGGCCCCCGCGTGGAGCGGCCCCGAGGGCTTCTCCAAGTATGAGGAGGACGTCGCCGTCTGGCGTTTCTTGACCTCGTTGCCCGCTAACAAGCTGGGCGGCTCGATGCGCATGGTTCTGACCGGTGTCGCCGCCGAGGTGGCCCGCCAGATCCCGGTGGCGGCGCTCATTGAGGACAAGGGCCACGTCGCGCTGCTCAACGCGCTGCGCACGGCGTTTGGCGGCAGCGACGGTCAGCGCGGCCACGCCGCCTACCGCCGCCTGCGCGGGCTCTACCGGGGCGACCGCTCGATGGAGGTCTACCTGGCGGACGTCGCCGTGGCATTGGCCGACTGCCGCGCGCACGGCTACTCGTTGGAGGGGACGCTGGCGGCGGCGCTCGTCCTGCGCCAGGCTGGGCTGGACGCCAGCAAGCAGGCGTCCACTGTGGCCCTGGCGGCGTCGCTGCGCGACGAGGCGGGCTCGGAGGAACGCGCCGTCTCGACGGCGCTCCGCGACCTCTGGGGGGGTGTGTCTGTCCTCCAGGCGGCGCCGGGCGCCGTCATGATGGTGGTGACATGCGCGGAGCATCAGGAGCTGGCGGCCCGGCAAACAACGCCACGGCCGCGCCCGCGGCGCTTGCCGCGCAACCCCAAGGGCGACTAAGTGGGGTGCTGGCACGGTGGCATCACCGGCCACGTCCACCGGGACTGCCGGAAGCGTCTGGCGGAGGAGGCGGCGCGAAGCGGTGCGCCCCCGGGTGGCGGCGGTGCCTCGTCCGGCGCTGGCGGCGGCATGGGCGACGGCGGGGGCGGCGGCGGCGATGGAGACGAGGCCGCGTATGCCGTCAGGGAGACGTGCCACCTGGTTCTGGTGGCCACTGGCGGGGCGGCACCGTCCCTGGCGGGGCCGGCCGGTGATGTCATCCTGGACATCGGTGCGACTGCCACGGTGGCTGGGGCGGCCTGGGTGGCCGCATACCTGGCGCTGATTTCCCCGGTTGACCGGGCGCGCGTCCGCTCGACGCGCGGGCTGGCCGTTTTCACCTTTGGGGGTGGGGCCTCCCAACGGGCGGTGGAACGGCTGGAATTGCCTGTCCGCGTGGCCGGTGCCCGCTGCCTCGTGTCCGTGTGGGTGGTTGCGGGCTCCCTGCCCCTGCTTCTCAGCCGTCGCTCGCCAGCTTCGCTCGGCGCGGTGTTGGACGTGGCCGCGGGCCGGTTAACCATGTCTGCGCTCGACGTCACGGTCTTTCTCGCCCTCTCTGCGGCGGGGCACCTGACGTTCAACGCCGTCTCGGGCCAGGGGCGGGTTCTTGGGGCCTCTGAGCCGGCGCCTGTTCGCGCTGTTGCGCTGGTGGCGGTCCTGGCGGCCGTCCTCGACAAGGACTCGGCTGGTTTGGACCGGGCGGTACGGAAGCTCCATACCCAGTATGGGCATTGCTCCGCCACCCGCCTGATAGGCTTGCTGCGGGACCAGGGGGTGACCGACGCGGAGATTTTCCGCGCCTTCACGGCGGCAACGACAGCCTGTGACGCCTGCCGGCGCGATGGGCCGCGCCCGCCGCGCCCGCTTGTCGACATCCCCAATTCCCTGCCGTTCAACGACACGGTGGCGGTCGACCTCGCTTTCGTTCCCCCCTTGGGCCTTCTCCTGCACATGGTCGACCTGGGGACGCGGTTCTCCAAGGCTGTCGCCCTCGACAACAAGGAGACGGCTACCGTGACGCAGGCCCTGCTATCCGGGTGGCTGTCCCACCACGGGGCGCCTTCGGCCATCCTCGCCGACTCGGGGGCGGAGTTTGACAGCTCTCTCTTTCTGTCTCTCGCTGAGCGCTTCAACGTGGCCACGCTATCGACGGCGGCGCAGTCGCACCACTCCAACGGGGTGGTGGAACGTCATAACGCTGTCCTCAAGGCGATGGTGCGGCGGCTGCGGTCGGACTACCAGTCGGCCCCGCTTCAGGAGCTGCTAGACGGTGCGTGCCTGGCCAAGAACAGCATGAGCGTCCACAACGGCGCCTCCCCCTTCCAGCTCATGAGCGGCTCCGCGCAGCGGCTCCCGGCGGCGCTGACCGACGGCCTGCCGGCGTTGGGCGCGGGGTGGGTGGCGGGCGACGACGCGTTGCGCACGACGATGTCTCTGCTGCACGCCGCCCGGGTGGCCCACACGCCGGCCGAAGCCGACGTGTCGCTCCGTCGGGCATTGGCCCGCAACGCGACCAATGTGCCCCCGCGCGCCTGGGCGGTGAGGGATGTCGTCCACTACTGGTCGAAGGGGGTCAGCTTTCCCCCGGTGCGTGGCGTGGGCCGGCGCACGTCACGGAGGTGGCCGTGGCTAAGGACACGGTGCGCCTCCAGCACGGCAACCGTTGGGCGACCCGGCCGGGCAGCCAGGTGCGGCTGGTGGCCGGCGAGGCAGCCCCGTCCGCCCCGCCCGCTTCTGCGGCGGCCGGTCCCTCGCCGCCCGCGTCCGCTGCCTCCTCTGCTGCGGCCGCCGCTGACGCCTCCGCCGCGTCGGGGACCGGCGCGGGCGCTACCGCCTCCATGCTGGCCAACGCTCGTGCGGCTCTGCGCCGCGAGGGCTTGCCGCCCCCGCCGCCCCCGCCGCCCCCGCCGGCGCCACGGTCGGCGTGGACGGGGCGCACCCGCGGCCGCGCGGCCGCCCCGATCTGCTTTGCGACTGGGCCGGCCGCGGCCGCTGCGTCGGATGGGGCCTCCCTCGGGGATCGTCGGGTGGCTGCTGCCCCCGCGGTGGAGCTGCGTGGGGACGGCATGGCCGCGCCCGGGGCGCTCGCTGCGCCCTCCGGTCCGCCCGCGGACGCCCGCGTCGACGCGCCGCTCGGCCTCCGCCCGGGGACGTGCGGCTCGTCGGTCTCCGCGGGCTCTCCTGTCTCACCTTTGGCTGCGGCGGCCGTGGCTGCGCTGCCTCCCGCTGACGACGACGCCACGCCCGCCTGTCGCCTGTGTGCGCCGCGGCAGTCCCTCGCCTGTGAGACGTGCCCGCCCGACGCCCCTCGCGAGCGTCGCCTTGTCCGCGCCCGGGCGCATCTGCTCGTCGCGCTGGCGGCGTCCGACTCGCTGGCGGCCGGGCTCCAGCGTTCCGGCCGTGCCGAGCACCGCGCATTCGTCACTCGGCAGGAGCTGTGCCAGCGGGCGGAGCTGCCCCTTGCCAACGCCGGGAGCGCCTTTGATGCTGCCATGGCGGACGAGCTCGGCGCGTGGCTGGACCTGTCCGGGTTCGAGGAGGTGGCCTTTTCGGGCCAGCGCGTGCTGTCCACACGCTGGTTCCTGACGCTCAAGCAGCCCGAGTCCCCGACGGCGCCGCCGCGGCGCAAGGCGCGCCTGGTCGTGCGGGGTTTTGAGGACCCCGACCGTGACGCCGTCGATAGCTCGTCCCCGACGGCGTCGCGCGCCACCCTGCGGACGGTCTTCTCGGCGCTCGCCTCTGCGGGGTTCCTCCCGCGCTCCCTCGACGTGCGGACAACCTTCCTCCAGGGGATGCCCTTGGACCGCCTGACCGCTGTTTTCGTCCAGCCCCCTCCCCAGGCGCGCGCCCCGGCGGGGGTCATCTGGCGCCTCCGCAATTGCGCATACGGCCTGACGGACGCCCCCCGCCGGTGGTACGAGAGCGTGCTGGCGCTCATGCGCTCGCTGTCCCTGGTGCGCTCATCGGTGGACCACGGCCTCTTCGCCCGTCACGCGGACGGGGCGCTGGAGCTTGCTGTCGCCGTGCACGTGAACGACTTCCTCTTTGGCGGCACGACCGCGGCTGTCGCCGCCTTTGAGGCGGTTTTGCGTGCGCGGTTTCCCGCGGGCCCCACGACGGTGAAGGCCTTCACCTTCACTGGGCTGTCGGTCCGGTCCGACCAGGATGACGCGTCGGGCGCGCTCACCCTCTCTGTCAACCAGGACGTGTACGTCGACTCCATCGACTCGCTCGTCCTCCCCGACGCCCACCGGGCGGCGCCGACGACGCCGTTGACGGCCACGGAGCTGACCCTGTACCGCAGCGCGACGGGGGCTCTGCTGTGGGCCACTGGTCAGACCCAGCCTTTCCTTGCGTGCGCGGCGGCCCTGCTCGCGCGTCGCTTCGCCTGCGCCGTGGTGGCGGACCTCCGGGCGGCCAATTGGGTGATTGCCGCGGCCCGGGCTGCCCGGCCCCTTCCGCTTACCCTCCCGACGGTCGGCCCTGGCGGCCGTCTGCGTCTCTTCGTTGACGCCTCGAGCGTCAAGACGGGTGTCCCGGTGGCGCACACGGGTTACGCTGTCTTTGCCTCGCCCGCGTCCGTGCCAGCGGGGCGGCTCGCCCCCGACGCGCCGCTGACGCTGCTCGCGTATGGCTCCCACCGCCAGCGGCGCGTGAATCACTCTTCCTTTGCCGCGGAGGTGTACGCCATGCTGGAGGGCGTCCGCGCGGAGACCGAGGTGGCCGTTGTGCACGCGTTGCTCTCTACCGGCGATGACTACCGGCTCGCCCCGCTCGAAGTCTACACTGACAACCTGTCGCTGTACAACACCTTGGACGCTGCCGGCGTGGTCACCCCCAAGGAGGTCGGCGCGGCCGTCCAGGAGCTGCGGGAGCTCTACCACGCGGGCGCCTTGGCCACCGTCACGTGGCTGCGCGCGCACGGTCAGCTGGCGGACATCTTGACCAAGCCCAACCGCCGGTCGGCGCTGGCGGATACGGTGCGCTCCGGCTGCTTCGGCGTGCGGCTCGGTCCGTCCGACTTTTTGTCTAAGTCTTCCTCGGCTCGCGCTTCCACCATGGTGGGCTCGGTGTAGCCCCCCGCCTCGCGACTCTGTCCCCATTTTATGTGTCTGGCTGCGCTTCTCCCGGTGGGGTCGGGCGACTGTTTGTAGGGGTGTGGGTGAGAGTTGGTATGGGCTGACGCCTGACAGTGTCCGCCGTCAGGCGGACGCGTGGCCGGGCGCGAGGACTGGTGCGAGGACTGGTGAGAGGACTGGTGCGAGGACTGGCGCGAAGACCCCGCGGGGGTGCTGTCCGGATTGCGCGGGTGCGGGCGCCAGGCGGCGAGGCGCGCCCGGGATGGATCGCCCCGCATGGCTTTATGAGGAGACGGGCTTGGCTGGGATTAGCCCGGCCAAGCCCAGAATCAAGACAACGACCTTTTCTCACAATGCGTGCCCAACCATTGAGCTAGGTCGGCAGTGCTCATGCCAAGTCATGCCGCCTCAGGAGCTATGACAAAGAGAAATAGTCACACAACACATCAGGGTTCAGGGGTGGCAAGATTTGGGCACCCGAGGAGCCTGTGGCAACAAAGAAGGCGCGAGAAAATACCCCGTGGCAACACTGACAATACAGAAGAGAAGGACCCAAAGGGTCGACCTCCCGAGAGGACCTAGACGGCG
>ENA-ORXR01001343-ORXR01001343.1-marine-metagenome-genome-assembly--contig:-NODE-1343-length-26311-cov-11.785164_pt1 | contig 26311 bp, 17 predicted proteins | sample MGYA00237866_ERZ511479 | MGnify/ENA metagenome assembly ERZ511479 | reverse complement strand
GAAGATCAAACAATATTTGTCATTTCCCTGCTTGTAGACTATCTCTCTGATCTTCGTACATCCTCATTGTAATATATGATTGTCCGCAAAGTTACCAGTAGGTTTTAGCCATTGCCAAAATCACCCTATCGAATAGTCGATCACCAAAGTATCTTCTATTCAGCTTGTAGCAGAATTCATTTAAGTACGATTGTAGATATTTTCCTTTAATCTTATGATGTATTCCCAATAGCCATCTTTTAGCATTACTGATAGTAATGTGTACCCACTGTAAGACAGTTTTGGTCGTTTCTTTTGAAGACCTTTCTTCTATATGAAGCTCTACATAATTAGATATGTCTATATAGCTTTTACTTTTGTCACTAAATACTATGCTGCTTTCTGACAGACTTTCTTTAATCACATCATTCACTGCTTCAGCTTTGTGGGATTCTAAGACTTTCATTTTAAAGTATCTACATTGATTTGATTTCTTACCGTCTTTTACATCTTCTAATGGGACTGATTCAGCTGCGACGGCAACATTCATTTTCCCCTGCGATCCCTTGCCACGCTTGAGTTTAGTGCCTTTTGGAGTTGCCTTTTTGATATAAGCTTCGTCAAACTCTATCATACCTTCCAGTTTATACAGTGCGTCTCGTTTACCCATCGCTTCACGGATCACATGCATCATTCGCCATATACTTTGGTAGCGAGAATGTCCTAATTGCCGCTGCATCTCCTTGGCAGAAAGTCCTTTTTTTGTCATACTCATCAAGCACATCGCTAAGTACCACTTGCGCAATGGAAGTTTACTGTGAGAAAACACAGTGCCGCTGCGTAAACAAGTACGAAATGAGCAAGACTTACACTGCCATTGATACTTACCTTTTAACCAATAATGATCAGTGCCTTGGCACTTCTTACATTTTACACCTTCTGAATCACGTCGTAGTCTAAAATGCTCTTTACATGAAGGTTCGTCTGGGAATGACTTTACAAATTTGAGTATATTCATAATGCTATATTTTATAGCAATATCGAGACCTTCGTGCACTCTAACTGCATTTAGGTAATTATGTGTTCAATCATATTCTTTTATATGAGTGATGCTACTATTATCTCTCCTACTTTAATTATTCTTAAGGTTTGAAAAACTCCACAAGACTAATTTTAATACATACCTTATTGGAAACAATAAAATTAAAAGGCCTAAAACACCCTTACGGTAATATTCTCTGTACTTAATAATTTCATTTATTTTATAGGCATTTTCTCTTTTTAAAATACTTAGCTTACTATCATTTAAATACAAATTTCTTTTAAAATCTACAGTTGACTCAAATCTATCTTGCAATAATTCTGTTTTTTCATAAAGTTTATCTTGTAATTCTTTATTTTCTGAATCATTAATAAAAACATTAAAGGATATATATGCTCTTTTGAAATCATTTGAGTTATATATTTCTTCCAACAAATCTATATTATTTGGACCCTGTGCATTAATTGCTAAAAGATTTCTATTCACTATTGCATTATTTTTACCTGAAATGTGTGATTTCGTTAAATACAAACACACGATAAAGCACATTGCAAAAGCTACATAAAGAATTTCGATTGACAGATTTTTCTTAAAACTCATTCTTTTTATGTGAAATAGTAGACTTAAATTATTTATCCCTTATTGCACTATCAACTGAGGGTAATATATCAAGATAGTTTATTCCAGATGCGATCTTTCCAACATAAATCTTATTAAATTCAGCGGAGTGGTTATAAGGACCGTACTTGAAAGACAGTAATTTATACATTTTTCCTAAAATGTCTCTTTTCATTTCCATAGGTTGATCATCTATTTCTTTGAATTCTTTAAGAAGCTTTTCAAGTTCATTATTGATATGTCCCCTTATATAATCTCTATTGGGATTATTTTTTAGTGGATCGCCTGTTTCGTTTAAATAATTAGTTATAAAATCATCAATTTCCATATCTATGTTTTCTGTTTAAAATTGCAACATTATCTTTTTGAGTCCCGATTGACTATAATGCATAATTTAATATAAATTACTGATAAGGTCATTTTTAGTCAACAGCTACTTTACTAAATTTCATCAAGATTACATTTACTTTGAAACGATAGGCTTTTCATTTTCTGCATCGTATGAGTGATAACTTGAATATATCCCCCTAGTTTTACGCAAATCTTTACGTTTATTTATTTCTTCTTTCAAGCCCTCCCCTCTCCCTAAATATCTCATTATCAATATCTTAAAATCCTACAAACGGTTATAACCGTTTGTATGATGAAATTGACCTTCATACCTTGGATCTTGTTCTCTTCTCTACCAATATATAGCTTTTGTCCCAACATCAAGTAAAAATCAAAGACTTCTGCTGGAATCAAATAACCATGAATCAGATCAATATAAAATGATCCTGCTTACTTCGAAAAAGTGATCGAGTATCATTCTCTAAAGAAATAGATTTGCTGATTCTAAACCAATTTCTGCTGAGTACCAGTTCATGGCGGTGCTGCTTGTATCGCTCGCTGCGCTCGCGTTCAAACATAAGTCCCAATTTATTTTCAATAAAAAACTGAATGACTGACAACGCATGATTTTTACTTGTCGAAAATTCAAAAACTTCGGAGCACACGATGCTTCTCCGTTAATATGTAAAAGCAAAATTGAGAACATATTTTAGGCATAAAAAAGTAGGCTTAAAACTTTTTTGGTACATGTATCATCAAATACTCAGGTCCTCATAGCATCCCATCTTAATTGATTCTGCTGAATGCTAAGTGTGTTCTGAGAGTACTTATATTATTATTCAAACCTCAACATGTAAAGTGGTCCATTATGAGTAGCCAATATAATCGTGTCCTCGTCATACTCAATGGCCTTCTTTACACTGGTGCCGACTGGCAGATTTACTGGATACTGCTTCTCAAAAGTTTTAATATTATCATCATATCCCGAGAAAAGAATTGCGGGGAACCCTTCGGATGTGCCCATGAGGTGGCTGGCATGCTGATCGTGACTACACACTAATAAACTTCCACCAAGAATATGCTCTAACCACAGTGTTTGATTTGTAGGGCTCAGCTGAGCCACGTCCGGCAGCTTTATCTGTTCATAAGCCTCAGGGCCTGATAGCATAATATACGTTGCAAGCTCTGATAGGTGGTATTCTTTTTTAAGTGCACTCTTATTGTTGGTTAATTGTTCAAGGTCAGAGACTTGGCTGAAAGAATGATAACCGCTGTGCTTCTTTCGAATGGAGGGTACCTGACGCTCTAAGTCTGATTTAGCAGCGAAAGGAATATCAGCACCTCCATAATTTTCAAATATAATTGGGTCAATAAAATCATTATCATCAAAATCACCTAAGTAAAGCGAGACTGGCCCTTGCCTCCATTGGGTATTAATCCCCAAATTAGAAAAGCTGTAGTCCGGCATCCCATCGTCATTCAGATCAGCGATTTCGATGTCACGATACTGACCAATTGGAATAGAGAATAAGTCCAGGTCACTTGCTACAAAACTACTATCACCATCATAGTCCAATACGCGCAGACCCATCCATTCTCCAGTAACTAATAATTCCTCGACACCATCACTATCAATATCCAACCAGCTGGCATCTGTTATCATACCAAGCTTAGATCGGTGGGCGATTCGCACTCCGTGCCCTTGCTGATTCTCTAAGATAAAACTGACTGGAGCTACACCATAGGCTCCAGGCACATTGAGCGTTCCGACAAACATATCGTCGAAGCCATCTTTATTGTAATCGGCTATACTGATCGTGGAGCCGTTCATATGAGGTAGCGAGACCGGTAAGCGCTTAAAATTTCCCTTTCCATCATTGATGTAGATACGATCTTGTAATGCCTTATCTAATTGATTTTTATCATTGCCCCCACTGATGACATAGAGGTCTTGGTGACCATCTCCATTATAATCTAATAAGGCAGCGTCGACATCCTCATAATAAGCATCAGTTTGAAATACTTGCTGTGCTGCTTGTCGAAATGCATAGTCAGGTGCGCCCATGAGTAATTGAGGCGCTTGCCCCCTCGCACCTCCAAGATAGATATCCCCGTATCCGTCCTGATCAAAGTCGTGGCTGATAAAAGCTGGTCCTTCAGCTGCATAACTTCTCGGCATCAGCGGTTCATTTTCCAAATCATTATATTCATTCTCAACATGTGAGACAGGTAATTTTTGCAATGTAAATGGCGAATCCAAGCCACAAGTCTTCTTGCCGCGAGATGTTTCGGTCGCTGCCTTAATGACTTTGTGTCTCTGGTCAATGCTTACATTATATAATACTTGGGCAGTTCTATCTGGCCACGTGATTTCTACAGAATCAATCTTAGGGATGTCACCAAGACCAAAATGAACCAAGTGGCTACTAGACGACTGAAAGCCCCTTGTGGTGACAGCTTCTCGCATCTGCTGCTGACCACCAGCATGTACTCTGATGATGGTACCTTTAGTAGTAGTCTGACGCGCATCGCTCAGATGAAATGAAACGAAGTGCTGCGTGGATTGGCTTTTTAATATGGTCGGTCGATCATTAATATTATTGCTGACGATCTCTAAAATGCCATCCTGATCCAAGTCTGCATAAGCCGCTCCATTAGAATAAGTAGGAGAGCCAACTTTAGAATGATTCAATTCCGAAAATTTAAAATCTTGTTGCTGAGTGAAGAGAATATTTTCTAGTGCCAAGGCGGGCATTTTATCTATTAATCTCTTATGATATTGATCTATCGTTTCTTCAGGCAGATGTCGGTTATTTGGTGTATTTATGAAGTTAATATAATCCAAGTCATTGGGTCGTTTTACAATGCCATTAGAGATGAAAATATCATTAGTACCATCATTATTGTAATCCTGTATGAGCGGCGACCAGCTCCAGTCCGTGGCAAAGGTACCTGTCAGATATGCCCAGTCAGTCAGTCTCTCCTCACAGTGATTGATTAACAAATGATTTCGCGCATACTGTTTATGAAATCCGAAATCTTTTTTAATCTTGGCAATTACTTCTGAATCATTACCACCCGACTTTAATCTTATCTGCGGATCATAGGGCATCATATCTGTGGTAAATAGATCAAGCCTGCCATCTTGGTTCAGGTCAGCCGCATCTACGCCCATGGTAAACTGCGAGCTGTGATCTACCCAGGAGCCGATAGACTCCTTAAAGCTCTTATCCTGCTGATTAATGTAGAGATAATCATTCTCATGAAAGTCATTGCCTACGTAAATATCAGGATAGCCATCAGCATTTAAATCAGTCGTCGTCACTGCCAGGCCATAGCCCAACGCACTACTGTAGATGCCCGACTCGGCGGTGATATCTTTAAATTTGTAAGCTTCAGCTTTGCCCATATTTTCATATAACCGATCTCCCGATCTTGGGTCAGCTATAGCCCTCTTAGTGATCGAACCATAACTGGAAGTACTGTGCTCGGTATGATTGAGCAGGTACATATCTAAGTCGCCATCCAAGTCCATATCGAAAAATGATGCTTGTGTAGAATATCCAGAAAAATCCAACCCATGCTCGCCAGCAAGTTCAATAAAGCTGCCGTCGCCTTGATTAATATAAAGAAGATTGTGTGTGCTCTCATCATTAGAAAAATCTACCTGACAAACATGTATATCCAAGAGTCCATCCTGATTAATATCGTCGATGCTCACGCCAGAGGACCAGCTGCTGTCTTGCTGAATACCTGCAGATGAGCTGATATCCTCAAATTGGAGATCACCCTTATTTCTGTAAAGCTTATCGGGACCTTGATTAGCAGTGAAATAAATGTCTTCCAGGCCATCCTGGTCAATATCGCCAATGGCCACGCCTCCCCCATTATAATAATAGAGGTATTCTATAATGTTTAGGTCTGGCCGATAGTGTAGCTGATTAATGAATTCGATATTATTTTCAGCTTCAATAAAATGTGACGGGGTGGGGTTTGTGTCATCAGTATCGGGATTGCAGTGCATGCAACATAGTGTCAACAAGATCAGGAAGAATGATCCACTGGTAACGCGCATATGTATAATTTTCCTGTTCACAGTTTTAGGTGGATTGAGTCCGTATGCTTAGTCACAAGATACCCTAAATATGCCTACACTGCACTTGCTAAGTAGTCGTCAATAATCTACTTCTTCAATTATTTTAAAGTTTTTTATTGGCATTAAATTCTACAAAATTGATTATTAAAAAATCCAAAGTTTAAAACGTAAGAATATGCGTGATAAGACTAATTGAGATGTCCACTAATTGTTAAACTTCTATTGCACACATGATTATCTATCTCGCCAAATAGAAAAGGTGACTACTGCGCAGGCAATGAATTAGTTACACTATACCTGTCATTATAATAAGCAAATTTAATGTGAAGCATCATAAAATAATGTGTCTCCATACAATAGTTCAACGACGCTGCTCTCTTTCTGCGAATACCATTTTACACGCATGATTATTCTAATTGATGATTTTCAAATAAATGCCTCAACTGCTTGTTTCACTTAGGGCTTAAAGTGCTGCTCTTTAATCTGAATGTCAGCACTGAATCATCATTCCTAGCGACCAGTATTCGATCTTGCATGGCTCTAATCTCCCTTATCTGACCATCCACTTTAAATCCAGAATCTTTAGCTGGTATTGCACTGAATGTCCCTCCTTCATTGGTGAGGATCTGTCCGTAGCTTGCGTCGTAGATACCCGCTTCTGGCAGCACCCCATAGAGATTACCCCCAGTGAGGATATCTATGTCTCCATCAAGATCAACATCCATAGTCTCTATGGCATACATCGGGGTCAACTGGGCTTCTGCTGGCAAAACGTAGGTCGTAAACTCAGTACCTGATTCATGCTGGATCAGATACATAGATCGGAGTTCATTCACTTCCAAAACTAATGCGTCGTCCAATATGTTGCTAGAAAAAATGTCTTCCATGGTCGCTGACTTATACGTCTCATAGTCAGGTATTTGTTTACTGATGGATTTAATCTGACTGGTTAGGTTATGCCTTAATGCATAAGGGTATGTGTTACCGTCATCTGAGACATATGCCAGGACGCCTTCTTTAGATCCATTGTTATCAAAGTCTTTGTAGAACAACTTTATGGGCTGCTCAGCTGTCGCCGAAAATCTCGAATTAAGTCCATGATTACCCGCAATGAGATCAGGCTTACCATCATCGTTCAGATCAGCGATGTGCAGCTTCTTCCACCACCCTGTAGCATCCGTGTGGCTGCCTATTAGCTCCTCGAAGCCATTAGTTTTATTAAGAAATATACGGATGGGCATAAACTCACCGACAACTACCAAGTCATCCCTACCGTCTTGATCCAAATCCACGAAGGCTGCATCCGTAATCATACCTATATCAGTCAGTGATGGGAGTAAGCTCTGCGTCGCTACGCTAAAGTTAGCCCGACCATCATTGAGCAATAGATAGCCACTACCTGGAGCACCATACTGACCGATCTTCACCCGCTCGCCGATGAATAAATCCAAATCACCATCTTGATCTACATCAGCCGAGCTGACGCAAGCTGTACTGATGTTAGCCTGCTCTCTGGGAAGTCGTTGCTTGGATAAGGTAAAACTACCCTGACCATCATTAATCAGTAAGTGATCATATAAAAGAGGGGAGAATGGGCTGACATCTACTCCACCGCTGGCAAGATACATGTCCAGCAGGCCATCTCCATTAAAGTCTGCAATCTCTACGTCAGTATGCTCAGCGTCCAATAATGCTATATCTCCATCTACCTGCTGTATTCTCTCCGATGCAGTGCCTAAGTCGTACACGACCTGAGTGTAGCTACCCTTCGCTCCTGTGAGGATTACATCAATAGATCCGTTTTGATTTAGGTCAGCGATCGCCATGGCAGGTGACTCTTTGCTCATCATATGGTAAATCAGACGCTCCCGATTAAAGTCGCTGAATTGGTTTTCGACGTGCGCCAGCGTGAGGGTGTCAGGCATATTCACTAGCGTCTGCATGGTGGGTGGTGCAGGCTGAGCTAAGCTGGCAGAAGCTATAGATAGTTCGATATCTTGATTAGCCTGCACGTCAGTAAGCGAAGAGACCAGCTGCCCATCCCACCATACCGTGATATCTGCAGTCTCTGCCTCTCCCAGACCAAATATGAGTCGCTGGTCAGAACTGGACTGAAAGCCTCTTGCTGACTGAAGCTCCTGGCTGATGGTCACACCATGATCAAGCGTAAGCTGCACGACAGCTCCTATCGCCAAAGTATTTTGCTGCTTACCGACAAGGCGGATACTAAGGTAATTAGATCCATTCTGCGTAGCTTGATTTTGATAGATGCTCGCAGGCATATTTACATTATTAATGACTAAGTCTAAATCTCCATCATTGTCCAGATCCCCATAAGCAGCTCCATTTGAGAAGCTTGGAATATCTACATCATCATCATGAATTCTTTCGAAGTGAAGGTCTGTTTGATTTAAGTAAAAATGATTAGGTATTGGATTAGATGGGATAATGTCTATCAATTCTTTATAATTCACTCCTTTATCATTTATCACTGAAGCCATGACCTGCTCATTCGCGATGTAGTTCAAGTAATCTTGGTTGGTCAAATCTTTGTAGATGCCATTTGCGATGAATAGGTCCTTTTGTCCATCATTATCTAGATCAAAAATAAGAGCTCCCCAGCTCCAGTCTGAAGCCTCCACTCCCGCATACCTCCCGATTTCGCTGAAGCTACTATTCCCCTGGTTGAGGTGAAGCGTATTTCTAGTGAACTGGTGGTGATATCCGTTCTTTACGTTAAATTGATATTTATTCCAGTCTTCAAAGGTGGTCACTGACTTCAGTCGCTCTCTGTCGCTGGGCAGCATCTCAGTGACAAAAATATCCTGATATCCATCATTATTGAAGTCTGCCATGTCAGCGCCCATGGATGCTCCACTGATACTGGTCATCTGGTCGGTCAGACTCTCCGCGAAGGTGCCGTCTTGCTGATTGATATAGAGATAGTCCCTTTCAAAAAAGTCATTGGAGATAAATATATCGGGCCAGTGATCGCGATTGACATCACCGACTGTAATGCCTAATCCAAAGCCAATGACACTGCCATAGATGCCCGCCTCCTCACTGACATCGGTAAAGGTGGCACCATCATTACGCAGTAGCTTATCTCCTCCTGCTGCATCGCGCTTGTTGCGTTCATTCTTTCTAAGATTGAAGCTGCCAATGGCTTGAAAAGAGTTATTTAGCAAATAGACATCCAGGTCTCCATCCTGATCATAGTCAAAAAATGAAGCGTGGGTAGAGTAGCCCTGATCATTTAGTCCATAGGCCTCAGCAGACTCCACGAAGGTCATGTCCCCTTGATTAATAAAGAGTTCATTTTCTTTATTGTCACCCGCTACATCGCCTGAATTACACACATATATATCGAGGTACCCATCAGCATTAATATCCACCATGGTGGTGCCTGTGGACCAGGCTCTGCTGCCTTGTACACCGGCGGATGCAGTGATGTCTTTAAATGTAAAGTCTCCCTGGTTTAGATAGAGTCGATTGCTGTCTTGATTAGACGTCAAGTAGATGTCAGCCAGTCCATCTTGATTAATGTCACCTATCGACACCCCTCCACCATTGTAGAAGTTTCTGTACTTATAGACATTAAATTCATTCGTGTATTGTAAGGTATTTTGGAAGTCTATGCCCAGCTTGTCATTGTCCATAAGCTTCATCATTATTGGCTGCTCTGGCTTCTCCTCCTGGCAGGCAGTCATGATACTGATGACCAATAAAAGATGTATATGGCGATACATTAAGAAGAGGCTTTAGATGATAATTTGTACCGTAAATCCTCGATCTTCACGACCACGTCTTTCGTGTCTTTCGGGTACATTAAGATCTGCCTGTTGCCGTCTATCTTGATGTAACTGTATAGGTCATGCTGACCAAGAGATACCTGAATAAAGTCGTTGCCAGGGAAGAGATCTGCGTAATACTGCTGCAGACTTGTCATCAGCTCATCTGCGTGATAGTCATCATTCCACACAGCCCATTTAGGGTAACTGAACTGAAAGTCCATGCCTCGCAAGATTTTATCATCGTCAAATATCCCATAGAATAGCATTTCTATTTTATCTTCTTCACCGTCAATCGTATGTGGTTCTATGATGTACATCGCATATTGATTCTTGGGACCCTGTGATATTTTTTGCTCCTTATTGAGTAGCCAGCAGGTATCATAAAACTCCTTTCTGGTCTGCCCAAAGGATAAGCCAAACATGAGTGATTCGTGGTGCACGCCAGAATTCATCTCACGCTTCACGTACTGATCATACTCTGACTGGCAGCTCAAAATACCTACCGTAATACATAAATATAGTATCATCTGCTTCATTGATTCTCCAGCTTGATGTGATATTGATATAGTTTCTGATTCCTAAGCCCGACCAGGTATTCATCTGCAGAGATAGGCAGGATACTATTGATCTCACCCTTTATACCGAGCTGATGCACGGCCCCGCAGGAGTAGCCTTCTGATGATTCACTACCCAAAATTAGCAAGCCAGAAGAGGCATCGTTGCGACCATACTGAGGTTTAAAATTATAATGGTTACCTCCTAATAAAATATCATTGATTCCATCAGCATTAACATCCTGCACGGCTATCGCGTGCATAGATGAATGTTGCGCTGATTCGGGAAGCTCCTTCTTGATGAAGCGACCCTGATCGTTGAGGAAGAGACAAGACTCGAGTAGCTCTAATGACTGTATGTGATCAGCAGGTAGGTCTACCAGATCGGCGAGAGATGCAGCGGCATAATCGCTGTATTGGTCAAATTTCTTTTTGATGATGGGTACCCGCATGAATAGCTCCTCGAAATCTTGGACTGGGTAATACTCACCGTCTAGATATTGTAGTAGAATTTGCTCCACCTTACCATTGCCATCAATATCCTTAACGAGCAGTGCATGGTCTAATTTGAAGTAGCTGTTACGTCCCAGGTTACCTGCAATCATATCTTGATCTCCATCTTGATCGATATCCACCATGTGTATCGTTTGCCATAGTCCTCGTGTGTGATCAAGATTGTACTCTTGGGTCACATCCACGATACCAGACTGATCATAGCTAAATACTTTAATCCCCATCCATTCGCCAGCTACTATGATCTCTGATCGGCCATCTCCATCCAAATCCGCCATAGCTGAAGAGGTCAGCGTCCCTAAGTCCAATAAGGCATCATGCTTAAGAGCTGTATAAGCTCCTTGTTGATTATTAAGAAAGATGTAAAGGCTGCCAGGCATACCATAGATGTTATCAGCCATCAGCTCTGTGGCTGCCAGATCCGTATATCCATCTCCATCAATATCGCCAGAAGAGACACTGCTGGTGATGACAGGTTTTTCGAATTGTATGGCCTGTTGCTGTAGGGTAAATTGATTATGGCCATCATTGAGCAAGAGCTGATCATGCAGCTCAGTAGAGTACGGAGTGAACATCCGCGATCCATGTGCTAGGTAGATGTCAAGATCTCCATCGTTGTCAATATCTAATAATTCAATATCGCTCACGTATGCATATGAAAGCTTTTTTTCATCAACGAGATGTCTTGACTGCTTCTGACTGAAAGTAGAGATAGAGCTTTGGCTCCCTTTAGTTCCGCCAATCACTATTGATCTTATGCCAGCTGGGTCTTGCATCACGGCTGTGACTGGCTCTGGCAATGCATACATATAGGGTATCAGCGGGTCTCGATTAAAATCACTTGATAGAGCTCGACTTCGATCGAAGTCAAAACTATCCTTTAGTATGACTCTCATATCTGAATCGCGCAAGGTAGGTGGCTCGTAGAGTGGTATGTCAATACCTTGCTGAATCGTGTGGTATTCATTTAGCAAGAGATCAGTGAATAATTCTTGCTCTCCATTTGGCCATCTTATCAGTACACTGTCCAAGACGCTGACATCTCCCAGGGCTAGACTTAGCTGCGGAGAAACAGAACTTTGAAAACCACGGTAAGGCATCTGTTCTACCATCATCGCGCCATCACTGTGATAAGCTATGATTTTGGCTCCTACCGCATAGACATTTTGATCAGAAGATCTGAGATTGAAACCGATCCAGTTTTGGTCTATAGCCGTATTCTCTAAGATAAAGGCGAGATCATCAACATTAGAAACCACCAGATCGAGATCTCCGTCATTATCGAGGTCTCCATAGGCGCTGGCGTTACTGAAGCTAACTGGCATATTAGTCCAAGTATCTGACTGATCGGAGAATGAACCGTTTCCTTTATTTCTGAACAAAGCATTTTGTACACGTTGCGATGGCATCAGATCTATAAGTTCAGATAGAGCGTTTCGCTTATCTCTCAGTATTTCTGCGAGCTTGCCTTGATCAGACATGTAGTTAAGATAGTCCCGATCCAATAGGTCCTTACCGATCCCATTACTCACGAATAAATCCTTATGCCCATCCATATCAATATCAATAAATAGTGGAGCCCAGCTCCAGTCAGTCGCCTCCATGTCATTCATGCGAGCCAGCTCAGTGAAACCATAATCTTGGTTGTTTTGAAAGAGCATATTTCGGGGAAACTGATGGTAGTAGCCACTTTTCTGGGCGCTGCTATACTTTTCCCAAGAGTCATAGACTGCCTTTGTTTTTTTTCTGGCTGCTGTCTTAGGCAGCATCTCAGCAACAAAGATATCAGGTGTCAGATCATTGTTATAGTCAGCTGCGTCTACCCCCATTGATCCGAGAGGAAAGCTGGCAAAATAACTTTCTCCCAACTCCTTAAAACCCTTACCCGATTGATTTAAGTAATAATAGTCCTTTTCAAAAAAATCATTTCCTACGTATATATCGATGTATCCATCAAGATTAAAATCACTGGCAGCTATACCGAGTCCGAAGCCAATGTTACTGCTGTAGAAACCGAGATCGCTGGTCATATTAACGAAAGTGCCCTCTTGATTTATTAAAAATTGATTGCCGTCTTGGCTAGCTACCTCTCTTTGACCTTTTACTAAGTCGTATGTTCCCACGCTCCTTAGAGAATTATTCAGTAGGTACACATCTAAATCTCCATCCCTATCAAAGTCTAAAAAAACAGCATGGATAGATAAGCCTATGATATCTAAGCCATATTCTGCTGCCTGATCTTCGAAAATGAAGTCTCCTTGGTTGATAAATAGCTGATTCCGACGATTCTTATCTGACGGAGGTCCAGCCTTGCATATATATATATCCAATAGACCATCAGCATTGATATCCACCATGCTGACGCCTGTGCACCAGCTACCAGCAGAAGCCGTGTTGGATCTTTCAGTTACGTTTTTAAATTTAAAATCACCTAAATTTTGATAGAGCTGATTATCCACTTGATTACCTGAGAAGAATACATCATCCAAGCCATCATTATTAAGATCCCCAATCGCGACACCAGATCCGTTATAAAAGTTACGGTAAGTATAGGGATTAATAGAATCAGTATACACGAGCTGATTATCAAAATTAATTCCGGTATCAGTCCTCATAAGAAGCAGGTAGGAGTGGTCCTCTACATATTCTTGACATCCTGCCAGCAGCATTAGGATTATGGTGATTATAAAGAATAATAATCGCATGATTCAGTAGACGAAAAAAGGGGTTGTTTTTTTGATAAAACAACCCCTTAGTCAATATTTATGATTGTCTGGATTTAGTACCCAGGATTCTGCGTCAGTGTTCCATTAGCAGCTTGAATCGCATCGAATGGGATCGGAAAAATATTCACTTGTGGATCAGAAGCTGGCTTCTCCCACCATGTGCCATTGTACTCATCGAATCTTATCAAGTCTGTACGTCTGACAGACTCAGCGAACATCTCCCTGCCTCTCTCCGCTAAGAAACTCTCAGCAGTAATTCCAGACATAGGTGATACTCCAGCTCTGGCTCTTATCACATTCACATCTGGCTCTGCAAGGGACCAGTCACCGGCAGCTCTCGCTCTCGCTTCTCCTCTGATCAGATACACCTGTCCGAGTCTGATGACAGGGTAGTCATTATCCATCTCAGGTCTTCCTAAAATCTTGTAACTAAACTTAGCAGGTCTGGCTCCAGCCTCACGTAGATAGTTAGGTGCAAGCTCATTAATCTGTGGCGTATAATTTAGCACGATGTCTTCATCATCAGCTGCAAAGTCTAAGATAGCCGATCCACCGAAATCTGTTTGAGGCCCAACTAAGAAATTATTAGCCTTTCTCTTATCACCATCCTCATAAGAATTATAGAATTCTTCCAGCGTCGCATAACCATTCCAAGGTTGAGAGTCAAAGTTGTAGGTAAACTGAGATGAATAATGAAGATTCATCATGGCGAAATTCATCCCAGCTGCATTGACCTCATCATATTCTATTGTAAAAATATGCTCTGGATTGCCCTCATTATTCGCAGCAAATACTGCTGCGTACCCTTCCAGCATGTCTGGATCTGAATCGACAGCGGGTCTCTTCCCTAAGTTAGTCACAGAACATCCGTCGCCACATAGTTGGTAAGCGCCACTATCAATGATGTAAGAGGCCGCTATATCAGCTTCATCATATCTTGCAGTACCTGTATACACTTCGGCATTCAAATATAGTTTAGCCAATATTCCTAAAGCACCATAAGTATTGAGACGATATGCATTACCATCAACGCCGAGCGGACTGTTTGATAAATCCATATCTCTTGAAATACTACTGACTCCGAGAGCAGATAGAAGCTCACTCTCTACAAAGTTAAATACCTCTTGTCTATTGATTTGTGGAGCATCAGTTCCAGGAGCGGTCACTACTTTGACATTGCCAAACATATCTAATAATCTAAGGTAAAAATAAGCTCTCAAACTTCTCATCTGTGCTTCGCCGTTTGCATCTAAGCCCCCAGCTAATAATTCATTAGCGGCATTAATTCCGCCATAAGCTTGATTCCATGTGTTGTTGATAATGCCATTAGTCGCATCATATGTGTGCTGGTGCATCTGAATGAGAATACCACCATCAAACCAGTCACCACCTTTAGCACCAATGACCATCTCATCGGAGGGTAACTCTTGCATGCTGTAATAACCAAAGTGGCCTGCTGATCCATCTCTGAGCTTACCAAAAGCTCCGGCTAATGGACCACCTCCTTGACCTGGTCCGCCAGTCGATATCCCATCTATGGATATATCCTCTGTAATTTCACCTACTAAATTCTCCTCTAAGTCTGTGCAAGAGTAAGCTAAGAGTAGTGAAGCCGCTATGAGTAAAAAAATTGAAAATTTATTCATCATTAATTCTATTTAGAATTTTTTTTAAAAATTTACTGACACTCCGAGTGTCACTGATCTTGCTGCGAAATAGTTATTTCTTCTGTCTAGTCCTGGTGATAAGGGGTCGGCTCCTGCATCAAAATTAGCAGCTCGATCACCATTACCCGCTGAACCTAAGTCTGTCAGAGCTGGTTCAGGATCTGTACCTGTGTAGCTCGTTATGACGATAGGGTTACGCACATTTAGCGTCACGCCGATTGATGAAAAAGCATCATTATTAGCTAAGTCAAATGTTCTACCTATCGTCAGGTTATCTAACTTTATGAAGTCTGCCTTCTCAACGTATAAAGAACTAAAACGTGCCTCAGTTAAGTTTGGTTGTCTCAGGTTCGTATTTACGTAGTTATAAGAGGATTGAGAGGCGATAATAGGTTCGTAGAATGCTCTGAAAGTATTGACAAGACTGTGTCCGAAAGCACCTCTTATGAACGCATTGACAGACCAGTCGCCTATGGTCAGGCTGTTATTCCATCCTAACTCTAAATCAGGGATACCATTACCTAAAACTGCAAAGTCAGCATCATCATCTAATGCTTGAGCTTGGCCAGTATTGAGCATGCCATCACCATTAATATCCGCCAGTCTCGCCGTTCCATCATCATTTACCCCTTCAAATACAGGGCCCCAGATCGTACCGATCTCCTCTCCCACAGCGACTTTAATGACTGCGGTAGAATTCTGGCCCGGAGAACCCAAATTCGCTCTAATGCTATTATTTTGCACAAACTCATCAAGGACCGTTTTATAGGTAGATAATACTATACCTGTAGTCCATTCGAAATTATCTGTTCCAATCATATCTACATTCAAAGCTACTTCCAGGCCTTTGGTATTAAGCTTGCCAGCATTTTCTATTCTATTGTCCACACCGAACTCTGTGATGTCAACTGTACGAGATAGTATGAAATCAGAAATATCTCTGTTGTATACATCAATGGTACCTGATAATCTACCTGCACCAAATTCCACACCCAAGTTAGTTTCTGCTTTCTGCTCCCATTTAAGATCAGGATTGGCAGCTCGCTGTAGGGTTGTCGTAACTCCTCCTGATGCGTCATTATTAATCTGTCTGATCTCCTGAGAAAGGCCTGTCTGGCCTGGCAAAGCTCCAGTAACGCCATAGCCGAGTCTGACTTTCAAGAAGTCAAATCCTCCAAGATCAACAAATTCATTCACGTCAATACCTACTCCAAGTGATGGAAATAGACCCCATCTGTTTTCGGCTCCTAACTTAGATGATCCTTCTCTTCTGATGGATGCATTTAGAAATATACCATCATTCAATACTACGTTAGCTCTACCAAAAAATGCGATGATCTTATCATCAGGACTTGCGTTAGTACCCGCTCCTATGAAACCTTCATTTTGTAAATCTTGTGATGCTTCTATCTGATTAGAAAAATCAAGATCATTATTCGGGAAATCTCCAATAGTCAAGAATTGATCCTGAAAATTTAATTGTTGGTATGAATAACCTCCAATTAAAGTCAAGCCTACGCCTTCACTGAGTGTTGAAGTATAAGTACCGAATATTTCATATAGATTGAATGAATTTCTCTGATCGTATAAAGTTGTCGATCCTTTTCTGGTCGGTGATGTCGCGCCTCCCCTAAATAGTGAGGTCGTAGGGTAATACTCTTTCGTGTCTAAGGATACAGACTGCTGAGCTATCCGACCGCTTAATTTTAAATTATCTGTAATATTATAGTCAGCATTGGCTCCGTAATTAAATTCTCTTCTTTGTCCAGTGTTCGTATTCTGCTGAATCACCGACACAGGATTAAAACTGTCAAAAAGACCTAAAGTCTCAAAAAATCCTCCGAACTGATCTGAATTAAATTGGAAAGGAGCATCTGCACCATTTATTGGGGCCGTCGGATTGTAGATGACAGCATATCGCAACGCCTCTTGAAATCCAAACTGTTGATCTTTCTTTGTGAAGGATGTATTAAAAGCAAGATTCAATTTATCATTCAGCGCTCTGGTAGAGAAATTGAGCCTCGTGTTGAATTGATCAAAGCCAGTATTCTTTAGAATGCCGTTTACTTCTCTAAGGTTAGCTGATACTCTATATGAAGAAGCTCCTGAACCACCTGAAGCGGCTATGTTATGGATTTGGGTGAGTCCATTCTGAGTTACTGCTCCTAGCCAGTCTGTATCACTGCCTAAATCGGTCCCTCCAGTCGCGATAAATTCTTGTGCATTCATCACTTTGATGCCATTCACTGGAGATGAAGTGCCCAACTGACCGTTATAGCTGATCTTCATCTGTCCTTCTTTTCCACGCTTAGTGGTTACCAAAATGACTCCAGAGGATCCTCTTGAACCATAGATTGCAGCGGCAGACCCATCTTTTAGGACATTTATATCTTGTATATCATTAGGATCCACATTATCTAATGAAGCGCCTACGATACCGTCTACTACGATAAGTGGCTCTGCACCAGAACCTACTGTAGAGATTCCTCTCAGCCTGATGGTGCTTGATGAGTTAGGGTCACCACCTCTATTATACACTTGAAGACCAGCCACCTTGCCCTGTATCAGCTCGGCAGGATCACTTATAGGTCCTTTGTTAAATTCTTCTGCGTCAAGTTTGACCACGGCTGAAGTGACTTCTTTTTGCCGCTGCGAGCCATATCCTGTTACGACAATCTCATCAAGTAATTCGCCATAAGACATGCCTATGTTGACGATATTACTCTCACCGAGAGGTACGCGCTGCGTGGAAAAACCTGCATAAGAGATTTCCAAGACATCGTAACCATCAGGAACTGTCAGTGTGTAGTTACCATCGAGATCTGTGATGGCTCCAGTAGATGTGCCACTGACCAAGACATTAGCTCCGATGAGTGGTTCGTTAGTTCCTGTATCTGTAATCGTACCTGTAATGGTTCTTTGAGCACTGAGGCTCATAGAAAACAGGACAAAAAAGAGACAGAAACCCAAAGATGTAAACAGTTTTTTCATGTGTCTAATTCTAAATTAGGGTTAGTAGATAGTGATTAATGTACTCAAGACAGTAACTATTTTCGATTACCGCCTAGCTATTATACACAAGTTTGTAGTACAGAGAAAGGAATACAATAATTCTTTTCTGCTTTAATTACCGTAAACGATTTCGTAATGTATATCTGAAGAGAATTTTAACAAGTCTCCCCCATTTTAATGACCTAAGTCCCCATGCTTCAATGAATTAGCATATTTTCTATCTTTGAATAAGTATGAAGATATATAGCCTTACCACCGTCGACAGCAATACGTGCAGCGCTCATGGCTAAAGATGCTCGACTCATAGATATAGCCAATGCTCTGAATATTTCTATCACTACAGTATCGCGGGCTCTAAATGACAAAGATGATATCAGCCAAAAAACGAAAGCTGCTGTGCTGGAAGTAGCAGAGATGTTAGACTACAAGCCCAATAGATTAGCTATTTCACTGCGTAAAAAGAAGGTATTCAACGTCATTGGCGTTGTCTTACCCAACGTAGATCATTACTTCTTCTCCACAGTATTAAAAGGTGTCATGTCGAAGGCTCACCTGAATAACTACCTTGTTATAGTGGGGGAGTCATCTCAGGACAATCAGAAGGAGAAAGAAATATTGGATGAGTTCATCAGTTATGGAGTATCTGGGATCCTTATAGCCCCTACTAAATACTCCTCTTTCGAGGCAAATTTCGCTTACCTGAAGCAACAGCGCGTCCCTTGCATTTTTATGGATCGGACCTATGATGATCACGACACCAGCTTTGTGAGGAGCGATGATTATCAAGGAGCTTTTTTAGCCGTGACTCACCTTATCGAAATGGGCTATCAAAGAATCGCACACATAAAAAGCTCTGATGGATGGTCAATCGGCACTGAGCGCGCCAGAGGCTACCTGCAAGCTCTTAAAGATCATGAGCTGGCCTATCCCAGTGAATTCATCAAATCATCAGATACAGCGACAAAAGAAGATGGATATAAGCTGACTGCAGAATATTTTAACATGGATACCCCACCCGATGCGATATTTACGGTAAATGACGATGTCGCCGCAGGTGTGTATGAATATGCTCACCAGCATCAGATCGATATTCCGACGCAGCTGGGTGTGGTGGGATTCAGCAATTCTGTCTTGTCATCCATACTCATCCCTAAACTGACTACCGTAGAACAGCTCGGTGAGCAAATGGGAGAGACAGCTTTCGACTACTTTTTCCAGATAAAAAAAGATAAGCGGAATAGCTTTCAGAAGACCTTTGAGTCTAAGCTTATAATCCGAGAGTCAAGCTTAGGTTTACGCTGATCGTCGAGTCCTCTGAAGAGATTTCTACATGCTGTTATTACTCTGTATTTACTATAATTCAGCCATTCCTAATTTTGTCATATTTACCATATTGACTAAGTCTGAGGCACACTGTAAAGTGCGCTGCCTTGTAATGTTCTTTTAAAATCTGTTATGCATTTAGAATTAGGTAGGGGATCATACGTGACCAGTGTGTGTTTTAATGACATATCAGGCATGTAAGCTTTATGGATCGAGCTTTTCAATAGGCAATACTAACTTGACTAATAGTTTCTGTCTGGTATTGCTTAAAACTATAATTTAGGGACGCCTTTATTAAAGCTGATAGAATGATCTACGTATGCCTATAAAGACAAAAATCATAATCGTATAAATTAAAAAAAAAGGTAAAATAGCCGCCTTTAGACCTAAGACTAGCATCATAGCAATGATGAGTAATTGGAATCCTAATCCAAAGGTAGAAACACATGACATTAACCAATTAGGCAATATTCTCCCCTCACTCGCCTTACTATCCAGAAGATAGATGGAGTAATCGAATACGCCATACAGTAATTTATACAGACCAAATAAAATATTCACTTGCTGCTGTGATTCGCCTTTTAGTGCCATGGGCACGTGATTTTCAAAGATTCGACTAGTCGTGTCACCATCAAGTTTGTTACGTAAGATGACATAGTAATAATTATAAAGTGTGCCCTGCAACTGAAGGCCTAAAAATGCTACAATCGCCATCCAAACAGGAGAGTCTGTGATGAACCAGATCATGGTAAAGATTAATGCATTCAATATAATATCAGCTACTGAATCTAAGTAGCGACCTGTATAGGAGGGAGTATTATTAATACGTGCTAACTCACCATCAGCTGCGTCAAGGATAGACTTTAATATTAAAAAGAAAGCAGCTGCCCAGAAATAGCCTTCGGCAATACAGTATAAGGCTATCATACCAGAGATAATAAAGCCTATTGTGACGTGGATTGGCGTGCACACTGTATCCTTTAAAGCATTAGCAATGATGATAGCTAAAGGCCTCCCATAATCAGATAAATCAAGAAATTTATGCTCTTTTGGTAATTTGGACATCTTATGATATAGTGAACGACCTGAATAGTATCACCCTAAAAAGCTGCAAAGATACGCTTAAAAGAAGCACTGATATTGTTTTTAACTTAAAGCTTATTTAGGCTGTCATTGGTCATCTTTTAGCATATAGCAAATTCTCAAATTGTGTCTACTCACAATCACCAAACCAATGAATGCTATGTCAAGCCCTATATTTTTTTTGAGTCTGATCAGTTGTGATCATATTTTCAGAGCTCTTTCTGGCTATCTCTTCTATGTTAACTTTTGCCTCATGAATACTAAAGGGTTTTAGAATTTTAGGTCCAAGCCCAGTAAAAAGTTTCTCTCAGCTTGAGGGTAGTAATAATTCTCTGTGATCTTACTTCCGAAAATATAGCTGAAGGTATAGCCGTTAGAGGAATATCGTTCTGACAATACATTATTGATCATCAGCTTAACACTGGCATGTTTTAAAAATCCCTGATCTGATAATCCATAAGCCAGAATCAAATCATTCACCCAGTAAGCGTCTAAAGTTCTGTCTTCATTAGAAGTATTATCTAAATACTGCTCTCCCACAAATTTACTCTGCCATGTGACACTGGCACCGCTCATCGGAAGATAGGTCAATCGATGACCAGCAATAAAGCTGGGGCTAAATGCTATATCGGTGTCGATCATAGTGGTCTCCACAAGTGAGAAGTCAGCAAAATCCACCACCACATCATTGAATTCACTAATTCTATTTTGACTGATTGTGACATTTGGTGACCACATCAGCTGATCACTCAGCTGCCAGTCTAAAGCTACTTCGAGACCCAATCGATAACTATCCGCTACATTCGTCCTGACTGCCTCACCTACGTCATTCACTGCGCCTGTGACGACGAGCTGATTTTTATAATCCATGAAATATAGGTTTGCATTAAAATTATAGCTGACTGAAGATCGCCGATAGCCAAGCTCAAGATCAAAAAGTCTTTCTGGACTAGGGATGTCGGTGCCTACAGCATCAATAAAATCAGCCCTGACTGGCTCGCGGTGTGCGACAGCAAATGACGTATAAAGCCGATCTTCAGCTGAGAGCTGATAGTGAAATCCCAGTTTAGGATTGAAAAATGTATAGTCTTCATCGACATCGATCTCAGATCCATCATTGTCAGTGCCTTCAGTCTGGTAGCTGATGGTCCTGAGCTGCAGATCAGCATAGAGCCCGAAGGCATCGCTTAGATTGGTCTCCAGCTTAGTATAAATATTGAAATCTTGCTTGTGGCCTTCACTCTCATAATAGGGCTGCTGCTCTGGTAGTGCAGGTAGTGCTGATACTGAAATCACCTCACCAAAATGATCACCAATATACCGATTATAACCTCCTCCAAAAAGAACAGCGCTGGAGTTGGCAAGTCGATATTCAGCATTGAAGATGGCTCCATAAAAATCATTATCCAGCCATCTACGTCTGACCAAATCAGAGCTGGGTACATTATCAGCAATCCCATAGTCTTCTAAGTCATCATCCACCCTGAACTCCTCAAAAAAACCCTTGCCCTTCGTATAGTGAGCTGTCGCATTTAGGGTCAAATCATCATTAGCCTGTAAGTGATAAATAAGCTGGACGTGATCCTGTCCATAATCATCTACCTGGTCTTCATAGAGGTAGTAATTATATCTTCGATCACTCGAAAAGAGGTTAATTGAGTCAGCTCGGGTCTGGTAGGTGCTGCCCAGATTAGTAAAATAATGATCGATTAAAGCTTCTTGATCTCCGCTCACTCTTGCCTCTGGCGCACCATACCAGGACTGATAAGTACGCTCATCGCCGGAAATGATATTAAATCTAAGCGAATGATTTTCGCCGATCTTAGCTGCACTTAAATAAATCGACTGCAAATCAGAGCTGGCTCGATCAATATACCCATCGGAGTTAATTGTAGAAAAACGACCCTCTACATTATACTGTCCATCCATCAGTCCAGAATTAGCCTGCATGGTAAGTTTCTGCGTACCAAAAGAACCATGAGTTAAGCCTATGTTTAAATGTGGCTCAGCATCAATTCCACTCGTATTCAGCGCTATGGTGCCGCCGAAAGATCCTGCTCCATTTGTAGATGATCCCACACCGCGTTGCACTTGCAGATCTTTCACAGAGCTGGCTAAGTCCGGTAGATTTACCCAGAATACACCATGGCTTTCTGAATCGTTCAGAGGCACTCCATTAATGGTGACATTCACTCTGGTCGCGTCAGAACCCCTGATCCGCAGTCCTGAATAACCTACTCCAGCACCAGCATCTGAAGTGACTACCATAGAGGGTGTATGCTCCAATAAAAAGGGAAGATCCTGTCCGAGATTCTTAAGATCTAGGTCATCTTCATTTACTTGGGTGTATGAAAATGGCGACTCTACATCCAGTTTATTTGCACTAATGTAGATTTCATCCAAACTAAAATCGTCTTCCGCTAAAGTGAATTGCAGAAATTCGCTATTGCGTAAATTGATGCGTTGTTTTTGCTCCTCTAAGCCAACGTAACTGACTAAAATAGTATACTTACCATCTTCCAGATTATTGAACATAAATACCCCATCCAAATCTGATATAGTGATGCGCTTTACTTCAGATAGTTGCACTGTCGCCCCCTGTAGTGGCTGACCTGCAGCATCAGTTATTGTGCCTGTAAGCGTGTGCTGCGTATAGCTGAGTGATATGCTGAGGAATAAAAGTAGTACCGAAACCAATGGCTTCATAGTCAAACTAGTTAGGTCAAACTTATGGTGGGGCTGTATAAGTGTAACGGTTATTTAAAAATCAAAAAACCATCAACCTGGTGGAGTCATTTTCCTTACCAGAATTACCTGGCCAGGTTCGATGGGTCTAATCTCAGCCTCGCGGCACCCCAAATGAGAGTACAATATTAAGCTTAATTATTAACAACCATTGAGGGGGGGCCATGATTTATATTTTTGAGTTAGTTTTAAGCTTCTTACGCAGCTCATTGATAAACTTTGACTTATGAAAATTTCAGTAGAACTTACCCTGACACCTCTTGCGGATGACTATGAGCCGCCTATCATATCGCTGATCAAGGGACTACGAGATTCTGGCCTGAAGATATTAGAGACACCTCTAAGCACTCAGGTCTTTGGTGACTATGAGCGAGTCATGGAAGTCTTAATCAAAGAGATCAAACCTGCTCTGGAGGAATCTGGAAAAGCACTCTTATATATGAAAATCGTTACTACAGACAGGTCCGACTATGCACCTCATTTTTGATTATTTATTTTCTCAGTATGTTGACGTAGCGCAGCACCTGATTATCTTAGAGATGGTGGCTGTTGTTTTTGGCTTCATGAGTGTCTGGTATTCTAAGCAAGAGAACATCTTAGTCTACCCCACTGGAATCATCAGCACATCAATATTCGTTTACATTCTCTTTGTCTATGGTCTGCTGGGCGATATGCTGATTAATGCTTATTACTTTGCAATGAGTATCTACGGCTGGTATATCTGGACGCGCAAGGTAGATGGCGAACATTATACCCCTATCACAAAGATTAATAATCAAGAGAAAAAGCAATCGCTATATATATTTATAGCAACCCTCATATTTATATTTATTGTTTATCTATTATTTGATAAATGGAATGCTTGGACGGCCTACATAGACACTTTTACAACAGCCATTTTCTTTGTGGGTATGTGGCTGATGGCAAGAAAAAAAATTGAAAATTGGATCTATTGGATTATTGGCGATATTATTTCTGTTCCTCTATATTTATATAAAGGCCTAGTCTTTAGCAGTCTGCAATATGCTGTGTTTACCGTCGTGGCCATATACGGATATCGTAGTTGGAGAAAGAAGCTTATTTCATGAAAATGTGTTCCTTATATCGTCTTCGATTCAAAATAATGATTATCCTATGAAAGTCTTAATCACAGGACCAGAATCAACGGGTAAATCAACGCTGGCCCAGAAGCTAAGCGAACTGCTGGGCTTCGGTGTTCTTCCAGATTACTCCAGAATATACTTAGAAAAGTATGGCCCTGATTATGCTTACGATGACATCAGCATTATGGCACGCAATCATCACCAGCTGTATCATGCCCTTGATGATGGAGACGATACTATTCTAGACACCTATCTGCTGAATTATCAGATTTGGTCGCAGGTGAAGTATCAATCATGTGATCCATGGATAAAAGATCGGGTCCGAATGATGAAATTTGATACAGTCCTCTTACTTTTTCCAGATATCGATTGGGAGGGTGATCCACTCAGAGAATCTAAAGGAGAGCGACTAACTTTGTTCCGGCTCTATGAAGCTGCCCTTGAATCTCTTAACTCTGACTATGTGGTTATCAAAGGAACGGGTGAGGCGCGGATGAATGCAGCCCATACTGAAATCATTAAACGAAGCAAATAACTAAATTAAATATCTAATCATTATCGATTTGTAGTATTCTATTGGAGCTGATACGCAGGTAGACAACTTATCTCAAATCCAGCTTATCTTTGCGCCTTCATGCATCATACACTCATCTCTTCTCCTCTGCAAGGCTACACAGACTTTCATTTTCGGAATGCTTTCCAGCAGTTCTTCAGTGGAATAGATGTCTTTTATGCGCCTTACATTCGGTTTAATGGCAAGATGGTCATCAAGCCTATCTATCAGCGAGATCTGCAGCCTAAAAATAATACCACCATACAGGTCATTCCTCAGGTCATGACCTGCAGTGCTGAAGAGTTCATCTTTGCCGCAGCCTACGTGCAATCTCTCGGATACAAAGAGCTCAATTGGAATTTGGGATGCCCCTATCCCATGGTCACGAATAAAGGTATGGGCTCTGGACTAATCAAAGATCCAGATAAGATAGATCGAATATTGGACCAAGTACACAGCCAGACAGATATTATCGTCTCCATGAAAATGCGGATGGGCTACGACCACAGCAGAGAGATATTGGATGTCTTTCCAGTGTTAAGCAAATATCCTATTAAAAACGTTGGTATTCACGCCAGGATCGGAGCTCAGTTATACCAGGGCGGTGTGGATTTGGAGGGGTTTCAGAGATGTTTGGATCATTGTGACCAACAAGTTTACTTTAATGGTGACATCACCTCAGTCAAGGTCTTTGAATCATTAGCGGAGCGATTTCCAAGGATTGATCATTGGATGTTGGGTCGCGGCTTGATCGCTGATCCCTTCTTACCCAGCATGATAAAAGACCAGACATGTCTCTATCCAGATAATAAAGTAGAGATATTTAGTAAATATCTCGACACCCTTTTCACCGCAGCGGAAAAGAAGCTGACGGGAGAAAAAGCGGTAATCAGAAAGATGCTTAGCTATTGGGAATACTTTGCCAACCAATTTCCAAATCCTAATAAAGTCATAAAAAAGATTAAAAAAGCGAAGACCTATCAAGTCTATGATGAGGCGGTCAAAGATATCTTAGCCAGTCATGAGATGGTCTGCTAATGACTATACCATATACTTTACTCGCATTCTAATTAGGGGTATTCAGAAGTAAAGCATAAACACATTTTCTTTAGATGCAAAACTTACTTGCACTCGCCGTGAGGGCCTTACTGCCCACCCTTACTCAGTGGTACG
>ENA-ORXR01001340-ORXR01001340.1-marine-metagenome-genome-assembly--contig:-NODE-1340-length-26330-cov-6.448634_pt1 | contig 26330 bp, 33 predicted proteins | sample MGYA00237866_ERZ511479 | MGnify/ENA metagenome assembly ERZ511479 | reverse complement strand
TTACGCCCGAAGGGTTTGCGCAGCCTTCGATTCGGCGAAGCCGCTTTTCTATTCAACAATTCCTTCAAAACGACAGGCTGCCGAGTTTTTCCACACCCTGCTAAAGGACTCGCAATCTGCTAGCTACGAAAGAGCCCGCCATCGATCGCTGCCAGAACTCGACCGACAGTTTTCTGCTGGATCGCTGGCCCCTGGCAACTAATTCTCCCCATGCACGAATCTTCCGAGTGCCCGATCTGCCAACAGCTCCCCGCCGATGGTTCGCTCACTGATGAGCAATTTTCCGCATTCATGGACAGCTGCCAAGAGTCACTGGCCGATCTGCAGAACAGGTTCTTCGATGCCATCCCGGACGACGCCGAGTGGAGTTACGACTTGGAATCCGGGCAATTTCAAATCGACGGCAAGTCTTACCCGTTTGTGGTCATTGGATCTCACAATGAAGAACTCAACACTTGGCTCTGGGGTTGGGCGAACGAGTCGCTTCCAAGTTCGGCTAGGCAGTCATCAAAGACGATCCAACAACTCCAGCAGCTGACCGGCTCCCAAGTTTTCGTCGATGAAGGGCTCGAAGCCGGGGAGGCCGACGCCGAAGCTCTCTCTGCCATGGCCGTCCATGTCCTCGGAGCACGAGGACTATTCTTGTGCCGAGGAGAAGCCAATCTCTACTTGGCTCTACTTTAAGCCAAACCGGCTGAGGTCAACGAATCGAGGCACCAACGATACTCGCGCTCCAACTGGTCGACGACGTTTCCGGCCCGGATCGCTTCCGGCAAGACCTCCCAGGTGTAGGTTTCCATTTCGAGGTGCTCGCAAGCCGTTGGGTTCGCCTTGAGCCACTCGACTGTGCCATCAATGTGGTCACGAGTGTCGCCGAACAACATCTCGGGTTGAGCGTGGATCGGCACGTGGAAATGAACCCGCCACTCTTCGCCTAACGTTTGTCCTTCAGCCAACGACCCCGCTTCCGCCAACGCATCTGGCAGATCCCGGAACCGACGCAGCGGAACATCGTCGCCTGAGAAGACGACCACCTGATGCAGATAGGTGTCCTCCTGAAATTCCGCGACTCGCTTGAGCGCAGCAGGTTCGGGTTTCAGTTTGAGCGCCGAACTCAGGTGGATCTTGCTTAACCGAATACCGTGATCCGTGAGTCGTTGCAGCGCCTTGCCAGCCTCTTCGAATTCAACAGCGAGGTGACAGGTGTCGTAGTTGATTCCGACCGTCTTTAGTAGGCTGGCGTCACCCCCGACATGGTCGAGCAGCAACCCAAAAAACTTGACCGACTCGCCCGAAGTTTCAAATAGTCCCAGCGGCTCCGGCTCTAACCCAAGGTGCAAATCGCGCCCGGTTTTCTCCGATAGTTCCTCGATATGACGGCGGCACGAATCCAGATTATCACAGATCAATCCTAATCCAGCCTCGTCGATTCCGAACTCCTTAAACGAGCCGGGCAGAGTACTGACGCTACCCGATACGCCTTCGGGAACGATCGCCGCGATCAGGTCGAACAACTGGTTGGTGTACTCAAGCCGCTCCGGAGTCGTCCAGTCCGGACGGTAGACTTGCTCTTTCACACGCGTTCCGTGGAATTGCCCATAGGGAAATCCATTGATGGTAAAGACGTAACAATTTTCGTCTTCCAGCCACTGACGAAAGGCATCGAGCTGGGCAGGCTGAGCAAGATCGCGAGCGGCCTGAACTCCGAGCCTTAGCCCGATTCCATAGCGCTCTCCGGGTTTCGAAACGCGATCCCGAACCGCCATCGTGTGGGTCTTCAGATTTTCCCAAGTCTCAGGCCACGACTCTCCGCGGTGGATATTTGTACAATATCCCAGGTGGATTTGATGAGCGAGTTCCATGCTGAAGAAGCGTGGACAGAATCCGCAAAGACGCAAGGCGGATCAGGTAAAGAGCGGCGAAAAAAGGAGCCAGAGAAAAGGTGGCTACCCCACAAGGACTCGAACCTTGAATGACTGAACCAAAATCAGTTGTGTTACCAATTACACCATGGGGTAATCGCCGGAAAGATTCATAATATGCAAAGGTTTGCTTCGCAAGCTCTCTATTCACTTTTGCGCGCTTTCCGTTCAGCTCCTTGCAAAGCCAGAAAGTTTCCCTATTTTATTAAGATGCCCAAACTAAATATTGCTTGGATTGGTGCACCTCTTCTCGCGTCACTGTTGGCCTCATGTTCCAGTAGTGGTGGTAGCAGCGGTGTTTCGGCGGAAGGAATTCTACCTCCAGATGGCTATGTGTTCGATTCGGACTCCGATGGCTTCTTTGGTGATAGCTATGCGACGGCTCAGGGTTGGGACGCCAGCAGTTCGGCGGTTGACCCTAAAGTTGATCTGCCCGGCGGTTATTTGAAGGCTCCCGAGCCGCCGAAACGGCCGAGTACACAAACAGCCAGCCGCCCCTCAACGCCACGACCCACCGCGACCTCTTCAACCAGCCGACCGAAACCAGCGACGATTTCCTTGAGGACGCACACGGTTGCTCGAGGCGACACGATTTGGGGGATTTCCAAACGCTATGGAATTTCGCAGAGCGCACTCAAGTCTGCCAACGGTCTGACATCCGACTCGATTCAGCCCGGTCAGGTTCTCCGGATCGACGGTTCGAAAGGGACGGTCGCAAGTCGGCCCCCAGCACCCAAACCGAAGCCTGCTCCGAAAAAGACTCATGTCGTCGCCAAAGGCGAAACCCTTTGGAGCATCTCGCAGCGCTACAAGGTTTCCATTCCTTCGATCCGAAGCGCGAACGGGATTTCTGGCGACATACTTCAGCCAGGTGACACCCTACGGATTCCGTGATGCGGATTCATCGGCACCTCATCGGCCTATCGATCTTACTCGGCGCCAGCGCTCTTTCAGTTAGTTGGGCCCAAGAGCAGCCAGCTCCTGTCGGTTCTGAAGCCGGCACCGCTTCATGTCGCTGCTGTCTCTCTGATCGTGTGGCTGCTCCGTATCTGCGGAAACTTAAACCGCCGACGCGAAGAGATAATGTCGGAACGAGCCATCTAAAGATCACGACTTCGTCTCCTGAAGCTCAGATTTGGTTCGATCAGGGGCTGAACCTTCTCCACTGTTTTTGGGAGCTCGAAGCCTACCGCTGCTTTTTGCGTGCCGCAGAACTTGATCCCGACTGTGCGATGGCCTACTGGGGCCTATGCATGTCGTTACCGGGAAAGACCATCGAAGCTCAGACTCCGCGTGCCGAAGCCTTGGCGATGGCAAAGAAGCTGGCACCGAAAGCGAGCCGACACGAGCAGCTGTATATCGAGGGCGTCGAGATTCTCATTCAGCAGGGGCCACCGAAATACACTCCCGTTCTCCGGAAAATTTTAGAGGAATTCCCCGACGATCTCGATGCTCGGGCATGGCTAGCCTTCTTCATCAAGGATGGCTACTTTGAGGGCACCAGTATCGCCAATGCCGGTCAGTCGGAGGCCCTTCGCCTGCTTCGTGAGGGCATCGTCTCATCGCCAGATCATCTGGGATGCCACCACTACATGATTCATGCGCTTGAGAGCGGACCAGAATTTGCCAAGGCGATCCCCAACGCGAAACGCCTTGTAGAATTGGCCCCAGGTTCAGCGCATTTGCTCCACATGCCAGGTCACCTCGCCTTTCTTCAAGGTGACTTCAAAGAATCGCTAAAATCATTCAAGGCTTCCCACGACTTCGACACCGCCTACTTAAAAAGCGACGAAATCCCAGCCTTCGACCACCCCCACTATCTCCATAATCTGCACTACTTGGCGATGAGTCAGGCCGAGCTTGGTCAGTGGAAAGACGCGATGACGACCGCAGACACCTATCGCAGCGTTACCCTTGACCCAGCCAGAACGAAACCAGAAGGAAGGTTTCAGCAGCTCTATTCTGGACGGGCACTCCCAGCAAAGATTGCCATGATGTTTGGACGCTGGGATGTCGCCCTCGCGAAGTTGGAAGAGGGGCCAAGCATTGAAGCAGACTGCCAAGGAGCGGCGCTTTTCCATGAAGCTCTTCGCACCTATCTTCGGGGCAGAATTGCATGTGAGGCCGGCGAGCGAAGACCGTCCGCAGCAGCCGTCAAAGCGATGGAACAACTCGGTCGAAACCTCATCGCATACGGGAAGACCATCGAACTTTCCACCGAGCGCCTCTACCACACCCGCAGCCTGAAGTTCCTCGACATTCTGATGAACGAACTGCGATTTACCGCTTCGAATGTTGATCGCACGGCACCCATCAACTCGATCCACGCCAGTAACGCACTCGATCGGGAAAAAGCTCTCGGCTATGAAGAGCCACCCGTCCTCGCCAGATCGAGCGCCTATGCCTTAGGCGAGGTGGCACTTCAACATCGTCAGTGGGACAAGGCGCATGACGCCTTCACGACCAGTCTAGAAAAGAGACCAGGAAGCCCTTGGGCAATCCTCGGACAAGCACGGGCTCGCGCCGGTGCCGGTCGGACGGATGAAGCCAAAGCCCTCTACCAAGAAGTCATCGAACGATGGGACGGAATCGCCGACGCCGATCTCCCGGAACTGATCGAAGCGAAAGCGGCAGTCGGGAGGTAGGGGCCTGAAAGGTTCATGCTTAGTTTAAAAAAGTTCGATCAGTTTCCAAATACCAAGTCCGAGTAGGCCAAAGAGTACTCTTCGTCTACCAACACTATTGAGCAGGAACGAGCGGGGGATTTTGGGCGCATCCATTTGTTAGATTGATGACGCGCCTATAGATGGTCTTCCCACCGTTGAGGATCCCTACGCAAGTGTCCTATGCTCAGCACCAGAATCTCTTCTGCACGCACATGGTAGAGGATACCATACGGGAATCGGCTCAACCGGCATCGCCGAACTCGCGCTGAGAGCTTTTTCCACGCATGTGGATGTGTGAGTATTCGTGAAACGCCTCGCTCGACCTCGGTGCAAAAATCAGCTCCAAGTTCCGGATGGATCCCAGCGTAGTACCTGACGGCTTCCGCATACTCAACCTCGGCAACTGAAGTAAATCGGCAATTCACGCCTTCAGAGCGTTCCGGCCCGATGCCAATGCATCTGTCGCCGCCACCGTCTCTAGATCCCCTGAATCAACGGCATCAATACGCCTTTCAGCCTCGGCCCCCCAGGCCTCGTCTTTTCTGGCGGGCTCCAGACTACGCGCGATGCTCTCGATTAGCTCGGCCTTCTCGGCAGGGCTCAACTCTAGAGCTTCGGAGACTAGCGATTCAACGGTCATAATGTATTGTATGTTCGCAAGAACACCCCGTCAACGTGTTCCTTCGTCGCAAAACAATATGGCTCAGGTGTTGCCGTCGGCAGCACTTGCTTCCGCCTTGCACAAGTAGCTTCAAAAACGTGAGATCCACATTTGCGCTTTGATACAGGTACTTGTCGTTTAGCACCCGTTGTAGTGCGTCATGAATTTCCACAACAAGCCTATCGTGTGCTTCAGGAGTCATGCGTCGAGCTTCGAGTTCACATTTGATGTGAAGAAACGCCATGTTATTTGCTGTTCTGACGGATGGCCTCGCGTAGTTGGTCGACGCTCATAGCTGGCCGTTGCCTGTGAAGCATTGCGTGGCAGTTTGGGCAGACTGGGATCAGATCGTTTATAGGATCGACCTTATATTCCTCGGCAATTTCTGACAACTCACGGATATGATGCCCAAGCCGATAGCACCATACACCTTCTGAAAGTCGAAATCGCAGGCAGCGCAGAATACGCCGTGGTGCTGAATACAAATAGTTCGGGCAGTCTGGTTTCTTTCGTATGCGTTTATGGCCACGCTCCGGCTAGCGCCCTCGTATAAACCGGTCTCAGGAACAGTATCTGGAAAAAGTAGACTGTCCCGATCGCTCAACAAGTTCAGTTCAACCAGTGCGTCAAACAACTCGTCCCTGAGGCTCCAAGCAAAACCCTCCTCGATATGCTCACCGGTAGCAACAATTTGCCACCATCCACGACTGTTATTTGGGCGCTCAGGGAGTTCGATCTGCAAATGATGCGCGATTCTCTTCCCTAGCTGCCCGATCAGTGCATTAACAGGCGGAAAGTTCTCATAACCGAAAATTTCTGCAATCTGCCCAGCAGTTGCCCGGCACGATGGAGCGTCGAAAAGAACTGTCAGGAGCTCAAGGCTGCGGTCTCTAAGAACACCTTCTTCATTCAACGCCGATACGTATTGTGCCTTCGTGATGTTATTCATTCTTCAAAGAAAGTCCGAAGCCTTGGCACCCGTTACTGGGAGCGCCCCTCCGAATCTGATTTAGGTTTTCGCACTACTTTCCGATGTCGAGTTCGGAGCGGTAGCGGGTTGCCCAGCGACGCCTTGTTCACTTCTTTGGTTCGCTTGGATACGGCGTTGAAGCGCTTCGATGCTCAAAGGTGGATTGCTTGTATGTAGCATTGCATGACAATTGGGGCAAACGGGTCGCAAATCAGTCTTCGGATCAACCTGATACTTCCTTCCCACTTCCGCCAAACCTGTGAGGTGATGCACATGGGTGTAGTGGAGGCCAGTTTCACCATACATATCGGTCATCAATAGCCTGCAAACTGAACATTGGTACCCAAACTGCGAAATACACTCCGCCCTGGCTTTCGAGTTCCGCTCGTATGCGTTGACGCTTATTCGCCGCACTGCCCCCTCGCTGTATGAACGATCTGCTGAGACTTCTTCAGGGAAAAACACTTCGGATGACTCGTCTGAAGCAAATCCAAATCTATGGACAGCTTCGGCCAGCGGGGTCCTAAGCACCCAAGTGATTTCTTGCTGATCGTTCCGTCCGAAATCGACAAGATGAGCAACTGGAAGTTCTAGGTCGTTCTTGATGTTGAGGGCAGCTCCGACCAACCGACCGAGTCTTCCATACTGAGCATTGGCGGTTGCCTTGTTCTTGTAACCTACTAGATGCGCAAGCTCTGTTGCAGTTAGCGTATGCTTATGGGCTTGAGCGTGAATAGCGAGCAGTCGCTCCTGAAGGCTTGTGAGATTCAACTGATTGAGCGCTGTCTCAAACTGCTGTCTAGTTGGTGCGTAGTCCTTGCTGGGCATAAGGTATTTATAGAGCAAAAGTCAAGAATCACCTAATCCAGATCAGAGCGAGGAACGAGCGTTTCTGTGTTGTCTGCATCTGTTCGTTAGGTGCTCGATGGGAGGCGCTCTAGCCAATCTACAGGCAAACTACTGGAGGCAAATGCCACAACCACGAGTTTATCTACGCGCACGATGAATGCGACGTAGTAGGGAAATATTTTCAAATTCACTCGCCGATACCCTTCAGGTCTTTCGCGATACAATTCTGGGTGATCCGGAAGCCAGCGAACTACTCTCTCGAACTCCGTAAGTAGCCGGTTGGCTAGATCCGAGTCAATTTCCGAGTAATACTCGACAGCTTTGTCTAGATCATCTTCCGCTGGTGGAAGAATGTAGGGCGTCATTTGAGATGGCGCTCACGGATTCTAGATACAGTATCCGAAACGGGACTAGCCTCTAGTTCACCGCGATCAAAGCTCGCAATTCTGGCCTCGATCTCAGCATCCCAGTTCTTCGTTTCCTCAGGCTCGACGCTGCGCAGCAACTGGGAAGCCAGGAGAAATCGATCATGGGGGCTGAGTTCAAGCGCCTCAGGGACGATGGAATCGAGTGTATTCGCCATGCATTTATTTTATCCCATAGGAGAGAGATGTCGACTGCCCAATTTCACACCTAACATCAAGGATTACCCAATCCAGATGCGAAGCAAGCGACGAAGGAGCGTTCTGTATTTTGGCATGCATCCGATCGTTAGGCTGTGGCTCGGGTTGTGGTTCAGGGGAGATTCACTTCTTCGACTGACAGGTTGCCCTCGCTAGTTTTTGTTCTTTGGAGTAGAAGGAATGGAGTAGCCTTTCCTCTTGGCAGCTTCAGTTGGTTGTTGGTATCTCGAGGATCAGAGATATTTGTATGCATCCATTTGCCTGCGTCTGCGTCTAGGTATAGCAGAGAGTATGGCTCGGGTGCACGTAACCGAGCTTGAAAGAGTGCGGGCGTATCTCCTTGCATATAACCCGTGAGCTTAAGCATCAATGTTTCATCGTGCTGGAATGGCTTACCGTTTCGAGCTGTGCTGTTGTGCCAAGAGCAGAGGGGCATCAGGTAGCTGTCGCCGCCATACGGAACGCTCCCGTCACTATTTGCTGTCATATGGCCGCCAACTGAGAAGTTAGCATGGCTGCTGCTAGTCGGCGCGTCGCCGTTAGTAACGTAGCAGTTCGCGTCCTCTAGGCCTAAGATCTCAATTAGAAGCCCCTTCCAGCTGCTGCCCTCGTGCCCAGGAACCTCCGGAGGATCTTCAGAACTTCCGGACACATTGTAGAGCACTCCGGAGTAATTTACTGTCTCTGCCCCTGTGCTTTTCACTGTATCTCCCGCAAACTGTGCGGCGAAGGATTTGATCTTGTTTAGTTCATCTTGGGGATCCATGGCAATAATGAGATGGCGGACTTTCCTAGCTTAACGTTGTTCCCCTACACTAGATTGATTCCCAACAGGGTCGAGCACATAGATTTTCGGATGCCCTGAATCTGACTCTTTCAGGACTTTGTTCGGTCTGTCGTATGGAGATCGGACGTCGTTTCTGCGGAAAAGTATCGACTAGGAGCTTTCCGAGTTTCGGGTAGTTGCCATCCACTCTTCGGTGCTCTGACTCTCTCGCATGGCTCCCCTGAGGGCGCGAAAACGACTGGTCTTCCCCTTCTCGTTTGGCGAATCGCCTCCGAGCGGAACGAGTAAAACCAATTCACCATCGATCCTAAAATCCACCACCGAATGCGGAGCGATCCCGAGAAATCGTCAGATGTGCTAGCGGATCGTTACCTGCCCCTTTGTTGTTATTTTCACGGTAATACCGGTAAGGGTATTGCATGCACCGCGCAGGTCTTTTCCTCCCCACAAAAAAGACGCCCGCCGGTTTCCCGACGGGCGTCTTGGTAAATGATCTGAATCGACGATCTACTCGTAGGAAGCCTGAGCTCCTTTGATGTCACGATCCTTGAGCCAAGTCATGCGGCCACGGAGGCGCTTGCCGACTTTCTCGATACCGTGTTGGGCCTCGTCCTTGCGGATCTGGTTGAACTTCTTCTGACCGGTCTCGCACTCTTCGATCCACTCTTTGGCGAACTTGCCATTCTGGATCTCTTTGAGAGCGGTCTTCATGCGCTTCTTAACGCCAGCATCGATGATCTTCGGTCCGACTGTGACGTCGCCCCACTCAGCGGTCTCAGAGATTGAGAAACGCATGCCAGCGATACCAGCTTCGTTGATCAAGTCGACGATGAGCTTGGTCTCGTGGAGACACTCGAAGTAAGCCATCTCAGGCTGGTAACCAGCTTCGACGAGAACTTCGTAGCCAGCCTTAATCAGGGCAGTGATACCGCCGCAAAGAACCGTCTGCTCTCCGAACAAGTCGGTCTCGGTCTCCTCTTCGAACGTTGTCTGGAAAACACCGGCGCGGGTGCCACCGACTCCGTGTGCCCATGCGAGAGCGATCTTCTTGGCCTGCCGGTCGGCGTCTTGGTGGACGGCGATCAGAGCTGGAACACCTTTGCCTTCAGTGAACTGACGGCGAACGATGTGGCCAGGGCCTTTCGGTGCGCACATGACAACGTTCACATCCTTCGGAGGAACGATCGTCTTGAAGTGAATCGCGAACCCGTGCGAGAACAACAGCGTCTTGCCCTTGCAGAGGTGTGGTTCGACATCGTCGGCGTAGACCTTACCTGCTGCGGTGTCAGGAACACCGAGGAAGATTACGTCGGCGGCCTTTACGGCGTCGGCGGTGTCCATGACCTTAAAGCCGAGCTTTTCGGCAACGGCACGGGACTTGGATTTGGCGTAGAGACCGATGATCACGTTCTGCCCACTCTCTTTAAGGTTGAGTGCGTGAGCGTGTCCCTGAGAACCAAAGCCAATGACGGCGAGGGTTTTCCCTTTGAGGACGGTGATGTCGGCGTCTTTCTCGGTGTAGACTTTGGCGGCCATAGCGGTTTAGAAAACGGTTGTCTGGATGATCTTGAGTACTCCCAAAACGGAAGGGCCGCAACGATGGCGCACAGGCCACAACTGGTCAACCCTAGGATTCGGGCGGCAGAAATGAGCTGACCCAGCTCGGAGAACCGGGAAGATCGATGTCGTTCAAGTGATCTAGATATCCACTGCTGCGGTCGACCTTGAACAGTTGGAGGGTCTGATCGTGTTGGGCTCCGACCAAAAGATGTCCGCCCGAGGGGGTGAGGCAAAAACAACGCGGAACGCTACCACAGGGAAAAGTAGCTATTCTCGCCAACTCCGCCCCGCTGAGATGCACCTCAAACAAGGCGATCGAATCCCGACCATCAGGCTTTCCTTTGTTCTTGTTGTCACGGTTTGAGACATAGAGAAGGCGGGAGTCTGGACTAAGATGCAGAGTTGCTCGGTTGGCCCATCGCACAGCCTCCGATGTTACTATCGAAGCCATATTGATCAGGGTGCCAGTCGGCGTTTACGACGCCTCCAGGAGACGAAATTGACCCTGTTCCAGCGAGATGCCATTTACCGATGAAGCAGGTGACGTAACCGAGTTTCTTCAACTCGCGGGCGTAGCTGGGCAGGTCGAGCGGCAAGTGGTAAAGCGACTCGGCGTCACGTGGGCCGCCCTTCGGTCCCGGGCGTTCGTTGTTGGCCTTTCCGGGAATGTGGGTGGTCATCTCGATCGCGGCAGGAGACATTCCGGTGATGCAAGCCGCGCGAGTGGGAGAGCATACAGAGCAGGTCGCATAGGCCCGATTGAAAACCATTCCGGTCTCTACCAAGCGCTGCAGGTTAGGTGTGTTGATCTCTGGATTGCTATCGTCGTAGTCGACCCAGCCCGCCCCCAGATCATCGGCCATGATAAAGACAATATTCGGCTTCGGTGAGTCCGCTTCGAGAGCCGCCAAGAGGAGAGTCGGTCGGCAAGTGTGTCGGTAGAGTTAGTGATCGAGATCTTGAAGGACTGACGATTGCCGTTTCGAGGGCAGTCCATCAAAGGATCGCGTGCGAGCACGCCTCCTACACAACAACGCTAGGTGAACGGGAACCTCTGAACGAAAAAAGCAGGCTCGTTTCCGAGCCTGCTTTCTTAAAATTTTGTTCGATCTCCGAACTTACTCTGACTTCTCTTCTGGAGGAGCGTCGTAGTTGGAGTTAAAGCGGAAGCGGATGCGACCACGCTTGGCGGCTGCGCGCTGCTTCCGACGGGTGCGCTGAACAGGAGTCTCAAAGGAACGGAGACGACGGACTTCCTCAAGGATCCCTTCGGACTCGAGCTGGTTCTTTAGTCTCTTAAGAGCGCGATCGACGGGCTCTCCTTTTTTAACCTCTACTTCTGGCATGGTGCGTTCCTTCTGTGCTTTTTTGAAAATTTCCCGAATCTCGGGAGGGTCGGGATTTTAAAGGGTTCCCCCCATGCCGTCAAGCAACGATCTGCGATCTTCCGAGATCGCATTTTCGACCAAATTTTTATACTTAACCAAAGCCTCAATCAGCCATAATCACTGGCCCTCCACCGAGTGGACGGATTTCGAGCATCCGCTGACAGCATTCGATCACGGATTCAGCCGCGCTTTCGACTTCACTGGGCGTATTGAATCGGGAAAACGAGAATCGGGCGCTCGAGCCGGCACGCTTTCGATCAAATCCCATGGCGGTGAGCACATGAGATGGATTGAGCGCTCCTGTGTGACAGGCGGATCCTGCGGAGCAGTAAATATCGCGCTCATCGAGAAGGATAAGCAATGCACCCGAGTCAACACCTGGAAGATGCAGATTGCTCGTCGTCGGCAGACGCTCTGTCGGGTGACCGTTGACCTCGGCGCCAGGCACTCCTGCTAGAACGGCTTTTTCAAAGCGATCGCGCATGGCGCGAACGGAACTGTCTCCGCGGTGCTCAACCATGAGTTGGGCAGCCTTACCAAGACCAGCGATGTAGGGAACGTTTTCAGTCCCAGCTCGACGGCCACCTTCCTGACCACCACCAACAAGCAGCGGCCGAAACCGAACTCGACGGCTGGCGTAGAGAACACCAATTCCCTTAGGCGCATGAAACTTGTGGCCGGAAATCGACAACAAATCGACCTCAAGCGCCGACAGATCGATGGCCAATTTTCCAGCGGCTTGAACCGCGTCTGTATGAAACAGCGCTCCCGCTTCGTGGGCAATTTCCGCAGCCTCGGCAATCGGGTTCAAGACGCCGGTTTCATTGTTACCCCAAATCATTGAGACCACCGCCGTGTCATCTGGCCGAACCGCTGCGCGCAGTTCCTCGAGATCAATGCGACCGTGCTGATCGACTGCGATCGCCGTCACTTCAATCCCATCCGATTTCGACAGAAGCTCACACTGCTCAATGATCGCGCTGTGCTCAGCGGCCGTGGTGACGATATGCTTTCGATCGGGCAAGGTGGCCAGCGCTGAGAGAATCGCGGCATTGTCTGACTCCGTCCCGCAGCCGGTGAAAATAATCTCCGAGGGAGCCGCTCCAACCATCTCTGCCACTCGCTCGCGTCCCAGATCTATCGCCACCCGAACTGGCTTCGCGGCCGCATAAGAACTCGATGGATTGGCATAGTGTTCGCCAAAAAACGGCAGCATCTCGTCGAGCACTTCGGGAGCAACCTGCGAGGTCGCATTGCTATCCAAATAGATTGGCATTCTCTATTGTAGCCCGATTCCTCCAAACACAAAGAGGCGCGTGATCATTCAATCACGCGCCCCTTGTGCAACAATTCCCGAACCCCGACTAGCGACGACTGTAGCAGTTGCTGTAGTTGATCGCCCGTCCACGAGGATAAGGTAAGGCGACATGGCCGCGATCGATGTGAGAATGACGGTCGTAGCCTCCAGCCCGACGATCGGTGTGGCTGTTCGTCACGTGACCGTGCTCGCGGCGAATCGCCCGCGACACATCGACAACGAGATCAGTGACACACTCCAAAATCTCAGCCGTGCGGCAGCTCAGACGAACCTGTCGACGCGAGGTCGTTACACATCGGCTTGCCCCAACAACATCGCTCAATGCGTCGTTAATACTGGCGCAGCTCCGGCGATTGCGAAGGCGGTAGTGCAACGTGTCTACGGCTTCCTCTAGGTCTGCGATGGCATGGTAGAAGCGCCCTTCATTACCGCGGTCACATGAGCATCCACGGATACGTAGTTCGAGCTTGTAGGCCTTGAGCAACTCGTCGGTGTGTTCCTCTAGATCGCAGGTAGCACTAAGTGCCGAACCGTGGCCAGCGAAGGCGGTTCCTGTGAGGCCGAGGGCCAGTGCGATAGTGATTGCGAATCGGATGATGTTTTCTCTCATAGTGATCTGGTGGTTGCAGGTAGGACGAGAGCTGGACGAGTGTTATTCAAATTCATGACCGATTGGAACTCACTCTATCAGGACGGCACGACTCCTTGGGACAAAGGCGAGGCCGCTCCGCCGCTGCTGGACTTAATGGAGCGACATCCGTTCATAGGCCGGGTTCTCGTGCCTGGCTGTGGCGCCGGTCATGACGTCCGAGCGATCGCGGAACTCGGGAAGACGGATACCGATTTCGTCACCGAAGTGGTAGGGCTCGACCTAGCCCCTCTCGCGATCGAACGAGCCGAAAAATTCGCAACGGTTGGGTGCGAGACCTATGTTCTGGGTGACTGGTTTGACCTAGCGAATCGAGAACCCATGGCGGGCAGCTTTGATCGAATCTGGGAGCACACCTGCTTCTGCGCCATCGATCTAGAAATGCGGGACAGCTATGTTGCCGCGGCACATTCCACCTTAGTTCCGGGAGGCGAAATCTGGGGAGTTTTCTATCTCGATCCCTACGATGGCGAGCACCAACCCGGCGGCGGGCCGCCCCATGGCACCTCGGTCGAGGAACTCCACCAACGGTTCGCTGGCGGCGGACATTTTGAGGTCGTCGACGAATGGTGCCCAGAACGAACCTACGCTGGTCGCGAAGGATTGGAATGGGTGATGAGAATGAGACGTCGCAGTTAAAGCACTGGTCTATTCTTCCACAGCAAACTGGCCATTGGACGTCCTAGAGGGGATCGCCGATCCGACCTTCGGAAGTTTGCCGATCGTCACATCGACCCGCAGTCTTTCGCTGGCTCGTAGGATGACGAACACGGCCTTCTGCCCAGGAACCATGCTACTGATTTTGATTCGAAGCTGATCCGAATCTTCAACCACTTGGCCATCCAGCGTCAGGATGACGTCACCGCGCCGGAACCCCGCCCGCGAGGCAGGTGTGCTTTCATAGACCCCCATCACCACGGCTCCGTCAGGTTCTTTAAGCCCCAGCTGCCGGGCTTGATTCAGAGTCAGCGATTCCATATTCACGCCGAGAAAGCCGCGATCGACCACCCCGTCATCGGCGAGATCTTGGGCAATCCGAATCGCCAAGTTGATCGGAATAGCGAATCCAAGTCCGATATTTCCTCCAGACGTTCCGTTGCCAGAAACGATGAACGTATTGATCCCGATCACACGACCCAGACCATCGATCAACGGGCCGCCAGAGTTACCGCCATTAATCGAGGCATCGGTCTGAATAAAGTTCTCATAACCACCCCGACCGAGCACTCCGGTGCCTTTACGACCGGTCGCGCTAACAATTCCCATTGTCACGGTTTCCGTTAAGCCCAGAGGGCTTCCGAATGCCAAACTAATATCACCGACACGTGATCGCGCGCTATCTGCCAAAGTCGAAACTGGGAGGTTTTGAGCTTCAACTTTAATCAAAGCTACGTCTGTTCCGGGATCACTACCGATGATGGTAGCTCGATAGGTTCGGTCTCGAGATGGGAAGCTAACCTGCAACTCCTCGGCGCCCTGAACGACGTGGTTATTTGTCAGAATGTAGCCATCGGGGGTAATGACGAAACCAGAACCGAGGCCGTTTTGTTCGGCTGGGCGGCTGGGGTCGTACTGAGGAAAGTAACGGTAAAAATTCGGGTCGCGCGAATAGGGGCGAAGCTGCGGTGGAATCTTCGGCCGAGCATGGCTAGTGATCAGGACGACAGAATCTTTGATCGCATCAACCGCATCGGCATAGCTGAGCCGCATTCCACCAGTGGTTGGCAGCGGCGTGCGATCGATGACGAGCTTCTTAAGAAACGACTCCTGAGCACTGACAGTGCGTTTGGTGGGCAGAGGTTGCTGAGCTAAACCGAGGGAAGGCACAATGAAAGCGAACGCCGCTAAGAGACCGAATTTCTTTCGGAGGAAGTGGATCATAGTTGTTTGACGGTCAGCGCCGGTAGAATGTTGAAAATATTATCTTTCGTAATATGGCCAGAGCATCAGGTAAACCATCGGACCGGTCACCGCGACATAGAGCCAGATCGGAAACACCCACCGAACCAACTTTCGGTGAGCAGCGAAGTGATTGGTAAATCCGCTAGCGAACGCGAAGCAAATGAACGGCAGACTGACTGCGGCCAGAAGGATGTGGGTAATCAGCAGGAAGTAGTAAATCTTCCGAATGATCCCTTCTCCACCAAACTCAGTATGCGGATTCGTCGTGTGATAGAGGACATAGAGAAGAAGAAAAGCGACCGACAAAATCCCTGCAACAGACATCGCTTTACGATGAGCCGCCACCGACCCCTTCCGGATAGCGATCAATCCGACCACCAAACACAGAGCGGCGATCGTATTCAAAATGGAGTAAATTGGCGGTAGGAAAGCCGTGCTAACGCCCTCAGGCAGCGGAATGCTAATGCGATCCATGCCGACAACCAGCGTCAAGACAACGGCGCTCAAGACCCAAGAAGCAACTCGGAGTTTTTTGTAGGCTCTGGTAGCGGGTTGGCGTTTTAGCCATTCAGTTCGGTTAGTCATATCGTGAAATTGTCAGTATTCATCATCTACGAATCTTCTTCCCCTAAAATCTGACGCGGGTCGCCTTCAGGGCTAATTGATCGTAGCCCAACTTCGGCAATGGTGTGTCTCCCAAGAAAGTCCAATAGTACTCTTACCCGTTCTTCACCGGACAGCAGCTGGGTAACAACTCCGCTCAACCCAGTCATCGGGCCTTCTCCTAAAACTACCTCCTGACCGACCCGCACATCAGGCGGGATCTCCTTTAACTCTTCGACCCCAACTTCGGCGCGAAGCATCTCAATGATCTGATCGGGGACGGTTGGGGTCTGTTCGCCGAACTGAACAATACGGGTGACCGAGTTGGCATAGCGAACCGTGCGGTGATGAAGCGACGGACGAAATCGAACAAACAGATAGCAGGGAAATAGGGCCTCAATGAACCAGACCTTGCCGCGCCGAGTGTTGCGCTTGAATCGAATTCTCGGGCAAAAAATCTCGATCTCCTCTTCGTCGGCAGACCTTAGGTGAGCCGCAGCCAAATGCTCACACTTTGGCTTGGTCTGGACACAGTGCCAAGCCAGACCCTCGGGGTCATAGTCGACCGCTGTTGAATTGGCTGCCGGATCCTCAGACATCTATTGGCCGTCTTTTTCTTCGGATGACACGTCGCTCTTGTCGACAACCCAGATATTGCGGAATCGGACGGGATTGCTGTGGGACTGCGCAACACTTCCGTCGTCGCTGCGTTTGGCCTTGGTGCGTTTCCTTGGTTTCTCCCCGTCCCAGCCATCACCGGGAAGGCCACCCTCACTGGTAACGGCCTCGAATTCGCCGCCTCCAAGTGCAATGATCTGGATCCCGAAGGTTTTGTCCTCACCATCATCACCTTTCAGTGTCCCGCTATATTCTCCCTGAATCGCATAGTCTTCATCAACCTTAGCCGGATCGAGATAGGTGACATCCTTCGGCTTTTTCTTTTCCTGAGCCAAAACGCTCGGCGAGGAAAGAAAGAACGACGACAGACAAACGACGAAGACAGGTGGAAGAAGGCGTTTCATTGGGCTAAAAGAGCTCTCTGATTTTTCGGGTGACGTTCGGAATGTGAGCGGTAGAAACTGAATAGTCTCCTAAGGAGTTAACGAGAGCATCGCCCGCTCTCTCTCCCAGTCGATCTTGATACCACCGCGACTTACAAGCCGGTAGGATCGTTGGAAGAAGGCGAATCTCGTCGCGCAGACAATCACTCGCCGAAAGATGCACCAGTGCGCCGTTGGCAGCGAGTTTCGTCCACGCCTCTTCTGAGGTCTCTGAACCGAGATGAGCAAACAACTGGTCGAATATCCGATCGGCTAAGATCACGACATTTGACGAAACTTGTGAGACGCGCCAGAGCAGCCCACAATCTTGTGAGTTGGTAAGAATGAAAACATTGAGATCCGCCCTCTTCATGCTGCGCAGGGCGGACACTTCGCCGCGCATGTAGTAGATCGGCGTTCCCTCATTTTTAAGTTCTTCTAAGCGCGAATCCGTAAGGTGAGCAGGGAAGTCAGGCGCAAAGACCCGCAGTCCGGTGCGACCAAAAGTCCCCGCCAATTCATCGGCGACTTCATAGAAGACGTCCCCTGCTCCGATGGTCGAAAACAGATTGGTGCGATTCAACGTTCTAGATAAGTAGTTCCGCCCGACGTTCGCAACTACCGAGTCGAAGTCAGGGCCTTGCGAAAATTAGTGACTGCCGAAGCGATGGCCGTGGCGATGCGGTCTCGGTGAGCTGGGTCGTTGATCCGACGACTCTCCTCCTTGTTGGTTAGGAATCCGCCTTCGAAGAGAATCGCCGGCTTGTTGATCCCTTTCAAAACCGCCCAGCGAGCTCTTTTGATTCCACGATCAACGACTCGAAGATCTTTGAGGTTCTGCATCACCGAAGCGTGAACGGCGGTCGCCAGAGCGATATTTTCGGAGTCCCTCCGGTTACCGCTAAAGGTCTTGTAGTCAGCCGATCCAGGTCCAGCAATCGTTGAGCCGGCGCCACTGGGGGTCAGCGCAAAGGTCTCGATGCCGCTGGCACTCGATGAGCCGTAGTTGAAGTGAATACTGATGAAGATGGCGTCTGGGATGCTGTTGGCGAAAGCAACACGTTCCGTGAGTTCCATGGTTTGGTCGCCACTTCGTGATAGGATGACCTTAAAGCCCTGAGCCTCGAGCTTTGTCTTGAGTTGTTTCGAAAGCTTGAGAGCGAAGTCCTTCTCGTAACCGTGAACACTTTTCGCGCCGGTGTCCGCGCCACCGTGGCCGGGGTCGAGTATCACTGTCTTGAACGGGTTGGCATTGCGAATGAGACGCGGGCGAATCACTGGGTCAATGAGCTTGCACAAATCGAGCCGTGAAATCACGCGCCGACCTCCGACTTCAATCACCGGATAACTCAAGATGAACTTGATGTTGTTGATCAGGAGGTCTTGTGATCCAACCGTCGCCTTAACGACAATCCGATTCTCTCGAAGCCAGACGTGCTTGCCACTGTCTTCCCGCTTAAATCCGTAGAAATCGGAGATACTCTGGACAGTGATGTAGTCACGCTTTTGATATTCAATAACCTTCCACTCGGCACTGGCGTTCGAAGGCAAGGCGCAACAACCGAGCGCGATCGCGAAAAGGAGGGTGGTGATGACTCTCCGGTTTGTGGTCACTGACTTTCGAGAACTAGCCAAGGGGATGGTCGAGGACATGGAACGGTGAAAGTAGGGCCGCGACCCGAAGGATGCAACGACGCGGTGAATCTGTTAGAGAGAAGAATGCGGATCCCTTGCAGTCTGTGTTTCTTGCTCATCATCGCCCGACTTGGGCTCGCAGAGTCGAATTGGCACCACGCTGCTGGTCCGAATCACAATTGGGTCGTCGAAGGCGTCACCGCTCCCCCGACGAGTTGAAGCGTGGTGAGGGATGAAAATGTTCTGTGGAGGACGACCATGCCGGAAGGCGGTCAGAGCGCGGTCACCATCTGGGGCTCTCGAGCGTTCACCACTACGCATCGCCCCATCCGAGAAGACGACTCGCGAAAGGAGCCGAACCTAGTTGGCTACTGTCTAGATTCCAATCCCGGCGAAATTCTCTGGCAGGTCGATTTGCCTGGGAGCGATCCCGTGGAAATGGGTGGCATCTTCAGCGACGCATCTGTCTTCGCTCCGGTCACCGATGGCGAACACGTTTGGTTTTTCAATCGCTGCGGATCGGTCAGCTGTTTCAATTTCGCTGGGGAGCGTGTTTGGATCCGTGAGTTTCATCCCCGAGCTCGGCACACCAACCGCCAATGCGAACCCATTCTCATCGGCGATGTTCTGCTTGCGATCAACGATTTAGGCTCCGCTGGTGGGCCTTGGAACCTGTCGCAGTTCACCTCAGCAAACGGACGACTCTACGTTCACACAATGAAGGAAGTCATCTGCATAGGTGGTTTGAGGCAAGGCCAAGCGTTCGGCGAAAGCTCCCGTTCGATTCACTCCGACACCCTCGGTCTCCGCACAAAGGTGCCGACGCCCGGCCAGACAGTTCCGGCAATGACCACAGACGATGTGGCCTTCTCCACTGACCACGTCCCCAGGCTTAAAATCGTGAACATTGGAACCAATTTCCAAAATGCGGCCAACGAATTCATGACCAACCACCATTGGAACGGGTATCGTGCTCTGAGCCCAAGCGTCCCAATTGTAGATATGCAAATCGGTGCCGCAGATCCCCGTCCGGTCGATGTCGATCATGACATCATTGATGCCAATCTCTGGCTCAGGAACATCCTGCAACTCGAGACCCGGTGCGTTCTGCGCTTTCACCAATGCCTTCATCCTATTTAGCGTGTATGATACATATTATCCTTCAAGTCCGGAATTGTGAATCACCAATTCGTGAGCACCCATTTGATTTGGCTGCCGTCTCAATCTGACAGTTGTGGAAAGCCTTGGGTTGCGAGCAACGTATCCACCATTAGCTCTAATTAGAATGTCTGAACTTTTGAATTCTGGTGCCCTAGGGACTCTGCTGAAAGGCGGGTTGTTTATGTGGCCGATCCTCATTCTCGCTGTCGTGGCCGCTGCGGTGATCATTGAGCGCTGGCGTGGGCTAAAGATGCTGAATACCGACGATGAGGCTTTGCGATCCGAAGTGGTCGATCTTCTCGCAGCCGACAACGTGGAAGCGGCATTGGAAAAGTGTGACAACGCTCGCGGGCCTGTGGCAGCGATCCTATCAAACGGGCTCCGAAAGTTTCTAGTTATGCGTCGCCTTAAATACGACCCAGCGAGAATCGAAGAAGGTGTAGTCAAAAGCATGGAAGGCTATGGAGCTCATGTAGTTGCAGCCCTTGAGAGACACCTCCCGATATTGGCTACCGTCTCATCTGTCGCCCCAATGCTCGGCTTTTTAGGAACCGTTCAGGGCATGATCGTTTCGTTCGGAGAAATTGTCGCAACGATGGGCGAAAAGAACATTGTCGAAGCCGCCGCTTCCGGAATTCAGACCGCCCTTTTAACGACCTGCTTCGGACTGATCGTCGGAATCCCTGCTTATCTGTTTTTCAACTACTTCACTTCAGTGATCAATCGGTTCATCCTAGAGGTCGAAGGATCTGCTGCCGAATTGATTGAAGCGGTAACTCTGCAAATGACACTCGAGCAAAGAAGTGACTAGAGTTATTCGCATGAACCTGCGCCGCCAGAAATTGTTGATCGAGCCGCCGACAAGCGCTGCTCCTGACATTGCGTTCATTTTGATTATCTTCTTCCTGGTCTGCGCTTCGACACAACCAGACAACGGCCGGGCTCAAGACATACCAAGAGCCGAAGAAGAACCCGAAGAGCCAAACCAGTCCCAGAATATCGAACTCTCGATTGGGCCTTCATCCATTTTGATCAATGGTGATCCTATTTCGGAAAGCAAATTTTCGCCAAAACTCGCCAGCCTCATCGATCCCAGTGCTGCAGAGTCAGATCGTATCGTCGTCGTTCAGAGCTCTGGCGACACGCCCTATGCCCGCTGGATCACAATCACGTCACTGATAGAACAGGTCGGTGGCATCATTACTCTCCAAGTGGAAGAGACCACAACACAAGTCGTGCAATAACTCAAAAAACGCTTAATATTGGTGTCCATGCATCTCACAAAGAACAAAGCCTCGAAGACCGTCGTTGCCCGCATCAGCAGGCAACACAAGATGTACCAGAAGAGTTTCTCTCTGAAGAACTACAAGACTTGGAAAGCCGCACTCGCAGCTGGCCGAGAATGGGTAGACGAAATCATCGATTCACTCCCTCCACCAATTCCCGGAAATCTCGACATGATGACAAAGCGAAACCGTTCAGGTGTCGTCGGCGTCTCTCGGTCGATGAGAACGGTCAATTCAACATCAGGTAAATGTTTCCAATATCCGGTGTGGGTAGCCAACTGGCCTGAGTGCGACGTCAAGGGAGGCGTTCGCTGGCAAGTCAGTACCACCACCTCCGAGGAAGATGCGTTTTGTCTCGCTGTGTTATCTCGCGACATGCAGATCAGCGATCGCGATGTCGTCCGTAAGAAGTTCAACCGAATCCGCGGAAGGAAATCTCATCAAGAAATCCTCGGTCGATTGAAACAGAGAGTTCCGAAAACAAAAACGAAAGCCACAGCCAAAAAAGCGACCAAGAAAAAGACCGCAAAGAAGGTGACGAAGAAAAAGGTCGGCGCTAAAAAGACGCCGAAGAAGAAAGTCGCAGCCAAAAAGGTAGCGACTAAGAAGAGGGCTGCTCGTTCGAAGAAAAAATAGCATGCGGATCGCGAGGAAGAAAATCGACGCGGGAGTGCCGTCTACCGCGATGGGAGACATTGCATTCTTGTTGTTGATTTTCTTCGTCATCCTGGCCCGCGTGCAGGACGATTCCCACGTTCGCTGGCAACCTGCCAAAGCAGAGGAATTAACCCCCGCTGGCGCAGCCGTCGCGAGTGTTGCGATCGATCAAGACAGCCTTCTTTACCTCAATGGAAAGCGGGTCGGATCGGAGCAACTCGCCGGCTCCCTCCAGAGTCTGTTAGGTGACAACCCGGCTGGGAAACGGACAATTCTTCTGAAGGTTCATAAAGAGGCCTTGGCAAAGGACTTCGAACCTGCGATTGAAGCGATTAGCATCGCCGGTGGTGAGCTCGTTCATATTCTCGAGTCAGCTCCTGAACAGATGCCCACGAAACCATGATCAAAATTCTCGTCAGAAATCTCGACCGCTCCACCGACGAAGCGGGCCTCGAAAAATGCTTCAAGGCATTCGGAGAAGTTCGGTCTTGTACTGTCGTCACCGACAAGGGCACGGGGGCTTCCAAGGGTTTTGGTTTCGTCACCATGGCCAAACCGGGTGACGCCAAAGCGGCCATCAAACGACTCAACAATACCGAGCTCGACGGCAGCCGAATTCGGGTCAAGAAATCCGAGTCAAAGGGGCCCGAGCCGGAACCCGCTTCGAAACCTTCGACTGACGGAGAAGAGGAATCCGGATCATAAGGAGCTTCATCATGGACATCGCACCTGACCCCAGTCACGACAACCCGCAGCCAATGAGCAGCCCCGCCCAAGACATGCGACGTCTAAAGGCGAACACCGGAGCAACCGCTGACGAACTTCGCGCCTTTCTTTCGGAGCTGAAGGGTCGGAGTCCAAAGGAAATGCTCGGGGCGATCGCATCGGCCAGCCTTTTCAAAAGTCTGATTCAGGCGACGATCCTCGTTGGTGTTTTAATCGCGGCATTCACTGTCATTCCATTCGCCTTGAATAAGATGACTGGTGCTGGTGAGAACGATACGGAATCAGTCGAAACGGCAGCGATAGAGTCCGTGGAGAAAGCGACGCCAGAAGTCGCCGATTCGTCGAATCCGGAACAGGTCGACTCAGCAGCAGAAGCCTCTGATCCTTCTGACGTAGCAGACCCACTCGACCACGCAGATGCCACAGCCGCTGAGGCGTTGGGAATTGGTGAGACGAAAGTTGTGCCACTTGATGTGAACCCACTCGATTCAAGCGACGACGATTTGCTGAAGGGGCTAGAGTAGTTCATTCCATCATGCCTCATCTGCGCACCATGAAAGAGCGCGTAGACAATTCCTGGAGATGTCTCTGACCATTCGCGCATAAAATTGAGATGCGGACTTGTTACACGCCACTGGCGACCATTGGGGCGCACGCCTCCGAGTTCTTCTGTTCGCAGTTCTCGGCCGCTCGAGTGAAAGCGATGGAGAGGTAAATCAGCGACTTCGTGTTCGGGAATCAGACTCGCCGTCCAACCTTGGTTCTCTCGAACAAGCCGGCGGGTCGATGTCAGAATGGTTTCAAAGTCACCAGAGACCTGGAACGGCTCGCAGCCCAGAAGAGCTGTAGTGCGGTGGTGCTCTTCGAAGCGTGCAACCGAGTCAGCCCAGGCGAGGGCCTGTTTAGGGTTGGTCATGGGTACTCGGGAAACAATCCAAGTCGGGACAACCTTGGCGATGGGCTCTAGCCATTGAGTCTTTGCTAGAGATTGACCCCACTGAATACGAGCTAGAAAAGGAAGGTCGGAAGCGACACGTCTACCCGTCGGCGCCAGCCAAGGGCCCATGGGAATCTCATCGGTCGTGGCATGGATGAGAAGGTAGGATGGAATCTCTTGCGCTCCGCGTTCGCTCGACTCCTGAAGAGAGGCCAACATCGAGGAGTAGCGGGCACCGGGACTCTTTAAGCGACCGTCGAAGGTGCAGAATGCGACGATGCATCCGGCTTCGTGCTTGAGGCTGGCAAATTTCTGAAGACCAGGGCTGCTCTCCCGCCCTCAAGCTGTGGCGATAACGAACCGCTCGGGTTCTGGAAGTCGTAGAGCGCTGACCGGAGGAGCCGATATAGTAGCCGATGGATTTGCTGCAGAGGCAGAGCTGTTCTGTTTGGTGAAAGTCCATGCGATGAAAAGCACCCAGATTCCCTGAAAACCAACTCTGAGCTTCTGTCTCCTGTTCCTCTTTGGCGTTTGAGGAACTTGAGTATCGTATGATTGAGGAATCATACTGTAGTTAGTTTGTTCCTAGCCGAGCCTTAAGAAGGTTTTCGCAAAGCCCCTCTTTTCGGAGTTGTTCGCAACAAGCTTCGATCTTTAGGCTCTTCCGCGCAGGACGGAATCCCATGCGCCTAGTTAGACAATCCTCTAAGACCTCCATGTGGGAGTCTTCGAACTCGACCACTTTTCCACAGTCGATACAGATCAGGTGGTTGTGGTTGGGATTCTCATTGAAATTCGGATCGAACACTCGTTGCCCTTTTCCCAAATCAATCTCTGAGAGCACGCCAGCATCGATCAGCATGCTGAGAGTGCGGTAAATCGTTGCGCGGGCTGTTTTTTGCCCGCCGCCTAAACGTCCTGCGCGATCCAAGAGTTCTTCGGTGGTGAAGTGATCATCGGATTCGAAGATCATTTCGATGATCTGCCGACGTTGGCTTGTCATTCGCAGCCCCTTCCGCTGGAAGTGCTCGGTAATCTTTTGCTCAACGACGGGGCTCATATTCGTAGGGCATGCTATACTAGTCGAAGTAAGCCGTCCAATACACTGAACCAATGGGCCGAATTCGAAATCTTCCGATATTTCTTCTTTTACTACTCCTTGCCGTTCTTGGGGTTCGAGCTCTTTTGGATGCTTGGCAGGGTAGAGGCTCGGTAACCGAGGACTTAACCGCTGACGAGATACAAGCCCCGGCGTTTGAGCTTCCGATGATTTTCGATCCCGCCTTTGTATGGTTGAGTGCTACTCAAGTCTGCCGGATTCCGTTTAGTAGCCAGTTCACGACCCCGCTGGGCTCAGAAAACGCAGCGCTTACCTATGATGCTCAACCGTTTCTCATCGATCGCCATCTGGGTTCTGACTTAAATGGTATCGGTGGATGGAATTCTGATCTCGGAGACCCTGTGTTTTCGGCGGCGTCCGGACTGGTCGGCTACTCCGGAGAACCGTCGAGCGGCTGGGGGAATTTCCTCGCGATTGCCCATCGTTCCGATCAGGGCGACCCGACTGCCGTTGTTCAAACGGTGTATGCCCATTTAGATTCCTCAATAGCTTACCAGGCTGATTTGATCGATCGCGGCCAGAAGATCGGAACGGTAGGGACTGCTGGAGGTACCTATTTGGCCCATCTTCACTTTGAAGCGAGGAAGGGAATTTCGTTGGAACCAGGCCGTGGTTACCACCGGGTCGGTTTGAACCGAATCAGTCCTGACAGTTTGGTGATACCAGCGTTGGGGGACCCCGCAATCTCTCAACAAAACCTTCAACCCGCGCCGTCGATGAAGGGGCCAGTGCTGCCGCCCACCATCGAGATTGTGGAGTGAAAGTGTTTTGGTCACTCGGCGTTTGCGAACATGATAGAGATTCGACCTGTTGCCAGATCTGAGGCAGCTCTCCTCCGATCGTTCCTCTACCACGCCGTTCATGTGCGGCCCGGGGACGAGCCTCCACCTGCTGAGTGCGTCGACGAACCCATGCTCGCTTCTTATTATCAAGACTGGGGACGTGACGGAGATTGCTGTTTTGTTGCGGATCTAGGAGACAATCAGATTATCGGCGCGGCTTGGGTCAGACAGTTCACTGAAGCGAATCCTGGCTACGGTTTCATCAATGAATCTGTGCTGTCCTTGGCTATCTCTGTTCTACCAGAGTTCCGTGGCAAGGGGATCGGAACCCAGTTGCTGGAGGTTCTCTTCCAAGAATGTTATCCGACCTCGATCTCGCTCAGCGTTCAGAAAACCAACCCCGCGGCTAACCTCTATCGACGTTTTGGCTTCGAGGAGGTTCGCGAAACTAATGAGGAATGGGTGATGCAGCTTCGGTAGATGGAGCCCCCGCAAAAGTTCTAACCGCTACCTTCCGTCTAGAAGACTTGCGATGAAAAATGTCATTCTCAATCTCCCCCAAAACTTCTTCTCAGTTTTTTACCCTATGATTTTGAGCCCATAAAGAGGCGCAGCTATCTAAGGAGGGTCTGATCAATCCAGCCACCCACCACAGAGATCAGAAATTGAATTCAGGTGTGTCAGCGCTGCGCGCTGAATGAAGATTGAGCCCTTCGGGTTTCAGTTCAGACTACGCCTAGCTTTGTTTCTCGTTGGTTGTGGATGTTCACCCACGTTGCCGTCGTGTCGCTCCGCCCTTTGGGCTGCCTCCGGCAGGCTTTGTCGATGCGCTCCAATCACCTCGCGTCGTGTTAGGCGAAATCTGGACGATAAAGGCAGATCGCCTAATTAATTAGACCTTCCCTAGATGAGTGTTGTCTCCGCAGTGCATTATTAACTATCACGCGGATAGTGGCGATCTCGCGGTTCGAACTTTGTCGCTGCCTTTTTTCCTTCAGTGCCGATGCCAGACCTAGCAGGGTGTTGAAAAACTCGGCAACCTGTCGTTTTGAAGGAATTGTTGAATAGAAAAGCGGCTTCGCCGAATC
>ENA-ORXR01001338-ORXR01001338.1-marine-metagenome-genome-assembly--contig:-NODE-1338-length-26335-cov-17.211402_pt1 | contig 26335 bp, 31 predicted proteins | sample MGYA00237866_ERZ511479 | MGnify/ENA metagenome assembly ERZ511479 | reverse complement strand
CTCCTCATTGCGGGCACACCCACCCCCCTGGACGGCCCGAGGACCCGGCGGCCGCCCGACTACGAGGCGTCCGCGTCTGTGTCGCCCTCTGTGATGGCCGACGAGGAGAAGAGGTACAATACCGTCGTGGCCCCCCTGCCCATCTTGACTGACCCCTCAACGTGGGCGTAGGCATGGGCGCGCGAGGAGGCCCGCCCCGACGTGGCGGACACGCTGGCCCACGCGACGTTCCGGGGCATTCACCCGGCGCGTCCCGCCAACCCCTTCGCCAAGCAGATCGTCGCGATGCCTCACGCCCTCGTGCCGTCCCTGGATGACCGAGCCTCGTCGAACACCGTTGTGCGGCCTAGCCGCGAGGTGAAGTACCGCCGGTTGTACCTGGGGCTCGTAGACGATGCCCCCGCGGACCCGCCGTTGGTGCCGACCCTCGACTACATCTTGACGTCCCTGCCGTTCATCGACGTGTCCGACTCGGAAAGCCCCACGACGGCCCAGCTGACGACGGCCCGCAACCACCGGGGCGGGCTCACTGGCCACCTCTTGGGTTGCTTCCAAGCGGAATACTCGAGCTGCGCCACGGCGACCCGCTCGCGTTTCTACCTGCCGACTCCCGCGTGGTGGTCCGGGGTGGAGGTCCCCTATGGCTGCATGGCCGAACTCCCGTGGGTGCACACGTACGCCGTGGACGACCTCCCCGCCGGGCGGCGGACCCCATGGGCCATCTTCCGTAGCGAGTGGGCCCTCGAGGCGGCCGTCGTCCTCCTCGAGACCTTCCGGAACCGTCCGGTCCTGTGGCGGTACCCCGCGCGACTCCTCGATTGGATCCGCGCCTTGGGTCCGGCTAACATCTGTGTCGGTCACGGGGGTCCGGACGCGGAGGCGACTGCCATCCTCGGGGCGTTGTTGCATCTCGCGGATCAACTTCCCGACACGGAGGCCTTCCGCCAGCGCCTCCGCGCCCGCAACACGGACCTCCGGGACCGCAAGGGTTGGGTCTGGGCCGACCTTGAGATGGAGGACCACGAGCCAAGCGCCAAGGTCGCCGAGGATCTTCGCCCCTTCGACATACCCTACACCGCGGAAATCCTCGCGGCACGTAGTTACGGCGACACCCGGGGGGGTTGGGCTGCTGCAATGTCGACGGCGTGTAGCCCCCGCTACCCCGGGGGTGGGACCGAGCCTCCCACTTCTTCCGCGGTGACCGGCGCAGCGGGATCATCCCCGGCGGGTCCGTCGTCGTCCGCTCCGGCTACTGCCCCCTCCGTGGGCAACTCCATGGGTAACCGCAGTGTCCGTTCGACCCCGTGGAGCACCGGGACATCCCCGACGCCGCCTTCGACTAGTTGGACCACGTCCCCTCGGATCGTGTACCGCAGGGGTTGGCGCGTGTCGTCGCCTGCGACCCCGGCGAGCTTCGCGGTTACACGACGGGGACCTTGATGGCCGGCTTGTGCCACACCATCGTCTCGCTCGGGGACTCGATCGCGCAGTGGGCCCGTGACGACGCCGGGGTCCCGCCCCTGCAAGTGGAGGAGTTGCTTCAGTTAGTGGGCCGGCGTAACGCCCGCGTGGTCCGTCTCCGCGAGACCAGTGTGGCCGCCGTTGGCGTGAGCCGCCGCCAGCAGCACCAGCGTGACCGCGACGTCTCCCACGAGGAGCCGCCGGCGCAGCGCCCCCGAGGTCTGCCCGGCCACGAAGGCGGTGGACCGTTGTCTGGGCGTCGGTGAACCAGGAGGATAGCGACGAAGGGAGGTCGGGGACCACCCCACGGGGATTGTAGTTGCAGCCCGTAGTGTAGGGGGGGTGAAATAGTGTCGACGGTGTGGTAAGGCACGTCAGCGACCAATAAACCCCGCGTGGGTCATTTGCGTATCATCCCCGGGAGAGCCCCCTGTCTGGCGCGTCAGATCCCCATCCCGCCTTGCGACCCGCAATCCGACCGGTTCATACTGGTCAGCCGTCTCGTGCCGCTTCCCCCCGGGTGTGTCCATACGATCCGGTCGACTTGGCCCGGTCTTGAGCCACGGGGAGGACCACCGTCCCGTGGTCCGGCGGTGATGGTCGCCACCGCGGCCACGTGCCCCCACCCGGACACGGGTCCCGACTGAAGGTTTGCCACGACTCGAAACTCGGGAGCCACGTGTCCCCGCGCGGGGATCCACTTAGGCGAGGAAGTCAACGACCGACCCCGTTTCCTCGACTCGTAGGCCCACACGCCCCATGTACTGGTGGCCCTTGCGCAGATCGAACCGGCTGGCCAACTCGAGGGTGTCCTCCTCGGGGTTATAGCCCCACCAACGGGTCCACAACGGTAGCGTGCCGTCGTCCACGACCTCGTGCCCGACGAAGGCCTCCCAGACGAGCTCCTTGCCCGTGTGCTGGTGTCCCTCGGGGACTACAGCATCCTGGGGTACCCAGAGGTTTTGCAGGAGCGTCCGCGGGTCCCCTAGCGGCCCCGGCGCGGCCGTCACGCGGTCGCTGCTCACCGTCTCCGGGTAGCCGCCGATGTCCAACGAGGGCGTGCCATCCCTGCGGGTCAACACCTTGTAGGGTCCGGCTGCGCGGGTCCCGAGCTTGTACTTGGTCCGCGTGTCACCATCAACGAACACCCAGTCCCCCGCTTGGACGTCCTTGTTGACTGGCCTCACACGAGCGTCGTAGATCCTTTTGTACCGCCGCTGTGCCAGCGTGAGGGACCGTCTGGCGTTGTGGATGAGATTACCTAGCCTCGCCCGGATGACCTCGCGGATGGCGCGTGCGTTACCGTCCGTCTCTTCGAGCGTCTTGGACCCGACCATGCGTGCCACGAAAAGGCTCCATACCCGCTTGGGGGCAGGGGTTGTCACGGATATATCCCACCGGAATATATCCGTCGATTATATCCGTATCCCCGGAGAATACGCGCCTTGGTGAGTTATTCGTATCCTAATACTCCCGTCAGTTGCAGCGTATAATAATTCCGGGCTGCGCGCGACCAGGGGATTATATCTTACTCCGGTTAAGTATATTATATTTGAGTATATCCGGGCGGGACTGTGAGGCGGAATCGGTGAGACACCTGCGCCGGCGGGGCGTGGGACAGGCAGCCGCCTCAGGTCATATGTCGACAGATTCATGCCACGACACTCAACCACCGCGTGATGGGCCACGGACTGGCACGTTGTCGATGCCGACAGTCCTCACTTGCCCGCCGCGCCGTCCCGACTCCCTCCTCGGCACGTCCCTCTCGTCCGATCTGCTGCTCGCTATCCCTCACCCCCCCCCCAGTCGCGCACCTCATTTCCTGCGCCATGGCATCAACCTTGCCATGTGCCACGAGCGGCTGCGGCTCTTCTGAGATAGCGCCTTTGCCGTCCCAGCATGTTCCCGCTACGGCCACGCAGCAGCGTCTTCAATTTGGCTCGCCTCCTGACGATGAGGAGGATCCGCCCATCTTGGCAGCTCCTCCTGTCGCCCCGGATGAGCTTGCCACTGTCGTCGGTCCTTATGCATCGACGCCGTCTCTGGCGTGCCCCGAGCGCATCATGCGCAGCGGCCAAGAATGGCTCCCTGTCAAGGACGGTGGCAAGGCCTGGACGAAAGACCCCAAGGCGGACCTCTTTTTCAACACGTTTGACGGTGTGGCGGAAGACCAGAGAGGCCACTTTGTCGTCCGGTGCCGTGTGTGCGCCCTGGAGGGGACCACGTCAACGTACCTTCTTCGTGGCGGCAAATCATGCAACGCTTGGAAGCACTTCGATCTTGTGGCGGGATCACGGCTGTCAAGTGACGTGCAGCGGAGCCGACACGGCGCCGTGGCCTCCTACCGCAAGGCCGGGAAAGATGTGAGCAAGGTCAGCGGCGGTGCCGCGGAGGGCCCCATCTCGCAGTACCTGACGGCCTCCCGCAACCGCGTCATGGGACCAGTTCAAGCTCGACCTCATCACATCCGCTTCGTGCTGATGCTGGCCATGACACTCTCTCCATTTTCCTTAGCAGGGAATGCTTACCTGCAAGAGTTTGTGCGGGGGCTTGGGATGCCGTACACCACACCCTCGCCGTCCGGTGTGCGTGATATCCTCCTGGATTTGTTCCATTTTGTGTCAGACTCTTTGCGGAGCGAGGTTCGTGAGCTCCAACATCGCTACAAGGGCCTGCCGTTCTTCCACCTCGTCACGGACCTCTGGACCGAGCGGCACGGGTCAGGGTCGTACGGGTCACTCGTTCTGCGGTGCGTCAACCCTGACGGATTTACCATGCGCGAGATGCATCTGGGCGTCACCCTCTTTAGCGGCCGGCACGACCACGACAACATCAAGAGGTGGGTGCTTCACCAGCTCGCGCGGTTTGGCGTGAAGCAGCACGACATCAGCTCGTCTACAACCGACTCGGGCAGCAACGTCAAGAAGGCGTTACGGCAGCTGTGGCCGCGCTGGATCCCGTGTGTGGCACATGCGGTGCACTTGGCCGTCAAGGCCTCCCTCGCGGCTACCGGAGCATCACCAGCCTCTCGAGATGCGCGTTTGGGCGACACGCTGTCGTCTCGTTCCGGCAGCAAGAATGCCGCCGCAAGCGAGCTGCTGCGTCGGACTCGCAAGACGACCGCCCACTTTCACAAATCACCGACAAGTGTAGCCATGCTTAACGCTGTACCAATGCCGGGTGATCAAGGGCCTCGTAAGTTGCTAACGGAGTCCCCCACGCGATGGGGCTCCACTTACATGTCCCTTGTGCGGCTGTTTACGCTCATGCCACGGCTTGTCGGGTTTAAGAAGCTTCGAAACCTTACAGCCGCGCAAGAGAGGCGTTGCATTGATCGGGCTGACTGGGAGGCGGTGCGCCATCTGATTGGCGTCCTTCAGCCATCCTACGAGGCATCCGCGGCAATGCAGAGCTCCTCAATGACAGTGGCGGAGGCTTTCAGGCTTGTCTGCCGGCTTCAAAGGACGATGCGGGTGTTGTCGTACCCATGCCCGATCAACTTCACGGAGCCGCTCGCCGTCGGGCGCGACGCCATCCTCTCTTTTTTAGACGCAGATAATGGCGGCACAAATGCCATGGAGCTCGACGGACGCCTTTTCGAGCACGAGCAGGTGTACAAGACCCGCACCCGCAACGCGGCCACCTTGTGCCCTGAGGCAGCGATGTTTGTTTCGCTGATTCAAGACGAGCTCGACAAGCGCTTTTTCAACACGGTGGACAAGACTAAGAACTGGCTAGAGAATGAAGCAGTTTTAGCTGCCACGCTCGTCACGCCGGGCGGCGGATCAATGCTGAAGAAGGTTGCAGCACGTGGCGGTCAGAGCAATCCCACATCCCGCGCGCGGGCGGCTATCGAGACAACCTGCTCGTTCCTTCAACCCGACAACCCAAGCGTGCCGACTCGAGATGGAGAGCTCGAGAATGAGCGCAAGAAGTGCCGCACGACGCTGGTCGGATGGGATTCGGAGGACAGCCGCGTCCGCGGCATCGAAACGCCCGCCGAGCTCGCCATGCAAGAGCTTGGCCGCTTCCTGTCTACAACCGTGCCTTCGGACGCTGACGGCGCGCTCTGCTTCTAGTCAGAGCGCCGTGACGAGTACCCTCTGCTTCATTTAGTGGCTTGCTCTTTATTGGGCGCATCGGGGTCATCTGCGGCGTCGGAGCGTGATTTCTCAGTGGCTGGGCTGGTCCTTCGCAAGGACCGCTCGACAGTCCTGCCCGAGCACTTGGAGATGCACTGCTTGGTGCGCTTCAATGCGCAGCTGCTTCCATCGGACCTTTCACTCATTCCGCACATGTCACAAGCCGCTCGCGCTGGCGCTCGGTCTGACATGCAGCCCTTGCCCTCTGACCCGCTCTCCAGCAGTTTGAGTGCCGGGAATTCCTCGCAGAGCGAGAGTGACACTTTCTTGGACGAGTCTGAGTTTGATGAGAGCGACTAGTCCTGCTTGGTGTGCTGTGTAGCTCGGGCATTGTTTAGGTCTTGTAGAAGGGAGTCTGTTTTACTGAGGATGTGCATCTGACAAGACCGTTCGTCTTGTTCCAGAACCCGGCATCCTGCCTCCATTTACGGTCTAGCACCATCGATGCTGCATCATGGCAGTTTGTCAGAATCATCCTTGATACAAGTCGCATGGCGTCGACGAGATCCAGTCGACGCTCGCGTCCGGCCGGCAGGCAGCTTGAGCTATGGACAAGACAGCTATAAGACGGGTGACGTAGCGCCACGTGGGAATATGGTGGTCGGCCACGGGCCTACTTTCTGTCGGCAGGCTTCGGAAGCGGCATGATGGAGCCAACACAAAACGATAGCGTCAGGTAGCGAGGTGCTCAAGAGCGCATGAAAACTTCACCTCTGCGGACAATGATACGAACCCGATATGTGTGCGCACGCCAGCACCAGTCATGCGCCAACCTAAAACAATGCTCATGTGACTACCATTGACAACGGACACATGTGCATTCTGGATATACGGTTCCCATGCTCTTAAGAAGCAGGAGTGCCATGCACCATGAGCAGTTTCATCTAAAGACGCGTTGAACATGGTCCGACATATGAATAATGGCCATGTAGGTGTTGCGACAGTGTCAGTGTCCAGTGATACCGTGGTATTGCGGCAGCTCTTTCATGGGCAACTCTGCATCGCGGGTTGGCACCGCGCTCTTACCTATCACAAAGTGCACGCGGATGAGGCTCGCCGTCCCGTCTTTAGTTCTTGAAGGGGACAGAGTGTACAAGCGCTGACGACTGTTGTTTGGGCGCAGGCACGATGCCGTCCTTGAGTGTCGGTAGTGCGCAACACATGCTCAGAACAACAGCCTAAGTGCACAGGTTCCCTCATAGAGACATGTCATCCAACGCGCAGCTCGAAAAGCAAAGAACACGCCGATGCAGACCACGGCAACACACGAAATACACCCTTGACGCACGTAGTCGCTAGGAGGAGATGCACGTTCGCACTGAAGCCCAAAACGATCGTCACGCTCCTCACGACACAGGGATGCATGCCCAAGAAGTCCCGGCGCGGGACGCCGACGCAGCTGCAGCGGGCTGTCGCGCCGACGCAGTCCAACTGCAGGACCTTACCTGACCCCTCCCCCGCGCCCCCCCGCAAGCACCTTGGATTCCACACAACGAGGCCTAAAAGATCAACGGCCTGGCCTGTCCCCACGCGCGTCCTCCACGTGTACCTTGCGCGACGTCCCGCCGACGCCGTCCACACCCTCCGGCGTGACGCACCCCATCTCGCCTGCCCCGATGGCAGTGCTTGACGCCACCGTTCAGAGAGCCATCACGGTCTGAAAGAAGCTCTCAATCCCCCCTCGCAACCCAGACAGAGCTGGGCCGCGCCAGCGACGAAGAGGCCACGGCGCTGGCGCGGCCAGGGCGGCAGGTAGCGGTGCCCGGATAGGACCAGACACAGCGCCACCAAGAGCAGCATGGCCGCGTGGAAAGAGCTCACGGCAGCGGTGATGATAGAAGCGGGACTGTTGAGGGAAGACATGCACCTACCATGGAGACAGGTGGAAGAGAGAGGCAGGAGGAGCTGGATTGGCCTGTCTCTGGAGGCGTCGGGCGAGAGGTGATGAGCTGAATCACCAGATCGTTATGTCATGACCCGATCTGCGCTATTTGTCATCACTGTGGTCGCCGCTGTCACTGGCTGAGTACCACTCTGACATCGACTGGTTCTTCTGTTAGGAAAATATCAACAATGTCGTCGCCTCCTGCACCATCTGTGAGCGACCCTGGCATCCACTAAATAGGAATTCAGGCATATATCAACAAGGTCGTCCCAGCTGGCGCCGGCTGTGAGCGCCTCTGGCAACCAGAGGCATGCTACATGTCGAGAATATCAACGAGGTCGTCGACGAAATCGGTTTTTGCTGCACTACCATGCGTCAACCAACGAGCACGATGCAGACAGGCTGCGTGTGACGTCGTCTTCGTGCCAAGCTCGCCACACCAACAGCACTACGCCCCGTCATGGAACCCTCACCTGCGTCGCCCTCCGAGGCACGTTCGGGCATCCCTCGCGGCAGGGGCACTTTGCCGCATCACCTCGACACGCGCACGCGGCGGCGCGGTGCTCCGCCGGTGCACGGCACCTTGCGTTCCGCGGCAAGTAAGGAACGGGCCGCAGCGGGGGAACCAGGGCTGCGGCGCGGCGCACCCGTATTGCTTCTATCCCCCTCCAAGATGGCTGTCAACCGACGACGGGCTCTCAACAAGGCCCGTTCCCGTGCCAATATAGCCACCCGCATGAGGGCGGCAGCGGCTGAGGCGGCATGTGCCGCGGCGATGGCAGGGAGCGCGGCAGCCGATGAGCAAGAGAGCTTACGACCGGCGGAAGGGCCCGTCATGCGTACTGCGTCTGGGTTTGCGAAAGGTGACGGGCCCGCGACGGCTGCATCCACGTTGGCGGCTGGCGGCAGAGACGCTGACGCGTGGTCGTCGGTAACGGAGGAGGGAGAGATCATTGATGAGGGTCGAGCCGGACGGCCCTGGTACTTTTCCGTCGCGACGGTTAACGCCCGTACCGCGTCAGAGGCGGAGCTGTGTGTGGCCTTCCGCAATGGTCTCCGTCGACACGGTCCCGGAATATTTTTGGTGGAGGAGCTCATGGGAGAGGCTGCATGCCTCCAAGTCGCCAAGGTGACGCGCTCCGTGAAGGCGGGCAAGGCAAATGCTATTTTCAACACTCAATCAGTCGACGTGATGGAGGAGCTCCAGCAGTCTGAGCCTGACAGTGTCGACCGCCTACGCCGGCAGTCCCTGCTGGCCGGACCTGGCCTGATCAACCTTGTCGACATTCTCAAGAAGCTGTGCGGCATCCTCTTTGCGGTGTTTGGCGTGCAGTACGAGGCGTCGCAGCCCAAGGCCCTTCTTACCTTAGGAGGCGCGAAGCGGCAAATGCCTCACGGTGACGTCGCTGAGCCGGCGGAATACCCCCCACGGATGGTTGGTGTCATCTTTGCGGTCGAGGACGAGTCCTTTTTGGACTCGTGGCCGGGAAACTTCTGTGACGACGTGTGGCCGGGAGAGGAAGTCGTCACCGTGCGAACGAGCGAGGTACTGCGCTTCCACATTCCGGTGCGAGCAGCTGCTGTGTTCCGAGGCGACACTGTGCATCGGGGGGTGGAGAACCCCAACCCGCGCAAGATACTTCGGCGGATTCACTTGTACCTGACGCAGCGTGATGTCACTCTGAAGGAGGGTTGGCAAAACGCGACCCATCCCGTCGCTGAGAATCCATGATGGGCGGGTGGTGAGAAGACGAGGCGATGATTCTTCCTGTTCGTCGTGTGCACAATCCTTTTCCGTTTGCTCTGTGCCACGCCCCAGGAAACGAACCAAAACGCCAGGGTCAAGCTAGACTTCGACCAAGCCCCTGCAACACCCCACACTTCCACTGTCCACACCCTCCGACACGCCGTGGCGACAGTGGCATGACCGCCACCACCTCGTCCGGAGTCTTGTCTGCGCCACCCAGGTCCGACAGCGGACGCAAACGGCGCTTCCGCCGCAAGCCCAACCACCGACGCCTGACGACGCACCCTGGCCCGCCGGTCGACCGCGGGCGCGGCGATGGCGCGCGGGCACTGGTCGACCTGGATGGCAGCAGTCAACAGTGGTGGCGCGACCGGGGCGCTCACCTGGAATGGGAGATACTACTCACTGTGGGTAATAATGACATTGCCCCCCTCGGTACTGCACAATCCCCCCAACCCGCAGCCGCCTCGGCAGTGACAGCGATCCTGTCTCCGCCGCCGACGGCGGAATTGACAAGCCGTCGGCGGCATTGACATGATCAGGGACGCTGCCAGTAGGACGGACCTTGGTATAGCGGCTGGAAAGCGGCTGATCGCGTGATGGCATGATGAGCCGGAGGTGTTTATGAACAGCAGCCGCCGCGGCTGCCCTCTCCAGACATGCTGGTCAGACGGCTACCGCCTCCGCCGGGGCATCCGGAGGTGGGGGAGTTGTGTCTGAGTGCTGTATGTGGCGGTGGCTCCAGCGCGGTGGGGAGCCGAGTTGATGTGCCCCCAGGCCACCCTGACGCCCCCGCAAGCACCCGACCACAGCAGCTCCTCCATGACGGCTGGGCGTGCTGCAGCTGGGCAGACGCAGTGAGCCCCAGCCGGCATCAGTGCACGCACTCCAGCGGCGTGCTCTGGGATCGCTGGGGGCCCCGCGGCGGAGGTGCATTGCGCGGGTCCCGCACCCATCCACCGGCTGGCTGGTGCGCCAGCCAAGACCGCGCCGCCTCGTCACATGGATAGTCTGTGCTGCGCCCTGGGCGCCGCTTGTCCCCGCCCCGTTCCAGTGCGGGCCCCCATTGGCCACTGGGCTCTGAGGTCTGAGCGGGCGCCACGCATTGATGCCCGCGCCGGTGCACCGGCGCGCGCCAGAGACGATACCAGAGCAGCAGCGCCGGAGGAAGATTCTGTGGAGGTTAACAGCGCCAGCGTAGGCAGCGTCAGAGCCAATCGCAGACCCGCGCAGTCGCAGCCGCGCTGTCAGCGGCCGTTTTGTCGTTGCTCGAAGAAGTGGAGGAGGCAAGGCCTAGCAAAGAGGAGCTCATCTGAGTTTGATTGGCGCAGACAGCGATTGGCTTGATTCGGGCCTCTCCAGATTTTGGCGGAACGAACGTAGGCCAGGAGCGTCCCACGTTGCCTGCTCTATCGCGTGCCCTACACCGCGGCCGGGCCGCCCGAAAGCATGAGGCCTGCAAGCGGTCAGCCTGCCCCCCAGCCTTCACCACGCTCCCGCCCCCGCTCCCCGCCACCGGCAACGCCACCGACACGCGGCGTCACGGTGGGAGCCTTCAACGCCCCTCAGCACGGCCAGAAACGGCCTCTGGAGCATCTAAAGGGGCTGTTCGAGCGCCCATCCCGAAAAGGAGGCGGCGCCTGCCTGACGGACGCCGCCGTGTCAGCGGCGTTTGCGGAAGGCCCGTCGCGGCTGGCGACGGGCGACCGGGCGGCCTGCTCTGCTGGGAAGCCGCCCCCCCCGTCGTCGCCCCTTCTTCTCCCGCGGGAGACGTGCGGTGAGAAGCAGCGGCCTCCCGTTCTGCGGCGCGGAAACAGATGTACCAGCGCGGTCTCCACGGTCCACGCCGGCTGCATCCTGCCTCTGTCCCCTGCTGTGGCGGCGGGGCAGCGGCATGGCGGCCGCACCGACGCCGCGTTTCTCCCCCTTTTCTCTCGCACAATGGTTGTGCGCCCACCAATGGTCGCGCTTGCTGCATACCCGCGGCTGCGCCCCCCCCGCAGCAGCCGTGGCCGGGCCCTGTCGCTTTTTTTGCACCTCCCCCACCACCACCATTGCCCACCCCGTCTCGCACTATGGCTTTTCGCATTTTGGCCGCACTCCCCCCCCTTCCTTCTCTCCTCTCCCCTCTGACAATGTGGCGGCCACCCCCCCGACGGGCGGCGCGGCACGGAAGCCCGTTACCCCCACCTGAGCCGTCGGCCTGGACTTTGGGGACGCGGTGCGCGGCATGTCTCCCGCCGACACCAACCCGTCCGACGGGGGGGGGCGCAACTGGGCCGACGGCGGCGGGGCGGGTCGCTGCCGCGGCCGTGTCGTGAGGGCGGTGGTGGAGCGGGGGGTGGGGAAGGGTCCGCCCGACGCTCCCGCGTCTGCTCGGCGGCAGTGGCGGCGGCGGTGCCGGGGGACTGCCGGTCGGGTGCGGGGGGAGGCATCGCCGTCGGCCCGCTGGGCGGCGGAGGCGGCCACGGACCGCCTGTTCTTCTCGTCTACCCATCGCTGCCACCGGTGAACGAAAGGCCCACCCGCCTCGTGCGGCAGTGTAGGCGCGCGCTGCGCGCGTCGGCCGCCGCATCTCGGCGGCGCGGCGGTAGCGCCGCCGTCAGTGGGGGCACTGGGGGTGCCGGCGCCGGCGCCGGGCGAGACAGCGGGGGCGGCGGCGCCCGCGCCGCCCCCACCGACGCGGATGGTGGGCAGCGGCGGTGGCGCCGTCGGCGTGCCCCGCGACGACGCGTCGGCGGCGGCGCCCGTCGACGGAATTGACGGCGCCGCCGCCTCAGCGGAGCGCAAAGGGCAGCGCGCCGTAAAGGACCGCGAGGCGGCGCTCCGCTCGCGGCAGGTGGCCAACGGGCGCAAGGCGGGCCTTTCCGCTGACAAGGTGGCACTGCAGGAGGAGGTCGGCCGTTTTATGGCCGCCAATTAGCGGCTGCGCGCGCGCTTCGCCGTCGCGCTTGGGGACATGCGCTTGCCAGTGCCGTCGGCGGGGACGGCGATGGCGGCAACTGCGGGGGGCGGGGGGGGGTGAGATCGTCGGCGGCAGCAACAGAGACGGCGGTAGCTGGAGGACAGGAAGGGGGGGGGACGAGGGGGGGGGGAGGGGGATGCGGTAGCGGCAAGATGTGGATCGTCGACAGCATCCGGTCGTCGACAGATAAATATCACCCTGGGACTCGTCACATATTCTCGCTCGCGATCCGGCACCGCTTTCCACATCCAAACCAACAAAGTCTGCAATCCGATTCCGGTAGGCGTTCAGGGACGTGAACTGGAACGCATATTGCTGCGATCTCAAATCACACTTGGGCGGAATTACCAGCGCAGCCCCTCAACCTCCAATCTGTCGCTGAGCCGATGACATCAACCGCTGCTGGTCTCTGGCACGAAACGAGCCGGTGATCATCCAAATTGGCTGATTGCCCGCCGCGGCTTCATTAACACGGCACAGGGCCTTTGCATACGGAGGTCACACTAGGCGTGCATGCCTTCGGAAACATGGCGCCCGCAAAAGTCCATAGAACGTGTGCTTCAGGATAACACGGTGGGAGTTTTGACGCAAGTGTCACCAGAAAGCGTCAGTTGTGGTGTCACTGTCGCACATTTTGGAGCGCTGGGTTCTTCGTGGAACGACTTTTTCTGGATAAATTCGTTGGAATGTTTCCGCCATCCAAGGTATGAGAAAAACAATACGTTGCGGTTCTTGACTCCGCCATGCTCATCCGTCGAATGGACCGACGATTATCCTTGACTTTTGTGGACCGTTAAAGGGAACTCTGACCAGGAACGCAACCCCCAGCCGATCCTTCCTCAACGGGGGATAGGATTACGGCAAATCCCATGGGGGAATTGCGCGCCAAATAACAGAGGACACTTTCACACTGCGACGAGGAAGGCCGCCTGCCCGCCTAATAAACGTTTTCCGAAACCCACCCGGCGACAGCCGAAGTAGCCGCCCCAAGTACACTCAAAACAAACAAGTCCCACCAATACACAAGATGTCCAGGCGGTATAGGCGGAGCTAGGCGTGCCACTTTGGAGAAGCCCAACCCCATCTCGGATGCAATCCCCCCGGGCCGCACGGGTGGGCTGTGTGCCCGCCCGGGGGACCGAATCGAGATATTTCGCGGAGGGCTGCCTTGGCGGGCCGCCCGCCACTGAACAGTCGCCCCCCTCTCTGGCGGGGAACCAAAACCGCCACGTGGAGCCCTCATCGTGTGACGTGCCGTCCCCTCCCGTCACACGACGACCCCCCGGGTGGGTCGTTGTGGGCCGGACCCGCGGGTGGGCGCCGCCCACAGCCCCCCCCATCCCCTATCGCTGCCCCTCGGGGGTTTTCAGGGTCCGGTGACTCGGAAGGCTACGCGGCCCGCACCCAAGACTCCCGCTCAAATCAGGGTCGTGCGGGAGCCCTTCGCAACCGGCGCCCGCCCCCACTCACACCTCCTCCCCAAGAGGTGCCCCTGGTCGGTGCGCATCGGGCACTCTCTTGGTCCCACCTGACGTGCGGCCGCGCCTCTCCACCACGTAGACCCGCTCAATCATCCAAGTCAACCACCTTACGACGAGACTCCCCGTCTCGTCCCCCACGGGTCCTCATCAGACCCCCCACGGCGTCAGTCGTCCTTGTCACCCACGCAACCCAGAACGTGCCGCCTTCTTCCGCACCACCAGGCGCCGTCGCTTTCTCTGTCTGCTGGCCCACGCGCTCCCCCTCCACCCACTTCCCTGTCCTCGGTGCGGCGCACCCACCACTACACACGCGGTTTTAACCCCGCCATCGTCGGGATGGCCAGCAAGGCGCCGCTGTACCGACAAGCCGCTACTCCGCTGACAACAATGACCGACGCGAGAACATGTAATGCCGCTTGGGCGCCAGAGATAAAGCTCCGCACCACAGATGGCTCGAGAGTCTGCGAAGTTGTAGGCGACATCGAACCGGCCTGCCCGTGGTGTCCCTGGGCCAACCGAATCCACACCGTGCCGGACGTGCGGGTCTCATCGTTGAAGGACCAGGCCAGTTCCACTCCCGGGTTGCGACGCCGTCGCCAGGTTCCCTGCTTCCACCCTTACATGGGATTCTGGGACGACGACGACGAAGACGCCGCGATAACCCTTCAATGGACGACATAGTCACATCGCCGCCCCTCCTCGAGCCGGCCGACCCCTAAGAAAGGAAGGCCAGCCAGCTGACGACGACACGCAACCACCGCAACGGTGCTGACGGCCTCGCTGTGAAGTGGCACAAGGCGGAAAACTCATAGTGTGCGACGGTCCTCCGCGGTCTTGACTGCTTTCCGTACCCCGCGTTGTCACCGGGCGTCGAAGTCCCGTACGAAAGAATGGCGGAGCTCCCGTGGGGCCAGGCGTACGCTGTGGCGGAACATTTCGCGGGAAGGTTGGCGACGTGGGCCCTCTCCCGCAGAGAGTGGGCGTTGTGGGCCGTCCTTCCTGTCTACGAAACGTTCTGTGACCGTTGCGTGGTGTGGCCTCTTTCGCCGCTGCTAGTAGACCTGATCTGCTGCGTCCAGGCGGACCGCATCGGCGAGGCGTTGACTGGCCGATTTGACCGTGGGGCGGCATCCTGGCCTTCGTTGCTTAACCTCACGGACCAGCTGCCCGAAGCCGAGGACTGTTGTTCTAGGCTGTGCGGCCGCGCGGTGGATCTTCGTGACCGCCAGGATGGGTGGCCGCGGAGTTCGTGTCGACTGACGACGGGGTCAGCGCGAGAGTGGCCGACGACGTGCGCCCCTACGACTTGCCGTACTCCGCGGACATCGGCGTGCCCCGAGGTTCTGGTCCTGCGCGCGAGGACTGGGTGAGCGCAGTGGCCTCCCTGAGGCCTCCATTTTTCCCCGGAGGTGGCCCGTCTCCGCGCGAGTCCACCGTGACGGCCCGCGAGGGGATGCTGTCCTTCACTGCTATGTCCCGTCCAAGGGCTTCCGCGTCAGCTCCCGCAGCCAACTCCTCCGGGGCAAGATCGTGTCGAGCGACCCCGTGGACCAGTGTGACGGGTTGGATGCCGCCTTTGACGGCCTCAACTACGACCCCTCCAATCCTGTCCCTAAAGTGATGACAAGCATGTTGGCGTGCGACCCCAAGCAGCTGCGAGATTTTACGACGGGGACGCTCTTGACGGGGCTCGCGCACACCGTGTATAACCTGGGCGACACCAATTCCCAGCAGGCCCAAAAAACTCCCGGGGTGGACCTGCAGCGCGTCGAGATGGTGCTGTCTCGTTTCGGCCACCAAAGCATCCGTGCCACCTTCGTCCGCGAGACAGGCGTTGCATCGAGAGGGTCGCAGCGTCGCCAGCAACACCAGTGGAAACGCCAGGCGATCCTAGGTGAGCCGCCGGCACAGCGTCAGCACGGTCCACCGCCATCTACCCCCCCTCCGCCGATGACTTGGCCTTGGTAGGAAGGGGTCCCACGAAGGCCCCGTGCCCCATATCCTGACCGGTGCCCGCGCAAACACGACTGAAGTCGCCGCTCCCCTTGATATCAAAGGAGGCGAACCGCAAACTACGAACCAAATTCGGTCAACCGCATCGTCGACCAGGGAGCGGAGACCGCAGTGATATTCCTGGAATTCGGTGTGAATTGACCAGTTGTCCCCCGAGTGTCCAGCCGCTCCCTCCTCAACCTCCTTCTCTGGGATGCGGCTAGGCGGGGAAGTCCACGACGGCTAGGGGCTCTTCGACTCGAAGTGTCACCCGTCACATGTACTGGTGGAACTGCTGACGGTCGAAGCGGCTTGCCTGCTCCAAATAGTCCTCTTTGGGGTGGTATCCCCACCGACTCTTCCGGAAGCGCAGGGTTCCATCTTCTGCCACCTCGTGGCCAACGAAGACCACCCAGCCGAGCTCTTCGCCGCGTGCTGGGGCCTTCCGGGGACCGCAACATCTTGGGACGCCCCGTGGTCCGGCAGGAACTGTTGGGTGTCCCGCAGAGGGTCGGGCGCCGCGGTCACGTGGTCACTGCTGACCGACTTCGGGTAGCCCCCAGAATTCAGAGGGAATGTCTCCTCGCCACGGCTGAGGACCTTGAGAGGTCCCACGACGCAGGTTCTTAGCTTCCGCGGTTTCCGTTCGTGGCAAACGACAAACACGCAGTCCCCAACGATGATTTCAATGTCCACCTGCCATTCTACGGAATGTGATCTCAGTTTGTAACAGCGTTGTGCTACCGCGAGAGAATACCGCACCTTGTGGACAAGGGCCCGCGCACGGAAGTGGATGGCCTCGTGGACACCCTGCGGGCTCTTTTCCGTTGACTTGCTCGTCAGGGTGGCCAGCATCAGAACAAGGTCGTCCCAGCGGTCTCTTTGGTCATCTGCACACGAGCGGAGTGGACCTCCGATGGTGTGGTCGTGGCTCTCCATTGCGACGCTCGTCCTCGGGTGCGCGGTCATGGCGTCCCGGTGCGTGACCCCGAGGAGCAATACCACCTGTTGGACGAGCGTGGAGCGGAACTAGGGGCCATCGTCCGGCAATACTGTCGTTGCCGGTCCATAGGCCGCCACCAAGTGGTCGAAGAAGGCTGCCTTAATGGAATCCGTGTCGGTATGCTGATGGGGGATGGTCCGCGTGAGTCGAGAGACCCGATCCATGATGACAAACAGGTGCCCGTTTGTCGAATTTGACTCGAAGAGGGGCTCGAGGCGATTAATACATCAGTTCGTCAGAGTTTCCGTCGCAGGAAACGTGTTCAGGTTGGCGGTCTTGCGTCGCTTTCCCACGCGGTTGCGCGCACATTGGACGAAGTTGGCCATGAATGCGTAGACATCCACCGCCATAGATTCCCGAGATAACCACGGGCGCATGGACATGTGAGTCTTGTTCGCACAGGGGTTTCTCGCGTGTGGTGGGTAGTTCTCCCTCGTTCTCACCCCGTAGCGCATGGGGGTAGGTACGTAGACTTGAAGGGGGACCCACGTGGGTGCGAAGAGGACCAGCAGGGCCGAAGCGTCCCCCCAGAAGCGCGACTTGCGGGCACCGTTCATCGGGTCGCGCACCTCTGTGCACCGTCTGTCCTCGGCTTGACCCTCGAGGAACTCGGCCAGCGTGAGCGGAGATATCTTCCTGCCGACCGTGTTCGGCGGTACGAGCCATGCTGATGCCTAGTTAGGGAAAGCGAGACATGTAACCTCGTCGGGTATCGGGGACTCGGCCACGGCGGGTGTAGAGATGCGTGACCTCGTATCCGTCACGTGGTATGAGGAGCCCTATATTTTCTGTACCTTGGAGAAATTCTGCGCCTGGCGTAGCCGCCACATTGCTCACAACTCGTGGGCCTCATCCATACGCAGTATCTTCCTGAGCGCCGTGTGGTCGGTTTGGACCGTGAAACGCGTCCCCTAGATGTCGGTCGCAAGTGAAGCGCAGACCACACCACTGCAAGGCACTCCCGCTCGGTCGTGGTGTACTTTCGCTCGGCCGCGTTGAGGTAAAACCTCCAGTAGGCCACCCGTTGCGTCGCTCGGTCGGGCCACTCCTGCAGGAGAAAAGCCTGCACTTGGTTGGCGCCCGCGTCTCAGTCCTGGGTGAAGGCCCCGTGTCGCCGGCGGAGGGCGAGGCCTGGCGCCGGCGTCAACCGTTTCTTGAGCTCCTCAAAGGCCTCTAATGCCTCAGCGGACAGCGCCGCCCAGCGGTCGGGCCTCTAAATACTTTTTACGGCCGCCAGCAGTCGAGCCACCTCGGCTTATTCCTCAAATAACCGCCGGTAGACATTCCACATCCCGAGAAAAGCGCATTAGGTTGTTTTTACACCGTGGGTGGGACGCCTTATTCAGCGCTCAACTGCTCTATTCATGCACCTTCAGCTTCCTCGGGGCAATAATGTGGCCCAGGTACTCCACCTCTTCTTGGCACAGGCGGCATTTCTTGGATTTGAGGGAGACTCCCGCGTTACTGAACGCTGCGACGATCTCTTCGAGGTCGTCGGCATGCTCGGCCGCCGCCTACAAGAAGACAATGGTGTCTTCGAGGTACAAGCGGCAGCTCTTGCACATGTGTCATCCCAGAAGCTTGTAGATGGCCCGCTGGAAGGTCTCTGAGGCGGTCGAAAAGCCGCCAGGGAGGCACACCAAGCGATAAACCCCATAGTGCCAAACTAGGGTCGTTTTGTCGCGATCCTCGGAGACCCCATGTATCCGGAAATACCCTGCGTTACAGTCCAGCGCTGCAACCTACTTGGCGTCACCGTGGAAATAGATATAGTCGTCGCTCCACAGCAGCGGGTACACGCCCTGAACCGTGACCTTGTTGAGCTGGCTGTGGTTCATTAAGAGCCGCAGAGTCCCGTCAAGCATGGGTACGAGGACGACGGGGAAGGCCCACTCCGCTTTGAAAGGCTCCATCACCCCCATCTCTGCCTGACATCGCACGTCATGGGCGTTCACGTTCCTCGACGCGTGGCTCGCGCGTTCTGGCTGAGCGCACCGGGGTCGTGCGCCGGGAGTAAACTCAATTAGGTCGGAGGTCGCGTCGATGATCCCAAGGTGGAGCGCCCATAACCGTCAAGACTCCTCGAGAAGCGAGTCCACGGCGTCGCGAAGAACCCCCGGGACTCCATCCAAGTGGACCTCAGCCCTTGGGGCGTCGCCGTCGGGCTGATGAGGTGGAGGTGGCTCCCCGTTCGTCTCGTACCCCGCCGTCTTACGGGGTACGTCGGTCTGAGTGTGGACCAGGGTCGTCGCGGCCTCTTTGGGGATTGCGTGAGCCGGCCCGTTGTAGGCCGACGCGCTCCCCACGACGTAGACCTTGTTCAGGTGTACCGGGGTGTTCTTGATATTCTTCAGTATCAGAATAGTGTCTTCGACATGGGTTTCCACTATTGCTGTACCAATAATACATGGCATCGATAGGTCTTTGGCTGCAAAACTTCGGTCAAGGACCCTGGCGCATCCTACATTAGCGCACCAATGTAAATCATAGTTTGCCATGAAGCGTTTCGTATTTGCATGCTTGATGCGGGGCATGCGCCGCATACGCCCGCCAAGTTGGCAGTAAGGACATGGGGGTGGATCAAATTAATGCCCGCGCTGGTGTCCAATACACGTAGGAGTCTGTGCCTTAAGAACTAGAAGGGTCCGATAGTGGCTTGAATTTCATAGTGCCGGCGGGCAGCTCTCAAATTTCGTGTGACCTTGCTTGCTTCTCCAGATGGTGACTATTAGTAGGAAAACCCACCGAGGGGCTGCCGGCCTACTCATTCTTCCAATCGGTGGACTCGCTGCCTTCGCTCTGAGCGGCTGCCCACGCGTCTTCCGCTACATCTCTTACGTAAATGACAGGGTTGCGACGCTCGTGCTGCCAATAGGGCTCAGCGCATGTTTCGAAGTGATCGGGCTTGCGAGAGCTCGAACAGATATCGACACGTGGATGGGGCACCTCCTGAGGAAGGAGAAAACCTGCTTGTGTCTATGGTCAGGAAACGGGGAAGGTGTGTTCGACGTTGTTGTGCCGGCTTGGTGTGGGCGAGGCATACGCCACCTTGATGTCTGAAGGCGGGGAAACTTAAGCGAAAGCCGGAGCCTGTTGGTGCGGTCGCACTACATATGGGCGGCAGAAATGGTATCCCCCAGTGTGCGTTTGGCAAACTGCCCGTCCAAGTCACAGACATGAGATTAAACCATATCGGACAAGCCATTCATGAATACATCTTTCACATCCAGAGCGTGGCGTAAGCCATTTTGGCCCTCGCATTGCGCTTAAACATGCAGTCCGATGTCTGTAGGGGACGCTTTGTGGGGCTGGCGCATTGTAATACTGTCGTGGTAGGCTGTGGCCATTGCGGCGTGAGAAGATTACTTGGATAGCAGCTAAATGAGAGCGTCAACGTAGGTGCGGATCGCGATATTGTGAGTCCCAGCCCTCGTGTTCAGGGTGCGCCACACTCGCATGGCTGAGCCCTGAGAGCGAAGAGCCAAGAACGGAAGTGCTTGCCCGTGCAGAATTGCGGCGGCATCACAGGCACAACGAAGGATCGTAAAGAAGCTGAAGACAATGAGAGTGCTTGTTTCCGTAAACGGCTCTTTCCCTTGGAAGGTGTCTTCCAAGCGGCGGTTCGTCTTATGGGTTTTTTCCACTCGGGAGGGAGGCAGTGATGAACAACGTCCGATCAGAAAGTAGGTCCAATAGTCCAATAGGGACTTTAAGCGTCTGTTGGAGGCTCGAATAATGTAACGCCCAACAGCTTCTTCCAATGTCGTCTTGGTGTCTTCAAGACTCTTGTCTGGTCTCTGGAGAGATGGCCGAGAAACGGTGTCTGAAGAGGTGTCCGAAACGCTGGAGCTTGGGCTCGACGATGGGGATGATGGTGAACCCTAGGGTTCCCCCGACATGGAAGACGAAGAGAAAGTCATCGCACCGGACGTACTCGATGTGCTCGGGATCAATGCTTTGACGCTCCCGACCGAGGAGGGTGACCGGGCCAACTGGGTCTCTTTTCAGATATTACGCAAGTGCGTGCCAATGTACGGCGCTCTATCCAGACGTTCTGCTGCTTTTCCAACTGGATCTTGACGAGAGGAAAACGAAGTTCTCTCCTTTGGGTTGATCTTGTCCATGTACTTTCTCTCCGTATTTCGACGCGACTTGAAAACCTGAGAGGCTGAATTTAAGTCTTCCTGGCGCATGCCTGCCACGTCGGTAACCAAAATGTCGTTTACCTCCGCCAACGATCTGCTGGCCGCTTGATGGGCCGTCAGACGCCGACGCAGTGTCACCACCGCCGCCTGAAGGCTCTTCGCGTCGAGTGGCTCGCCAGCGGCCGCCGCGCACATAGCGCAAGATGCTGAGCGGGCACCACACAGGGTGTTTGCGCCCCGCGGATTCCAGCCAGCGCCTTCCTGCCCCACATATTCAGGAGACACGGCATTACCCGTACGCTTTTCATTTCCATGCTGCCCGCCGCCACAACCAGTGGTACAACGCAACCAGGACAGATCCACCTGAAGCGCCCCGCGCTCCGGTTGGAGATCACCACGGCGACGCTCTGCGTAGTGGCACACTTGAGTGGGAGACGCGCCCAGCCTGCCAAGCCAGAGGGTGCGATACCGGTCACAATGCCGCTTCGCAACTAGAAGCAGCTCTGGGGCACACCCTGCAGACGCGTAGCGGCAGGCAAGAGTATCTCTTGCTTATCCACGAAACTTGCTACAAATGACCTAGATTAAATATCCAGTAGGTTGTGACTGAACCTTGTGGCCCGATGAAGTGAAATCAACGGCCAAAGAAAAGGGAGAAGGACTTTGGTTTGTACAGCATCCGATGCCAGGCCGGGGGGTGCCGAAGATAACGTGCCCCGGACCTGTGGTGCGCTTAGCAGTTAGACGACCGAGGCGCGCGGTCGATCGACAGACCGACAATCACGATCGAATAGACCACCAATACAGAGAAGCTGAAGAAGGACAGATAAACAAGACGGACGAAGTCTCCGAAAGGGAGGACCAGAGGTTAATTTATTCCTCCACATGAATATGGTCCAGTCAAGGGGGCTACTGGTGGCCGAATCTGACGCTTCACGAGATGTGCTACGTGTCGTACAGCACCGGTGCCTCGGACAGATTCGGTGGGCAGGGAGAAAAGAACCTCCGAAGTGGGAAACAATGCGGTGTATTCTTGTGCACCAGTCGGACACACTGAGAGAACATAGAAAACACCGTTGCAATTCTCAAAATAGCAACGGCTCAAACCAAGTCACAATCCCCGAATTCCCTGCCGCTAGTGCCACAGGCCGCGTCCTCCTGGTCGGAGCCCGACGCGCCAGCGGCCTCATTGTGCGGCCGAGGAGTCATGAAACGGCTTGGACACGGAACGATATCCCGACCGCCGTACAGCGTGCCTGCTCGGTCTGCAATGCGTTTCGGCCGCCCTCCTTCGTCCTCTTAGCCAATATGACACCGGCATGGGCAGCAGGGCGGCCGGCAATGGCCGTGTGGAGGGCCGCTGCTGACCATCCGCGCGCAGAAGTGCCTGACATAGACGGCGCCGGTGTTGTCGAGCGGGACGCGAGCCACTCCTCTGCTGCCTCGGCCTTCTGCGGTCTGGCCTTGGATATCAGTAACCCGCTCTTTATTTCATTTTAGCGGCACTGCTCGTCCCATCCTGTCTCAAAAACGCCTTGTTGATGCAGAAGTCGATGTCGGCGCACAACATGGCCGTCTCGGACAAGGCCGCCACAGCGCCGGCCGCCCTGACGTCCGGCGCTGTGGCGGCCTACCTTTGGATGGAGCTCTCTGTCGAGCCAGCCATTTTTGCGGCCTTCGGCAGGGTGGGGGGCTCTTGGAAATTGCCGCGCCTACTTCACGCCGCGGAGATCCAGTTGTCGTCCAAATTGTCCTGGACGCCTCCTTCAGTCAAAGGACGACGGTTGCAAGCGCCGGCTGCCATTTTGGTCTCCCTGGAAGCGCCGCTGGAATTTTCTAACTCGCGCAAGACCTCCCAGCGCTTGACTGGATCGGCTCTGGCTGCGCCGCCCTTATTCAACGCCATCCTTGGCGCTTCTTCGTCACTGCCGTCCATTTAGCCAGCCGCGCACAGATTCTTGGCGTCCTAGTGTGCCGTGTTCATCCGTACAACGTCCTCTTCGGTCACTGTTTTCGTCAACTGGCGCCGGCCGTCGGCCAGCATAGTGGATGCAAAACGTTGAACGTCTTTTAAAACAGCGTAACTCAGCTCGCAGTCTCTAGCGGTATCAGTGCGCGTCCTGCGTTCAGAGCCCATCGGGCATGGGGACGTAAACTCTGTTACAATCGAGGCGGCAAACTTTTCTCGGCACCATTCCGTTCCGACAACAGGGTCCTGCGCCACCGCCATCCACGCTGGGCATAGTGCTACTCCCTCGGCCTCCCTCCATCCGCGGCCGCTGCTTCGGCCCCTGGTTATCAGGCGCCGTCTCCGGCGTCGAAGGCTTCCGCTGAGGCAGCGGCCGCTAAGGAGACTCGTGGCCCGCCGTCGTCTTATCCTTCCCCGGCGGCTGCTGCACCCCTGCCATGTCAGACTCCGCATCGGCCGTCGGGCGCTGCATCTCCTTCGTTTCTAGTTGCACTGCCACGGCCGCTCTAGCTGCACTGCTAGACCCGCTTCCATTAGGGGCCACTGAGGCGGCCGCTCTGCGGCCTGATCGTTTGGGGGATGCGGCGCTGAAGAACAGCGCAACGGTATTGTTCCCACTTTCAATTTCAAGGCCCTGCAGACGGGCGGTAGATGCAGTGGGACGCGATCCGTCGTTTGCACCCCGAATGCTCTTGCACCGCGTCTGCCAGGAGGACAGTTCCGCCGGCGTGCTCCGCACCCGGCCGCCCGGGCGGCCGTGCACCGCACAGCCGGCATCGGCATCGAGGGTACCGTGTATGAGACGGCCTCCACCGCGTCAGCCGGCGCAGATCAGTCTCTCGAGAGCCTATCCGTCTCCGCGGTCTCGCCGAAGCCCCGTTGACGCCCCCGCGACGAGGATATATCCGCGGTCTGCGAGGCTGCGGCTTGGAGTTTCCTCGACGTCTCCCACAAAGCATTCTCCTGTGGCTGCGGTGGCGGCTCAGGGGGGCACCCAGTCGGCGGCCCTGCCGGAGGTGGTTGCGAAAACGGAAAGCTGCCTTGCGTCATCTGCTGCAGAGCCTGCTGTCGGGTCTCCCACGAATTGCTCTCCTGCGGAGATTCGGGACTGTCGTTGCTTAGAAGCTACTGCCACGTCGAGACCGTCTTGTGCTCTCGGCCGCAATGCCCCTAGAGCTCCCGCACTCGCCCTGTGGCCACCTGTGGCGTTGGTGGCCGCATTCGCTTCAAACTTCCTGGAGGACTAGATGTTCGGACAGATGCTCACGCGTAAAGAGATGTTCCTTGACGCTGCGGGATCGGTGGGTTCGGAGGCCGCATGGTTTACAGGCGCCAGATTGCGTAGGGGTCCTCCGAAAAGAGTGGCCTTGACCGCCGCAGAGGCGGCGGACGACAGATGCCCCCAGATGCGTCTTTTCGAGGAGGGCTTCCAAGAACTGACGCAGACGGCCTCTTTAGGAGGGGGACGCGCTCACTGGAGGTGGGCTCGGCGGCGGCTGCCAGGACAGCGGCGGCTGGCGTGCGCGAGTCGCGGTAGCTAATCAGGGGGACGCAGTCCTTGATAAAGCAGGCTCGGTGGCCGTGGCGGCCCAGGCCGCCTGTAAGAAGAAGGTGGGCCTTGCTGCGGCTGTTGTTTTGTAAAGAATAGGCTGGGCTGCAAAAAACGGGACGCAGGCCTTTTCGAGGTGAACTTTGTGGCCTGCAGGGTCCTCGAATCCACCTGAAGCGACACAATCATTGACAGGGAAGGATTGGTGGCGAAGACGTTCCCAGGAGCCAATGGGGGGCACGCAGTGTCTGATGCGGTGGGATTGGTGGCCGGCAAGGTCCCGGCCGTGTCTCCGGGGGACCCTGGCCTTTCCGGTCTGGGAGTGGTGGCCGCGTCCGTGGCGGCCGCCACGCCGGTGAACGCGGGAATTGAATATGTGCGCTAGAGGCTCTGGATGGCAGCGGCCCGAGATAAGAAGGGTGCACAGCTTGAGATCGTGACGCCAAGGCCGCAGCTGCTCGTGATGGAGCCTCTTGAATGGGACGAGCATGCGCCGCCCACGGACAATGGAAGGATGGCGCATACAGAGGATGATCGTGGCCAGTGTGCAACGTGCGTCGGAACCCACGGCAGATCTTCCGCAGACCGCTCCGGGGCTCCGTTTCTTCAGAACGGACGCGGTGCGATAGATCCATGCTGGAGCACAAGCCGGTCCTCTCACGACTGGACGGGACTTGGCCTCTCTCTCAAAGCGCGGACTCCACTAAACGGTCCTCATCGGCAGATGGACACGAGCGATAGTCGGCCGCTTGCGCAGAAAGCGGCCGCCAAGTGAGGCAGACCTCCTTCCGCCGGAAAATCGTCGAAGAACCGTTTTGTATACCAGCGGTTGGTACAGACAGTGGCGACCGTCATGCGTATCGTTCATGCGCACGCGGTGCCCTCGCGGCCGCTGACGACAGTGGTGGCCGCGAAGTATCTATCTAGCACGCACGTCCCCCCTTCCTTGAGGAGAAGCGGCCCCACCTGAGAAGCGCGACCGTTACAGTGCACTCGCGTGGCACTGCTCCTCTGCCGCACTGCGACCGTGGCATCTCTCTACGATGGCGGTAGTGGGAAAGCGTGCAGACGCACACGGCTCCTGTCTCGGCGCCGAGCGAGTCAAGAGGACCGAGCCGATGCCCCCCGTACTGCGACGCCGCCCGCGACAATTGAACCAAGTAGGTTCCGCCCACAGCGCGTCCGCGCTTCACAGTCCCGCGGAGCCACATCCCTTCCACTGCGTCGCCCCCCAGCGAATGGCGCACAACAGTCATCAGCCTCCGGCGAGACCGTTCTCGACGATCTCGCGCGTGGCAGGACCCCTTCGTACTCCCTGAGACAGGTGCCCGCCCAGGAGCACAACCTTTTGTCGAGAGGCCCTCGGGTGGCCGCCTTTGTGGCCTGTCACTTCCAGGGCCCAGAGTGCCACGCTGAGCGTGACACTGCGCTCACAGCGCGGCCTGTGGGCCCTGCGGGCCCCGATAAATCGCGCATGCCCGCGATCCGCAGTGCTTCCTCCGGCTCATGTGGCTCCCATTCGCCCGCTTAAGGTGGATGGCCAATAGAGGGTATGGAAGGGGGGCTGCGAGTCTGACCAACAAGAATGCGAGCCGCCGGCAGTGCAATCGGATTGGGACACACGAGTCTGCCGCTCTTTGATGGACGCAATCCTTTGTGGATACTGCCTAGTCTCGGCAGACTCGGAGACCGGAGCGCCGCAAGAAACCTCTTCGGGGTCCGCCCTGCGTCTCGGTGACGGCAGAAACCACGCAGCTGCCCCATAGGCGCGCCAAGACACAATGCTGAATTCTCATTTTAGGGGAAAGCGCCACCATATTTCACGTACGCTGTACGACATCCGGCTTGAACGTACCAATGAGAGACCCTTAGGTCACTGTCGTCTGTCGCGATATTCTACCTTTCCTACAGATGAAGACTCTTGGGATAAGTCCCAGGGTATTGGTTTTGGGTAAATCCTGAAATCTAGGAAGTCTTAGTGACTTTCCTGCTTCCG
>ENA-ORXR01001337-ORXR01001337.1-marine-metagenome-genome-assembly--contig:-NODE-1337-length-26351-cov-9.523255_pt1 | contig 26351 bp, 26 predicted proteins | sample MGYA00237866_ERZ511479 | MGnify/ENA metagenome assembly ERZ511479 | reverse complement strand
TTGCCACCCCGACCGCGGCTCGCGACGGCACGCGGCCGGCGCGCCGTGGCGCGCCGTGGCGCGCCGTGGCGGGCGGATGCCACCCCGACCCCCCCGCCCGCGGCGGTCGGGTCGGTTCGGCGGTCGGGTCGGTTGGTTGGCCGCGGGGGCGGCCGGCCACTGCTGCTGCTCGCACCGCTGCTGCCGCCGCGCCGCCGCTCCAGGGCCGCCACCGTGGCGGCGCCGTGACGCAAGGGCGACGACGGGGGCGGCCCGCCGCTGGGCGGCGGGGGGCCCGGACGTCGACGCGGGGGGCCCCCGCCGGGACGCGTGGCGGATGGGGGTGGGGACGATTCAGGTATCCGCTCGGCGGGCGCGTGGGGGGGCTCGCCGCACGGACGGCTGGGGGGGCGGCGGCCTGTCGACCGGGGCGTCACGGGCGCAGGTGGCGGCGGGGACGTCCCGCGCTGCGGCGGCGCCTCGACGTGGCCCAGTGGCGGCGGCAGCAAACTGAGCGCGCGCGTCGGTCTGCCCGTGTGGGAGCAGTGGCAGCCGTGTGTTTTTCTTTGTCTGTCGCTCAGACGGCGGCGGCCATGGCACGTGGGCACGCCCTCGTATTCTGTCACAGCTGTGGCGCGTTTGCACAGAGGTGCTCGTCCACCCCCCCCCGCGGGCATTCCCCATCGGCGCGTCCCCGCCGACCGTCACCATGGGCGCGTCCCCGCGCCGCGGGTGTTTTGCATCCCTGACCGCGGCGGCGCCCGCCTTGACCCTTGCTGCCGCTCTGGTGTGTGCCGCTGCCGCGGCCGCCGCGGCGTCTCCCCCGTCGCGGCGCGTCTTTACCGACGTGACGGACGCGGCCGGCTTGGCGGCTCCGCCGGGCCTCAAGTATGGGGGCCCCGTCGTCGCGGACCTCGACGCGGACGGGGTGTACGACTTGGTTTTGCCCCAACACCACCTGCACCCGACGGCGGTCTTTTGGGGCCGCCCCAGCGGCGTCTACGCGCGCGGTGCGGACCTCTTTCCCTTCAACTTGGACGTGCACGGCGTCGCCGTTGGGGACGTTGACCTCGACGGGGACGCGGACGTGGTCGCCTCCATCGGGGGGGCGCTGGGCGTCGGCCCGACCGCGCCCATCTTTTTTCGCAACGTCAATGGCAGGGCGTTTGTCAACGCGTCGGCAGGGGCTGGGTTTGGGCGGCGCGGCGGCCGCGGCCGCTCGCCGCGGTTCATCGACCTCAACGGCGACGGGCGGTTGGATTTGGTCGTCCTTCACTACACGGTCGTGCAGGGGCCCGGACCGCGGCAGCACGTGTATGAAAACAGGGGCGGGGGCACCTTTGTACCCCGCTTCGGGACGGGGCTCGAGGACGGGATTGGGGAGCAGCTGTTGTTGACGGACATGGATGGGGACGGGCGCACGGATATCATCTCCTTCCCCTACTTTCGCCTGTACCGGCGGGTCGGTTCGTTTCGGTTTGTGGACGACACGGAGGTGCGCCTCGGCAACGCCGCCGTCGCGTTTTTCCGCCACTTCCCAGCGTCATGGGTGGTGGAGCTGGACGTGAACCGCAACGGCTTCCCCGACTTGTACGTTGTGTGCATCAACAAACCGGACGTGCTCCTCCGCAACGTGGGCGGGCGGTACGTGGACGGGACGGCGGCCGCCGGCCTCGGCGGCGCCGGCAGCACCGCCACGACCGGCGCCACCGCCGGCGACTTTGACAATGACGGCCACGTTGATTTGCTCGTCTTTCGGGGCGCCCCGCGCGGGCGCCCCGCCGCCGCGCGGCCGGCGGATGTGCTCTACTGGAATTTGGGCGACGGCACCTTTGCGGCGGCCACCAACCACGGCGCGTCGCCGCCGCGCGACGCTGTGGCCGCCGGCGGCGCCGTTTCCGACGCCGGCCAAGCGTTTGATGCCGACGGCGACGGGCGGCTCGACGTGCTCGTTGGGTATGGGGACCGGCACGTTGCCGCGCGCGTCGGCCGCTGGCGGCTGTACCGCAACACCCTGCCGCCGGCGACCCGCGGGCGGGGTCACTGGCTGACCGTCCGCGTCCTCCGCAGTTGGCCGCGCACCGCCTCGGCGGCGGGCGCAACGGTGACGGTGGTGGCGGGGGGGGTGACGCACGTGCGCCGCGTCGGCCCGGCGGGGTCGGCCAACCACCAGGGGCAGCTGAGTATGGTGCACTTTGGGTTGGGGGCGGCGGCCGTGGTCGAGTTGGTGTCTGTGCGCTGGAGTGACGGGTCCTCTTCCAAGGCGCGCCGCCGCGTGGCGGCGGGGACGATGCTCACCATGGGGCGGTGAGGGGGACTCGGGCAGCGTTGTTGTGTAGGAGACAGAGGGGGTCTGCTCGAGGCGGCAGGACCTTGGCCACCGCCCTAATAAAATGTAACGTACGTCAGGAGTGAAATGTCAATTTCATTTGTGTGGATGTGTGGCGACCACACGCTCCGGGCCAGCTCGCGTGACTGCGTGAAGAAAGCCGCCATCTGCGCCGTCTCCCTCCCGCTCGGCCTGCCCGCCACTGCCGCTGCCGCCACCTCCTCGTCCTACTCACTCCTACCACCCACTCGTCCCTTTGCTCATTTGCGACATTATCTGCTTGGGACTCAACCTTGTCCGTCCTCCGCTCGTGCTCTCCGGGGGCAGCTCGCCCCTCGTCGGTGGGTGCCATTGCCCGCCACACCACCGGGCCTGGTGCTTGTGTCGCCGCCGCGCGGTACCTGTGCCGCCATGCATCCCTTTTCATTGGCGGCCTTTGCCCTACCTGGGACTTTGTGGCGACAAGGCCCACCCGCCCCCGCCGCCCTCCGCAGTGACCGGTGCGGCGTGGCCCCGCCGCGGCTCGGACGGCCCCGGCGGCACGCCCCGCCGAGGCGGCCCGCCGTGACGGCCATGACGAGTGCCTCCACCATTACTCCCTCTGCCCTCGAGGCGGCCTCCAAGGCTGCCGCCGCCTTGTACACGCCGTCGACCCCCCACGCGCGCCTCGTCAGCCTCCCCCTCCCCCTCGGCATTGTCTTTGGCGACGCTGGCGAGGAGGTGGTCTTTGTGGAGGAGCTCGCGCCCGGCGGCTCGGCCGCCGCCGCCGGCACCGTTGCCGTCGGTGACGTGGTGCTCGGCGTCGCCATCCCGTACGGCCCCTGCCTCCGGCCGCTCGACGGGGACGGCCTGGCGGGCGTCGTGGCCGCGGTGCGGACCCGCCCCGACGGCGTTATGCACCTGGAGGTTGCCACGTGGCCGGGGGGCCCAGTCGCCGCCGCGGAGGCGCGCTCGGCCGCGTCGGACGAGGCGTTGGAGATGAGTTGGGAGGACATGGCGGCGGTCGTTGCCGACGTGGAAGTCGACACCTACGAGGTGCTGACTGCGGAGGAGGCGGCCGAGATGGACGGGGCGCCGGCGCTGAAGCGCTTCTGGCACATCATCCTGCCGCACCTTGCCCGCGCCATCACCGTCGTCATCCTGATCCAGACGATATTCCTGCTGTCGATCTTCGCCGAGATACTGGTCACCACCAACGGTGGACCCGGCTACGCGTCGACCAATCTCACCTTCCTCGTGTACGCCCAGTCGCTCCTGCAGTTCGACGTCGGCGGCGGTTCAGCTGGCGGCATCGTCGCGGTTGTTCTGGCAAACATCGTGGCGATCTTCCTGATGCGTCTCGTCGGCAAGAACCTCGACCTCTGAACCCGGAGCTAGCGACATGGCACGTAACGTCACCGCAGGTACCAAGCTCGGCTGGACCGTTCTCGCCTGGGCGATCGGGATCGCGATCTTCTTTCCGATCTTCTGGACCATCCTGACCAGCTTCAAGACCGAAGCGGAAGCGATCGGGCCACCTTCATTGTTCGACTTCGAGTGGACAACGGAAAACTACGCCGAAGTGCAATCACGATCCCCGTACTTCCTGCACTTCATGAACTCGGTCATCATTTCGCTCGGCTCGACGGTCATCGCCCTGATCATTGCCATACCCGCTGCCTGGGCCATGGCTTTTGCGCCGACGAAGAAGACCCGCGGGCTCTTGCTCTGGATGCTGTCGACCAAGATGTTGCCACCGGTCGGCGTACTCATCCCGATCTACCTGATGTTCCGTGACACCGGCCTGCTCGACACCCGCACGGGTCTGGTGATCGTGCTGACCCTGGTCAATCTGCCGATCATCGTCTGGATGCTGTTTACCTACTTCCGCGAGATACCGGGCGAGATTCTCGAAGCGGCACGCATGGACGGCGCCACGCTGAAGGCGGAGATTCTTTATGTGCTGACGCCGATGGCCCTGCCGGGAATCGCTTCCACGTTGCTTCTCAATGTCATCCTCGCGTGGAACGAGGCGTTCTGGACTCTCAATCTGACTGCGGCAAAAGCCGCACCGCTTACGGCATTCATCGCCAGTTACTCCAGTCCCGAAGGCCTTTTCTACGCCAAGCTCAGTGCCGCATCGACGATGGCGATCGCACCCGTGCTGATTCTCGGCTGGTTCAGCCAGAAGCAGCTGGTTCGCGGTCTCACCTTCGGCGCCGTCAAATAGAGGAATATGTCATGGGAAGCATCACACTCAAGGGCGTTACCAAGCGATTCGACGATGTCGAGGTCATACCGCCACTCGATCTCTCGATCAACGACGGTGAATTCGTGGTCTTTGTCGGACCGTCCGGTTGCGGCAAGTCCACACTGCTCAGACTCATCGCGGGTCTTGAAGACGTCAGCGGCGGGGTAATCTCGCTGGACGGCAAGGATGTGACTCCACTGCCGCCGTCGAAGCGCGGCCTCGCCATGGTGTTTCAGTCCTACGCCTTGTACCCGCACATGTCGGTACGCAAGAACATCGCCTTTCCGTTGAAGATGGCGGGTCTCGAGAAAAGCGAGATCGACAAGAAAGTCGACGGCGCCGCCTCCGTACTGAACCTCGGTGACTACATCGATCGTCGACCCGGCCAACTCTCCGGTGGTCAGCGGCAGCGCGTCGCCATCGGACGAGCGATTGTTCGCGAACCCTCGGCCTTCCTGTTCGACGAGCCGCTCTCTAACCTCGACGCGGCCCTTCGCGGTGCCATGCGACTCGAGATTGCCGAGCTGCACCAGAAGCTCACGACCACCATGGTCTACGTCACGCACGATCAGGTCGAGGCGATGACCATGGCGGATCGCATCGTCGTGCTGAACAAGGGCGTCATCGAGCAGGTAGGCTCTCCGCTCGAGCTCTATCGCAATCCCAAGAGCCTCTTCGTCGCAGGCTTCATCGGCAGCCCGACCATGAACATGGTCAGTGGCCAGGAAGCGGAAAAGCGAGGTGCCAAGACGGTCGGTGTCCGCCCTGAACATCTGCAGCTGTCCATGGACAGTGGCGAGTGGTCGGGTGTCGTCGGTGTTTCCGAGCACCTCGGATCAGACACCTTCCTGCACGTCGAGGTCGATGGCGTCGGTCCGATCACGGCACGAGCAGACGGCGAATTTCCGGCCAAGCACGGCGACCGGATCGGCCTCACACCCGATGCAGCACGCTTGCACCGCTTCGATGCGCAAGGCGTGACGATAAGCGGACAGGCCTGAGCGACAGAATGGTCGATCGGGTTCACCAGCGCGCCACCTCTTCGTGGCATCGGGAATGAATCGACTGGCCGGCAAGTCGGCACTGATAACAGGCGCTGCGCGTGGCATTGGTCGCGCCTTTGCCGAGGCCTACGTCCGCGAAGGGGCTACTGTCGCTATCGGTGACATCAATATCGAAGGCGCCGAGGCGACGGCTCGAGACATCGGTGACGGCGCCTGGGCCGTACCTCTCGACGTGACATCGCAGGCGTCCATCGACGCAGCTGTCTCGACGGTAGATGAGCGCAGTGGCGGCATCGATATCCTCGTCAACAATGCCGCCCTGTTCGACCTTGCCCCCATCGTCGACATCACGCGGGAAAGTTTCGACAAGCTCTTCTCGATCAATGTCGCGGGATCCCTCTTCACGCTGCAAGCCGTCGCGCGCGCCATGATCGCCCGCGGCAAGGGCGGCAAGATCATCAACATGGCCTCACAGGCCGGACGACGTGGCGAGCCACTCGTCGCTGTCTACTGCGCCACCAAGGCCGCCATGATCTCGCTGAATCAGTCTGCAGGGCTGGACCTGATCAAGCACGGCATCAATGTCAATGCCATTGCACCCGGCGTGGTGGACGGCGAACACTGGGACGGCGTCGATGCTCACTTCGCCAGGGCCGAGGGTCTCGCGCCCGGCGAGAAGAAGCGGCTGGTCGGTGCAGCCGTGCCGATCGGTCGCATGGCGACCGCCGAGGACCTTTGCGGCATGGCCGTCTTTCTGGCTTCCAGCGAGGCCGACTACATTGTCGCGCAGACGTATAACGTCGATGGCGGCAACTGGATGAACTGACGGATGACCGGAACCGGAACTACAACACTGTCGTTAGCGGTGCTCGACTCCCTGCCAGCGGCTGTCGCCGTGCCGACCCACGCTCGTCATGACATGCGGGGCGGTATCGTGCATTTCGGCCCGGGCAACTTTCATCGTGCGCATCAGCAGGTCTATCTGGACAAGCTGATGAACGACGGGCTGGCGCTCGACTGGGCAGTCATCGGCGCCAGCATCATGCCTGGCGACAAGGCGCTCCGCGAGACCTTGCTTGCCCAGGACCTGCTTGGCACGGTAGTCGAGCAGTCTGCGAACAGCAATTCAGCGCGAGTTACCGGCGCGATGATCGACTATCTACCCGTTGGAGACACGAGCGCCATACTCGAAGCGTTGAAAAATCAGAACGTTCGCATCGTCTCGATGACTGTCACCGAGGGCGGCTACTTCGTCGACGCCGATTCCGGTCGATTCGACGACACGCATGCTGCGATCAGGGCCGATGCCGACATCCTGAAGGCGGGTGTCGATGATCCGAAGACAGTCTTCGGGCTGATCGTTCATGCACTCAGGTCGCGACAAGCCGCCGGTCACGCGGCCTTTACCGTGATGTCTTGCGACAACCTCCCGCACAACGGTGTGGTCGCACGTGGCGCGGTCGTCGGTCTGGCGAGACTGGTCGATAGCGAGCTTGCTGACTGGATCGACAACAACGCGACCTTCCCCAATGGCATGGTCGATCGCATCGCGCCCGCGACCGGCGAGCGCGAGCATCGTCTGGTGCGTGAGGAACACGGCATCGCCGATGGGGCACCCGTGTTCTGCGAGGACTACCTGCAGTGGGTACTCGAAGACAGGTTCGTCGATGGACGACCCGCCTTCGAGAAGGTTGGTGTGCAGTTCGTTGATGACGTGACACCTTTCGAGATGATGAAAATCCGCATCCTGAACGGTGGGCATGCGCTGATTGCCTATCCGGCCGGTCTGTTGGACATTGAATTCGCGGACGCCGCCATGACAGATCCGTCGATCAAGGCTTATCTCGACAAGGTCGAGCGCGACGAGATCATTCCGGTGGTCCCACCAGTCCCGAATACCGATCTCGAGACTTATTTCTCGCGCGTCATCAGCCGCTTCGCCAATCCGAAGATCGGGGATACCGTTCGCCGTCTCTGCTTCGATGGCTCGAACCGACAACCCAAGTTCATCGTGCCGACGGTTCGCGATCGACTCGACGCCGATCAGTCCATCGACGGCCTGGCTCTCGCTTCTGCATTCTGGTGCCGATACTGTTACGGCGAGACCGAAAGCGGCAAGATCATCGAACCGAACGATCCCCACTGGTCAACACTGACACGCGTCGCGCAGGAGGCACGAGAGAACCCGGGCGCCTGGCTCGACATGTCGGACGTCTATGCGACGGCAGGTCAGAATGCGCAATTCAGAGCGGCATTCGAAACGGCCTTGAATGCGCTGTGGGTGGACGGTACGCGTGCTGTCATCGATCGTTATCTCGGCGCCTGACGCAGTGGTCAGTCAACGTGATATCGACCAATAGTCGATCGGTCGCATGTCCGTCGCCGCTCACAAACCCGCACCGCCCGAACTCGAGATACCGGACGTCGACACCGTGTCGGTACACGCCTTTCATCACGGCTTTCCCTGCCCGCTGGTTCGATGGCATTACCACGACGACTACGAGATTCACCTGATCGTCGACAGTGTCGGCAAGGTTTTCGTCGGCGATCACGTCGGCACGTTCTCGCCGGGTCAACTTATCCTCACGGGGCCACGCCTGCCGCACAACTGGATAAGCCAGACAGAACCCGGCCATGTGATTCCCCTGCGTGATCTGGTCATCCAGTTTCGACAGGAGCTCATTCCGGCGATGAAGACTGCAGCGCCGGAACTGGCTGAACTTATCCCGCTACTGGATCGCGCTCGCTACGGCATCGAATTCCTGGGTCAGATTCGCGATGACGCCGAGCCGATGTTTCACGGCATCATCGAAGCCTCCGGAACACGACGAATCGCACTCCTCCTCGAATTTCTGGAGCGCCTCTCAGCAGAGACCGAATACCGTTCGCTCTCGACCATGCCGATGAGTTCGCAGGCCGATGAAGTCGCGCTCGACAAGGTGGAACGCGTGACTCAGTACGTGACCGAGAACTACGGCCGCGAGATCCCCCTGGCGGTTGTCGCCGAGCTTGTCGGTATGAGCGACAGTGCCTTTTCCCGCTTCTTTGCCAAGGCCACCGGCAACGGTTTCACGCGTTTTCTCAACCGCGTGCGCATCGCTCGCGCCTGCGAGTTGCTGACCGTCACCGAGCAGCCGATTACGGACATCTGCTACGACGTGGGCTTCAACAATGTCGCGAATTTCAACCGGCGTTTTCGTGAGCTGAAAGCTGTGACACCGCGCGAGTATCGGCGCGAGACTCGCCTGCGTCATGCATCGATGCTGACTCCGTGAGCGGGAAACCAGGCTCGCTCTCACTCCCGCATGCCGGCAAGATCATCAAGGATGGGACACTCCGGGCACTCGTCGCCACGACAATGCTTCGACAGGTGCTGCAAAGTACTGCGGATGCTCTGCAGCTCTTCCATCTTTCGATCGACCTCCAGTAGCTTCTCGGCAACGATCGCCTTGACGTCGGCACTGGCACGCGCATCGTCCTCATAGAGCGATAGCAGGTGACGGCAGTCATCGATGGAGAAACCCAGGCCACGGGCGCGAGCCACGAATCTCAGTCTGTGCACATCGGCAGAGTTGTATTCGCGATACCCGCTCTCGCTTCGCGCCGCCGCGACGAGCGCGATCTCATCGTAGTAGCGCACGGTCTTGACCGGAAGCTTGCTGAGGATTGCTGCATCGCCAATGTTCATCAGTTCCTCTCCTTCCCGGGACCGGAGCATTGAAGAATAACGCTTCCTGTAACTGGAAGGTCGCCAACCTTCTGGTTGCGTAGCCTTGAGCCTTACATGTCACCACGCAGGTACCGCTTTCTCTCAACTTCCGGAAATTTCCCGATTGCATACCTCAACATGGTTCGAGACATTGATCTGTAGTGTTCGAGGAGAAATTTCTACTCAGCTTCCTTGCAGCGATTTCCGACTTCCCGAAGCATCCAGCCGACAGCCTTGTGTATCAAGTCCTCTTCGTCATTCAACAGTTGCAGCTGTACCGGACAGGGCTTCATGGCAGGATCACTCGACAGGTTGCGGTCGACAGCGGCAGCCGTGGCACGTCAACGAAATCATGTACCGCTGATGGAGGCTTGATGTGACAGGACGGGGCGGCGTGACGCCGACAGAAATCGACCATGGAAGCCCGCCCGCCACCGGATGGGCAAGCCTCGTGTGCGAGCTGCTCGTCCAGAATCTCGAGAAAAGCCTGCCGTTCTGGCAAGAGGTGCTGGGCTTCGGCTGTGCCTATCGACGGCCGGAACAGAAATTCGTCTACCTTGAACGACCCGACGGTGCGCAGATCATGCTGTGCGAACGAGCCGGTAACTACGAAACGGCCGAGCTGGTCGAGCCCTTTGGTCGCGGGGTGATGTTTCAGGTCGTCGTCGACGCCATCGAGCCGATCATCGAGCGTATTCATGCGCATGGCCACACTCTGTATGCAGGACCACGCAAAGTCTGGCGACGCTACGGTGACCGTGAAGGCGGTCGGCGCGAGATCCTGATCCAGGACCCTGACGGGTATCTTGTGCTGCTCGCCGAAGTGCTCGGTGAGCGGCCTGTGACGAGTTCGAACTAGCGCTTCGCCAACGTCTTCGGCGTGTAGTCGCACAAGTCGGCAATGATGCAAGACGGGCACTTGGGCGTCCGCGCGACACAGGTGTAGCGCCCGTGCAGGATGAGCCAGTGGTGGGCATCCAGCAGGTATTCCTTCGGCACATGTCGCATCAGTTTCTTCTCCACCGCGACGACATCCTTTCCCGGCGCGATTCCGGTCCGGTTAGAGACGCGGAAGATATGCGTGTCGACAGCGCAGACCGGCTGCCTGAAAGCGGTGTTGAGCACCACGTTGGCCGTCTTTCTGCCGACACCGGGCAAGGCTTCCAGCGAAGCTCGATCGGCAGGCACTTCGCCAGCATGCGTTTCCATCAACACGCGACACGTTTCGACGACGTTTCTGGCCTTGTTGCGCCATAGCCCGATGGTACGGATGTGCTCGGAAACACCGTCGACACCGAGCGCGAACATGTCGGCGGGTGTTCGTGCCAGCGGGAACAGGCTCGCGGTTGCCTTGTTGACGCTGATGTCAGTTGCCTGCGCGGACAGGATGACTGCAATCAACAATTCAAACGGCGATGCAAAGTCGAGTTCCGGTTTCGGGTCTGGCCGCTGCTCGGCCAGCCTCGCGAAGATCTCGAGACGCTTGTCCGCGTTCACGCGCCTGTCTACCGGTGGTGTGCCTTGTCAGTACGAGGACGCACCCGCATCGTCCGGGAACATGTCGTCGTGGACTTCATCCGGGTCGACGTCGTTCAGGAGCAGCATCTCACGCACCGCCTCGACATCGGCTCGCGTCCGCTCGACACGACCCGGATGGTCATATTCGTTGATGTCCATAAGCTTCGGCATGTAGCAGAACGCCGTCTTCAACGCGTGCAACGCATCTTCATCAAGGCGGCTCATGCGGACTGCTCCTCACTTTGCAACGTCACCGTCATATCGAAGATGGCCGAATCGAAGGCGAGCTTGTCGCGAATGGCAGCGATGATCCTGTAGCTCTTCTTGCTCATGTCACATTGCTCATGTCACGGGCCTCGTCAATAGCTGCGCAATTGTCCGACAAGGACGCCCTGAAAGCGAACTCGCGATGTGGCATAGCGCATCGTCGTCATGCTCTTGTTCTCGGGAATGAGTTCGACCATGCCGTCGTGGGTATCGCCGAGCCGCTTCAATGTGGCTTCCTGCCCATCGATAAGCGCGACGACGATATCGCCACGCCGGGCGGTATCCTGCTTGCGGAGGATGACGGTGTCACCGTCCATGATGCCGACATCGATCATGGATTCGCCGGTGACACGAAGCGCATACCGGTCGGGACCGATCAGGAAGGCCGCGAGATCGAGATGATCCTGATCTTCAATGGCTTCGATCGGCTGCCCGGCGGCGATGCGACCGAGCAGCGGAATGCGGAATTCACCCGTGGTCATGCCGCTGTCTTCGAGATCAGCCGGCAAAGCGACGGGATTATCGACATTGGACTCGCCGGAAATGGTCGCGATGCTACCTTCACGATAGGGCACCGGCAGCCGCTCCACATTCGACGATGTTCGCGGCATGGACAGGCCGACGATGCGCAGGCCACGCCAGCCGTTGCCTTGCCGTTCGAGGCGCCCCTTGCCGATCAGGGACTGCACATAACGGTGCACCGTTCCCTTTGACTTCAGGCGCAGATCGGCCGTGAGTTCGGCGATAGTCGGCGCCTGCCCTTTCGAGCGGATGTGTCTCTCGATGGCGGCAAGTACCCGAGCCTCGAGATGCGTCAGTGGTGGCAGAGCGTCCATCAAACGTACTCCGAATGTTCTCGGTCTAGAATAGAGAACGTAAGGAGAAAATTCAATGCCGATCGAGCGCCCCGTGTCTGACGTCGGGTCCCTGCCAGCGTGGTTCGACAAGTCCCGGGCTACGCCCTTGAACTACGACATGACGGAGCGCGTGGTCATACCCGCCAAGGCGGCAGAGTGGGCACCAACGACGCGGCCCGGCATCGACATGCAGGTGCTGGAGTTCATCGACGGCCCCAGTCCGCGGCTCAGCGCCTGGCTCGAGCTTACTGCCGACTATGCTGCAGTTTCTCTGGGCCCCGGCGCCAATCAGGAAATGCTCGTGATTCACGGCTCGCTTCGAGCAGGCAGCGAGCGCTGGCCATCGGGCCACTATGTCCGCTTGCCGGCTCGAGGTGAAAAGCGCGTCGACCAGCTGAGTCTCGAACGTCACGCCGACACCGGCAAGGACACGCCAGGCCGCGCCCTCGCCTATGTCGCCAGCGGCCATATTCCTGCCAGCGACACCGAGCGTCGCATCATCGACACCACCGACGAGTCACGCTGGCTGCCAGGACCGGTCACCGGCACCGAGGTGCTGCCCTTGCACGGCCATGGCAGCAGCAACGTGATGCTCATTCGCTGGCTCGCCGCGGTTGCCTTTCAACCGCGTCTCGACCCGCTAGGCGAGGAAGTCATGGTCATCAGCGGATGTCTGCACGATGCCATGGGTTCCTATCCTGCCGGTAGCTGGATCCGCAACCCGGTGCCGGCGTGGCAATCCTGGGCCGGTGATGCCGGCACGATCGTCTACTACAAGAGCGGTCATTTCGCCATCGCGCCTGACCAGGACCCGTCAGTACACGATGGCGAGTCCTGAATTCGCCAGACTGGCTACTGACATCAAGCGCTGGGCGCAAGATCTCGGTCTTGCCGATTGCGCCATCACCGATACCGATCTGGGTGTTCACGAAACGCGACTGCTCGCCTGGCTGGACGACGGCTTTCACGGCGAGATGGAATGGATGGAGCGCCACGGCACAAAGCGCAGCCGTCCAGCCGAGCTCCTGCCCGGCACGTACCGGATCGTGTCTGTCCGTCTCGACTATTTTCCGGCGAACACACGCGACGCGAAGACGCTGCTCGATCACGCGTCGCTCGCCTATGTGTCCCGCTACGCGCTCGGGCGCGACTATCACAAGGTACTGCGCAAGCGACTGCAGCAACTCGCCGATCGCATGACCGACACCGTCGGTCCTTTCGGCTATCGCGCATTCGTCGACAGCGCCCCGGTGCTCGAGAAAGCGATTGCCGAAAAGGCCGGGCTCGGCTGGATCGGCAAGCACTCGAACCTGATCAACGAAGAAGCCGGGAGCTTCTTCTTTCTCGGTGAACTCTATACCGACCTGCCCTTGCCGACAGATCCTCCCCGAACGCGCACGCACTGCGGCAGTTGCACACGCTGTATCGAAGTCTGCCCCACGCAAGCGATTGTCGCGCCGTACCGGGTCGATGCGCGGCGCTGCATCTCCTATCTGACGATTGAGCTACACGGCGACATTCCGGTCGAATTTCGCCGGGCGATCGGCAACCGCATCTATGGTTGTGACGACTGCCAGCTGTATTGTCCGTTCGACAAGTTTACCGAGTCGACCCGGGAGCGAGACTTCGACGTTCGGCAGGCACTCGATGCAGCCCCGCTCGTCACCTTGTTCGCGTGGAGCGCGGAGGAATTCGAACAACGCCTCGCGGGCTCTGCCATCCGCCGTATCGGTCACGAACGATGGCTCAGGAACATTGCCGTCGCTCTCGGTAACACAAAAGACAACCCTGGGGCGGTGAAGGAGGCAGCCGTGGCGCTGAATACCCGGCGCGATCACCACTCGGGCATCGTCCGACGGCATGTCGCGTGGGCACTTGCGGAACTCGCCGATCGCGAATCCACGCGCCCGTGGCGATGACGTCGATTATTCGCTCGTCAGCAAGTTCGGAAACTTCTCGTCGGCCGTGGCGATGAAGCCCGCGATGTCTTGCTCCCAGTTCTTCTGAACCTTCTGGTTGTAGTTCAGGTAGAGCTTGCCGTCGACAATGGTCCACAACTCGGGCTCGATCTTGACCAGCGCACCCTGCGCAGCAACGCCGTAGGCACAGTAGCCGCCATACTGGGGCGCGTACTTGTCAGGTTCGGCGACGAACAGATCAAGGTGCTCCTGCGACGCGAAACGCCAGGTGGCCCCTTCCCACTCGGTGGTGAAATCGTCCGAGCCATCAAGTGGCTTGCCTTCCGTGAAATAGGCCACGGTGTCGTAACCCCGGATGGCGACTCCGGAGGCCTCATAGCCAAACAGACCGCTTTTCTCGAGCGTATTGATCGGCTCCGCCGCCAGCGCCGATGTCGACACGGCCAAACTCAACAACAGGGCAATTCCGATCGCCAACATCGCTCGCATCGCAGCTCTCCTTCAGTCATGGGATGGGCATCAACCCAAGGTATCCCTACGACCTTCGGACCCGGCCTGGGTTCCCCGGCAAGTTGCCTTTCACGGGTCGAGGAAAGCCCCCTGCAACTCGAATTCCTGACTGTCTGGACGCACGCTCGGGCGCACGTCAGGGCGTTGCGCACGAGCGGCTGTCACGACCGGCGTCGTCTCGCAGCTTCCATCAGCGAGATAGTCGAGACCCGCTTGCAACATGCCTTCGATCCGACCGTCAGCGGCGAGGCCGCGCTGCCGGGTCAGATCGTCACGCGCAAGGCAGTCGGGCTCGATGCCTTCCGCGACACTGACACCACTGATGTTGAAACCTTCGGCTTCCATCGCGTCCAGCCGCTTGCCACAGAAGTCGTTCGCGTTGCTGATGAACGGCTTCCCGACCGTGGTCTCTTCACCGATGACGGTGACGTCCACATAGGGTTTCAACGAGTTGACAACGATTTCCGATGCCGAGGCCGTACCGCCATCGACCAGAAAGACGACGCGTTGCAGATCGAGTGACGCGGATTCGTTCTCGAACACATAGCGAAAATCCCGGTCGCGATACTTGTCGTTGTAGCGATAAGTCACCAGGGTCTCACCCACCAGGTCATTGCCGGCAATGAGCGTCGAGAGCTGACTGGCTATGCGCACATAGCCGCCCCCGTTGTAGCGGAAGTCGACGACGAGTTCAGTGACGTCATTCGCCCTGAATTCGGCAAACAGCGTGTTCAGTTCGTCCGCCGATGTGGCGAAGAAGGCGTCGAACGCAAAATAGCCGACCTTGCTGCCGGAGGCCGTCGAGACGACGGCATCGCTCAAGACCGTACGTCTGACGAAGCTGGCCCGGGTCAGGTCCACTTCGAAGAACTCACCGTCATCACGGCGACGAAATCCCCAACGACTGGCTTCCGGTAGCTCCTCGGTGCCGCCGATCGTCGGCAGCATGCCGTTTCCTTGTACCGTGCCCCAGTCGGTGCCGTTCACGGAGACGATCTCGTCACCCCGCTCCACGCCGGCCAGTTCGACCGGTGAGCCCGGCAGCACCTTGGCAATCCGCGCCTTGCCTGCATCGTCACGCTGCCAAAGGTAACCGAAACCGAAGAATCGCCCTTCATCGAGGAGTGCCGCCGTCGTCGCCGTATCCCTGACGCGACTGAAGCGATCGGGCGGCTCGACACGAAGCGCATCGACGAGGGCTTCGGGGCTGTCGAATTCGCTCAGCTCGACCGCCGGAACCTGGTCGTAGTAGATGTAGTAGTCGCGCATGCTGCTGTCGACCTCGCCGAGCACGCCCGCCAGACTGCACGAGACTCCCCCGCTACCCGAGTCTCCGGATCCCGCACCGCAGCTGACGACGAGCATACCGAGCAGGCAAGCAACGGCACCGTGCAGGGCACGTAAGAACATGGAATTCATTCGAGCACACGCTGCAGGAACAATGCCGTACCCAGCGATTCATCGAGAACGTAGGGGCGAAACCACGCCTTGGCGTAAGCCGCTCGCGCGACCGCGTTACCCTCGAGCACCTCGAGGGTGATCTTGCAGGCACCGCGGGCACGGGCCTCTGCCTCGATCGCGGCGAGCAATGCCTTGCCCACACCGTGTCCCTGATGCGACGACGACACGAAAAGATCATGCACGTTGATCAGCGGTCGACACGCGAAGGTCGACAGCGTGACGAAACAATTGGCGAGCGCGATCGGCACCTCGTCCTCGTAGCCGAGCAGGCTGAAGGCTCCCGCGGTTGCCGCCAGCATCCCGGGAAGGTTTTCGCGCACGCCTGCCGGCAGCGGCTCTGCACCACCCATCGGATCGAGTGCGTATCGCTCGAGCAAGCTGACGAGCGCGTCGGCCTGCACCGCATCGCCATAATCTGCAAGCACGAAGCGCAGGCGCCTGGAGGGAGCGTTGTCGCTCTCCTTGCTGGAAGTCATGTCGGTTTCGCCTTGCCGTCTGTCTCGTCTTCGTGATTCGACGCGAGCGCCTTGCGATTGGCATCGCGCAAGGCATCGAGTCGCTCGGCAATGCGGATTTCAAGTCCGCGTTGCACGGGTTCGTAGAAGCGTGGCGGCTCGACGGTCTCCGGAAAGTAATTCGCACCCGCAGCGAATCCATCCGCCTCATCATGGGCATAGCGGTATCCCGTGCCGTGCCCCAACTCCTTCATCAATGCGGTCGGCGCGTTCCTGAGGTGCATCGGCACCGGCTCGCTGCCGCCGTCCGCGACGAACCGACGCGCCGCCTTCCAGGCGGTATAGACGGCATTGCTCTTGGCCGCACACGACAGGAAGACGATGGCCTGGGCCAGCGCAAGCTCACCCTCGGGGCTGCCGAGACGCGCATAGCTGTCCCAGGCATACAAGGCGAGTTGCGCCGCCCTGGGGTCGGCATTGCCGATATCCTCGGACGCGAAACGCAAGACACGTCGAGCGATATAGAGCGGGTCGCAGCCGCCGTCGAGCATGCGGGCAAACCAGTACAACGCGGCATCCGGGTCGGAGCCACGCATGGACTTGTGCAGTGCCGAGATCTGGTCGTAGAACTGATCGCCACCCTTGTCGAAACGTCTGAGCGAATCGCGGGTGATTTCCCGCAGCACGGCCTCGTCGATGATGAAGCGATCACCGTCGGGACGAGCACAATCGGCGGCGAGTTCAAGCATGACCAGGAGGTGTCGCGCATCGCCATCAGCGGTTGCCGCCAGCTGATCGCGTACTTCGGCCGACATGTCGATCGGCCGTGCGCCAAGACCCCGTTCGGTATCAGCCAGCGCCCGATCGATGATGATTCTGAGATCAGCTGGCTCGAGTGAGCGGAGCACATAGACTCTGACCCGTGACAGCAGTGCACTATTCAGTTCGAACGACGGGTTCTCGGTCGTCGCACCAACGAAGTAGAGCGTGCCGTCCTCGATGTGCGGGAGGAAGGCGTCCTGCTGCGCCTTGTTGAAGCGATGCACCTCGTCAACGAAGAGTACGCTGCGCTGCCCGGTCTCGGCCAGTCTCGCACGCGCTTCACCGACCTTCTCACGAATGTCCTTGACGCCTGCAAGAACCGCCGAGACGCTCATGAAGACCGCATCGGTCTGACGCGCGATGAGACGTGCGAGTGTGGTCTTGCCGGTACCCGGTGGTCCCCAGAACACCATCGAATGCAGACGATCATGCTCGAGCGCCTGGCGGAGCGAACTGTCCGGACCGAGCAGATGGCTCTGCCCGGCAAGCTGGTCGAGCGAGACCGGGCGCAGACGATCGGCCAAGGGCCGAATGGATTCGTCCGCGACGAACAGGTCTGCCACTAGTGGAAGACCACTGACCTACGCTGCGCCCGGGAGCGGCGAATCACTGCTCGTCGAGTCCGATGACATCGACGCCTGCCGGTACGTCGAACTCGAACAGGGCGTCATCGAGATCGACATCGCGCGCGAAGTTGGCGAAACGGATCTGCGTGGCCTGACCGAAACTGTCGCGCAGTTCGAGCGCCGCAAGCCCGGCGTCGTCGAGGCCGATGAAGAGCGCTTCGAAGTCACCGCCCTCGCCTTTCGGAACGAGTTCGAGCCATTCGACACCTTCACTTTCACCGAGTGCCGAAATCTCATACGCCTCACCAAGTGGTGTGCTGCCCATGAGGAGGACAAACGGTGTGCCCGCAACGCGCTCGTCGATACTGTTGACCGTCACCTGCGCAAGATCACGATCGTAGAGCCAGATCCGCTCACCGTCGGCGACGATGGTCTGCGACGCAGGCTCGGCATACTCCCAGACGAATCGACCCGGGCGCTTCAACGCCACGGTGCCCGACGAGCTCTGCAACGGCTCTGAATCAGCGTCGTAGAGAGTCTGTTCGAAATCGGCAGTGAAGGATTCCAGCTCGGTCGAAAAAGCATTCAGCCGGGCAAGCGCAGCCGCATCGTCAGATCGCGCCGGCGCTGCACTGAGCAAGGCTGCCACGAGTACGGCAGCCACGAAGACGAATCTAGAGATGTCCATCAACAGCAGTCTCAGGCGGGGGGCGGTGGTGGTGCGAGCACTTCGCGAACGCCGCTGCCTCCGACGGCACTGATGACACCGGTCTCCTCCATCTGCTCGATCATTCGCGCCGCCCGGTTATAGCCGATCTTCAAGCGCCGTTGCACGTAGGAGATGCTGGCCTTGCGGGATTCGAGCACGATCTGCACGGCCTGATCGTAGAGCGCGTCGTTCTCGGTATCGTCATCGCCACCCTCGCCGCCTGACAGACCCGGGATGACGGCGGTGTTCTCCTGCAGTATCTCGTCGATATAGTTTGGCTCGCCGGTCTGCTTGATGTGCTGGACCACGGCAACCACCTCGTGGTCGTCGACGAAAGCACCGTGAACGCGTTGCGTCAGTGCAGAACCCGGCGGCTGATACAACATGTCACCGTGTCCGAGCAATGATTCGGCGCCACCTTGATCGATGATCGTTCGCGAGTCGATCTTGGACGATACCTGGAAGGCGATCCGGGTCGGCACATTGGCCTTTATCAGGCCGGTGATGACATCGACCGACGGACGCTGGGTCGCGAGAATAAGGTGAATTCCGGCCGCACGGGCCTTCTGCGCGATCCGTGCGATGAGCTCTTCCGCCTTCTTGCCGACCTGCATCATCATGTCGGCAAACTCGTCCACGACGACAACGATGAACGGCATCGGCTCCAGCGTGGGCGGCGCCGCCGTGGGCGTCTGCGAGAGTTCCGGGTTGTACAAGGGATCGACGATCGGCGTGCCGGCCGCGATGGCGTCGTTGACCTTCTTGTTGTAACCGATGATGCCGCGCACTTTCAGCTCGGCCATGACCATGTAGCGCCGTTCCATCTCACCCACACACCAGCGTAGCGCGTTTGCTGCTTCCTTCATGTCGGTGACGACCGGTGCAAGCAGATGCGGAATGCCGTCATACACGTTCAGTTCGAGCATCTTCGGGTCGATCAGGATAAGCCGGACATCCTTCGCGGTTGCCTTGTAGAGCAAGCTGATCAACATAGAGTTCACGGCCACGGACTTGCCCGAACCCGTGGTGCCGGCGACCAGCAGGTGCGGCATGCGACCCAGATCGGCAGTCACCGACTGACCGCTGATGTCCTTGCCGAGGGCGAGCGTCAACGGCGACTTCTTCTCGGCATAGGTTCGCGAACGCAGCATTTCGGAGAGCTGCACGATCTCGCGATGCTCGTTCGGTACCTCGATGCCGATCGTCGATTTCCCTGCAATGACCTCGACCACCCGCACACTGACCAGCGACAGCGAACGCGCTATGTCCTGGGCGAGACCGGTGACGCGGCTGGCCTTGATACCGGGAGCGAGTTGCATTTCAAAGCGAGTGATGACGGGGCCGGGATGTACTGCCACAACTTCGACGACAATGCGGAATTCGGCGAGTTTTTCCTCGAGCAGACGCGACAGACCCTCAAGTTCAGCATCCGAGAATCCCGGTTGCTGAGGCTCGGGCATGTCGAGCAGGGCAATCGGCGGAAGGTCCGAGTCCGGCACATCGATATAGAGCGATGCCTGACGCGGTGTTGCCGGTGCCTCGGCCTTGGCCTTCCGACCCGCCGCCGCACCGGCCTCGACAGCCTGCACAACCGGCGGCTCGTTGACCGGGCGCTCGATACGAGGCGGTGCCGAGCGGGCACCCACGGCAGGCGCGTCGATCGGCGCTTCGTCGTCGATCACGCGCCCGTCGGCCACGCTCGACTTCTTCGAGGATTTCGGCACAGATCGCTTCGGGCGTTCCACTGGAACCGTATCGAGCAAGGCATCCGGCACGCCTGTCTCACCGCGCGTGTCGACCTTCTGGTCAAGGCGCAAGTTGATGTCACCCGTCGGGGACACAAGGGCGTCGGCCGCGGCCGTGTTCTGCCCCGTCCGACCACCGAGGCCCGCAAGCCCCGACTTCATTTTCGCAGCCCAACCCTGCTGCGACGGCCGGCCATCTCGTCTGTCATCCAACCGGTCATCGGGCCGGTCATCCGCCTTGTCATTCGACTTGTCATTCGACTTTTCTGACAAGGCGTCGGCATCGATACGTGCTTCGGCAAGCGCCTGCTCGGCAAGCAAGGCTTGCTCGGCCTCGTCGGCACGCGCCGTCGCGACGAGCCGCATTTCCCGTTCCTTGTCAATCGATCGCTGACGCTTCCGTTCGCTGCTCGTCTCGCTGATCCGCCGAAGCTTTCCGCGGATGCTCTCGAACACCCTGACGACAACACCTCCGATGGCCTCGACGAGCTGAATCCATGAGGTACCGAAGGCCAGCGTCAGCGAGCAGAAGAAAAGCGCGAGCAGCAGCAAGGTGGTGCCGAGATGATGCAGAAAGGCGACCAGTCGCCAGGCGACGGCGGTACCCAGAATGCCACCGCCGAAGGTGCCGCGCGGCAAGCTGCCATCAGCAACCGCAAAGTGCAGATCGGCAAGACCGCTGGCCGTGACGAACATCAGCGCGACACCGAGCAGTCGCACGAACATGAACGGCTGATAGCCACGAATGGTCGAACGACCTTCCCGAAAGAGCAGATACCCCGAGACCGCCAGCAACAGTGGCACCAGGTAGGCCATGTAACCGAACAGCCACAAGGAGACATCGGCGAACCAGGCGCCAACCCGGCCGACACTGTTGGCGACCGCTGCTCCCGTGCCGGTATGCGACCAGCCGGGATCATCGATGTCGAAGCTTGTCAGCGCGAGCAGCGCGATAACGGCAGCAAAGGCACAGGCAATGGCGCCGGTTTCACGGAGCACACGACCCATGTGCCCCATCGCCTGGGTACTGGAGAGTGAGGCTGTCGCTGCCTTGCGGGCACGTTGTGATGCAGACGACTGCACCACGTTCGCGCCATTGCGTCGCGGACTCGCGTCACGCGGCGCTTGTCTGGCAGCCCGCTTTTTCGACGCCGCAGGCGCTTTCTTTGCCTCAGGCGGCGTTTTCCTGGCCGCAGCCTTGGTGCGAGAAGCAGGTGAACGGCTTTTTCGGGTGGCTGAAGGCAAGGCGAATCCGTGAACGCGGCAATCGTGCGGGTCTGATCAGGAGACGCCTGTCAAAGTGTAGCAGAGCCCTCTGAAAACGCATCCTTGCCGCTCACGCAGACCTCGCCTGCAGCCATGATCGACGGCCCACCGGGTTACCATTCGGCTCCACCACTCTGGCCCAAGCCTCTGTACCGTGACCATGCCCTCTCCTCGCCATTGCCGACTTCTCATTCTCGGTTCCGGACCGGCTGGCTATACCGCGGCTGTCTACGCGGCCCGCGCCAACCTCTCGCCCGTGGTCATCACCGGCATGGAACCGGGCGGACAGCTGACGACAACGACCGACGTCGACAACTGGCCGGCAGACGCCATGGGTGTTCAGGGACCTGAACTGATGGCCCGATTTCGCGAACACGCGATACGTTTCGAGACAGACGTGGTCAATGACCACATCCATGCGGTCGATTTCACGACGCGCCCCTTCCGGCTCGAAGGCAGCCATCAATACACCTGCGATGCCCTGATCGTCGCCACCGGCGCCAGTGCGATGTATCTCGGCCTCGACTCCGAAGAAGCCTTCAAGGGTCGGGGTGTATCCGCCTGTGCGACTTGCGACGGCTTCTTCTACCGGCAGCAGGACGTGGTTGTCATCGGCGGCGGTAACACGGCGGTGGAGGAGGCGCTCTACCTCTCCAACATATGCAGGCAAGTCACCCTGGTGCATCGACGGCAGGGCTTCCGCGCCGAAAAGATCCTGCAGGATCGATTGTTCGAAAAGGAACGCACCGGCAATATCCGGATCGTGCGCGACCACGTACTGGATGAAGTGCTGGGGGATGCAACCGGTGTGACCGGCGCACGCATTCGCCACGCCAAAGACGACAGCACCGAGCAACTGGATGTGAAAGGGGTCTTCATCGCCATCGGGCACAAACCGAACACCAGCCTGTTCGAGGGGTCACTCGACATGAGCAATGGCTACATCCGGGTCAGGAGCGGCCTCGACGGGGATGCGACGGCGACCAGCGTGCCCGGCGTGTTCGCATCCGGAGATGTGATGGACCATGTCTACCGCCAGGCCATCACCTCGGCCGGTACGGGCTGCATGGCCGCTCTCGATGCCGAGCGCTTTCTCGAAGCGGAGAGCGAAGCCGGGTCGGCATGACCGCTCGGTTCCAGATCGATGTCTGCGATTCGCTCGCGGCGGTAGAAGCAGCCGACTGGAACGCGCTGGAGATCGATGACAACCCGTTTCTCCGTCATGAATTCCTCTACGGACTCGAAGCAAGCGATTGCCTCGGTGCCGCGAGCGGCTGGCACCCCCGCTACTTCCTGTTGAGTCAACGGGAAGGTGCATCCGCTGCGACAGGTGAACTGGTCGGTGCCGTGGCCGCCTACCTGAAGACGAATTCCTACGGTGAGTTCGTTTTCGACTGGGCCTGGGCGGACGCCTACCAGCGGCATGGACTCGATTACTACCCGAAGCTCGTCACCGCGGTGCCGTTTACACCAGCCACGGGGCGGCGGCTGCTGGTCCGGCACGATCAGCCCTACGCCGAGACCGTACGCCTGCTCGCCTCGGCCGTCAGACAGTACGCAGCGAGCGAGGACTGTTCCGGCGCGCACTTCCTGTTCGTTACCGAAGCAGAGAGCGACATCCTGTCGGCACGGATGCCTCGACCTCTAGCGCAGCAGACCGAGCCTGACGCAGGGGCCGACCGGCAAGCGGAACTCGCCGATGATCATCTTCGCCGTTTCGACTGCCAGTACCACTGGCAGAATGCGGGCTACGCTGACTTTGACGACTTCCTCGCCGCGTGTACCTCGAAACGCCGCAAGACCATTCGGCGCGAACGGCGCCATGTGAGCGATGCCGGGCTGCAGCTCGAACGCCGCAGCGGGGCGAGTCTCGACGATGCGGAGTGGCAGGCGGTCCACGATCTCTATCGCTCAACCTATGATCGCAAGTGGGGCAACCCTTCCCTGACGCTCGAGTTCTTTCGCCGCATGGGCGCAAGCTTCGGCGAACACACGCTGGTCGTTCTCGTGCACGATCCGGCCGATACCGAACCCGAACGGCCCGTTGCCTGCTCGATCATGTTCGTTGGCGGCAATTCTCTCTACGGACGTTACTGGGGCTGCCGTCGCGAGTACAACAGCCTGCATTTCGAAGCGTGTTACTACCAGGGCATCGAGCATTGCATCGAGCAGCGGATCGCGCGATTCGAGCCCGGTGCCCAGGGTGAGCACAAGATCACCCGAGGATTCGTGCCGACGCTCACCCGCTCGGCCCACTGGATCGCGCATCCTCAGTTCCGCGATGCAATCGGCCGCTACCTCGACGAAGAGACTCGACACGTGAAGCAACGCTGCGAAGGGCTTGTCGAGCTGCTACCTTTCAAGACGGATATTTCATTGCCTTGAGCATGCCGATACCGTTCATCGCGACCGACGACGAGCTGACTCCCTTCCCGCCGATCGAAGCGGCTCTGACCGAGCCGGACGGACTGTTGATGGCCGGCGGCAGTCTGTCGCAGCGCCGTCTGATCACGGCGTATCGAGCCGGCGTGTTTCCCTGGTATGAGGCGGGTGAGCCGATACTCTGGTGGTCACCCGACCCGCGCTGCGTTATCTGGCCAGACGCGTTACGGGTGACGCGCAGCCTCGCCAAGACCGTTCGAAACGGCCGCTTCAGGATCACCGAGAACCTCGCCTACCGCGACGTGATGCTACGTTGCGGAGCGCCACGGCGTGGCAGCACCGGCACCTGGATAACCGATGAGATGGTCGACGCCTACTGTGAGCTCAATCGCACCGGAATGGCTCGATCTGTCGAAGTCTGGCAAGACGAGCGACTGGTCGGCGGCCTCTACGGAATCGTTGTCGGTCGCATCTTTGTCGGCGAGTCGATGTTCTCGTCAGAACGCGATGCGTCGAAAGTCGCCCTCGTCCACCTCGCTCGTTGTGGCCGGTTCCAGCTGATCGACTGCCAGCTCGAGACAGCCCACCTGAACAGCATGGGCGCATGCAATATCAGCCGCGAGCGCTATCAGGCGCTCCTCGACGAATTCGGCGACTTGCCGAACGACGACAGCCTCCCACAGCATCGCGACGCCTCGTCGATCAGATGTGCGCCAGGATCGCCGCCTTGACCGCGCCGATCTCGGCGTCGATCGTGGTGACTGGATCACGTTCACGCGTCGCACCCTGAATCGCCACATCCGGATCCTTGAGACCGTGTCCGGTCAACGTGCAGGTGATGACGCTACCCTCGGGAATCCGGCCGCTGAGGATGTCACGTACCGCGCCACAGAGCGATACCGCCGACGCTGGTTCGCAAAACACGCCTTCACGCATGGCCAGACGCGACTGCATGTCGATCAGCTCGTCATCGCTGACCTCATCGAACCAGCCCCCGGATTCGGACACCGCGGCCTGCGCGAGATCCCAGCTCTGCGGATTGCCGATGCGAATGGCCGTGGCGAGCGTTTCCGGATCAGGTACGGGCTCGCCACGGAGGAAGGGCGCGGCGCCTTTCGCCTGATAACCGACCATTGTCGGGCGGGAGTCACACATCGGTGATGCGAGGTACGGACATTCTCCGCCACAGAGAAGACAGCTGTTCGTGTTGCATCCGGCGGCCTCACTGAAGCCGATCCAGTAGCCGGAAATGTTGCCGGCGTTGCCAACGGGAATGCAATGATAGTCCGGTGCGCGCCCCAGGGCCTCGACAATCTCGAACGCGGCCGTCTTCTGACCCTGCAAGCGGAAGGGATTGATCGAATTGACGATCTCGACCGGGGCTTCACCAGCCACCTCGCGAACGAGTTTCATGCCGTCATCGAAGTTACCGCGGATCTGCAGCACGATGGCCCCGTGCGCAATCGCCTGCGCGAGTTTCCCCATCGGAATCTTGCCCTCCGGGATGAGCACGAATGCGGTCATGCCGGCGCGCGCCGCATAGGCCGCCGCGGCTGCCGAGGTGTTACCCGTCGAGGCACAGACAATGGCCTTGGCACCCTTTTCGGCAGCCTTGCTGACCGCCATGGTCATGCCCCTGTCCTTGAACGAAGCCGTCGGATTCAAACCTTCGTATTTCACATAGATCTCGACCGACTTGCCGATATCGCCAGGGAGATTCACGAGCTTGACCAGCGGGGTGTCCCCTTCACACAGGCTCACGACCGGCGTGTTGTCATCGACCGGTAGTCGTGCCCGATAGCGTTCGATGAGACCTTCGTAGCGGGCGCCTGTCGTCATGGTCGAGGAGATATTCCAGAGTCGGTGATGGTGATATTACGTCTGATTCGGTCTGGCGCAGCTGCATTCGCAACGTGCTGTCGCCTGAGCGGCAGACTCAACCCAGGCTCTCGACCCGCAGCATGCGGATCTTGCCGGTGACCGCATCGAGCCGATCGATCTCCGCCATGGCATCACGGATCAGCCCCTCGCGAACACGGCGACTGAGCAGGATGATCGGTACCTCGGGCTCCGACGTCATCGCATTTCCGGCAGCACCGTCGTCGGGCCGATCAGGATCGGGCAATTCCGGCTCTTTCTGCACGATCGCTTCGATGCTGATGTCGAGTGCGCCGAAGATGCCGGTGATTTCGGCCAGTACACCCGGTCGGTCGACGGCTCGCAAGCGAAGAAAATAAGCGCACTCGAACTGCTCGGGCGAGAGCACCGGATGGGTCGACAAGGTGTCGGGATGGAATGCAAGAGAGGGCACGCGTTGCGCGGGCTCGGTGGTCAGGGCCCGCACGACATCGACGATGTCGGCAACCATGGAAGATCCGGTCGCCTCGGAACCTGCCCCGGCGCCGTAATATAGCGTCGAGCCGACCGCGTCGCCATGCACGAGAACCGCATTCATGACGCCATTGACGTTGGCGATGAGTCTGCGTTCCGGCACCAGGGTCGGGTGAACCCGAAGCTCGATGCCATCGTCGCGTCGTCGGGCGATACCGAGGTGCTTGATGCGGTAGCCAAGTTCGGCAGCAAAGGTCACGTCGAGCGGGTCGACGGTCGAGATGCCCTCCGT